>Ga0307373_10002617_pt1 | contig 32179 bp, 27 predicted proteins | sample OX2MG_FD_202534 | JGI IMG/M metagenome (GOLD analysis project Ga0307373, IMG submission 202534) | Soil microbial communities from Risofladan, Vaasa, Finland - OX-2 | ecosystem: Environmental > Terrestrial > Soil > Coastal area > Acid sulfate soil | place: Finland: Risofladan, Vaasa | collected...
AGCCCGACAAGGTCGAGCGCAGCACCGTTGTTCGCCAGGGGCGTGTGGGTCAAGAACACCGCTGGCAGAACCCGGACGATGGTCGATCCGAAGCGATGGACAATGGTCTTGTGAGATGCCAGGGGCAATCCGAGCACGAACACACCTCGAGCAAGAGTGGAATAGATCACCGGAAGCAACCCGGCGGCCATGGCCAGCAACAGACCCACGACTGCCCCAGGACGGCGCCTCAGACGCCACACCACCGCGACCAGCACCGGGAGGAGCAACGACATCAAGATCGGGTAGCTCCACAGGGCCAGTCCCCCACTCACACCGACGCCGGCTAGCCACAGAGCTTCGTCGGTTTCCGCCCACCGGAGGGTGCACCACACCGAGGCGAGGACGAAGCCGATGCCTGTCGTCCAGAAGACATACTCCATTCCGGACCACTGGACCCATGAGGGTGGCAACAACCACAGGAAGAGTGCAGCCATGTCGGCTTCACGAGAACTCACAAAGCGAAGTGCAATCGATCGGAGGAGCAACGAGGCGATCAAGAGAAGCACAAGGTCAGTGGCACGGAAGACAACCAGATGAAGACCGAACAACGCGACAAGAGGAGCTTCGAGGATGAGGATGAATGTTCCGCCGTAGTTCTGGCCCCAAAAGAAGGTGTAGAAGTGTCCGTGGCTTGCCGACTGCGCCATGAGCAGCCCGACTGCCTCGTCGGAGTTGACCGCACCCCAGCCGGAACGCATGGCGGCGATACGTATAATGAGTCCCGCCGCCACTCCGATGATCAGCAGAAGATGGCGGAGACCGAACTCAATCAGGCGTGTCGCCAAGAAGGAGGAACCTCCGGTCCCCCGTGCGTGTTTCATTCAGGCATCCGATTCGGCCCACGAAATCAGCACTCTCGCACTGTAGTGAGCGCCCGTTCGTCTCCGTGGGTTCCCAGATCACGTGGCTCATGATGCGTGGCCGTCAACCCATTTCGGTCAAGATGAGGGGCCGGGCACGTTCCGGAATCTGAATCCGGGCACCCACCGCCACCTACAGGTAGGGCGCAATTGGTGCAAAGATGCCACCCACCAACGTGATGCGCCGTCGAGTTCCCGTCAAATCTACGGTTCCGTCCCCCGCCGACCCTCGGTGGGATGGTGGCGGAGCGATGGTCGGTGGAGGTCCACTGGCGACCGTGGCGCGATTGCGGGCGCAAGGACCAGCCTTGTGGCTGATCCCCCTGGGTGTGGCGATCACCGTTCTGGTGCTCCCGTCGGGGTCGATCGCCAAGCTGATTGGAGCATCCCTGGCCCTGTTGCTCTTCGTCTTCATGTTGAACCGTCCCGGCGTCGCGCTGATCGCACTGGTGATCTTCCTACCGCTGGAGACGTTGGGATTGGGACTACTCCTGGGGGTGCACGTTCCGGCGGCCGCTCTGCGATCAGCGGGTGGACTGAAAGAGCTCCTGGCTCTGTCGATCCTCGTGGCCGGTCTTCGTCAACTGCGCGACACGAAGCGTCGGCTGGATCGTCTAGACATCGCCGTCCTGGCCTACGTCGCGGTGGTCACGGCGTATCTCATCGTTCCCCACATCTTTTCCAGCATTGCCCCGAGTTCGTGGAGCCCTCGGATCCTGGCCTGGCGCAGCGACGCCGGTTACCCCCTGATCTTCTTCGGCGCCCGGCATGCACCGATTACGGCGCGGGTCAAGGACCGGTTGATGCAGGTCATCATGGTGCTTGGTGGCCTGGTGGGCTTGCTCGGCCTCTACCAACGCCTGGCACCTCAATCCTGGAGCAACTTCGTGCTGAACATCGCGCACGTGGGCACCTATGACTTCAAGGTGCTGGGGCTCGCGCCGAGCAACATCGTCGCCAACCTCCCGTACATCCTGATCATAAACCCGCTCCGTGTGAGCTCTACCTTCTTGTCGCCTTTCGACATGGCTGACTACCTCATTGTGGTGATTGCCGTCGCCGCCGTACGCATCACCTCCAACCGTCGGTCACTCTTCAACTATGTGGTCCTTGTCGCCGCAATGGGGTCGCTCTTCTTCTCCACCGTGCGGGCCGACGCATGGGCCGCCCTGATCATCCTTGTGCTCGTTGTGCTCCCCTCCCCACGAACCACGAGGGAGGGACGAATGCGCCTCATCGGCATGCTCCTCCTGGCCGCAGTGCTGATCGTGCCCTCACTAGGGGGCACGCGGTTCGTCGGTGGACAGCAAGCGGACGCTTCCACAAGCCAACACATCAATGACTTCCAGAACGCAATTGGTGTCGCCGAGCGCTATCCACTCGGGTTGGGCCTGGGCAGCTTGCCGGCATACGGCACCCGATTCGGCGAGACTGGCTTCAACAGGTACAACGAAGACATCACCCAGAATCTGATGACCCAGGTGAGCTATGAGCTCGGCCTTCAGGCGCTCCTGCCCTGGTTGATCATGATGGTGCTGGTGCTCCTCGCGCTGAGGCGACGCGCACGGGGCGGTGACACCTTCGCGGCCGCCATGGGATTCGGCCTGCTCGGCGTCGTCATCGGCGGTCTCGGACATCACGTCTTCTTGGCGTACCCGGTGCCCTGGACCCTCTGGGGCGGCGTCGGATTGGCCCTTTCGGTGAGCCACCCTGACACCGAGGGGGAAGATCTGAAGGGATCGGCCTCACACCCCGTATCTACGGGAGCACGATGACCGACTCCGGCCCGAGCCGAGATTGAGCGGCCCACACCGCCCGACGACGGTCGTGCTCGATGCCCAGTCCCTGTCATCGGTGGCGGCAGGGAGCGGCATCGGGCGCTACACCCGCCATCTGGTCGATGCCCTGGCTGAACGAGACGACGTCGACCTCCTGGCCCTGTGCGACCGTAGGATCCCCGTTCCACCAGGTGTGACCCGGCTCACGATGCAGCGTCTGGCCCACCGGCCGCGGCTCGAAGTCATGGAGCACTCGCTGCGGCTACCCGTCGAGATGCTCCTCCGGCGGCCCAAAGGCTCGGTGTTCCACAATCCCTCCTACCACGCCCCGCTCGGGATACGGGCTCCCCGGATCCAGACGCTCCTCGACGTCATCCCACTCGTCTCCGACTCGCCCGACCTTGACAATTTGCGGACCAGGTGGAAGCGCTTCGGGCCCCGCTACCGCACGGCCGCCGCGGTGATCGCCATCTCACAGCATGCAGCGGATGAAGGGGTACGAGTGCTCGGGCTCGATCCGAGCCGGGTCCACGTGGCGAGACTCGGTGTCGATGCCAGCTTCCGTCCGGGAGCCGACGGTCCGTCGGATCCTCCGTACCTCCTGGTGGTCGGCGAGTTCAGCCGTCGCAAGGGCTTCGCCGAGGCCTTTGCCGTCATGGACGCGCTGGTCGACGCCGGGTATCCCCACCGTCTTGTGGTGGCCGGACAGATCCACTTCTGGGCACGCCAGGACCTGATGGCACTGCGGGAGGACGCTCGCCATCCCGAACGGATTGAGATCCGCGGCTTCGTGCCCGACCTGGTCTCGCTCTACCAAGGGGCAGCCGGGTATCTCATGACCAGCCGTTACGAAGGGTTCGGCCTGCCCGCCCTCGAAGCCATGGCCTGCGGGGTCCCCGTCGTCGCCTTTGCCAACTCGGCCGTCACCGAGGTTGTCGGCGGCGGTGGCGAGCTCGTCGAGGATGGGAATGTCACGGCCATGACGGCGGCCATCCGCCAGGTGATCGACAGTCCCTCTCTGGCCAGGGAGCGGCGGGGGCTGGGCCTGAAACATGCCGCCTCGTTCACATGGGCTCGCTCGGCGGCGATCCACGCCGAGGTGTACCGGTCCGTGGCGGAGGAGGCCACATGACGCGGGTGGCCGTCGACGCGCGGCGGCTGCAGGATCATCCGCTCACCGGTGTGGGGCGTTGGATCGCCAACCTCCTCCCCCACCTGGCCACCGATTTCCAGATCGTGCTGCTGACGGACAAGCGGAGGCCCGCCACCGGGCTCGGCGACTACGAGGTGGCCCGACTCCCCGTGCCGGGCCGGCTCCCGGAGCCGTTCTGGTTGCAAGCCAGTGCAGCTCGCTGGTTGCGTGGCTTCAAGGGGGTGTTCCACGGCACCTACAACGCGGTGCCCTTCGCGTACCGCGGTCCTTCGATCGTCAGCATGTACGACCTGTCCTGGGAGCACCACCCGGAGGACTTCTCCGTGCCGAGGCGGGCTTCCCTCCTCACCCAAGCCCGCTGGTCCGCCCGTCACGCGCGAGCCGTCGTCACGGTCTCCGAGTACACCCGGAGATCGCTCGTGGAGACGTACGGACTGCCTCCTGAGCGCGTGCTGCTCGCACCTGCCTCCATCGACCCGATCTTCTCACCCGACAGGATCGGCGACCTGCCGCCGCTCCTCGAGCGCTTGGGCATCGACGGTCGCTACGTCGTCGCACTGGGGGGGGCCAAGCGCCGCGGACTCGAAGTTGCCGTTCAGGCATGGCAGCGACTCCCACCGGGGAACGAGCGCCCGAAGCTGGTCGTCGTGGGAGCCGAAGTGCCGCCGCCCCTGGCCGGGATCGTCCACGCCGGACGGCTGAGCGACGACGAATGGCCGGCCGTGCTCGCCGGGGCCGAGGCGTTCTGCTACCCGACCCGGTTCGAAGGGTACGGAATGCCGGCGCTGGAGGCCGCCGCTTCAGGTGTGCCCGTCATCTGCGCCAGGATCGGCTCGCTCCCCGAGGTGCTCGGAGATGCCGCCGAATGGTGCACCAGTCCATCGGTGGCCGAGATCTCCCAAGCGCTCGGGCACGTCCTGGGGGACGACGCACGACGGGATTCCCTGCGTCGGGCCGGACTTGCCCGCGCCGCCGCGGCCCCCACGTGGGCACACAGTGCCATGGTCCTGGCTGACGCCTATCGGATGGCTGATCAATGACCGCAGCCTCAGATCCTCTTGGAGACGATACTTTCATCTCGGCCATCATCGTGACCTGGAACAGCGCTTCGGTGATCACCGACTGCCTCTCGTCGGTCGAGCGTGAGCTCCGGCCGGGCAGGGGCGAGATCATCGTCGTCGACAACGCATCCCGCGACGACACCGTCGAGCGGGTGCGGGCACTCGCACCCGATGCGCACCTGATCACCAATGATTCCAATCGGGGCTTGGCTGCGGCCAACAACCAGGGCATGAGGGCGGCACGGGGCAGCGCCTATCTCATCTGCAATCCTGACGTCGTGCTCCAGCCGGGATCCGTCAGCGCCATGATGGCGGTGCTGGAGCGCCACCATCATGCGGCGTGGGTGGTTCCCCGCCTCGTTCACGAAGACGGGGTGCTCCAGACCAGCGTCGGCAGCCTCCCCACGCTGGCGGAAGCCCTCCTCGGGCGCCAGATAGCGCGGCGGCGGTCGCCGGGTTCCCCGACCGGGTTCTGGTGGGACGGTTGGGCCCACGATGTGGAGCGAACCGTCGGGCACATCTTCGAATGTGCCTATGCCGTCCGCCGGAGGGCGGTCGAGGAAGTGGGGATGCAGGACGCACGGTACGTACTGGACTGGGAGGGACTGGACTGGGCTGAGAGGTTCGACCGAGCCGGCTGGGAGATCTGGTTCGCCCCCGGGGCCGAAGTCGTGCATCTGGGCGGTGCCAGCCGGCGCCAGGTGCCGTTGCGTTCGGTGATCTCACAGCATCGGGGGATCTACTTCTACTTCGCAGATCGCAGACCCCGATTGGTCAAACCCTTCCTGGCTGTCGCAGTTGGCCTGCGCGCCGTGATCAAGTTGGCCCTCACCGGGATGGGAGTGCCCCTCTACAGTTGGGCCCATCGGGATCGCCGCGAGCAACGAAAGGCTGCTGGCTGACCCCCCAGATCTGCCTCAGGCACCACTTTCATTTTGTGCCACCCATCATCACTTCACCGGTTCGGGACGCTACGGTGGATCCTTCCATGACACCACCGACCACCCGTCAGGAGAGCCGTGGCTGAACGTGTCCCCACGATCATCCTGTGCGGCGGTCGCGGCACGCGGATCGGCGACTACACGTCCACGTTGCCCAAGCCGCTCGTGCCGATCGGGGACCGGCCGATCCTCTGGCACATCATGAAGATCTACGCGTCATTCGGGCACACCGACTTCGTGCTGGCGCTGGGTTGGCTGGGCGAGGAGATCCGGCGGTTCTTCCTGCAGTACGAGGCGCTGACCCGTGATTTCACCATAGAGCTGGGTAGCCGAAATGCCATCACCTACCTGAACGGGCAGCCCGAAGACGGCTGGCGGGTCACCTGCATCGACACGGGCACCGACACGTTGACAGGCTCCAGGGTGCGCCTGGCCGCGGCACATGCCGGGCCGGGCCCGCTCATGGTCACCTACGGCGACGGTGTCGCATCCGTCGACATCAACGCCCTGCTGGCCTACCACCGCGCCAAGGGGAAGCTGGCCACCATCACGGCCGTACAACCCACGAGCCGATTCGGAGAGCTGGCCGTCGACGGAGACGGCCTGGTCCGTGAGTTCTCCGAGAAGCCGCACGCCGGGAGCGGGCCCGTCAATGGCGGCTTCATGGTCTTCGAGCGCGAGGCGATTGACCGCTACTTCCCGGGCGACCTGGACTGCATGCTCGAACGGGAGCCGCTCAGCGGGCTGGCTTCCGACGGCGAGCTGGCCGCCTTCCCGCACGACGGGTTCTGGCAGTGCGTCGACACGCCCCGGGAGCGGACGCTGCTGGACGGCCTGTGGTCGAGCGACCGGGCGCCCTGGAAGACCTGGGAGTAGCCCAGCCGTGTTCCGGCACTATGGTGACCGGCTCAGCTAAGAGCGCGGAGAGGTCCATTGGGACAAGAAGAGCTTCAAGAGAGAGTCGACGGGCACAAGTTCTGGTACCACACCATCGACATCGCTCCCGGAGTCACCACCCCGGGCTGGTTCGACACCCGCCCCGTCGTCGACCTCCTCCCCTGGCCTGACGTGTCGGGCAAGCGCTGCCTCGATATCGGCACCTTCGACGGTTTCTGGGCCTTTGAGATGGAGCGCCGGGGAGCGGCCGAAGTGGTGGCCGTCGACATCCCGGACTACCTGCTCTGGGACTGGCCGCCGGACTACCGGGCCCAGGGCCTGCCCACCGAGCCCGGATTCGGGTTCGAAGGGTCCCCCAGGGGAACCGGTTTCCGCCTGGTCAAGGAGTTGACGGGCTCCAAGGCGGACTGGCGACCGATCAGCGTCTACGACCTCAATCCCGCCGACATCGGCACCTTCGACGTGGTGCTGATGGGCAGCCTGCTGCTGCATCTGCGGGATCCGCTGCGCGCACTAGAGGCGGTGCGGGCAGTGACCGACGGCTACTTGATGTCATCGGATCAGATTGAGGCCGGGTTGACCTTGCGGGGCCGCAAGAAGCCCCTGTTCACCCTCAACGGCTCCGGTGGGATGTGCCAGTGGTTCAATTTCAACGCAGCGGGCCACGAGCGGATGCTCTTCGCCGCCGGGTTCGAGATCCTACGACGCAGCCGGCCCTACATTGAGCACTTCAACCTTCACCCGCGTCACCCACCCAAGACGGCGCGGGAATACGTGCGGCGGGCCGAGCACCGCTATCTCACCGGGAGCAGCGCCGAGGGCGTGCTGCACCAGGGACTGCTGGCCAAACCGAGGCTGTGAAGAAGGCAGGGCGATGAGCTGGGATCCGGACCCCGAGTTCTGGCGACACAGAAGTGTGGCCGTCACCGGGGGCACCGGGTTCTTGGGCTCCCATCTGGTCGCCGCGTTGCGCGCCCTCGGTGCCCGAGTTACCGTGGTGATCCGCGACGACGTCACCCTCACCAGCATCCATGGACAATGGTGGGACGCGGTCAACCGCGTCCGCGGCGATGTGTGCGATCTGGCGTTCATGGAGCGGGTATTGGCCGAGTACGAAGTCGAGACCCTCATCCACCTGGCCGCTCAGTCCCAAGTCGGAGTGGCCAATGCCAACCCTGTCCCGACCTTCGACTCCAACATCCGGGGCACCTGGTCGACCCTTGAAGCCGCCCGCCGATCCTCGTCGGTGGGCGAGACGGTCGTGGCCAGCAGTGACAAGGCATACGGTGCCCAGGACACCCTCCCTTACCACGAGGAGATGGCTCTGCGTCCGGTCAATCCCTACGACGTGTCCAAGGCGGCGGGAGACATGATCGCCACCTCTTTCGCCCACACCTTCGGCCTCCGGGTGGCGGTGACGCGCTGTGCCAACTTCTACGGCCCGGGAGACTTGAACTGGGAGCGCCTCATACCGGGCACCTTCCGAACTCTGCTCTCCGGGCAGCGCCCGGTGATCCGCTCCGACGGATCCCTCGTCCGTGACTACCTGTTCGTAGAGGACGGCGTCAGGGGCTACCTCCAACTGGCCCAGTCGCTGGCGGCCGATTCCTCGCTCTCGGGGCAGGCCTTCAACTTCTCGGCCGAGCACCCGATGACGGTGCTCGATGTGGTCACCATGGTCCAGAAGGCGGTCGGCTCCGAGCTGGAACCTGACATCAGGGCGACCAGCACCGGCGAGATCCGCCACCAGCATCTCTCTGCCGCCAAGGCTCGTGCACTCCTGGGCTGGCAGGCCCGGTGCGCCTTCGAAGAGGGGCTCGCCCTCACGGCGGACTGGTACTGCACTGCGCTCGGAGGGTAGCGGTGGCGAGCTCGCACCGTGACGAGGGTGCGGCGCAGCAAGTGGCGGACTCCATGCGCACCTATTGGGATGCCCGAGCGCGGGAGAACGCGGTCTGGTACGTGGACACCACCATGGACTACGAAGCGCCCGACATGGAGCGATTCTTCGCCACCGGTAGACAGGTGGTGCGTGAGCTGCTTCATGACGCACCCGTCCAACCGAAGGGTCGGGACCTCGCCGTGGAGATCGGGAGCGGTCTCGGCCGCATCTGCCTGGCTCTCTCGGAGGAATTTGCCCAAGTGGTCGGTGTCGACGTCTCCGAGTCCATGGTCACCCAGGCTCGCCAACTCGTCGCCAAGCCGAACGTGCGCTTCGAGTTGGTTTCCGGGGCCGACCTGGGACCGATCGGCGACGCCAGCGCTGACCTCGTCACCACATTCACCGTCTTCCAGCACATGCCAGAGAAGTCCTTGATTGAGGCCTACGTGCGCGATTCCGCCCGGGTCCTCCGACCGGGAGGGGTCCTGGCGGCCCAGTGGAACAACCTCCCGCACCCCTTCTTCGGGAAGGTACACGGAGTGTGGCAGCGCACCCGGCATCGGATCGGTGGTCCGCTCAAACTCGATGCGCGGGTGGCACCCGAGTTCGTCGGGCTGCGCGTGCCGGATGACGACATGGTGGACATCATCACGCGCGCCGGGCTAACGGTGCGCGCCACGGCGCGCACTGGCTCCCTGTTCGCCTGGGTCTGGGCCGTGAAGGACTGAGGGAACACCGAGAGGCAACCGGCCGACCGTGCTCCCTGTGACAAACTACGGGCTTGTTCACCTTCTCGTTCAGTGGCCGGGCTGACTCTTCAGATCCCTCCGGCCGATCGGTAGGGAGGCGCTATGGCTGACGACAATCGGGCCACTGCGCCGAGACCGGTACTCGAGCTCGGGCCGCAACCGGCCCCGATGGGAGTCTGGCTCAAAGAGATCGTGGCCTACCGCGGGGTCACCGGGATCCTCGCCCGCAAGGACTTCCAGGTGCGGTACAAGCGCGCCTCGTTCGGCCTCCTGTGGGCGGTGATCCTGCCGCTCCTGCAAGCGGTGGTGTTCGTCGTGATCTTCAGCCGGATCGGGAGATTCAACCACACATCCTTCAATTACCCCGCTTACGTCCTGGCCGGGACGCTGTCGTGGACCTACTTCAACTCGACGGCCGGGAGCGCGACTACTTCCATCGTCGACGGATCAACCCTGACCGACAAGGTCTGGTTCCCGCGCTCAGTGCTGGTGCTCGTTCCGGCCATCAGCAATCTCTTCGGGCTCGTCACGTCCATGGTGGTCCTGATCATTGCCATGCCGATCGTCCACGCCCGCATCACCTGGCACCTGATTCTCCTCCTGCCTGCCATGCTCTGGCTCGTTACCCTCGTGGTGGGATTCGGCCTGGTTGCGTCGGCCTGCCACGTCTACTTCAGGGACGTGAAGTTCATCGTCCAGGCCGGGCTTCTGGTTCTCTTCTACCTCACGCCGATCGTCTACCCGGCCTCGGCATTGCGCACCATCGGGCCGTGGCTGGCCTACAACCCACTCACGGGGATCATCGGATTGTTCCAGCTGGCTTCCGCTGGGCCGTTCGGGCCGATACAACGAGCGCTCGTCATATCGCTTGCCTCCACCGTCGTCCTACTGGGCGTCGGTGTCGAGGTGCACCGACGGCTGGATCGACTGTTCGTGGACCAGCTTTGAGATGAGCGACGTGCTCCCGCTGAATTCACATCCCTCAACCGCAGCAATTGAGTTCCAACGGGTGACGAAGCGCTACCACAAGCTTCAGGAACAAGCCATGTTGATGAAGTCGATCATGCCGTTCCACCGCTCCACGCGAGAGGAACTGCTGGCCTTGCACGACGTGAGCTTCTCTGTAGAACCAGGTGAGACATTGGGCGTCCTGGGACGGAACGGCGCCGGAAAGAGCACGATGATGCGTCTGCTGGCGGGGGTCACCTCGCCTAGCCAAGGATTGGTCCGGATCTCCGGGCGGGTTGCCCCCCTACTCAGTGTTGGTGTGGGATTCCACCAGGAGATGTCCGGACGAGAGAACGTGTATGTAAATGGCATGCTGCTTGGCCTCAGTAAGTCCGAAGTAGATGAACGCTTCAATGAGATAGTTGATTTCTCTGAGCTCAGGGACTTCATCGACACACCGGTGAAGTTCTACTCATCGGGCATGTACATGAGGTTGGGATTCTCAGTTGCCATACATGTCACCCCCCAAGTCCTGCTTCTTGACGAGGTCTTGGCGGTCGGTGACATTGCCTTCCAATTGAAGTGCTTAGACAGGATGCGAGAGCATCAACGCCGTGGTACCACCATTGTCTTAGTGAGCCATAACATGCACACCATTCGCCAGGTGTGTCCGCGTGTGATGCTGCTTCGAAATGGAACGCTCGAATATGACGGAGACGCCGATTCCGCCATAAACCGCTTTCATCAGATGCTGGCAGTAGACAGCGCAGGGGATCACGGGGAGCACAGTGGCATGCCGGCAAGCATCATCAGTCGAACGGTGCGACACAATGGCATCGAAACCTTCTCCGCTACGCCAGACGATGAACTCGAAGTGACGTGGACCGTCCGCTTCGAGCAGTCGGTCAAGAGTCCGCATGTCGCCTTCCGTATTCTGGAGGCCGACGGCACGCTGGCCTATTCAACCCATACGGTGTTTGGCACCGACTGGCGAAACTTCTCACCAGGCGACACGACTGAAGTGCGGGTGAGATTCCGACCATCCTTCGGGGGAGGTGGAACCTTCAAGCTTCTCCTGGACATCACAGACACCAGTGGTGTCCACGTTATCGGGACAGAGTTTGATGGACCGACAGTCTTTGTCGGTGGATGGATCGCCACCAGGGGGCTCGGGGACTCCCGGGCCGACATCTCCATTGCCGGCCGCACTCTGAGCGATTGGCCGGACTTGTCCTTCGAGACACTCCGCCCCCAGGGCGACCCACCGGACGTCGCCCCGCGATCCCTGTAGTGGGAGATTTTGAACCAGAACACGCCCCATCAACTGCTCTCGGCCAGTGCCAACACTGCTGGACGAGGTGCCAGACGGCGAGGGACCTGCACACTCGAATCAGAGAGGAGCCCAGAAAAAGCCACCATGCTATGTTCCCGCGCGTGCCCGGCGGTATGAAACCTGCCGACTTCGTCCACTCGATCAACTCACGACAGTGGTATCACACCACTGAGTTGGCCCCCGGCGTGGTTCTGAGCCTTCCCTCGCAGGCCCTGGCAGAGCTGCGCTCCGAGGAAGGTTAAGACCGGTGGCGGGCAGGATGGCCTACGTCGATTCCTCAGCCTTCGTGAAGCTGGTCGTAGTCGAGCCGGAGTCACGGGCTCTGCGGCGCTCGGGGAACGACCAGCATGTCCCCATCGCTCGGAAGCTTCTCCGACCAATTCACATGATCCGCGTGGCGAAACCTCTCCTGGATTGAACGGGAGATCTCGATCCACGTGACCTTCGATCGCTCCATGCGATCCACCTTGCCGCCGCATTGGGGCTTATCACCGACGTTGGCATCAAGTTCGATTACTACGCCCTCCTCAAGTAAGCAGCTGAAGCGTGCGGGCTAGTCTGCCAAAATGATGGAGGACACGTCGTGGCGCGAAGATATCGCCAGTGCTCGCTGGTACCACAGCATCGAGCTGCCAAACGGGATCCTCACACCTGGTCTCTACGATCTGACCTCCGCCGTACCGCATTCCTTGCTGCCGGATTCCTTGCGAGGCCGCCGCTGCCTCGATGTCGGCACGCATGACGGCTTCTGGGCCTTCGAAATGGAGGCCAGAGGTGCCGATGAAGTGGTGGCGATCGACCTCAATGACTCGGCGCAATTCCAGTTCCGGCACCCGGTCCCTCCCGTCGATCTGATCCAACAGCACATTGCCATGCGAACGCACGCTTTCGAGATCGCGCACGCGGCACGTCGTTCCCAGGTGCGCCCAGAGAGCATCTCGGTCTACGACCTCGACGTGGCTCGGCTGGGCACCTTCGACTTCGCCTTCATCGGGACGCTCCTGCACCACCTGCGGGACCCTGTTGGAGCGCTGCTGGCAATCCGCCGCGTGGTCACCGGAGAACTGGTCGTAAACGGGGTCTTCTCCATCTCCAAGTCGATCCTGTTCCCTCGGACCCCAGTGGCCGAGCTCTACCCCTCAGCCCTGCCCTCGTTCTGGAACATCCCCAACCTGGTTGCGCTACACAGCCAGCTCAACGCAGCCGGATGGGAGATCGAGCAGAAGGGCCGTCCCTACCTTCAGCGCTACGGAGCTGGATGGACGCGCCCATCCCTCAACCTTCGTCCCCGTGGATGGTCCACCTTGCTCCAGAATGTGGTGTTGCAGTTCGGCATCCCGCATTGCCCGCTTCGCGCCCGCCCGGCAGGTTGAGCCTCTGCACAGCACGCTGCTTTCGCGCCACTCCGGTAGGGTGACGCGCTCCCATCTTGCCCCACTACCGGAGTGAGCCATTGGATACACAACACGTTCGAGCCAGAGTGGCGAGCCACAAGTCCTGGTACCACACCATGGATGTGGCACCAGGAGTGGCCACGCCGGGCTGGTTCGACACCCGGCCGGTGGTCGACCTCATGCCCTGGCCCGACGTTCGGGGCAAGCGCTGCCTCAATATCGGGACCTTCGACGGCTTCTTTACCTTTCAGCTCGAACGACGCGGTGTGGCCGACGTGGTGGCCATCTCCATCGGTGGCCGCATTCTGAACGAATGGCCGGACATGTCGTTCGAGACTCCCCCCGCTGACGCGGACCCGGGTCGAGCTTGACAATGACGGGCCCATCGGGCACTCCGGGAAACTTCCACAGATGACGACGCCGGGAGCTACTGAGCTCACGGTGGTCATACCCACCATGGGTCGCTGGGAGATCCTGGAGCAGACGCTGGGCGGCCTGGAGGCCCAGACCGCTACCGGCTTCGAGGTCATCGTGGTCTCCGACGGGGCCGGACCGCCTCCTCGGCAGTTGATGGGGCTCGGCGAGACACACTTCGTCACCCAGACCGCCGCCGGTCCGGCGGCGGCCCGCAACCGAGGGGTCGGCGAGTCAACGCGGTCCCTGATCCTCTTCCTGGGTGACGACATGGTGCCCGCAGCCGACCTGGTGAGCATCCATGTGACCACCCACGGCCAGCATCCGGATCCCCAGGTTGCCGTCCTTGGCCGCGTCGAATGGCATCCCGAAGTGGCCGGGAACCGTCTGAACCGCTGGTTGGAGGATTCCGGCACCCAGTTCGACTACGCCAACATGGACCAGGAAAAGGGCGTGGTAGGAGACGAAGCCTACGACCCGGGGTTCGGCCGACTCTATTCCTCCAACCTCTCGCTCAAGCGGTCCCTGTTCGACTCGGTCGGGGGATTCGACGAGTCGTTCATCTTCTACTACGAGGACCTCGAACTGGGCTGGCGGCTCTCCGAGAAGGGCCTGCGCATTGTCTACCGGCCCGAAGCCCTGGCCCGGCACCTCCACGCGTATGACTGGGTCGGGCTGGAGGACCGCTTCCGGGGAATCGCCCTGGGCGAGAAGCTGCTGGGGACCATGCGCCCCGACTTCCACCCTTTCTTCCAGCAACGCATCATGGCTGCCGGGCCTCCCGCGTCCTCCTGGGGCTATCGGGCCGAGCGACTGATCGGTCCCGGCTCGGCGTGGGCGGCCGCGCACGCCCCACCGAGCCGACCTGGCCTCGCCGCCAAGTTGCGCGACCGGGCCGATACGGCGTACCACCGGTGCCTGGCCGGCCCCTTCCTCGAAGCCTGGAGCACCGCCGACGAGATGTGCGAGCTCCGTGATTACCTGGGCACTGAGTTCCGCCCCGAACTCCTGATCCATCACAAGGAAGAGCTGGAACGGGAGGCTGACGCAGCCACGGACGAGCTTTCGTTCTATCGGACCAGCCAGTCCTACCTGTACGACCTGACTGCCTTCGCCATGTCGCCCACAAAGCAGCCTTACTTGGCCGAGCTGAGCCGGCTGGTATCGCCGGGAGCGCGGATTTTGGACTACGGCTGTGGCATCGGCTCTGACGGTCTCCGGCTGGCCAACCTGGGCTACCAGGTCTCCTTCGCCGACTTCGACAACCCTTCGACCCGTTTTCTGCGCTGGCGGCTGGAACGACGGGGACTGAGTTCACGGGTCTACGACATCGACACCGACGACATTCCGACAGATTTCGACACCGTCTTCTGCTTCGACGTCATTGAGCACGTCCCGGACCCTTCCGCCTTCCTGAGCCGGTTGGAGTCCCTCGGAGACGTGGTCATCGTCAACTTCTTGGAACCCGATCCCCGGGACACCCACTTGCACCGCGATCTGGACATCGGCGCCCTGGTGGCCCGGGCCGAGCGCCACGGGCTCCTGTACTACCGGATCCACCACGGCCGCTCGCACCTGGTGGCCTACCGATCTTCGGGATCGGGTTCGTTGTGGACATCCAGGGCGGTCCGCTGGCGAGGCCAGGTCCTCCACGGTCATTCCCGGGTGAACAGGACGGCCCGGTCGGCGAAGTTCGGAAGTCCACGCCGTCGACCCGTCTCTTCGTAGAAGAGACGACGAGAACCGACATCGTCCGCCTTCACAATCAGGTTACGGTCGGTGGTCCCCCACTCTGAGATGTCATGGACATCCCGCCGAGCGCAGCGTCTCCAAAAAAGATCCTTCCCTGGGCACCCTTGACCCCCCCATGGGCCAGATCGGCTGAGGGTAGGGTTCGCCTGTGACGCAAGTCGGGGCCCCGGGTCAGCTCGGCGTGGCTTCACCGGACCCGACCGGACTCCCCAGGGTCGGCGTGGTAAGTGCCTGGATCAACCCTGAGCAGCCTGTTGCATATTCAGGCGTCCCCTACGGATTGATCTCCGAGTTCCGGCGCTTGGGCGTCTACGCCGGGCACCGAAACATGACGCCCTGGATCCCTCCGGCGAAAGTGATCCATCGTTGGCTGGCTCTGACCAAGCGGCTTGACGATGGTTGGACCTTGAGCCCGGAGATGCGCGTCCTGGCCCGGGCCAGCGACAAGGTGAGAGCTTTGAGGGCGCCGCACGATGTCGATGGATGGGTGCATATTGTCGGCGGGCACGGCCGGGGCGTGCGGGGGAAGTACGTGACCATCAGTGACATGTCACCGTCGCAGCTCCTCTCCTCAAGCCGCGATCGGGGCGCCTATTTCGCCTACCCGAATGCCACCCGCTATCGCATGGAGTGGGCCGCCAAGCGGCAGGTCGCCATCTACCGGCATGCCCACCGATGCTGCGTCGCCAGCCGTTGGGCCGCAGATTCTCTTGTGCGCGACCACGGAATTGAGGCCGACGAAGTGCACGTCGTAGGTTACGGGTGCAACACCAACTTCACGCGGCCTCCGCAACGCGATTGGGGCTCACCCAGATTCCTCTTCGTGGGGTGGGACTGGAAGCGTAAGAACGGCGATGCGGTGGTGCGGGCCTTCCAGAAGTTGCGAGCACAGGTGCCCGATGCCCGCCTTGACGTCGTGGGGCGGCACCCGAAACTTGACCTGGAAGGGGTCACTGGCCATGGACCCATAGCGGTCCGATTCCCTACCCCGGTGGAGCGACCGACGATTGAAGTCCTTTTCGCCTCCGCCACGTGCTTCGTGATGCCTTCGCTCATCGAACCGTTCGGGATCGTCTACGTGGAAGCTGCTGCCGCAGGGATGGCTAGCATCGCTACGTCGGTCGGGGGTACGGCCGATTCGGTCGGCGACGGAGGGATAGTAGTCGAACCTCATGACGACGATGCCATTCTCCGCGCCATGCTCGAAATATGTGACCCTGACACGGCCCGGCGCCTCGGCCAGGCGGCCTTCGAACGATCGCAGCTCTTCACCTGGAAAGCGGTCGGCCAGCGCGTGTTGGCATCGTTGGATCTTGCTCCGATCCCCGGCGTCGACCTGGTACAACCACTCTGATCAAAGAGAAGCAGCACAACGAATCGTCTGGCCTGGGATGTACTCCCGGGTGGCAGAGCTTCGAGCTGGCAGCGCACCAATGTGTCGTATGCGTGGACGACGTCGGTGCGCGGACTGGGATCGATGGAGTCGAGTGCACTCATGCTCTCCAACAGCATTCACGTGATGGAGCGCCTTGAGCGGCGGTGTCCAGTGAACAGTGCAATCGACCCGAGAGCGACAAGGCACACCGACCCGATTCCTCTCACGTTGTCCGATGGCCGTTTCAATGCGTCACTGACGATGTCCCTGCGCTGGAAGAAGTCCGAACTTTCGCCCGTGATCGGGAACTCGCTCCACGCGAACATGTGGTGATCGACTATCGACTGGCTCAGCTTCGCTTCGTACAGTGTGAGAAATTCATGTGTGGTCGTGGTCGGCTTGTGAAAGGCCGCCTCGCTTCCCAATGCGGTGTAGAGGGAATCGGCTTGGTAGTCGACAGCGCCCCCGACGAGTCCGATGAAGATGCTGAGGCCCACCAGGGCCACGGTGACGAACTGCAGCACCAGGCCACTTTGACGGAACCTTCTGGCCACCTCCATCAATCCGATCCCTAACGCAGGAACCGCCGGAAGTACATAGCGCGGACCGAAGCCACCGCCGGCGTACCACCCCCAGTAGGGGGCGAAGAACACGATCCGGGACAGCACGAGCAGCACCGCCACGGCCGTGATCACCCGTTCAGGGCGCCAGGCTGCCGGCAACCCGCAGACCGTCACCACTACCACCGGCACGTACAGGATGAGCCCCTTTCCCGGGGAGAGCACCAAGCCGTAGACCCCGGCGAGAAAGGAGTGGTTGAAGCGGAGGACGCCGCCGTAACCGAAGTTCCACGGCAACCCGTACCGGGCCGCGTTGTACCAGGTCCACAGGGCCAGAAACGGGAATCCCCCGAGCACCATGCGGACCAGCACGCCGAGGCGCCACCCGGAGGGCCCGAGCAGGAGGCCGCCCCCGATCAACCACGGGGCCACCAGCAGGGCTGAATCGTCGCGTACCACGATGGCTGCCCCGGCGGCGGCTCCGATGACAAGGGGGCCCCAGGCCCACCTCAGTGACGTGGCGCTCAGGCCGATCATGCCGACAATGGTGGCCGTGGCGAGTGCCACCTCGGCGAAACCGGTCGACGCAAAGGGCAGCATTCCCGCTCCGAGGCCGACGACGAGCGAGACCACCGCGGACACCTTCAGCGAGCAGTCCCGCAGGCGGCACCAGACAAAGGCGGCACCGGTCAGGAGCCCGAGGAGCCAGGAGTTGGTGAGCATGATCCCAGCGGCCTCGGACATACCGAGGACTTTGGCCACCAGTATTCCCGGGATCATCAGCAGCGACATTCCGATCCCATAGAAGGAATGCGGAGTGTTGAGATGGTAGGCGTCGAAGAGGACGATGATGGAATGGCGATCGACGACGCCGGTGGCCACCTGCCCCATGATCAATCCGTCGTAGTTGTCGATGCTCGTACGGGAGAGAAGGAAGGCGACGCCGGACACCACGAGCGAAATGCCGACGCCACAGGAGACGTCCAAAGATCGATCGCGCCACCACCCGGCGACCGCACTGCCCCGGGGATGGCCCGCAGGCTTCGTCCGGCTGGAGACGGTCGTCACTGCGCCGGTCCCGCCAACTCGGGGCCGGCTCCCACACCATGGCGCGCCGCCCTCTTGGCCATGAATCGCGGCCCGACCACCAGTGCGGTCAAGTGAATCCTCATGTGGCGGCGCAACATCCATACCCGCCGGGCCTGGGCCCTACGACCACCCGGGCCGTCCTGGAACGGCAGCCAACCCGGATGGACCAAACCGATGATGCTCCACATGAGCAAGGCCAGGGCATTGGCGCCCGCCCAGGTCCGGGCCGCTCCATCCGAATGGGCCAGGGCGAAGAAGTCATAGGAAGCCGGCAACCACCGCAGCGCCGGGTCCGGGCCCCAGGCCTGGGCGCCCGCCGCATTGCCGGTGTGGGTGACCTGCACGTCCGCTTCCAGCCGACGGCGCCATCCGGCCTCCTGCAGGCGCCGGCAAAGGTCCAGATCCTCCACGTACATGAACCAGCGCTCGCTGTAGGGAGGGGTGCCGCTTAGTGCGGCGCCCCGGATCACATGGACGGCACCGACGGCCCAGTCGATGTCCCCCGAGACATCATGGGGGGCGATCCCCGGAACCCACCAGCGGTCCGGGTGGTGGGCATGCCAGGACGCGGGCAGGAGCGACGCCGCCAGGGTGAGGCCCACGGAAGGGAAACGGTTGACCGAATGCTGCAGCGAGCCGTCGTCATTCCGCAGCTGGGGCACGACCAGTCCCAGGTCGGGCGCGTCCAAGAGCGCCTCGACCAGGCGGCGAAGCGAGCCCGGAGGCGCCTGGGTGTCCGGGTTGAGAGCCAGCAATGCCGGTGCGGTGGTGTCGGCGAGGGCCAGGTTCATGCCTCGGGCATAGCCCTCATTGGTGGCCTTGCGCACGACGACAACCCCCCGATGCCGTTCAGCCAAGTCGGCGCTGTTGTCCTGCGAAGCGTTGTCCACCACCACGATCTCGGCCTTGAGGCCGTCCAAGGCGGCGGGCAGGCCGGCCAGGCAGCGATCGAGTTCGGAGGCCGTGTTCCACGACACGATGCCTACTCGTACCACCGGCTCTATCCCCGCCATCAGCGAGAGCTGTGTGCCGGATGCGATGGGTGATCTTTCAACGCAGGTCCTTCCGGCTCGGCGCAATAGATGACTGCATGGTGCCCGTCAATTGGCGTCAAGCCAATGGATTCCTCCCACTCGCTCCTGAGCCGATCATGTCAGCCTATCGGCACACATAGCTCCTGGTCTCTCGCCGGGACGATGGATCTGACTACCACGAACTGTCGGAGTGCCCGCTCGGGAAGAGTGAGGGAATCTTCGAGGCACTACATTTGCCGGCGTGAAGTTGGCCATGACGCATCCCTACTCCTGGCCGGAGGTGCGCAGAGGGGCCGAGCGGATCGCCGCTGAGACCGCACGCTGCATGGCGGACCGGGGGCACAAGGTGACCGCCTTCACGGCCGGTGACCACTCGGAACGACGCACCGAGAACGGGGTTACCACGGTGAAGCTGCGCCGTCTCTTCAGCGATCGCCTCCGCCACGAGCGATGGTTCGCGCTCAGCTTGGTGCCCTACCTCTTACGGGGCCGCTTCGACGCCATTCATTCGATGATGCCCTACGACGCGCTGGCCGCCGTCCGGACCCGTCGTCTGGCCGGCCATCGTTCGATCTACTCGGAGATCGGGATTCCTCTGAAGTCGTGGTGGAGCCAGATTCCTGATGGCAAAGTGCGTCGTGACCTGGTGCGCCGTGTCGACGTCTTCGGCTGTATGTCCAGATTCAGCCTCGACGCGCTCCAACACGATTGGGGCCGCACGGGAGACCTGATCCCGTGCGGAGTGCGCATGAGCGAATTCGTTCCGTCCGGGGCGCGCCATCCCCGCCCCACCATCCTCTTCTCGGGGGCACTCACGGAGCGTCACAAAGGCCTGGGCGACCTCCTGGTGGCGTCCGATCTCCTGATGGACCAGCACCCGGACCTCCAGTTGTGGCTCAGCGGTCCGGGAAACCCCAACGCCATGTTGGCCCAGGCGTCGCCCCGCGTGCGCGAGCGGGTGACGTTGCTCCCGATGGGAGAGCCGAGAGAGCAGGCGCAGCGCTATTCCGATGCATGGGTGACAGCACTGCCTTCGGTCGGCGACTCCTTCGGAATGGTCCTGGTGGAGTCGTTGGCCTGTGGCACGCCCATCGTCGTCGCCGACGACAGTGCCCCACCCGAACTGGTGACGGACACCAATGGCGCCATCGCACAACCTCATGACCCACCCTCATTGGCCAAGGCCCTCGCGGCGGGATTGCACCTGGCCCGGGATCCGGCCACTCGAGACCACTGCCGGGTCTTCGCCCGGCAGTTCGATTGGGACGAGGTGATCGCCCCTCTCCTTGAGCGCTTGTATGGTGAGGCGCGGTGACTCAAGGGGCACGTGACAGGGAGGTCGTCCTCGCCGTGCCCGACATCGCCGTGGTGATCCCCACGTACCAGAGGGCGACCCGCCTGCCCGCCCTGCTCGACCATCTGGCCTGCCAGTCATTGGCCCCCGAGCGTTTCGAGGTCATCATCGTTGACGACTGCTCCACCGACGACACCGTGGCCGTGGCGAAGGACTTGGCCGGCTGCCTCCCTTACCGCCTGCGGGTCCTGCAGACAACGAGGAACAACGGCCCGGCGGCTGCCCGCAATCTCGGCTGGCAAGCGACCTCCGCCCCGGTGGTGGCCTTTCTGGACGACGATTGCTCACCCTCCAAGGGATGGCTGGAAGCGGGTCTTGGCGCGTGCGGAAGCACTCCCCACCCCGGAGTCGTCCAGGGAGCCACGCTGCTGCCCGAAGGTTCGAAAATCGGGGGGCTCACCGACTGGTGGAACTGGCGGGTCGTTCTCGGACCCACCCCGTTCTTCGAGGGCAACAACCTGTTCTTCCCTCGCTACGTTCTGGCGATCACCGGCGGGTTCGACGAGGACATCCGCTACTACGGCGAGGATTGTGCCGCTGGTTGGCGGGTGCGGGAGGCCGGCTTCGCGAGTGCGTTCTGCGCCGATGCCTCCGTAACGCACCCCGTGGAGCGGCGGGGGTTTGCCTGGTTCGTCCAGAACGGGTACTTGGAGAGCAGGATCGTCCACTGCGCCGCCAAACACCCGGGATTCCGACGGGCCGCACTCTGGCGGCCCTGGGCCTACCGGAGGGAGGACCCGGCCTTCCTAGCCGCCATCACCGGGGCCTTGGTCGGGCTCAAGTTCCGTCCCGCCCTCCTGCTGGTTCTGCCCTACCTCTTCCTGCAGCGACCTTCCTTGCGCCACCTCAATTTCTTCCGGCTCTGCCTTCAGGTTCCCGTTGTCGACGGCGCCCGCGTCGCCGGCCACGTTCTGGGATCCTTCCGCCACCGTGTATTCGTGATCTGACAGACCGGGACCATGGACCCATTCGCAGGGGGGGCGCCACCTCCGGAGATCTCCGTCGTGATCCCCACCTATCGCCGGTCGGGCGATCTGGCCGCGGTGCTCAAGAGCTTGAGCACCCAGGACCTTGATCCGGGCCGGTTCGAAGTCGTGGTGGTAGATGACTGCTCACCCGACGACACGGCGGAGGTGTTCGGATCCCTGGCCGCCACCCTTCCCTACCGCTCACGAATGGTCCGAACACCGAGGCAGGGCGGACCGGCGGGCGCCCGCAATCTGGGCTGGAGGATGGCCACGGCCCCACTTCTGGCGTTCCTCGACGACGACGTGACGCCCACTCCGGGTTGGCTGGCGGCCGGTTTGGCTGCCCTGGACGCACAGCCGACAGTCGGAGTCCTGCAGGGGTGCACCCGCGTGCCACCGGAGGACAACGACCCACCTCCCCGGTACGGACCCCCGGACTGGAAGCACTACCACGCCATTGAGGGTCCTACCCCTTTCTTCCAGTCGTGCAATATCTTCTACCGCCGCCAAGTCCTAGAGGAGACTGGCGGATTCGACGAGAGCATCGCCTGGTGGGGGGAGGACACCGCGGCCGGATGGAAAACGCTCCGGGCCGGATGGGACCGTGGATACTCAGCCGAAGCGATTGTCACCCATCCGGTCGAACTTCGGGGCTGGCGCTGGTTCGTGCGCCATGGTGTGCTCGAATGCACCATGATCCGGCTCGGTGCGGAATTTCCGGACTTCCGAGCCGCCGCTTTCTGGCGGCCGTGGGCTTACCGCAAATCGGACGCCGCCTTCAAGGTCGCCGTACTGGGTGTGGTCGTCGGCCTGCGCTTTCGCCCAGCCCTGGTGCTGGCGTTGCCCTATCTGTGGTGGCAACGTCCCTCCATGCGCCACCTCAACTTCTTCCGTCTTTGCTGGCAGATCCCCCTGGTCGACGCCGCCCGCTCGGCTGGGCACATCCGGGGGGCCATCGCCTACAGGATCTTCGTGATCTGAATGGTGCCATCGGTCGATGTCTCGGAGGACGTCGCGGTGTCTGTCATCGTGCCGGTGCGAAACCGGCGCGACATGTTGAGGGACCTGCTGCAGGGACTGGACAAGCAGACCTACCGGTCCTTCGAGGTTCTCATCGTCGACGACGGTTCCCGCGACGGGTCCGATGATCTGGCTCGCACCTCCATGGTGGCCGGCCGGCCGGTGATCGCGCTCCAGTCGGATGGCGAAGGCTCGCTGCGAGCCCGCCAGATGGGGGTCGAGCATGCCCGTGGCTGGATGCTCGCCTTCACCGACAGCGACTGCGTCCCCGACCCCGCCTGGCTCCAGAATGGGGTTGCCGCCCTGGCGGCAGGTGCGGAAATGGTGAACGGCTACACCAGGCCAATCCGGCCCCTCAAGCCGATGGAGCGCAGCGTGGCGTCGGGTACCGAAGGCCTGTTCCCGACCTGCAACATGTTCTACCGACGGGACCTTTGGGATCGGCTCGGCGGCTTCGATGCGGCCACGACGTCCCGATGGCATTTCCGTTCGCTCAGCCGCACGCGTGATTCGGCATTCGGGGAGGACACCCTTCTCGGTTGGCGGGCCATCCGGTCCGGTGCCGTGACGCGCTACGCGCCCGACGCGATCGTCGAACATCAGGTCTTCCCGCCCGACCTCCGGGACTTCCTCGTCCGCACGGCCAAGGCGGCGTCCTTCCCGGCGATGATCAAGGAGCTACCCGAGCTTCGGACCACCTTGATGCGGGGTGGCGTCTTCCTGGGCGATTACTCCAGAATTCCCCCGTACGCGACCGCAATCGCACTGGGGCTGCGGCGCCCACGCGCGGCCGCACTCACCCTCGCCTGGTGGATCGGCCTCCGGGTCCGGGCCATGCGGATGTCCCCCCACCCCACCGTGAAGCTGCTCCCCTGGGTCCCGGTCGAGATGGCGGCGGACGTCGCCACCGCGGGTGCGCTAGTGGCCGGAAGCGTCCGGTCCGGTGCACTCGTCCTGTAGCGGCGGCCCATCCGAGGTGTTCACCTGGGGCGTGCCACAAGGACGATCCTCTGGCTCACCTGCCGGAGTGGGCCGACGAGAAGGCGGCTGGCCAGGCGGCGCTTCCTGCTCTGCCCCCAGCCGACGGGAAGCCGGACCGTGATGACGAATTCCGGAAGCACCAGACGCTCGAACTCCCCCCAGGTGTACTCCCGCAGATGGCTGGTCGAGGCGAAGTAGTGCTGGGGCGGCCGGCGCACGCCGCGCCACCGGTCGAGCAGCTTCGCCTTCAGGGTGAGCGCATTGAGCCGGTTGGGAGTGGTCAGCACTACCGTCCCCTCCCGGGCGGCGACCCGAGCCAGTTCGCCCACCCCGGCGCGCGCATCGGGCAGGTGCTCAATGGTGTCATCGCACACCACCCCCGAGAAGCTTCCGGCGCCGAAAGGGAGGTGCTCCACGTCCGCCACCACACCGAGCACCCGTGCCCCCTGCCGCTCGGCCTCGGCCACCGCCACCCGTACCGTTCCCAACCCGATGTCCATCGCCACCGGTGTGCACCGTCCCGAGCGGGCCAGCCCGATCGACACCGCCGGGTTCGGGCCACAACCGGCGTCGAGGACCAGGCCCCGAACACTGTGGAACAGGGGGAGGACCGTGGGGGCTGCCTCGGGGGCTGAGAGCACCGGAATCTCCGCCTCGCCGGGGCGGTAGCTCTCCCACCAGTCCTGACCCAGTTCCTTGTAGAGGTCCTTGACCTCGCACGGAGCCGGACCGAGTCCCGGCCGGCCGAGGATCCGTTCGATCGACACCCGGTGCCGGTCCAGGGGTGCACACCCGACGACGTCACGCTGCGGTTCGTCGATCTCCAGATCGTCCAGGCGTCCCGCGGCCGCCGCCACGAGACACTGTTCATAGGCGTCGGCCATGTGGTCCACGTCGAACTGGTCGGCAGAGGCCCACCCGCCGCGGCGCAGCTGCTGGCGCAGGGTGCTGTCGCCGGCGATCCTCTGCACCGCCTTGGCCAGTGCCGCATCGTCACCCGCCGCGAATAGCAGGCAATTGGCGCCGTCGGTGAGGAACTCCGCCGAGCCCCCGACGCCGGTGGCCACCACCGGCGTACCGCACGCCATCGCCTCCAGGGGTACCAACCCGAAGGGCTCAGGCCACTCAGCGGGAAACACCAGGCAATCGTGTTCCTGGTAGACGCCGCCGGTCTCGCGGCGCGTCGCCCAGCTGAAGCGCACCCGGTCGGCGATCCCCAGGTCGGCAGCCAGTCGCTCCAGCCGGGCGCGTTCCGAGGGCTCTCCCCGCCCGACAATGGAGAGGGTTGCCTTCTCCGGCAGGCGGACCATGGCTCGCAACAAGGTGTCGGTTCCCTTGCGAGGATCGAGACGTCCCATGTAAAGCAGCCTCCAGTCCCAGGGTCGGGTCGGCACCTCTGCGGGCCCCGGGTACTGCGCCCGATCGATGCCGGCGTGGACCACCGGAGCCACCGGGTATGTCCACGGCGAACCCGCCCGCGCCCGGTCTCGGGTCTCCGCCGAAATAAAGCAGAAGCACCCGGTCGAACCCAGATCAGGCAAAACGGCAGGCAGCCTCAGGCCCCGTCCGACCATTCTGCCCATGCCGCGGCGAATCGGATCGGCGTCCCAATGCCGGGCCCAGGGATCGAGGGCCACTCCGTAGGTCAACCAGTCGTCACAGATGCCGTAGACCATCGGTATCCCGCGCCGTTGGATAGACGTCAGCAGGTTCAGCGAAAGGGCGCCCATGTGCCAGACGGAGACAACCTCGGGTGAGGTGCGGTCGAGCACCGCCTGCAGTTCCCGCTGGTTGGCCCGCTCCATCGCCACCTGCAGCTTGAGGCTCGGGCTCCACGGAGCCCCGTCCCGCCAGTACATCTTGAGCCGGCGGTCCACGGGAAAGGGCGGTGCCACCCCGTCCTCGACATCCGGGAGCTTCTCGTCGGTGCAGAGCACCTCCACCTGATGGCCCCGAGCATGGAGCCTGGTCACGACGTCATCGCAGAGGACCTCGTAGCCACCCCGGGAGTGCGGAGGGAACCAGTTGGTCAGTGTCAGTATCCGGGCCATGGGTGGTGGGGCATTTCGCCTCTGTGCCCCGGCCACGCTACTCGCCGGTGACGCCACGGCATCCTCTCGCGGCAAGCTGCGCCGTTCCTAAGGGACCATCCCCTCGACGAAGGGCACTTCGAACACCTTCTCGTGATTGATCGGCCCGTGCCCGAAGTAGCCCTCTTCCCCGAAAAGCTCCCCATGGTCCGACGTCACGACCAGCCAGGTGTTGCGGGGCACCCGCCGGAACAGCTCGGCGAACACGCCATCGAGGTACTCCAGCGCGTGGACCTGGCGCCGGCGGAGCTCGGCCAGCTGGTCGAGGTCGAACTGCCCCTGGCGTTCGGTCGGATCGGTGCCGTCGAGGGCGCGGACGACCCCGTGGACTCCCGAGATCCGGGGCCATTCTCCGGGCTCCTCGTCGGGAAGGGCGTACGGGTAGTGCGTTTCGCCGACGTTGAGGAGATGGAAGGACGGCGCATCGCCGGTGAAGTCGAGTTGTTCGAGCATGGCGTGCATGTCGTTGTGCCGGTCCATGAGCTCGTAGGTGTCGAAATCGGTATTGAGCAGCGTGCGGCTGTTGAGCACCGGCATGGAGACCATGGCGTGCGTCCGGTACCCCAGGGAATGCTTGAGGTACGTGGGCAGGAAAAGTGACGGCAGGAGCGATTGGAACTCTATGTCGGGCACACCCAGGCGCTCGGAGTAGCGGCGGAAGTCGTCCTTGTAGTACTCCGATGCGTAGACCCCTTTCGGGCTCGTGTGAGGCAGGAGCCCCATGAGAAGGTTGAAGTGGGAGGGAGCGGTCCAGGAGGCGTAGCTGAAGCGCCGCTGGACCGGCCCGAGCCTGGCTAACTCACTCGGTGCCGCCTCCAGCCAGGTGTCGTAGCGAAGGCTGTCGAGGACGACAACGACGAAATGGTTGGCCGACTCCGGCGGCACCGGCCGGCGCGGTCCGGATGGATCAGTGCGCGGCACCTGAGAACGATACCAACCAGGGGCTGCAGTATCCGCCGGCCGTGGCGCCGGGGATGGCGGCGGATGGGACTATTCTCGCCCGCCGTGCACCCCAACATCGTGCTGGTGGTCATGGATACCGCTCGAGCCGATGCCTTCGAACCCTGGGGTGCCGCTCCCGGAACAACTCCGGCGGTGGCCCAGCTCGCCAGCAGCGGCCAGTGCCTCACCAACGTGCGGAGCACGGCGAACTGGACCGTGCCCGGGCATGCCTCCATGTTCAGCGGGGAGCTGCCGCGCACCCTCGGGCTGTGCCAGCTGGGAAGCGACTCGCTCGACTGCCGACCACAGATTGCCACCGCCGGCGACAAATGGCTGCCCGAGGTTCTCCGCCGCAACGGGTATGAGACGTCCGCCGTGAGCACCAACCTGTGGATCTCGGAGCTGAGCGGATTCGACGCCGGATTCGACCGCTTCGAGAACGTGTACTCGCCCCGTGCGCGCAATATGGGCGACTCCGGTGTCCGGGCCCGATTGGGTTGGGCCCGTGAGATCGCTCTGGCACGCGCCGACGACGGTGCGACACAAGCCGACGCCCTGATCGGCCGCTGGCTGGAAGCAGAACGGCACGGACCCTTCTTCTGGTTCGTCAACCTGACGGAATGCCACTCGCCCTACCTGCCACCGCGGCCGTTCAACGATCTGAACCTGCTGCGACGGATACAGGCAGCCGACGAAGCCCGCAGCAACTTGACCCTGGAGTCGATCTGGAAGACGTCTCTGGGTGCCCGGAGGGTGCCCCGCCATGCGCTCCAGCGGATGCGCCACCTCTACCAGTGCTCGGTCTCGGCCATGGACCGTTGGGTGGAACGCCTGCTCCAGCGGCTGGACGACCACTCCCTGCTCGGCGACACGATCGTGATCGTCACCTCCGACCACGGTGAGAACTTCGGGGAGTGCGGGCTCATCGGCCATTGCTTCTCCCTGGACGACCGGCTCCTCCGTGTGCCGTTCGTGGCATCGAGGCCCGGTTTCGCCGACTCCCAGATGGCGAGCCTGGCCGAGTTCCCGCGGGCCGTCGCCGAGGTGACCGGCCTGAAGGATCATCCGTGGAGACAACCGGTCGCAGCTCCGGGAATCGCGGTTGCGCAGATGGAGGCCCTGGCAACCCTTGAGAAGTCACAGGAGGTGATTCACCTGTGGGCCTTGGACGAACGTGCCATTGACCTGGTGACCACCTCGTCAACTTGCGCCGTCGAAGGGAAGGTAAAACTCACCCGGCGCGATGACGGGCTTGAGCTCCTTTACCTGCTCGACCTCGATACCGATGAGTCATCCCCCATCACCCTCAATGGCCACCTTCCCCAAGGTACGCAGGAGACGATCGCCAGGCTCCGCCATGCGATTGACGCGGCGGACGACAAGATCACTACAGCGGTCCCTGCGGTACCCAATGGCGACCGTGAAGAACGCGAAACGGCCCGTATCGCCCTGAAGATGCGTGAGCTGGGCTACCTCTGACGTGGTGACGCCGTCTCGCTATTGCCTGACGGGCTTTGACCTGACTCGGAGGCCCACCGATCTCACGCTATCTTCTGCAACCTCGATGCTCATTTCGCACCTAGGTCGGAGCGGAGGGGTGTCCACTGCCCTCGGAGCTGCTTGACCGGTGCCGATGTACAAACATGATCATCAACGTTCGTGGCACATCCTTCGCCACGGGCCCGTCCACGCCGTGCGCCATGTGCGCCACGAACGGCACGGGCACCGCCGCCCGGTCGTTGACCCCGAGATCCGGATCCGCGACGCGGTCATCTACTCGTACATCGGGATCGGTTTCTTCATCATTGCCATCGCCGTCATGGCCGTGATTTCGTACTCGTCCATCCACCGGGCGCAGGACGACCTGAGTGCCGCCAAGGGGATCATCTCCAACGACCTGGGCAACAAGGCCCTCCTGACCACGGCCAACGGCCGGGCCCAGTTGACCAGCGACATCGGCGCCGTTTCCAAAGACGCCGCAGAGGCCACCGCCAGCCTTGAGGGGTCGACCTCGCTGCGCATACTCGGCTATCTGCCCTATGTCAGCGCCCAGCGGCAGGCGGTGATCGACCTGGCCACGGACGTGGAGGCGGCCACAACCGCCGGGACATCGATGCTGGGCGCCCTCGACACCCTGGTCGCACACAGCGCAGGGACGACGGTCTCCCTGCCCGACCTGGCGGCCCTGGAGAGTTCCGTCGTCCAGGGCAGGCAAGTACTGGCCGCCCTCAATCGACCCACCAACGGCCTGCTGGGGTCGATCGCCCAGGCCCGGTCCTCGTTTGACCGCGAGGACACCAAGCTGGTCCGCCTCCTCTCGCTCAGCGCCAAGACCATTGCCTTCGCGCGACCGTTCCTCGGCGCCGGCGGTCCCCAGACCTATTTGATCGCGGCCGAGAACAACGCCGAAATGCGCGACGGTGGGGCCGTCGAGTCACTTGACATATTGACCACCACCAACGGGACCTTCACCATTGCGCACGACACCACCTACGGGGACTACCTGCTGTCGTCACCGGCCGCTGTCACCCTGCCCGCTGGCACCCAACAGGTCTTCGGGGCCTTCCTGCCCACCGAGGACTGGCCGGCCACCGACGCCATGCCAGATTTCGCCCTCAGTGGCGAGAGCATGCAGGCCATGTGGGCCCAAGCCACCGGGCAGCATGTCGATGGGGTGATCGGCATCGACGTCCCGGGTGTGGCCAGTATTCTGAAATTGACCGGACCCGTCAGTGTCCCGGGCATCTCCACACCGGTCGGCGCTAAGAACGTGGCCGACATCCTGCTCAATCAGGCCTACCAGGGCGTCGCACAGAACGACCCGCAGAGCACACGCCGGGGCAAGATCGCCGCCGTGGTCAAGGCGGCGATAAGCCAGATGAAGTACGAGCATGTCGATCTGGACTCGTTCGCCAGCGCCCTGTCCAACGACGTCAATGGGCGACATCTGATGGTTTGGAGCGACGTCCCATCCGCAGAAACTGGGCTCGCCGCGCTCAATGCCGCCGGCACTCTCATTGAGAGCTCTCCCGACCGCACCTTCCACGTGGCCGTGGAGAACGCGACGGCCGACAAGCTGGACTACTTCGTCGCAGTCAGCGTCCACATGAAGGTCAATGTGGACGTCGCCGGAAATGCCCTGGTGGACTCCACAATCGAGGTGGTCAACTACGCCCAGCCCGGTCACGCCCCCTCCTACCAGTACGGTCCCGACGGCGTCAACGCCACCACACCGGGCGAGTACGGGGCCCGCATCTTCTTCTGGGGCCCGACCGGATCCGTGATGCCCGGTGCGATCCACGAATCGGGGTTGCAGGTAGTGCAGAGCCATTTCTCGCTCCTCCCGGACCAGCACGACACGGTGCATTTCGCCGTCGCCATCCCCCACGCCGTGGTCGGGGGTCACCTGTTGCTCCGGCTGGTGCCCCAGGCCCGCTTGGTGCCCGATCGGCTCACCGTCGACCTGAACGCACCCGGTTGGCATGTGAGCGGCGCAGCTCATATCAGGAGATCGTGGGGCAGTACAATGACCCTCAACTGGGGCCTCACCCAGTGACTCCGACATTCCCCCTGGTGGAGGCGTTGTCGGCAATGCTTTGCATTGCCACAGCCATGAAGTAGCCTGTGCGAAATGTCCTGGCGGACTCCGGTGCCCCCCAGCACCGGTGCCACCTGTAGCCAAGTGAAGGAAGAGGCGTCTGTGCGAATGAAAATTGGTAGCGCCGCAGCGGTTGTTGTGCTCGGTGTCTCGGGTCTGCTCCTGACCCTGCCGGGAACGGCGGGTGCGGCCACGACCACGGGTACGACCACGGCTACGACCGCCGCCACACCCACCAGCTGCTCTACCAGCACGACGATGAATGTGACCGCTTCGAACACTTCAAGTGCGCCCGTGACCACCACACTGACGGCAACTTCTTGTCCCTTCAAGCCGGGCTCGACCGTCTCGCTTTCCTTCCTCGGCACGACCCAGTCGGCCACAGCTGACGCCACGACCGGGCTGCTCACGCTGTCGCTTGCCGCCACCGACCCCACGCTTTCGGTGAACGGTGGGGCATTCGCGACCGCCGCCTTCGGCGTGAATACCATCACCGGGACCGGCACCAACGCCGCCGGAGGCACGAACACCGCCACCTTCCTGGTCGACATCGAGAGTGCCGCGGCGACGACCACCACCACGACTGCCAGCACTGGCTCAGGTGCGGGTGGGCTGGCCTTCACCGGCGCCGATCTGGCTGCCTTGATCGCGGCCGCTTTCGCCCTCATCCTGTTGGGCACCGCAGTCGTGATCTACACCCGCCGACGCGCCAACTCGGTTCCCAAGACCTGAGTTCTGGCTTTGCACGGCCCCAGGGTCGTGAAACTGTACGGCTAGGTCCAGAAGAGGGAGTGAAGCGCGCTGGTCAGCGCCTCCACCTCTGTCAACATCTGGCGGAATCCCTCTGAGGATCCTCCCATGGGGTCGGGGATGTCGTCCGGCCCCGACGTACCGATCAGGTCCAGGTGGCGCCGGGTGCCGTGCAGGCGCATCAGCCAATCGTCCAATGTTTGATCGGGCGATCGCGGCCCGACCTCGTGCCCGCGCCGCACGATCTCACGCAGGGTGAAGGACCTGCCAAACGACTCCGTGTCCATGAGGACGGCCTCGCGCACGTGCTCGCGGGCCATGCCGATCACCAGATCCGCCCGTCGGATGTCCCCGGCCTCCATGCGACGAGGCACATGGCCGGCCAGGTCGAGGCCGAAGGCGGCACCCTCCTTCAGGAGTGCTTCTGGCGGACCAATCACTGAGCCCAGGGTGCCGGCCGAAGCGACCGTCATGTTGTCGGGCCCACTCTTCCGGATGCGCTCGGCCAGGAACCAAGCTGCCGACGGGGAGCGGCACAGGTTCCCGGTGCACAAGAAGAGGACCTCAGGCATGCCGCCTACCTTCGCACACCGTCCGGAGTCGTACCGTACGCGTCACGTTAGGTTGGCAGGATGAGCATGCGCGGGCACGGCATGGGTGGGGGGCGTAACAGTGGCTGGGCCGGACTGCGCTCCCTGCGCCAGGACCGCTCGGTACTGCAGCACCGGGTCAAGAAGGGCACCGCCCGGCGCATGCTCACGTTCGCCGTCCCGTACCGGAAGATCCTGGCCGTCTTCCTTCCGGTGGTCGTGCTCTCTGCGGCCATCGGCGCGGTGAACCCGTTGATCCTACGCGCCCTGATCGACAACGGCATCTACAGGAAGGATGCTGAATTGGTCATTTGGCTGGCCGTGCTGGTGGCGGGATTGGCCCTCTTCGATGCCGGGCTGGCGCTGACCGAGCGACGGATCTCGGCCTACATCGGGGAAGGCCTGATCTTCGATATGCGCTCCAAGGTCTTCCGCCACATTCAACGCATGCCCCTGGCCTTCTTCACCCGTACCCAGACCGGTGCCCTGGTCAGCCGGCTGAACAACGACGTGATCGGTGCGCAACAGGCCTTCACGGACCTTCTTTCCAACGTGGTCGGCAATCTGGTGACCGTCATGATCGTCCTGGGTGCGATGTTCTATCTGAGCTGGCCCATCACGCTG
>Ga0307373_10002618_pt1 | contig 32175 bp, 32 predicted proteins | sample OX2MG_FD_202534 | JGI IMG/M metagenome (GOLD analysis project Ga0307373, IMG submission 202534) | Soil microbial communities from Risofladan, Vaasa, Finland - OX-2 | ecosystem: Environmental > Terrestrial > Soil > Coastal area > Acid sulfate soil | place: Finland: Risofladan, Vaasa | collected...
CAACTCGGTATTGGAGCGGGGCAAAATCCATAACACATTGATTTATTGGCGCGCCCGGACGGATTCGAACCGCCGACCACCTGGTTCGAAGCCAGGTGCTCTATCCAGCTGAGCTACGGGCGCGGATTTTTCGAGTTTAGCGGAAAGCAGGGGGGCGATTCGCTTTTGCGGAAGGCCTGGCGGCGAGCGCATCCAGGGACTCAAACCGGTTTAACCCCGCCAAAGATAGACGATATAAATCAAATACTTACTAGTTACGCTCGGAATGCTGGCCGTTCCGGGTACGAACGCCGTAATATCATTGCGTACCGATATAACTACTAGAGGAAGATCGATGAAGCCTTGGATACCACTGTCTCTTACCCTCGTTCTATTCGGCTCGGCACATGCGCAGACGAATTGCACCTATCCGCATGCGCCCGCCTCGACGCCTGACGGCAACACCGCAACTCGAGACCAGATGATCGCTGCGAAGCACGAATACGATCGCTACAACACCGAGATGAACAGCTATCTGGATTGCTTGAAGCTGCAGAGCGATGCGTTGACGCCGAAGGATCCGTCGAAGTTGGCGCCGGACGAAAAGAAGAAGATCGATGATCAGCTGAATATTCTGGTGCAAAAGAATAATGCCGCGGTCGACGAGCTTCAGGCGGCCGTTGGACGATTCAATGATCAGATCAAGGTCTGGAAAGCGAAGCACGCGAAGCAGTAATCATGATGCGCAGCGGACCAGCTCCGCCGCGCGTTGTTAGTCATGCAGGCCGGTACGCTGATCACGCCGCGTCTGGCCGAAGAGGCGATCAGCTCTCGGTTGACGTGTCTGCCGATTGAATCATTGCCGCTGGCCCAGTGCGTCGGCGGTACGCTGCGCGAAAACATTTATGCCGAACGCGACCAACCGCCGTTCGATCGCGTCACCATGGACGGCATTGCTGGCGACAGCGAGTCGTGGCGCCGCGGGCAGCGGCGCCTGCGAATTCAAGCGATTCAGCCGGCGGGCGCGGCGCCGCTGAAGCTCGAGCAGAAAGACGGCGCGATCGAGGTGATGACCGGCGCGATGCTGCCGACAGGCTGCGACTGCGTCGTGCCCGTCGAACAGATCGACGTCGAGGATGGCTTCGCCACCCTGAAAGCAAGCGCGGTCACGACGCCGTACCACAACGTGCACCGGCGCGCAGCGGATAGCCGTCAAGGCGCCTTGCTGCTGGAAAGCGGCGCGTTGTTGCGTGCGCCGGAGATCGCCGTGGCGGCGTCGGCGGGCATGGCTCGCGTGCGCGTCAGTAGTCAGCCCGCGGTCATGGTGGTCTCAACCGGCGACGAATTGATCGAACCGGGCGAGCCCATCGCCGACTACCAAGTCCGCCGTTCGAACGCGTATGCGGTGGCCGCGACGCTGCGTCAGCGCGGGTTTGTGCGCATCGGCAACGACCACGTCGTGGACGACGAAGAGAAGCTGCGGGCGCGGCTGGCGCTCCATTTGACGACACACGAGGTCCTCGTGCTGAGCGGTGGAGTCTCGGTGGGCCGGTTCGATTTGGTGCCGAAGGTTCTGCGACGGCTCGGAGTGCAGGAGATCTTCCATCACATCGCGCAGCGGCCCGGCAAACCGATGTGGTTCGGCGTCGGTCCGCGGGGTCAGGCGGTATTCGGGCTTCCTGGTAATCCCGTGTCGACGCTCGTTTGCCTGATCCGCTACGTGATACCGGCGATTGCCGCGGCGATGGGTGCAAAGCGCGAAGCGGCGGAGCGCCTGGCACTGGCCGCGCCGGTGACATTCCAAGCCCCGCTGACCTATTTCCTGCCGGTATCGATCGAACACGACGACTGGGGCCGGCCCTGGGCTCATCCGCGTCCGCCGAACGGCTCCGGCGACTTCTTGAGCCTGGCCGGCACCGACGGATTCGTCGAACTGCCGCCTGGCCCCAACACTTATCCAAAAGGTTTCGTCGCCGGCGTCTACCGCTGGTAATCTGGTCGGCCATGGCTAGCGACGTCCACGATATCCGCGGCATCCATAATCCGCTCGACCGCTTCGGCCGGCCGCTGCACGACCTGCGCATCTCGGTCATGGATCGGTGCAATTTCCGCTGTCCGTATTGCATGCCGAAGGATGCGTACCACGAGCATTACCGCTTCTTGCGGTCGCAGGAGCGCATGTCGTTCGACGAGATCACGCGCTTGTCGCGGCTGTTCGCGGGCCTGGGCGTGCGCAAATTGCGCCTGACCGGCGGCGAACCGCTGCTGCGGGCGAATCTGGCGGATTTGGTCGGCGATCTGTCCGGCATCGCCGGGATCGAGGATATCGCGCTGACGACCAACGGCGTGCTTCTTCGGCAGCACGCCGTCGATTTGTACGCGAACGGCCTGAGGCGCGTGACAGTCAGTCTCGATACGCTGAACCCGGAGATCTTCAAGCGCATGAGCGGCGGCTTCGCGGCGTTGGAACAAGTGCTGGACGGCATCGAGGCGGCGCTCGGTGCGGGTCTCGCGCCCATAAAAATCAATGCCGTCATCGAACGCGGCGTCAACGATCAAACGGCCCTCGATCTCGTGGAACATTTCCGCGGCTCGCCGGTGATCGTCCGTTTCATCGAGTTTATGGACGTCGGCAACCGCAATTCCTGGCGCGAGGATCTGGTCGTGCCTTCGCGCGAACTCGTCGCGCGCGTTCACGCGCGCTGGCCGATGCAGCCGATCTCGGAGAACTATCGCGGCGAGGTCGCGAAGCGCTGGCGCTTCGACGACGGCTCCGGCGAAGTCGGTTTCATCTCGTCGGTGTCCCAGCCGTTTTGCGGCGCCTGCAGCCGGGCGCGCCTGTCCTCCGAGGGCAAGTTCTACACCTGCCTATTCGCTGCCGATGGACTGGATCTGCGCACGCCGCTGCGCAGCGGCGCGAACGATGCCGAGCTTTTGCAAATGATCCGCGGCGTCTGGCTGGAGCGGCAGGATCGCTACAGCGAGTTGCGCGGGGAATTGCGCCGCGGCTCGCCAGAATTCAAGAAGATCGAAATGTATTACATCGGCGGATGAGCGGCGGTTCGATGCCGAGCGACGCCACGTTCTCGCACCTCGACGCCGGCCGCCGACCGACGATGGTCGACGTCGGAGAAAAGACCGCGAGCCGGCGCACGGCCGTCGCGGAGGCGCGCGTCGCGTTCCCGCCGGCGGTCGCGGCGGCGTTGCGCGGCAGCGATTTGCGCTCGCCGAAGGGTCCGGTTTTCGATACCGCCATCGTCGCCGGCGTGATGGGCGCAAAACGCACTCATGAACTCATTCCGTTCTGTCATCCGCTTGGCTTGGAGAGTTGCGAGATCACGATCGACTTGGTCGGCGACTGCGCCGTGATCCGTTGCAGCGTGGGGGTACACCACAAAACCGGCGTCGAAATGGAAGCGTTGACCGGCGCGAGCGTCGCCGCGCTGACGCTATACGACATGTGCAAGGGGCTCTCCCACGACATCGTCATTCGCGAGACGCGCTTGCTCTCCAAGGACGGCGGCCGGAGCGACTACCGTATCGAGACGCAGGAATGAGCAGCGAAGTTGCGCCGATCTACGGGCTGATTCTGGCCGGCGGCGCGAGCGCGCGCATGCACCGCGACAAGGCTGCGCTCGCCTATCTCGGCAAGAACCAATTGGATCGAGCCTACGAATTGGCCTGCCGGCACGTGCCGCGGGTGTTCGTGTCGGTGCGCGCCGACCAGGTGAACGAGCCGACGCGGGCGCAGCACCCTTTGATCGTCGATTCGATCGCCGGCGGCGGACCAATCGTCGGCATACGCTCGGCGTTTTCCGCAATGCCGCAAGCGGCGTGGCTGGTGCTCGCTTGCGATCTGCCGTTCGTCACCGATGCGGTGCTCGACCATCTCGTGATTTCGCGCGATCCGGCGCAGGCGGCGACCGCCTATCGCAGTGCGCACGACGGCCTGCCGGAACCTCTGTGCGCCATTTGGGAACCCGCGGCAGCCGCCTTGCTCGAGTCCTACGAGGCCGGCGGCCACAGCTGCCCGCGAAAATTCCTGACGAATCATCGCGTAAAGATCCTCGAACCGCTCGATAAACGCGCGCTCGACAACGTCAATACGCCGGCGGAATATACCCAGGCGCTCGAGAGTCTCGAGGCGGCGCGGCCAACGGATCGCATGCGGATCAAAGTTCACTACTATGCCTTGCTGCGCGAACAGGCGGGCCGCTCGGAGGAAATCCTCGATACTGCGGCGGCGACGCCCGCGGATCTGTACGCGGAACTGAATTCGCGTTACCGCTTTAGCCTGCCGCGCGAGCAGCTAAAAGTCGCGGTCAATACCGAGTTCAGCGAATGGTCCCGCATGCTCACGGCCGGCGATTCGGTGGTGTTCATCCCGCCGGTGGCGGGTGGATGATGTTTTTCCGCTTCCACGACACGCCGTTCGATGCGGGCGCCGCGCGCCTTGAATTGCTCGATGCAAGCGCCGGCGGCTACGCAAGCTTCGAAGGTTGGGTCCGCGATCACAACGAGGGGCTCGCGGTGACGCGCCTAGAATATGAGGCATTCGAGGATCTCGCCGTCAAAGAGGGCGAGCGGATCGTGCGCGAGGCACTGCAGCGCTCGCCGATAAAGCATGCACTGTGCCTGCACCGGGTCGGCGAACTCGCGGTCGGCGACCTCGCGGTCTGGGTCGGCGTCAGCGCCGCGCATCGCGGCGAGGCGTTCGACGCTTGCCGCTACATCATCGACGAAGTCAAGCACCGCCTGCCGATCTGGAAAAAAGAACATTACGTCGATGGCAATTCCGGATGGGTCAATTGCGAGGGCTGCGCGGGCGCTCCGCGGCACGCCGCAACGCATGTGCATGCGCGCGACACGCATGAATGAGGTTGCCGATGCAGCCCGACTATTCGCGCCAAATATCGTTGAAGGAAATCGGCGCCGATGGGCAAGCGAGGCTCGCGCGCAGCCGCGTGCTCGTCGTCGGCGCCGGCGGCCTCGGTAGCCCGGTTCTGCAATACCTCGCCGGCGCCGGCGTCGGCTGCCTTGGCATCGTCGATGACGACGTCCTCGACCGCAGCAATCTGCACCGCCAACCGCTTTACGCCCTTGACGACGCCGGCGGACGAAAGTGCGAATTGGCGCGCACCGCGCTCGCGCGCATCAATCCCACGGTGCGCATCGAAACGCACGCGCTGCGCTTCGATGCGGGCAATGCGCTCGATCTGGTCGGCCGGTACGACGCAGTGATCGACTGTAGCGATAATTTTCGCTGCAAATTCCTGCTGAGCGACGCCGCGGTGCTCGCACGCAAGCCCGCGGTGTTTGCCAGCGTTTACCAATTCGAAGGACAGCTACAGGTCTACAAACCCGAGGCCGGCCATGCTTGCCTGCGCTGTCTGTGGCCTGAGGCGACGGCCGACGGCATCGTCGGCAATTGCGCCGAGGCCGGAGTGCTCGGCCCCGTGCCCGCAGCGCTCGGCGCGATGCAAGCGCTGCTCGCTCTGAAGATCCTGCTCGACATTCCGGGCCAGCTTGCAAGTGAGCTGCTGCTGATCGATTTCATGGACTTCTCTACGCTGAAGTTGCGGGCACCGCGCCGCTCGGCCTGCCCTGCGCCCGGTTGCAGCCTCGTTCTGCCACCGGCGCCCGAAGTGCCGGAGCTCGCGATTCATATGCGCTCCCTCGCCGAAGCGGCCGCGCGCGGTCTGCAGGTCATCGACATCCGCAGCGATGCCGAAGTGGCGGCGCTACCCACGTCCGCGAGGCACATTGCGATGCCGGCGCTGCTCGCGAATCCCGGCTTGCTGTCGCCGCAATTTTCCTATTTATTGATCTGCGCGTCCGGAACACGCAGTCTGAGCGCGGCGCGCGCACTTCATGCGCGAGGCTTGTCCGTGCGTTCTCTCGCGGGCGGCCTGCAAGCCCTCGGGGAGTCCGGCTGAGTGCAATTCATCAGCAAACTACCCGACGTCGGCACGACGATATTCACGGTGATGTCGCGTCGCGCGGCCGATGAAGGCGCTCTCAACATCGGTCAGGGCTTTCCAGACTATCCGATCGATCCGCGCCTAGCCGACCTGGTACGCGAGGCGATCGCCGAGGGCCGCAATCAATACGCGCCGATGGAGGGCGTCCCTGAGCTGCGCGCGCAAATCGCCCGCAAGCTTGCGGCGAGCTACGGCCGGGAGGTCGACCCGCAGCAGGAGATCACGGTCACCTGCGGCGGCACCGAGGCGCTCTACGATTCGATCCAGGCAGCGGTCGGCCCGGGTGACGAGGCGATCATTTTCGATCCGGCATACGACGCCTATGAGCCCGCGGTACGGCTGGCCGGCGGCCGCTGCGTGCGTATCCCCTTGCAGCCCCCCGCGTTTCGCTACGACTGGCCGCTGGTCGCGCGCTCGATCGGCGAGCGCACGCGCTTGATCATCATCAACAGCCCGCACAATCCGAGCTGCACGGTGCTGGAGCGCGGCGATCTCGACGAACTCGCCGATCTGGTGCGCGGGAGGCCGATCACGATCCTCTCCGACGAGGTCTATGAACACGTACTCTTCGACGGCCGGCGCCATGCCTCGGTTCTGGCGCATGCATGCTTGCGCGAGCGCAGCTTCGTCGTCTTCTCCTTCGGCAAGACACTGCACGCGACCGGCTGGCGCGTCGGCTATTGCGTGGCGCCGCCGGCGATGACGCAAGAGCTGCGCAAAGTGCATCAATTCAATACGTTCAGCATCGTCGCGCCGCTGCAATACGCGATCGCCCGCTACCTCGACGAATGCGCCGCCGCGCTTCGCGAGCTGCCGCACTTCTTCCAAGCGAAACGCGATCTGCTCGCGGCGCATCTCGAAGGCAGCGGATTCCGGCCGCTCGCCGCCGCCGGCACTTATTTTCAATTGATCGACTATGGCGCTTTGAGCCTGGAGCCGGACCTGGTGTTCGCCGATCGGCTGATTCGCGAAGCGAAGGTCGCGACGATTCCGCTGTCGCCGTTCTACGCGCAAGCGCCGGCGATGACATTGCTGCGCCTGTGCATCGCCAAACGCGACGAAACACTGCTGTCCGCGGCAGAGCGCCTGTGCGCGTTCTCCGCGCGGCAGCGGCGCGCGTAGACAGGAGCGGCTCGGGCTGCGGCGCATGGCCGCGTTCGGCGGCGGCGGCGTTCGCTGCGGGATGCGGCCGCTCAGCCGCGGCCGCTCAGCCGCGGGTCTGTCCGGCGCCGCGCACCACGTATTTGTAGCTGGTCAGTTGTTCCACGCCGACCGGACCGCGCGCATGGAATTTGTCGGTGCTGATGCCGATCTCCGCGCCCATGCCGAACTCGCCGCCGTCCGCAAATTGCGTCGAGGCGTTGTGCAGCACGATCGCGCTGTCGACTCGCGTCAGAAAGCGCTCGGCCGTCGCGCCGTTCGCCGTGACGATGCAATCGGTGTGCTGCGAACCGTACCGTTCTATATGCGCGATCGCCGCATCGACGCCGTCGACGACGCGCACCGCGATGATCGCGTCGAGATATTCGCTGTGCCAATCGGCCTCGGCCGCGGGCTTGACGCGCGCATCGGCGCTTTGCGTCTCCTGGTCGCCGCGAACTTCGCAACCGGCATCGAGCAGCGTCGCGACCAGCGGCCCAAGCATGGCGGCGGCGGCGTGATCAATCAACAAAGTCTCGGCCGCACCGCAGATCCCGGTACGCCGCATCTTCGAGTTCAGGACGATCCGCTGCGCCATTTGCAGATCCGCGTCGCGATCGACATAGACGTGGCAAATCCCCTCCAGATGGCCGATTACCGGCACGCGCGCCTCCGCCTGGACCCGCGCAATCAAGCTCTTGCCGCCTCGCGGCACGATCAGATCGATGCTGTCCGTCATTTCGGCGAGCATGAAGCCCACGGCGGCCCGATCGGCGGTCGGCACCAATTGGATGCAGGTCGTCGGCAAGCCGGCGGCCGCCAACCCGCGCTGCAAGCACGCATGCACGGCCGCGCTGGAGTGCGAACTCTCCGAGCCGCCGCGCAAAATCGCGGCGTTGGCGGATTTCAGGCACAGGCCGCCCGCGTCCGCGGTCACGTTCGGGCGGCTCTCGTAAATGATGCCGATCACGCCGAGCGGCACGCGTCGGCGCTCGATCGCAAGGCCGTTCGGCCGCGTCCATGCCGCGAGAACCGTGCCGATCGGGTCCGCGAGCCGGGCGATTTCCTCGAGCCCGCCCGCCATCGCGGCGACGCGCTCATCGTCGAGCTGCAGACGGTCGAGCAGCGCCGCCGGCAGCGGACGCAGCGAGGTTTCGCGCACGTCCCGTTCATTGGCCGCCAATATCTCGAGCCGCTGGGCGCGTATCGCGGCGGCGGCGGCCAGCAGGGCGCGGTTCTTGCGTTCGGCGGGTGCGCACGCCAGCGTCCGCGCGGCATCCGCGGCGGCTCGTCCCATCGCGCGCAACAGCTCCGCCAGCGGTTGCGCGGCGGCGCTCGGCGGCGGCGCGGCGTTTGGTGGTGGTGTGCTCATGAGTTCGTCAACAATACCAAATCGTCCCGGTGGACGATTTCATCGCGGCCCCTGAACCCGAGAACTCCTTCGATATCGGCCGATTTGCGTCCGGCGATGCGCGCCGCATCGGCGTCCGAATAGGCGCAGATGCCGCGTGCGACCTCGGCGCCGTCGGCGCCGACGATGCTGACCGTGTCGCCGCGCTCGAAGCGGCCTAGCGCGCGGATCATGCCGGCGGGCAGCAGGCTCTTGCCGCCCCGCAGCGCGCGCACCGCGCCGTCGTCGACCACGATCTCCGCCAGCGGCTTCAATGTACCGGCGATCCATTGCTTGCGCGTCGCCAGCGGCGTCGAGGTCGGCACGAACCAGGTGCAGCGCGATCCGCCTTCGATGCGCTTCAGCGGATGGCGGTGCGCCCCCTTGGCGATGCACAGGTGACAACCGGCGGCGACCGCGATTTTGGCGGCGGCAATCTTCGTTTGCATGCCGCCCGAGCCCATCGAACTTCCGGCGCCACCGGCCATGGCCTCGATCGCCGCGGTGATTTGCGTGACGCGCGGGATGAACTCGGCGTCCGCATGATCATTGGGGTTTGCCGTATACAAGCCGTCGACGTCCGACAACAGGACCAGGCAATCGGCGCCGGCCATTTGCGCGACGCGCGCCGCCAGCCGATCGTTGTCGCCATAACGGATTTCGGCGGTGGCGACGGTGTCATTCTCGTTGATCACCGGCACCGCACCGAGCGACAACAAGGTGTTCAAGGTGCCGCGCGCATTCAAATACCGCCGCCGCTGTTCGGTATCGCCGAGCGTCAATAGGACCTGCGCCACGGTGATCGTGTGTGCATCGAGCGATTCCTTGTAGGCATGCGCGAGGCGGATCTGCCCCACCGCCGCGGCGGCCTGGCTCTCCTCCAATTTCAGCTTGCCGGGGCCGAGGCCGAGGTGACGGCGGCCGAGCGCGATCGCGCCGGAAGACACCAAGATGACGTCTTGACCGCGTTTTCTAAGGCGCGCGATGTCGGCGGCGAAACCATCGAGCCAATGGCGGTTCAGGCGCCCCTGCTGCGGGTCCACGAGCAAAGCGGAGCCCACCTTGACGACGACGCGCCTTGCCAGTCCCAGGCGGCGGGCAGCGGTTTTTTGCTCTGCGGCGGTCATAGGTGCCCCATCTTAGCGCCTGCGGATCGCTCCGAGCGCCAACATTTGCTTGACCCTAGCGGCTCACCTAATATCCGCGGGTCGATTCCGCAAAGAGCTCTAAAGAAGGACGACCGCCGTGGGTAGAGAGTACGAACCGACCGTCGGGCAATGGTATGAAGACCTCGAAAACGACGAAACCTTCCAGGTTTTGCAAGTCGACGAGGACCGGGAGGTCATCGAGATTCAGCACCTGGACGGAGATACCGAAGAATTGGATGTCGAAGACTGGGCGGAACTCGATTTGGAACTCATGGATGAGCCCGAAGGCTGGTCGGGATCCAAGGCCGAGAAGGACTTGGACGAGGAAGAGGACGAGTGGGACGAGGATGAAGACGAAGACGAAGACGATGACGACGATGACGACGATGACGACCTGGACGAGAGCGAGGACCATGAGGAATATTGAGCCCCCGTGGCCCCCGGCGGTTCAGACGCGTTGCAGCCAGCCGTGACGGTCCGGCGCCTGCCCTTGCTGGATCGCGACCAGCCCGGCGCGCAGCGCGCGCGTTAGCGGCCCCACCTCCGCGCCGCCGACCCGGTAATCCCGCCCGCGGTAAATCAAGGTGCCGACGCCCGCCAGTACCGCCGCCGTTCCGGACAACGCCGCTTCGCCGCTCTTGATCCACTCGAGCATCGTCGCGACGTCGAAAGTCCGCTCGCTGACCTCGTAACCCAGTTCCCCGGCGAGCACCAACAGCGAGTCGCGGGTGACTCCGTGCAAAAATGTCGCATCCAGGCTGCGAGTCAAGATCTGCCCGTCCTTGATCAGCAAGAAATTCGCCGCACCGGTCTCTTGTACTTGTCCGCCGGGACAAAACAATACTTGATCGGCTTGATATTTGGCGCGCGCCGCCAGCGTCGGACCCATCGCCGCCGCGTAATTGCCGCCGGTCTTGACCATACCGAGATGCGCCGCGGAACGCGTATTGACATCGTCGACCAGAATGCGCAGCGGCTTCATGCCGCCCGCGAAATAATCCCAGACCGGGCTCGCCAGAACCAGCAGCGAGGCCGCGGCCGCGGGCGTCGCCGCGGCGCCGATATTGGGGGTCGTGCCGATGAGCAACGGCCGCAAATACAGCGCGCCGGGCGCCTCCGGCACGGCATCGCGGCAACGGTCGATGACGGCGCGCACCATGTCGGCGAGCTGCCGAGGCTCGGGTTGCGGCAACACAAGATGGCGGGCGCTCTGCCGCATACGCTCTATGTGCTTGTCCATGCGGAAGACGTGCACCGATCGGTCCGCATGGCGGAACGCCTTGAATCCTTCGAAGCACGTGCTCGCGTAGTGCAGTACGTGCGCCGCCGGACTGAGTTCGATCGGCGCGATGGGCTTGACTTGGAACTCGCTCCAGGCGCCGTCCTGAAAGTCGGCGACCGCCATATGCGAAGTCAGTACGGTTCCGAATGCGGGTCTGTGCGCTGCTGCCGTCATAGAGCTTGAACCTTCGGTATGAATATCGTCGCCGGATGCTCGAGACGCTCGCGCAGCGCCTGGATCATCGCCGCCGCATCATAACCGTCCACGAATCGATGATCGAACGAAGACGATAAATTCATGATCAGGCGCACGACGATCGCGCCATCCCTGACCACCGCCCGCTCCACCGCCTTGTTGAGGCCGACGATCGCCACTTCCGGCGCATTGATGACCGGCGTCGATACGATGCCGCCGAGCTTGCCCAAGCTCGTGACCGTGATCGTCGAACCCATCAGCTCCTCGCGACTCGCGAGATTCGCCTTGGCGCGCTCCGACAGGCGCCGAATCCCCGCGGCGATGTCCCATAGCGGCAGGGATTCGGCGTGCCGCAACACCGGCACCTTGAGCCCGTCGGCGGTCTGCGTCGCGATGCCGACGTGCACGGCGCGGTGGCGGATGAGCACGCCGCGGCTCGCATCGTAGCGGACGTTGCATTGCGGAAAGGATTCGAGCACACGCGCGAGCGCGAGAACGACGAACGGCAGGTAGGTCAGCGGCGCTTGCTCCGGGGCGTTGCCGTTCAAGTGCTGCCGCAGGGACTCCAACTCGGTGATGTCGGCCTCCTCGACATACGCAAAGTGGGGAATGTTGCGCTTCGCCTCGCTCATGCGTTCGGCGATCAAGCGCCGCACACCGATGACCTTGATCTCGGATGTCGTATCGTCCGCGGCCCAAATCGCGGGGGCCGTTCCCGCATGTGGCGCCACTCCGGACTGCGGCGCCGTAGCGGCCGCGCGCTCCGTTCCCGGTCGTGCGCCTGCGGCCGTAAGATCGGTGCGCAGAATGCGCCCGCCCGGTCCCGAGCCGGCCACCCCCGCAAGTTCAATGCCCGCCTCGCGGGCACGGCGGCGCGTGGCCGGAGAAGCCATGACGCGCTGCATGCGCAAGCTCGGTGTGGCGGCGCCATTGGATATTGCACTGCCACCGCGCGTTGCCGCGCCCTCGGGCTGTGCGCCGGCGGGCTGCGCGCCGGCGGCCTCCGCGGCCGGCGCATCGATCGCGAACACGACCAGGGGCGCACCGACCGCCACTTTGTCGCCGGGCTCCCCGTGCAGCGTCGCCACGCGGCCGCCGACCGGCGCCGGCACCTCCACCGCCGCCTTGTCGGTCATCAGCTCGACGAGCGGCTGATCTTCGGCGACGGTATCGCCGGGTTTGACGTGCCATTGAACGATTTCCGCCTCGACGGTGCCCTCGCCCAAGTCCGGCAGCTTGAACACGTATTCGCTCATGCGGGCTCCATGGCGAGTTGCAGCGCAGCGCCGACCCGCGCCTGGCTCGGAAAATATTCCCATTCGAAGGCATGCGGATAAGGCGTGTCCCAGCCGGCCACGCGCTGGATCGGCGCCAGCAGATCCCAGAAGCATTCCTCCTGCACTATGGAGAGAATTTCCGCGCCGAAGCCGGAGAATCGGGTCGCCTCGTGCACGATCACGCAGCGTCCGGTCTTCTTGACCGAACTGCAGATCGTCTGCGCGTCGAGCGGCACGAGCGAACGCAGATCGATGATTTCAGCATCGATGCCGTGCGCCGCGGCGGCGGCGGCGGCGACGTGCACCATCGTGCCGTAGCTGATGATCGTCAAATCGCCGCCGGCGCGCACGATCTTGGCCTTGCCGAGCGGCACCGTGTAGTGTCCTTCGGGCACTTCGCCCTGCGGATGTGTGCTCCACGGCACCGCGGGTTTGGCCGAATCGCCGTCGAAGGGGCCGTTGTAAAGCCGCTTCGGCTCGAAAAAGACGACGGGATCGTCATCCTCGATCGAGGCGATCAACAATCCCTTCGCGTCGAACGGCGTCGACGGGATCACGACCTTGATGCCGCAGACGTGGGTAAATATGCCTTCCGGGCTTTGCGAATGCGTTTGCCCGCCGCGTATGCCGCCGCCGCAGGGCGTGCGAATCGTCACCGGCGCGAAGAAATCGCCGGCGCTGCGATAGCGCAGGCGCGCCAGTTCGCTCGCGATCTGATCGAACCCCGGATAGATGTAGTCCGCAAATTGTATTTCCGCAACCGGCCGCAGGCCGTTCACCGCCATGCCGATCGCGGCGGCGACGATGCCGCCCTCGGCGATCGGCGTGTCGAGCACGCGGTGTTCGCCGTACTTGCGCTGCAAGCCTTCCGTGACGCGGAATACGCCGCCGAAATAGCCGATGTCCTCGCCCATCAGCACGACCGACGGATCGCGGCCGAGCATGACGTCCATCGCCGAATTCAGCGCCTGCGTCATGTTCATTTGCGCCATGAGTTCGCATCCCGCTCGGCGCGCATGGCCTCTCGCTGCCGCTCGAGGTGCGGCGGCATCTCCTTGAAGACGTCCTCGAACATCAGGTCCGGGTCGAGCCGCGGGCCGTCGCCGAGCGTGCCGTGGGTGACCGCCTCCTTCCAGCTCGCCGCGACCAGGGCGTCGAGTTCGGCAGTGAGCGCGCGATGCCGCTCCTCGGTCCAGCCGCCGTGTTTGATCAAGTGCTGCTTGAGCCGCTCGATCGGATCGCCGAGCGGCCAATGCAGATAATCGTCCTTGGCGCGGTAGCGGGACGGATCATCGCTGGTCGAATGCGCCGCCGCCCGGTAGGTCACGAGTTCGATCAGCGTCGGTCCGGCGCCGGTGCGCGCGCGCTCCGCGGCCCATTGAGTCACCGCGTAAACGGCCAGGAAATCGTTGCCGTCGACGCGAATGCCGGCGATGCCGTAGCCCGGGCCGCGCGCCGCGAACGAGCGCTGCTCGCCGCCCGCGTACCCCTGGAAGGTCGAGATCGCCCACTGATTGTTGACGACGTTCAGAATGACCGGCGCCTGGTAGACCGCGGCAAACAGCAGCGCATGGTGGAAATCCGCCTCCGCGCTCGCGCCTTCGCCGATCCAGCTCGCGGCCAGATGGTCCTCGCCCTTGATCGCGGCGGCCATCGCCCAACCCACGGCCTGGGGGAATTGCGTCGCGAGATTGCCGGATATCGTGAACAGCCTCGCGGCCGCCGAGTGATACAGGACCGGCAGCTGCCGCCCCTTGCACATGTCGCGGGTGTTCGACAGGAGCTGACACATCATGTCGACGAGCGGCATCCCGCGGGTGATGTGCAAGCCCTGGTTGCGGTACGACGGAAACAGCATGTCGCCCGGCCGCAGCGCCATGCATTGGGCGACCGAAACCGCCTCCTCGCCGAGACTGCGCATGTAAAAGGAAATCTTGCCGGCGCGCTGCGTGCGCTGCATGCGCTCATCGAAGATGCGCGTGAGCAGCATGTGGCGCAGACCGACCTGCAGCTCCTCGGGATCGAGATGCGGATGCCAGGGACCTTGCGGCTCGTGCGCATCGTCCAGAACCCGCACCAGTTCCGAGGCGAGAAAGCCGATTTCGCCGGCGCGCGCGTTGACTTCGGGGCGCAGCACCGCTCCAGCCGCCGACAGATGCAGGTAGCCGAAATCGGGGACCTGGCCCGGGCGGGCCGGAGTCGGCGGCAAATGCAGGCGTGATGTTCTTCGCATGAGCGCTAATCTACGTCCCGTCGGCGGCGGATGTTGCTTTTGTTGGTAGATGGCCGAATAATTCGGCATATTCATTCCATAATTGTGATAAAAATGGAAAATATTCGTCGCCCCGAACTGGATTCCTTGGATTTGAAGCTGCTGAAGATCCTGCAGCGCGAGGGCGCGCTGTCGGTTGCCGAGGTCGCATCCCGCGTCCGCCAGTCGACGACGACATGCTGGCGGCGGATCCAGCAACTCGAACAATCGGGAGTCATCAAGGCGCGCGTCGCGCTGCTCGACCGCGGCGCCCTCGGCCTCGACGTCACGATCTTCGCCCATGTGAAGCTCGCGACGACCGGACGCGACGCGATCGCCAAGTTCGAAGAAGCGATCCGCGACCGCAGCGAGGTGCTCGAGTGCTACACGTTGACGGGCGAATGGGATTTTCTGTTGAAGATCGTCACCAGGAACATCAAATCCTTCGAGGCGTTCTACCTGGACTACCTGTCGCGCATTCCGTACGTGCAGTCCGTCAACTCCTCGGTCGCGGTCACGGTGATCAAGGAGTCGACCTCACTGCCGCTGCCGTAGGCGGCGCGGCCGCTTGCCGGTCACGCCGGCAGCAGCACGGTCGCGCCGATCGTGCGGCGGGCGGCCAGCGCTCGGTGCGCCTCAGCCGCATCGCTCATCGAGAATCGTTGGCCGACGTGGGCGCGAATTTGCAGGGCGGCGACCCGCCGAAACAGATCCGCCGCGCGGCTTTGCAGCTCCTCGCGACCGGCGATGTAATCGAAGAGCACCGGCCGGCTCGCGAACAAGGATCCGCCGACCGCAAGATCGGCGAGCTTGAATTCGCCGATCATCCCCGAGGATTGCCCGAAGCTCACGAACATGCCGCGGCGCTTCAGGCATTTCAGCGATCCGCGCCAGGTATCGTTGCCGACCGAATCGTAGACGACGTCGCAACCCTTTGCGGCGGTGATCTCGGCGACCCGCGCGGCGAAGTCTTCGGTGCGGTAGTCGATGACCTGCGCGTAGCCGTGCGCGCGCGCGATCCCGGCCTTTTGCGCCGAACCGACCGTGCCGATCGCCTGCGCGCCGAGCGCTTTTAGCCATTGCCCGAGCAGCAAACCGACCCCGCCCGCGGCCGCGTGCACGAGCACGGTGTCGCCGGCCTTGACCGGGTAGCAGGAGTTGACCAGGAATTGCGCGGTCAAGCCCTTGAGCATCAGCGAGGCGGCGATCTCGAAGGCCACGCCGTCGGGAATTTTCACCAAGCGGTCGGCGGGCACCACGCGGCGCTGCCGGTAGGCGCCGAGGGGCATCGTGTAGGCGACCCGATCGCCTTGGCTGAACCCGCCCGCCTCGGCGCCCACCGCCTCAACGACTCCGGCCGCCTCGCCGCCGGGAATCAGCGGCGTCGACGGCCACGCGTACAGGCCGCTGCGAAAATAGGTGTCGATGAAGTTGACGCCGACGGCGTGCTGCGCGATCAGCACTTCGCCGCGGCCCGGTTTGCCGGTCTCGAGCGCCGTCCACTCGAGCACCTCGGGACCGCCCGGCGCGCGCGCGACGATGCCCATGTCGCCTTGCGCCGAACTCATGTGCGTCCCGCTCCCTGTCTTTCGGCAAGCGGCAACGAGGCCGCGAACCTCTTGATGCGCGCGCACGCCTCGCGCAGCACCGCCTCTTCCGCCGCAAAGCAAATCCGCACGAAACCGCCGGTTTGCCGGCCGAATGCGCCGCCGTCGATGACCGACACGCGCTCCGACTCGTACAGCCCGCGCATGAACTGGTAGCCGCTGAGGCCGGTACGCCGCACGTCGATCAGTATGAACATGCCCGCGTCCGGCGCACAGCAGCTCAAGCCGCGCGCACCGCCGAGTTCGGCGAGCAGCAGCTCGCGGCGGCTGCGGCAATAGTCGCGGATCTGCGCTTCGGCGGCGGGCGCGATGCCGAGCGCCGTGATCGCCGCCTCCTGGATGAACCCCGGCAGGCCGAACAGCATGCACATGACCAGCGATTCGACGTGCACGGCCAAGGCGCGCGGGCCGACCAGCCAGCCGGCACGCCAGCCGGTCATCGCGTGGGACTTCGACAGGCTGCCGATCGTCACCACGCGGTCCGGCAACCGCGCGGCGAGGCTCGGCACGCGCCCTCCGGGCGCAAGGCCGGCGTAGACTTCGTCGGCGACGATCCACAGTGAATGGCGGCGCGCCAGATCGCCGATGGTCGCCAGATCCTCTTCGCTCAAGATCCCGCCACTCGGGTTGTTCGGGGTCGCGAAAAAAACCGCCCGCGTGCGCGGCGTCACCGCACGCTCGAGCGCCTGCAGGTCGATTCGAAAGCCCTCTTCCGGCAACGCCGGGCCGCGCACCAAGCGCGCCCCCGATACCTCGAGCGTCGCCGGATAGGTCGGATACATGGGCTCCACGGCGATCACTTCGTCGCCAGGCCCCGCGAGGCACAGCGAGGCGCAGAAAAGCGCGTTTTGCGCGCCGGAGAGCACGACGACCTGATCGGCGCTCACCGCTTGGCCGCTGCGCGCGAGATGCAGCGCCGCGATCGCTTCGCGCAGCCCCTGCCGCCCCGACGCCGGCGTGTAATGGGTGTCGCCCGCGCGTATGCATTCGATCGCGCGTTCGCGCACCGCGTTCGGCGTATCGAAATCCGGATCGCCGACGCTCAGCAGAATGACGTCTTCGCCGCGCTCGCGGGCGCGGCGCGCCTCGTAATGCGTGACCCACGCGTCCGCGCCTTCGCCGGCAATGCGCTCGACCAAGGCGGAAAACCTCATCGGCAGAAATCTCGCGTCTTGCATACCCAGGACCCCGCTTGCATACTTTCGCCATCGTAGCGCGCTTTTCGGCGCCGCGTTCGCAAAGGCTCGCAAATGTCGATCACCGTCGGGCGTTATCTGGTCGATTTGTTGGCCGCGAACGATATCGATACCGTGTTCGGAATTCCCGGCGTGCATAACCTGGAGCTGTACCGCGGGCTCGCCGGCGCGCAGCTCAATCATGTCCTGGTGCGCCACGAACAGGGCGCAGGGTTCGCCGCCGACGGCTATGCGCGCATCAGCGGGCGCGCCGCCGCGGCGTTCGTCATCTCTGGTCCGGGCTTGACGAACGTGCTGACTGCGGCCGCGCAGGCGTATTCCGACTCGGTGCCGATGCTGGTGATCGCGAGCACGCCGGTGCGCGCCTCGCTCGGCAAGCAATGGGGCGTGCTGCATGAACTGCGCGATCAACGGGCGATTGCCGCCCAGGTCTTCGGCGTCGCCCGCGCGGCGCGCAGCGCCGTCGACGTGCGCGATCATTTGCGCGCCTGTCTGGCGTCGCTGCGGGCCGGCAGGCCGCGGCCTGCCTATCTGGAAATTCCCCTCGACTTGCTCGCCGAGACGACCTCATTGCGCGCCGAGCGCTTCGCCGCCGTCGCTCCTTGCGGCTGCGGCGCGGCCGAACAGATCGACGCCGCGGTACGCCTCCTGAACGGCGCCGAGCGGCCGCTGATCGTCGCCGGCGGCGGCGCGCGCGGCGCCGGCGACGAGCTGCTGCAGACGCTGCAGATTCTCGATGCCCTGCTGGCGACGACCGTGGCGGGCAAGGGCGTCGTCACGGAACGTCACGAGGCCAACCTCGGTGCGTCCCTGCCCTATGCCGAGACCCAAGCCCTGGTCGCGGCGGCCGACGTCATCGTCGCGGTCGGCAGCGAGCTCGCCGAAACCGACATCTACTCGGCGCTGCAGCTGCAGTTCGCCGGCCGCCTGATCCGCATCGACGTGGATCCGCTGAAGCTGTCCGATCAATACGCGGCCGCCGTGCCGATTCAGGGCGATGCGCGCCTCAGCCTGCAGGCGATCAATCGCGGCCTGACGCGCCGCGCCGGATGGCGCACCGAGATCGGCGGCGCGGGCCGCGTACGTGCACGCATCGAAGCCGCCTGGGGCCCGGCCGCCCGGGCGCAGTGCGCGGCGCTTGCGGCGATCCGCGCGGCGCTGCCCGCCGACGGCGCTGTGTTCAGCGACATGACGCAGATCGCCTATCTCGGCAATTATGCCTTCAGCGTCGATGCTCCGGGCTGCTGGTTCCACCCCAGCGGATACGGCACGCTCGGCTTTGCGCTGCCGGCCGCGCTCGGCGCGAAGATGGCGGCGCCGGCGCGCGCGGTGCTCGCGCTCGCCGGTGATTTCGGACTGCAATTCACGCTCGGCGAACTGATGACGGCGGCCGAGGCCGGCCTCGCCCTGCCGGTCGTCGTCTGGAACAACGCCGCTCTCGGGCAAATACGCGACGATATGCTCGCGGCGGACATTGCTCCATTGGGCGTGGTCGCGCAGAATCCCGATTTTACGCTGCTCGCACGCGCCTGCGGCGTACGCTCGCAGCGGCTCGGCGATGCGGCGGCGCTGCGTGCCGCGATCCTCGCGGCGCAGGATGCGGCGGGCCCCACTTTGATAGAAATCGTCGCGGCGAAATTCAATGACTAACTCAACGAGCGGCGCGCGCGCCGCGAACTGTTCGGGCCGCGGATTCACCCGCGCTCCGCCCTGAGCGCCGCGGTGCCCTACAGCGAAGAGCATTGCGCGCGCAGCCGCAACGACTTCCCGGCGTTGGCGCGCACCCATGACGGCGCCCCGCTCGCCTACCTGGACGGCCCCGGCGGCAGTCAGGTGCCCAACGCCGTGATCCGCGCGATGCAGGACTTCTACACTTGCTGCAACGTCAACACGCGCGGCAATTACCCGCCCTCGCGTGAACTCGACAGACGCATTCTCGAGGCGCGCCGCGCGGCTGCGGCATTCCTCGGCGCCGCCGACGCGAACTGCATTTCCTTCGGTCAAAACATGACCACGCTGTCGTTTGCGCTCAGCCGCGCGATCGGCCGCACTTTGCATGCGGGCGACGAGATCGTGATCACACAGCTCGATCACGAAGCTAACCGCGGTCCCTGGTCGCAGCTTAGCGACCGCGGCGTCGTCATCCGCGAAGTGCGCATGACCGAGAGCGGCGAACTGGATCCGGCCGACATGGCGGCGAAGATCTCCTCGCGCACCAAGGTGTTCGCGCTCGGCGCCGCCTCGAACGCGCTGGGCACGGTCAACGACCTGGCGCTCGCGCGCCGCTTGACGAAGAGCGTCGGCGCGTTGCTGGTGGTCGATGCCGTCCACTATGCGCCGCACTTTCCGATCGACGTGCAAGCGCTGGACGCCGATTTCTTGCTCTGCTCCGGCTACAAGTTCTACGGGCCGCACGTCGGCATCCTCTACTCCCGGCCCGGCGCCCTCGAACGGCTGCCGACCGAGAGGCTCGACACGCAGGACTCCTCGGCGCCTTACCGCATCGAGACCGGTACCCTCAACCACGCGGCGATCGACGGTCTGCGCGCCGCGATCCTCTACCTCGCCGGCTACGGCGTAGGCGGCGATCTGCGCGCTCGCCTGGTCGATGCGATGACCGGCATTGGCGCGTACGAACACGGCTTGGCGGCGTATCTTGCCGATGCGGCGGCCGCCCTGCCGGGGGTGCGCGTCTTCGGGCCGCCGTTCGCCGGCCGCCCGCGCGCACCGACCGTGTCGGTCACGCTCGCGCGGCACAGCGCCGCACAGGCCGCCACGCTGCTCGGCGACGCCGGCATCTGCGTCTGGGACGGCGACTTCTACGCCTCCCGCGCCATCGAGGTCCTGGGGCTTGCCGGCAGCGGCGGCCTGTTGCGCAGCGGAATATCGATGTACAACACGCGCGCTGAAATCGATCGGCTGTTGACCGGCATCGCGGCGCTCGTCAAATGACCCGCCGGCCGTCCGACCGCAGCCCGCAGTTGATTGCGATACCCGTTTGGGTATTCTTGGTCCAAGGGCGAATTCGGCTTATCCTGGACGTCGATCCATGCAGCTAAGCAAATTCGATTTTTACTCGGACTACGTCGCCTACCCGCTGACCATCGCGGCGCTCGCGGCGCGCGCCCTGTACGGCGCCGGCTGGCTGCAGACGGCGTTTTGGGGCGCCGCCTTCCTCGCGGGCATCGGCATATGGACCCTGATGGAATATTTCCTGCATCGTATTGCATTGCACCAGATTGCGCCCCTGGTGCCGCTGCACGCCGCCCACCATTCGGCACCGCGCGCGCTCGTCGGCACGCCGACGTGGATGAGTTTGCCGCTGCTCGCCGTCGGTATTTTCCTGCCTGCGTGGCGCATCGGCGGCTTCGCGACGGCGAGCGGCTTGACGAGCGGCGTCATGCTCGGCTATCTCTGGTACGGCTTCGTGCACCATCTGCTGCACCACACCCAGAGCGGCGGCGCACCGCGATATTTCGAGCCGCTGCGCACCTGGCACATGCGCCATCATTACTCGCCGCGAAAAGGCAATTACGGAGTGACGACCAGTCTCTGGGACCGGATCTTCCGTACCGCCATCTAGGCCCGCAGTCCGGGCTTGCCGCCGGCGGCCGCGCTCTTGTGCCGCCCGCGACGCCGCTCTAATCGGCCCGTTTGAGCGCGTCCGCGACCGCATCGTGCAGCGGCTGCATGCCGAACGATGCATCCTGGCCGATGCCGTCGAGGAAGAACGCCGGCGTGGCGCGGATATGGCTGCGCCGGCCGCCGTCGATGTGTTCGCGCACCTTCTGCAGGTAGATGTGATCGTCCATCTCGGCGTGGTAGCGCACCATGTCGAGGCCGATCTCAGCGGCGTAGCGCTGCAGATCCCTGCTCGTCAGATGGGCCTGATGCAGGAACAGCAGATCGTGCATCATCCAGAATTTCCCCTGACTCGCCGCGGCCTCCGCGGCCTCGGCCGCGAGCAGGGCATGCACATGCGCATCCTCGAGCGGAAAATGCCGGAAGATGAAGCGCATCCTGTTCGGGAACCTCTCCAGCATCAGCTTCGGCGTCGACGCTGCGCTCCTGCAACCCGGGCACTCGAAGTCGCCGTACTCGATCAGCGTGACGCGCGCGTGCGGCGCGCCCAGTAGATGATCGGTCGGCTGCGGCGGCACAGCCAGGCTCTGCGGACGAGATTTCGCGTTCATGGCCCCCAGCCCTCCTGCGGTCGATCCGGCAAGCGTCAACTCAATATGATTTTCGGCTTGTCGGCCAGCCCTTCGACGATCAATTTATTGACGCGGCGGACGAAGGCCGCCGGGTCCTCGAGGTCGCCGCCTTCGGCGAGCAGGGCCTGATCGAACAGCAGCCGCGCCAACTCGGCGAACTCGGCCGGTTCCTCCGTTTCCTTGAGGCGCGCGACCAGCGGATGCTTCGGGTTCACTTCGAGGATCGGCAGCGTTGCGAACGGATTGTTCTGTCCGGCCTGCTTGAGAATACGGCCCATGCGCAGCGACATGCCGAACTCGCCGGCGACGAGGCAGGCGGGCGAATCGGTGAGCCGGCTCGAGACGCGGGCGCTCTCGATCATGCCGTCGAGCGCTTTCGCGAGCCGCTGCAGGCTGTCCTTGTAGAGCGACTCGGCAGCCGCCTGGTCCGGCGTTTGGATCGCGGCGGCGACGTCGGCGGAAGCGCTCGCGGCGCTCGCGAGGGACTTGCCCTGGAATTCGTGCAGATGATTCACGAGCCATTCGTCGATTCGGTCCGTGAGCAGCAGCACTTCGATGCCCTTGGCGCGGAACCCTTCGAGATGCGGGCTGTTGCGCGCGGCGCTCTCGCTGTCGGCCGTCAGATAGTAGATGGCCTTCTGATCGGCCTGCATGCGCGCCACGTAGTCGGTCAACGAGACCGCCGCGGAGGCGGCCGCTGCGGTCGTCGAATTGAAGCGCAGGAGCTTGGCGATGCGCTCCCTCTGGCCGGGATCCTCGATGATTCCTTCTTTGAGCACGGCGCCGAAGGTGTTCCAGAACTCGGCATAGCCCGCGGCGTCGCCGGCGGCAAGCTCTTCGAGCAGATCGAGCGTGCGCTTGACCAGTGCGGATCTGATCTTCTCCACGGTACGGTCGTTCTGCAGCAGCTCGCGCGACACGTTGAGCGGCAGATCCGCCGAATCCACCAGGCCGCGCATGAACCGCAGCCACGGCGGCAACAATTCAGCGGCCTTGTCCATGATGAACACCCGCTTGACGTACAGCTGCACGCCGGCGCGCTGTTCGCGGTCGAACAGTTCGAACGGCGCTTTCTTCGGCAGATACAGCAGCGAGGTGTACTCGACGTTCCCCTCGACTTTGTTGTGCGCCCAGGCGCGCGCCTCCTGCGTGTCGTGCGTGATGTGCTTGAAGAACGCCTGGTAGTCTTCGTCCTTGAGAGTGGCTTTCGGGCGCGTCCAGAACGCCTTGGCCTGATTCAGCGTCTCCTCCTTGCCGCCGCCCTGCAGTACGATCGGCAGGCTCAAATGATCGGAGTACTTGCGCACCAGCTGGCGCAGCCGCGCTTCGTCGAGGAATTCCTTGTCTTCTTGACGAAGATGCAGCGTCACCTCGGTGCCGCGGTCGCTTTTGTCGCTCGCCTGGATCTCGTATGTGCCCTCGCCGTCCGATTCCCAGCGCACGCCCGCGGTGCCGGGGTGCTTGCTCTGCACCACGACGCGGTCGGCGACGATGAAGGCCGAGTAAAAGCCCACGCCGAATTGTCCGATCAGCTGCGCATCCTTGGCGGCGTCGCCGCTCAGTGTCTCCAGAAATCGCCTGGTACCGGAGCGGGCGATCGTGCCGATATTGTCGATCACCTCCTCGCGGCTCATGCCGGTGCCGTTGTCCTTGACCGTCAAGGTGCCCGCGGCGGCGTCGACGATCAATTGAATCGACAGGTCGTCGGCGCCCAGCAGTTCGGGTTTGGCGATCGCCTCGAAGCGCAATTTCTCGCAGGCGTCGGAGGCGTTGGAGAGAAGCTCGCGCAGGAATATTTCCTTGTGCGAGTAAAGCGAGTGAATGACCAAGCGCAGGACTTGCTTGGTCTCCGCTTGAAATTCTTTTTTCTCAGGCTGATTTTCGCTGCTCATGGCGTCGTCTGTTCGCTGCCGCTATGGGGCGACAATACCCCGTAGCCTAATGGGGGCGCCGCGGTTAAGTTCAAGGCGCGCCGCGCCTCAAGGCCAATTGGCGCGTGGATCGAAATCGAATTCCCCGCGCATGCGCTCATAGGCCTCTTTCTCGCCGGGCGAATGCGCCGCCGGCGTCACCAGTTTGACGACGACGAATTGATCGCCGCCGGGATTGCCCGGCAGACCGCGGCCCCGCAACCTGAGCTTTTGGCCGGATTGAGCGCCGGGCGGAATCGTCAATTCCACGGTGCCGCCGAGGGTCGGCACGGCGACTTTTGCGCCGAGCGCCGCCTCCCACGGCGCGAGCGGCAATTGCAAATGCACGTCTTTCGCATCCAGCGTATAGAGCGGGTGGCGCCGCAGCTTGACGCGCAGCACCAGCGACCGCCGCCCGGCCGCGGCGATGCGCAGCGCTTGGCCATCGGTGACTCCGGCGGGCACCTGCACGTCGAGCGCGCGGGCGCGGCCGTTCTCCTCGAGCATGAGCCGGCGCTTGGTGCCGGCGTAGGCTTCCTCCAGCGTGACCTGAACCTCGCCCGCGTCCGCATCCGCATCCGCATCCGTTTCGGCGCCGCGGTGCGCATGGCCAAACAAGGTGGAGAAGAAGTCGCTGAACCCGTTGAGTTCGTCGAATCCATGGCTGCCGGATTGCGCGAACCGCTGCCGCCAATCCGGCGGCGGCCGAAATTGCTGCCCGGCCCGGTAATTGCGCCCCAGCTGGTCGTATGCGGCCCGCCTTTGCGGCTCCTTCAGCACCTCGTAGGCTTCCTGGACTTCCTTGAATTTGTCCTCGGCGTTGCGCTCCTTGCTGACGTCGGGATGAAACTTGCTGGCAAGCTTGCGGTAGGCGCGCTTGACCTCCTCGGCGCCCGCCTGGCGGCCGACTCCGAGAATCGCGTAATAGTCCTTGAATTGCATGGCGGCCCTTGGATTTGCATTGTCGCACCGATCGGTGCGCTGCGCCCGCCGGCGGCGGCACTCGCGGCGGCCGCGAAGCGCCGCCGCCTCGATCCGGCTAGGATAGTGAGGTCAATTTTGGGAGTGAACCCTCATGAAACGCGTTTTTCTGTTCATCGTGACGAACCTCGCCGTCCTCGCCCTGCTGTCGCTCGTGATCTTCGTCATAGAGCGGCTTTTCGGCGTGCGCTTGGGCGGCGGCGGGCTCGGCGGTCTACTGGTGTTCGCCGCCGTGTTCGGCTTCGGCGGCGCGTTGATATCGCTCGCCCTGTCCAAATGGATCGCCAAGCGATCGATGGGCGTGCGGCTCATCGCGCAGCCGCAGAACGAAGGAGAAACCTGGCTGCTGCAGACGGTCGCCCGCCTGGCGGGCACGGCGCACATCGGCATGCCGGAAGTCGGCATATTCGAGGCCGAGGAAATGAACGCGTTCGCCACCGGTGCGCGCCGCGACCACGCCCTCGTCGCCGTGAGCAGCGGCCTGCTGCGGGGGATGACGCGCGCGCAAATCGAGGCGGTGTTGGGGCATGAACTCAGCCACGTCGCCAACGGCGACATGGTGACGCTGGCGCTGTTGCAAGGCATCCTCAACACGTTCGTGATCTTCCTGGCACGCATCATCGGCAGCTTCGTCGACCGCGCGGTGCTGAAGAACGAGCGCGACAATTCCGGCATCGGCTTTTTCGTGACGACGATGGTCGCGCAAATCGTCCTCGGAATCTTCGCCAGCATGATCGTCGCCTGGTTCTCGCGGGCTCGCGAGTTCCGCGCCGACCGCGGCGGCGCGCATCTCGCCGGCGCGGCCAACATGATCGGCGCGCTCGAAGCCTTGAAGCGCAGCCACGGCGAACCGATGCCGAAGCAATTGCAGGCGTTCGGCATCAACTCCGGCTCCGGCGGCGGCATCATGCGCCTGTTTCAGAGCCACCCGCCGATCGATGTGCGCATCGCCGCGCTGCGCGGCGCCTGAATGCGCCACCGCATTGAATTGGCGAATCAGTTCCGCGTCGCGCCTTTCATGCCGATGAAAATACAATATCATTGGGCTTTCAGCGGAGCGGGGGACCGGTTGGTCGTGCAGATGCAGAACTCCCGGGGTGGCGCGCGCCGCTGCGATGCGACGCCCGCGCTCCGCCAGAAACCGGCGACGCTCCATGCCGCGCCCGCCTGACGCCGCGACGCTCGCCGATTTGAAGGCCGTGGTCGGCCGCGGGGCCTGGCTGGAATCGGCCGCCGACGTCGCGCCGTATCTGGAGGATTTTCGCGGCCTGTTCCGCGGCGCAACCCCTCTCGTGCTGCAGCCGCGCAATCTCGAGGAGGTTGCGCGGGTTTTGAGGATCTGCAGCCGCGACGAGGTCGCCATCGTCCCGCAGGGCGGCAACACGGGCTACTGCGGCGCCGCCACGCCCGATGCCAGCGGCTCGCAGATAGTGCTGTCGATGCGGCGCCTGAATCGCATCCGCGAGGTCGATTCGCAGAATTTCTCGCTGCTCGCCGAAGCCGGCTGCACGCTCGCCGCCGTGCAGGCCGCGGCGCAGGCCGCGGATCGATTATTCCCCCTGTCGCTCGGATCGGAAGGCAGCGCGCAAATCGGCGGAAATCTCGCGACCAACGCCGGCGGCACCGCCGTTTTGCGCTACGGCATGATGCGCGATCTGGTTTTGGGCTTGGAGGTCGTGCTCGCCGACGGGCGCGTGCTCGCCGGCTTGCAGAAACTGCGCAAGGATAACACCGGATACGACGTCAAATCCCTGTTCATCGGCTCCGAAGGCACGCTCGGCGTGATTACCGCCGCGTCCTTGAAACTCTATCCGCGGCCCGCGGATTCGGCGACCGCCCTGGTCGGCGTTGAGTCGCCGCGGCGGGCGCTCGAGCTGCTCGCGCGGCTGCGTGCCGCCGCCGCCGATGCGCTCACGAGCTTCGAACTGCTGCCGCGGCGCGCCGTGGAACTCACCGTCGACGCCATCGACGGCGTCGCCAATCCGCTCGCCGACGCCGCGCCGTGGTACGTGCTCGTCGAGATCGACGCCGCAGGTGCGGGGAGCGACGCGGCCGCCTCCCTGACCGCGGAGCTCGAGGCGGCCGCGGCGGCCGATGCGATCGGCAACGCGCTGATCGCCTCGTCGCTCGCGCAGGCCGAATCGATGTGGAAACTGCGCGAATCGGTTCCCGCCGCGCAGCGGCTTCACGGCGCGAGCCTCAAGCACGATCTGTCGGTGCCGTTGTCCGCGTTGCCGGATCTGATCGAACGCGGCACGGCGCTGGTCGAGCGCCTCGTGCCGGACGGCGAGACGATCGCCTACGGCCACCTCGGCGACGGCAACCTGCATTTCAACGTCAGCCAGATGCCGGGAACGGACCGTGCGGCGTTCCTCGCCCGGCAGAGCGCCCTCGAGGAAGCCCTGTTCGACCTCGCCGAAAGCCTCGGCGGCAGCTTCAGCGCCGAACATGGCATCGGCCGGCTGCGGGTGGCGCAGCTTGCGCGCCGCGCCGACCCCGTGGAGCTCGCGCTGATGCGCGAATTGAAGCGCGCGCTCGACCCGAAAGGCATCTTGAATCCGGGCAAAGTGCTGGCATGACGGCGCGGCCCCGCCGGATGCGGCATGCCTGAGCTGCAAGCGCCGATCCGCACGCAACGCCTTTCGTTGCGCGAGTTCCGCAGGGCGGATTTCGACGGCATTTTCGCCTATTCGTCCGATCCGCGGGTGACGCGCTATTTGTTCTTCAACCCGCGCGACGCCGACGCCACGGCCGAGTACCTCGACGGACTGCTCGACTCGCAGCGGCAGATCCCGCGCACGCGCTTCGAACTAGCGGTCGAACAAAACGGCTCCGGCCTGCTGATCGGTGCCTGCGACCTGACGATGATCGAACCGCATGTGTTCGACCTGGGGTATATGCTCGGCGCGCCGCATTGGGGGCAGGGCTACGCGACCGAGATCGCCTTCGCGTTGACGCAAGCGGCATTCTGCGATTTGCGGGCCGAACGCGTCATGTCGACCGTCGACATCAACAATCGCGCGTCGATCCGCGTCCTGGAGAAGGTCGGCATGCGCTGGGAGGCGGTGTATCGCAAGCATCGCCGCGTGAAGAATCGCTGGTGGGACTGCCACCTGTACATTCTGCCGAGAGAGGTCTGGGAATCGGCGCGCGCGCCGCCCGACCCTTAGGAGCCGCGCTTGCCGTCGTCGGTTTCCTGCGCCTCGAGTTCGCGCTCGCGCTTCTTGGCTCGCTCCAAAACGTCTTCGCTCGGCATGCCGGTGCGCGCGCTGCTGCGCAATGTCAGGATGCCGCCGGCGATTGCGCCGACGACCAGCAGGATGATGATCAGCGCCTTCATCGACGCTCGACCCGCCGCATCAAGCCTTCCTGGCACGCGCTCGCGACCAGGCGACCGTCCGTCGAGAATATCTGCCCGCGCGTGAAGCCACGCGCACCCGAGGCGCTCGGGCTGTCGGTCGAGTACAACAGCCATTCATCGACGCGTACCGGGCGATGAAACCACATCGCATGATCGATGCTCGCCATCACGAGGTTCGTCGACACGAACGACAGGCCGTGAGGCATCGTCGCCGTGTCGAGCAGATTGAAGTCCGAGACATAGGCCAATAGAGCGCGGTGCAGCGCCTCATCGTCCGGCAACGCGCCGACGGCGCGGAACCAGACGTTGCGCAGCGGCGGCAATTTCTCCGGCTGCAGAAGATTCGGCACGTCGACCGGACGGAATTCGAACGGCCGCTTCTTTTCGAGCAGGCGGCGGATCCCCGGCGGCATCTTCGGCAATGCGTCGCGGAGGTAGAACTCCGCATCCCGCAGCTGATCCGGCGCCGGCACCGCGGGCATCGAGCTTTGGTGGTCGAGACCCGCTTCGGGGGTCTGGAACGAAGCGGACATGTTGAAGATCTGTTCGCCGTGTTGAATCGCGACGATGCGCCGCGTCGAGAAGTGATTGCCGTCGCGCGCGCGGTCGACTTCATAGACGATGGGCGCGTTGCAATCGCCGCGGCGCAGGAAATACGCATGCAGCGAATGTACCGCGCGGCTCTCCACGGTCGCAGTCGCCGCCACCAGGGCCTGACCCAGAACCTGGCCGCCGAACACCTGCGGACTGCCGATGTCGCGGCTCTCGCCGCGGAACAAATCGAGTTCCAGGCGCTCGAGCGTCATGAGCTTCACGAGATCCTCGAGGAGCCGGTTCATCGCGCGTTCACTGCGCCTCGGAGCCGGTCAGGCCCAGCCGCTTCTGCATGATCGGACTGGTGGTCGTGTACTGCAGGAACTGCCGTTTGTCGGGAAACAAATGATGCTGGATCGCGAAAGCCGTCAACGCGGCTTCGTGAAAGCCGCTCAAAATCAGCTTCTTCTTGCCGGGGTAGGTGTTGATGTCGCCGATCGCGAATATGCCCGGCACGCTCGTCTGGAATTTCTCCGTATCGACTTTCAGCGCCTTCCTCTCCAAATCGAGGCCCCAGTCGGCGATCGGTCCGAGCTTCGGATGCAGCCCGAAGAAAACCAGCAATTGCTCGGCGGGTATCGTCACGGCGCCCCCGTCGGCCGTCTGCACTTCGACCGACTCGAGCCGCCCAGCGACGCTCTTTTGCGCGGCCACGTGGCCTTCCAGGAGCCGCATCCGTCCGGCCGCGGCGAGCTCGCGCATGCGCGCCACCGTGGACGCCGCCGCGCGGAATTCGGCGCGCCGGTGCACGAGCGTCAGGCTGCGCGCATGGCCGCACAACGCGACCGTCCAGTCGAGCGCAGAATCGCCGCCGCCGCAGATCACGAGGTCCTTGCCGTGGAAGGCGGCGGCCGATTTGATCCGATACTGCACGCAGCCGCCCTCCAGCGCCTCGACCCCAGGCACCGCCAGACGGCGCGGCTGAAAGGAGCCGACGCCGCCCGCGATGACGACCGCACGGCACAAAAGGCGCGTGCCGGCGGACGTGCCGAGCAGAAATCGGCCGTCGGCGCGCGGCTCCAAGAGGGCGACCTCCTGGCCTAAATGGAATGCGGCGTTGAAGGGTTTCGCCTGCAGCAAGAGCCGATCGATCAGCTCCTGGGCGCCGCAGACGGGAACCGCCGGAATGTCGTAGATCGGCTTGTCCGGATACAGTTCCGTGCATTGGCCGCCGACGTGGGCGAGAGAATCGACGACGTGCGCCTGGATACCAAGCAAGCCCAGCTCGAAAATCTGAAACAGGCCGACCGGACCGGCGCCGACGATGACGACTTCGGCCTCGATCGGCGCACGCTCTTGAGCCGCGACTGTTTCGGACATCATGAAATCGGTTCCCGCGCTGCTGACTCAATGAATGGGCGGCGAATTGTAGCCGAACGCCGTTGCGCGCGGCCCGCGTGGGTTTGGCCGGATTACCCGGCACGCGACGGCGCAGCGCGCGGTGCTTGCGATCGGCCGAAGGCCGGCCGCCGAAGGCCTCTTGTACGACAATTGTATAATATAAATCCTAAAAACGCAGTTCTAACTGTAATCATCGGGAATTCGATACAGCGCGACGATGCCGGCGACGACGGCCAGCACCAGCGTCGCTTTATAATCGAGCCCCTGCGACAGCGACAGTCCGATGCCTGCGGCGAGCAGCCACAGCGTCAAGCGCCAGGCGCAGCGCCGCCGGCGATACAAGCCGTAGGCGGCAATCGGCAGCGCCGCGCCGACCGCGAGGAGAAGAACGCGCGCCAATGCGAGCACTGGCAGCGGTACGAAGCGGCGCATCGAGGCCGCATGCCGCGCGCATTCCGGAGCCACGCCGCAAAACAACGACATCGCCCCCGCGCCGAGCACGGCGATCGCCGCCGCCTGCGGTGCCGCCGCGTTCAGCGAGCGACGCGCGAGCCGCAGCATTGCGTGCATCGGTCGGCGATGCGCCCGCAATTCGTGCAGACCGAGCAGCGCGAGAGCCGCCGCAAAGGGGATCAGGTAATAAAGGGCCCGGTACGCCAACAGCGAACCCAATAATCGATCCGGCGGCACGGCCGGCAGCAGCAGGAACAGCACCGACTCGAACACGCCGACGCCGCCCGGCACGCTGCTCGCGATGCCGGCGGTGATGGCGATCAAATACACGCCGGCGAACGCCTCGAAACCGATCGCCGCGGCGCGCGGCAGCAGCACGTAAAGAACGCCTGCGGTGCACAGCAGATCGGCGCAGGCGACGCCGATCTGCGCAAAGGCGACGAGCGGTTTGAGCACCGGCACCACGAACGGACCGAGGCGCAGCGACTCGCGCCGCCTGAACGCGAGCGCGAAATAGCCGCAGACGGCCGCAAGCAGCAGCGCACCGCAGGCGCTGGCATAAGCCGGACCGATCCGCAGCGCCGTTCCGGACATGCCGCCGTTCGACAGCAGCGATAGGCCGAGCAAAAATGCCGCGCCGAGGCCGAATGTGACCGAGCCGAAGGCGACCACGGTCGCGACTTGCTTTGCGCTCAAGCCCTGGACCGCATAGGCCCTGAAGCGAATCGCGCCGCCGCTCACGGCGTTCAAGCCGACGTTGTTGCCGATCGCATAGGCCATGAACGAGATCACGGCCACCTTGTAGTAGGGAATTTTAGCGCCCGCAAAGCGCGCGCCCAGCAACTCGTAGAGGGTCAGACTGGCGTAACCGGCCACCGCGAGCAGCGCCGCCGAAGCGAGCGCCGAACCGCGGATCGCATGCACGCGCACGACGATGTCCTGCCAGCGGTATTGACCGAGGACGTGGTGCAGCCACCATAATGCCAAGGCGAGCAGGCCGATACCGAGTACGGTGGTCGCGGCCTGGACGCGGTGCGCCGCCGCCGATGCTTTCGAGGAATCGTTGTGCAAACCGGGTAGACCCACCAAAATACCGTGGTAGCAGCCGTCTATCGTAACAGCGCGGCCGCGCCGGCGCCGGGGGCCGTGGCGGCGGCGTAGCGAGTTTTCCACATGGGCCAAAAGGATGATGCACGCATGAGTTCCGCCACACCGGGCCGCCAAACCGAGATGGATTCGACACAGATCTACCGCGAGGAGATATTCACCGATCGCAAGCTCGGCACCATACGCAAGTTGATTCCGGTCACCGCCGACGGCGCGGACGACGCCACGCGCGCGGTCGTCTACAGCGGACAGGCCCAAGTCATGACGCCGATGGGAGCGCTGCCGATCAGCTTCGATCTGGAGGCGTCCACGCTCGCGGCGGCAATCGCCAAATTCGGCGCGGCTGCGGAAGCGGCGGTGCAGCAGACGATGCGGGAACTGCAGGAATTGCGCCGCGAACAAGCCTCATCCCTGGTCATTGCCGATGCGGGGGGGACTTCGCTGCCGAATCCGGCCGATTTGCTCGGCCGCGGTCGCACGCGCCGCTAGGCGGAGCGCAGCGACTCGAGCGCACCCCAGCGGGCGAACGCCGCCTCCAATTCCGCGCCGAGTTCCTGCAATCGTTGCAGCGCGGCTGCGGCACGCTGCGGCGCGCGGCGAAACAGCGCAGGATCGGCGATTTCCCCTTGCAGCCGCGTCTGTTCGGCTTCGAGCGCTTGAATCCTCTGCGGCAACGCGTCGAGTTCCCGCTGCTCCTTATACGATAGGCGGCGTGATTTCGCGGCCGGCGCCGCGCCGCCCGCCCGCGCCTCGACCGCCTCGACCGCC
>Ga0307373_10002619_pt1 | contig 32164 bp, 31 predicted proteins | sample OX2MG_FD_202534 | JGI IMG/M metagenome (GOLD analysis project Ga0307373, IMG submission 202534) | Soil microbial communities from Risofladan, Vaasa, Finland - OX-2 | ecosystem: Environmental > Terrestrial > Soil > Coastal area > Acid sulfate soil | place: Finland: Risofladan, Vaasa | collected...
GCCACGCCGATGGGGATCCCGAACTTGTCGGTGAGTATCGACCACTTCCATCCGAGCTTGCCCCGGTCGGTCGGGTTCTTGCCCGTTCCCTCCCCGCCACAAGGACTTTTCTGCAAGGAGCCGTCGACGGCCACCTCAGTCAAATCGAGTCCCACGATCTTGTCGTAGGCGCGCAGAGCTTCCTCTTCTAACGCCTCGAAGACTCCTGCCGCGATCCACTCATCTCGTCGTTCCCGCATCGTGGTGTCAGAGACCACGTTGCCGTTGAGCCGTTCGGCGTCCTCCCAGCTGCACCCCGTGGCCAGGCGGATGACGATGCCGTCGAAGCAGATCCGATCGGGCACCCGCTGGCGGTGACAACCGAGCGGGTGCGAGTCGGCGACGACGGGGATCAGGTGTGCCACGGCAGCCCAGATGGCATCTTGGACTTCGGGGTCGAGCGCGCGCATGATGGTAGGGACCTCCATTGGTCGTTTGGTGGTTTGGAACAGCACCCCGATTCTCTCGGGGCAACACCAGCGACCGGTGGATGGTCACCTCAGTTCAGCGCGCAAACCCCCTGCTCAGCGGTCTACCACCAATCCGCGCGGCCTCTAAGCCAGGTTTGTCTGTACAGGCTGACCGCCTCCCAACGGCTCGCCCACGAACCGGGGATTCTCGGTCCGACCGAGCGGGCAGGCGGAACGCCAGCTGACCGCGCGCTCCGAATTTCACCGCAGTCCCCCTCACCACCTTTAGAGAATACGATATTCTACGAACAGCGGACCATCGTATTACTCAAGGGGAGAAGGCCGAACCATCAGCAAACAGGTCTCAATGGGGGACCACCAGGTGACTTTCGTGGCAGCGCAGCGTTCATCCGTAGCCTGGGGAGCGGCCAATGATCGCCCTGTCATCGGTAACGCTGCTTACCCCACTGTCATGTCGGCCGGGCAATCTCGCTGGCCTGGTCGGTCGGCTACGAGCAGAACAGATTCAGCAGAGAACATGGACGGGATGGGTTCCGGGCACTCGACCAGGTGAAGTACTTGGCGATCGGAGAGCTACGACCATGACCAGCGAAGGACAAGGGGGCGCCCCGGTGTTTGATGGAAAGGTCATTGTGATTACGGGGGCGGGTTCGGGTGTGGGTCGCGCCTCTGCCTTAGCCTTTGCGGCCTGCGGTGCGCACGTGGTGTGCGCCGACGTGAACAATGCGTGGGCCGAAGAGACGGCGCGCCAAGTGCTCGGTGCCGGAGGTACTGCGCTCGGGCAGCTGTGCGACGTCACGAAAGAAGACGACGTCGTCGAAGCTATTCGGGCGGCGGTCGATACCTTTGGGCGACTGGACATCATGTTCAACAATGCGGGTGTGGCGACCCCACGCCCAGGAATGGGGTTCGTCGACCACACCTTCGAAGACTGGGAGCGCCTTGTCGCCATCAACCTTCGGGGGGTCTTCTTCGGGATGAAGCACTCAGTCGCCCAGTTCCGAAGGCAAGGCGGTGGTGGGGTGATCGTGAACACTGGCTCGGTAGCCGGAATAGTCGGGTGGGGAGGCACGGTCTACGGCGCTACGAAGGGTGGCGTGAACCAGTTGACCAAGGCGGTGGCCATCGAATGCGCCGCCGAGGACATTCGAGTGAATGCCATCTGTCCCGCTGGCATGCCTTTCACCAACTTCATGGCGCCGGCGGCCGCCGAAGGGTCAACCGGCGTCGATCGCGCCGTCGGGGATGCTGTCGCTCAGATGCACCCACTGGGTCGGCCGATCACTGCGGAGGATTGCGCCGCTGCAGCGATGTTCCTCGCCTCGGACGAAGCTCGCAATATTACTGGCGTCCTGTTGCCGATTGACGGAGGGTACGTGGCCCGATGACCACGGGAACATCGGGGATGAGCCACGCGTGATCGACTTTTACGAGAGTTGCGCGACCGAGATCCCAGTGGTCGGGAGCTCTGGCACGGGAGAGGGAGAGGAGCTGCATCGCAATGAGTGAGCCCGGCTACACCGCACCCGACGTCACCTTGCTGGGCGCGGAGCACGTCCGCAGATATCAGGAGACCGGCGGCGAAGTGGGCTACTTGTGGAACGGCGTGCCGGCTCTATTGCTCACGACAACGGGGCGGAAAAGCGGTCTTCCTCGAACGTCAGCGTTGATCTTCGCCCGACGAGGCGAGGACTATCTGGTGGTCGCGTCCCAGGGGGGTGCCCCAACGCATCCCGGGTGGTACCACAATCTCGTGGAGACGCCCCGGGTCACTCTGCAGGTTGGGTCCGACATCTTTGCAGCGACGGCGCATGTGGCCACAGCTGCCGAGCGACCGCAGCTCTGGGCTCTCGTGAACGAGGTGTGGCCAAACTACGACGTCTACCAGACTCGAACCGACCGGGTTATTCCGGTTGTTGTCCTGACCCCGAAGGGCGACGCATGAAACACGTCGCACAAGTGACGGAACAGGCGCCCGAACGCGCATGGACCGGGCGCGCCGCCGAACGGTCGCCGGCGGTGCAGCGCTCTCGGAACCGGACCATTGCGCAAGCCCGGCACATCGTGAAGGCAGCGGAGCACCTCCTCGAGACGCAGGGCGGGCAGTTCACCACACAACAGCTCATCAAGGAGGCGGGTGTTGCGCTGCAGACGTTCTACCGCTGTTTCGCGGGAAAGGACGAGCTCCTGCTGGCAGTGCTGGAAGATCTCATCGCCCAGGGATCACTCGACATGCTCCGCCTCGCCGAGGGCATCGACGACCCGGTCGCCCGTCTGAGGTTCTTCGTGACCTGGCCGATCGAGCTGCTCGAGAAGAATCCGGATGCCAACAAGGTGGTCACCGCCGAGCACTGGCGGCTGCATCAGCTCTATCCAGAGGACGTCGCCCGTGCGACGCAGCACTTCAGCGACCTCATCGAGCCTGAGATCGAGGCGGCTGCCGCGGCCGGTGTGCTTAGGCCCGTGGACCCTCCCCGCGACGCAGCGATGATCACCAAGCTGGTTATGGCGATGGTTCATCACTACGCCTTCATCGGGCTGGGCGATGGAGTCCACGTCGTGACCGACCACCTCTGGCGTTTCTGCCTTGGCGCACTGGGTGGGAACGCCGCCGTTGTCATCGACGCCGAATAGTTGGCACCTCGATCAGAGCGCCGTCGGATCCTGAAGGGGTCCGACCTCCACCTAGCCCCGCCATCTGCGCTGCCCACCTGGCCCCTCAATAATGCCCGTTGCGTGAAGATACCGCGGCGATCGGGGAGGCTCATGGTGTAGACGATTTTGGTGTGGCGAAGCGCGAGCAACAAGTGACGATGATGCGAACACCGCCAAGAAGAAATGCGGCGGCACCCATGCTGGTCTGGACCGATCCACCAATACGGATGGCCCGCTCCGAGTACCGTCTCACGTGGACGAGAGACGGCGACGGGATCGAGGCAAGAGATGACGGAAGACGATCCGGGCGGAGAAGACATCGACGAGATCGATACCCGTCAACCTGACCCGGCCCTGGTCCAGTCGCTTCCAATTACATCCGGGCTGTGGGGCGCACCCACCCCGGTCTTTGTCCCCTCGAAGTCCAGTCCACTGGAGGAAGACAGCGAGGGAGAGATTCCACCGGCAGCATTGTGGGCGATGAAGTACCGTCGCCACTTTCATTTCGGAAGCCGGAGGGACACCGTCTTTCGAGCAGCTCTGGGCGATGACAGCGACCCGGTGTACGTCCTCGACGATGGGGCAACGCACCACATGGTTGGTCGTCCGGTTGGTGTTGACCAGGAGGGACTCACGTATTTCTTGATTGGACGGATCACCGTAGGCGTCTACGAACATTTTGCCGACGACGGCGTAGATATCGCCGGGATCTTCGCTGAGGCCAGTGACCTCTGCTTGTGCAGTGTGTATGAGGCGACGGAAGGACCATCCAACGTCCTGTTGGTCGAGAGCTATCGGGGGATCGACGAGGTACCCGGCGACTACCTACCCTCGAACCCCTTGATCCAGTTCGCCGATGACGTGCCGGGGGAAGAATGACTTCTGATGGGCCCCGGGTGGCGGGACCCGATACCGGCCGGTCAGGGCGGGAGGGTGGACTCTCCTGTGCGTGACCGCTGCGCAATGCGCCGCTGAACCTTTGGAGAACGGAGCGCGGACTGCCCGGAGTCCGTTTCCGGATTCGATCGTGAGGGACCATGATGTCCCTATGGAAACGCGCGAGCGACTCTTGCCCTTGGTCGGTGCCTCCAACTTCCGCGATCTTGGTGGCTATCCCACTGTCGACGGCCGCCAGACACGTTGGGGACAGCTCTTTCGAAGTGACACCCTGCATGAACTTACCGGGGCTGACCTCGATGTTCTCCGTGGGGTCGGGTTGGCCAGCATCATCGATCTCCGCACGGCGACCGAAGTCGGACGCACTGGCCGGGGCCCACTTGGTGGAGAACCGATCGCCTACCTGCATGCTTCGGTCCTCCAGGAGGAAGGAGGAGAGTCCGTCGCTGCCCCCGCTCCTTCCGACGATGACCCAGCTGAGCGATACCTGTGGTACCTCGAGGTCGGCCGGCAGGCCTTTACGGAGGCACTCGGCATGGTCGCCGATCCGAGCAACCATCCGTTGGTCTTCCACTGCGCCGCAGGCAAGGATCGGACCGGAGTCTTGGCCGCGCTGATTCTGGACATAGTGGGCGTCGAGCGGTCCGTGATCGTCGATGACTACGCCATTACGGCAACTCGCATGGAGCTCATATTGGATCGCTTGCGACGTGATCCGGTATGGGGCGTCCACGTGGCGGAGATTCCGCCCGAGCGGGTCCACGCGGACGGGACAACCATGGCACGGTTCCTCGACCTTCTCTATCAACGTCATGGAGGAGCACGTGAGTGGGCTTTGGCGGTGGGAGTTGCGGCGCAGAACCTCGACGAGATGTCGTCCCACCTGGTCATGAGCTCCGGATCCCCGAACCACTGATTCACCCGGCAGCACCTGCTGCCTTATCCCGAACTGTTCCGGGCCGCGTCTGCAAGCGAGCGGAGGCTTGACGCTCGAATGCCGCATTGATCTCGCCGCCGAGCAGTATCGCGATTCCACTAAGGTAGAGCCAGAAAATGAGGATGGCCACCCCGGCGAATGCTCCGTAGGTCTTGCTGTAGGAGCCAGAGATGGTGGTGTAGAACGAGAAGCCCAACGAGATGGCCGCCCACATCACGGTGCCCACCACGGTACCCGGCGTCACCCACCGCCAACGCGGGTGAGGCCTGTTCGGTGCGGCGTAGTACAGCACAGAGAACAGCAGACCCACGAGCGCCAATGCGACGACCCAACGCACGGCCGTCCACCCGACGAGGAACGCACTACCTCCAAAAGGCAGGACGCTCTTCACTTCCCGGCCGATCGACTGGCCGAATACGACGAGCGCCGACGCCCCGCCTCCAAGGACGGCAGCCGCCAACAGCAACGGAAGGGCTCGCACGCGCTTTGAAATGAACGAACGATCCATTGGGAGTTCGTAGGCCATGTCGAGGCCTTCCTCCACCATGACCATGCCTGAGGTCGCACTCCACATGGCCACCGCTCCTGCAATCACGATGGCCGTCACCGCCCCGTCGGAGTGACCCTCCGAATGCTTGATGGCACTCGTGAAGACACCGGCAGCACCGGCCGGCAGTGCCTTCGTCACTCCATTGATCAGGACCACCGTGACGTGACGGGGGACATCGACGAGTGCGGACACTCCCAGGAGGGCGATGATGATCGGAAACAACGAGAGAAACCAGCGATACGCAAAGCTGCCGGCCGCGACCGTGATCCGATCGGTCGTCATATGAACCTTTGCGGAGGCCAGGGCCGTTTTCCACTCGGAGGTGACAGTGCGGGTCGCGGTCTCTTGAGTCGACGAAGATCGACCATTGGCTTCGGCGTCGTGCGGCTCGGTCGCTACCACGGGGGGTTGTCCTCCAGTGCTCATTCTCTCGGGACCTCACAGACTCTGTACCCATTATCCTCAGACCCGATTCGTGAGGAGTGGGCATCGGTAGGCTCCACCGTCATGAGGGCAATCGGAGTGATGCAATTCGGGGGGCCAGAGGTCCTTCAGGTTCTGGACATTCCTGAACCAGTTCCCGGCCCCGGGGAGTTGCGTCTCCGTGTGCACGCCGCGGCGGTCAACCCTACGGATACGGGCTTCCGCTCCGGGGCCACGTCAGCGAGGCTCGAAGGCCGACCGGGTCCCTACGTTCCCGGGATGGATGCGGCAGGCGTTGTTGACGCCATCGGACCAGACGTGGAGACACCCCTGAAGGTCGGAGATCCCGTCATCGCGGTCGTCCTCCCCTATGGCCGTGGGGGTGGGGCGTACGCCGACCTGATCGTGGTTCCTGCGTCGTCGGTCGTCCGGGCACCGGCTGGAGTCGACTTTCCTACTGCGTCAACCCTCTTGATGAACTCCCTCACGGCTTGTCTCGCCCTCGACGACCTCGGGATTCCTTACGGGGGGACGGTGGCGGTGACCGGTGCCGCCGGTGCCTTCGGAGGCTATGCGGTTGAGCTGGCGAAGGCCGATGGCCTCTCCGTGATTGCGGACGCATCCCAGGCGGATGAGGAACTTGTCGCTCGACTCGGCGCTGATGAAGTTGTGCGTCGCGGAGACGACGTCGCCTCGCGCATCCGGGAACTCGCCCCTCGCGGTGTGGACGGTGTCATCGACGGTGCTCTGCTGGGTGAGCTCGTGCTGCCTGCGGTACGCGACGGTGGTGGGTTCGCAAGCGTCCGCGGCTGGGATGGACCGAGCGAACGTGGCATCACGATCTATCCGATCTGGGTCAGGCGCGCGCTCACCGATACCGCGCGGCTGACCGCACTGAGGGACCAGGCGGAAGCGGGGACCCTGACGATGCGGGTGGCTGAGGTCCTCCCGGCCGACCAGGCTGCCGAAGCACACCGGCGGCTCGAGGCGGGAGGGGTGCGAGGGCGCATCGTCCTGGACTTCACTGCGTAGGCGCTGTTGGCTGAATCGCCAGGAGTACGTGCAGCGGGATCAAGTCCGAGAGGAATCGGAACGCGTCGTTGAGGTGGGTACACGTGGAAGTCCCCACGAATTCGTTGCGCACCTGTACCCTCAGTTCCGCTATGGGCTTCGCGACAAGTCGCGCCGAGCTTCCCACTGCAGCCGGACACTCGACCCACGGGAGGACGCGGGCTTCCGTGCGGACTTCCTCAATCCGATGCATTGCTTCGTCGGGCGATCCTTCGACGACGTACTCGTGAACGACTGACTCGGTGCCCCCGACATCCCGGTAGCTGTCGCGAAAGTGCGAGTTGAAGGTCCACGCTCGCGCGCGGTCGGCGGTGCGGGGGATCAGGTCCAACCGCCTTCGACGACGAGTGGCCTCTCGCGGGAGGGGCGCCATGGAATGCCAGGAGAGTGGGTCACCTTCTCGCTCGAGCAGCGGAGCGTCGGGTCCCATTGGAACTGGTGAGGATCCCTTCTGGCGGAAGGTCACGATTATGGTGGCGTCGGTCGCCCACCCCGCACACATGTCCGCCGATGCCTGTACATGCCGCTCGTAGGCGCGTGATGCCGGCTCGTTGGCTGGTCTGGTGGTCGTTCCGCCGCGCAGGAGGGCGTAGCCGGATACCAGGGTGGCACCGGGCAGGTCGTCGAGGAGTGCGTGAAGGAGCGACTGGCGGGCAACGTGGTCGGGAAGGATCCCTGACATGCGAGCACGGAAGCCCGGCCCGACGAGTGAGCCCAGCAGTTGGGTCAGGCGTGGCTCGGGTGGGTCGGATTCGACGGCGATGAGTTCCCGGTTCGGAGCGATCTGGGCCTGGATGTTCTGGTCGCACAGGTACGTCGCCTGTCCAGACGGACCTGTGACCAGATCGCGGGCACGGGCATCGACGACGCTGTTCTCCTGGGGCCCGTTCGGCCTGCTTGTATCGATGTTCGTGGTGCGGCGGGCCGACCCATCTCGGCGCCCCGGGGAGCTGCCCATGGGATCTGCGGGTCCCGCGCGCTCGGGGAGCACGAGCATCAGGCGTCCTCGAGGGTCGAGAAGGCGCGATCCCTGTCAGGCCCCATCATTCGACGAGCACGGTCAAACTCGGCTTCGATCAGGGGCGCCAGAGGCGTTGGATCCGGAAGATCGAGCCAACGATCCATCGCGGTTCGTAGGACGGCGAAGCCGACGACTGCGGCGAGTCGGGCTTCAGGATCGGGCTCGTCCAAGTGTCGCCGATCCGCCAGTGCGCGTGCCATGGCCTGTTCGCCGAGGTTTCGCTGATCGAAGTCACGCCCGCGCAAGGCTGCCGACGAAGAGAGTGCCTCGCGCAACATACGTATCCGACCGACGGCTGGTTCGTTCGCAGGGGCGGTGGCGATCAGCGCAGCACGTAGGGCTTCGACGTCGCTCAACGAGGGTGGTTGGCTTCTGATGGCTGAGGTTGCCGTCATGGGTTCGTCCAACGGCAAGAGGACGTCCTCCTTCGAGCCGAAATGGCGGAAGAAGGTTCGAGGTGAAACACCGGCCAGGGTGGCGATGTGCTCGACCGTGGTCGCACCGTACCCTTGGCTGGCGAACAGTTCCATCGCCGCTTCCGCCAGTGCCTGGCGGGTCCGATCTCGGTTCTGCGCCCGCCGGTCGGGCCGGCCGGGTTCGGTGCGTGGTGTGGCAAAGATGGGCGAGGTGTCGACCTTCATAGCGCTCCCGATCATGTGTGCCTGAACGATCTGGCAGTTCAGCGTCACTTGACACTCTACTGCCACAAGTCTAACTTGCCGCGTCGGAGGTCGTGTATGTCCCACAACGCGGAGCTGTCGACTCGCATGCTCGACGAGAAGATCGAGTCGATGGATCGAGGTGATCTGCGCTCTTACCAGGAGAATCGGCTGTTGGAGTCCCTCGCCTACGTCGAGCGGCATTCGCCCCTGTTCGCGCAGGTGTGGGGTTCGGCCGGGCTCCGGGCAGCCGATATCTCCTCGCTCACCGAGTTCGAAGCCCGGATTCCGTTCGTCGACAAAGACACGGTGCGGGCATACCGCACCACGTACGGCGACCCGCTGGGTGGGCTTCGTCGAATGGCTGATGCCAGTGTGCTCTCCTCGACGACCGGAACGACCGGAGACCCGGTGGTACTTCCGGTTGGTCATGGAGAAGGTGTCGGTTTGGCTCGCGACTGGTGGGAGATCGGAGTCCGCCCCGGTGACGCTGTCGCATTCATGTTGTTCACGTTCCGTGGACCTGCATGGCTGACACCACATGCGCTAGGTGCCTCGTGCGTGCTCTTTGACCACCATCCATCGGAGTTCGACCGGTGGTGTCGTGCCTCACTCGAGCTGGAGCCGACCCTGCTCTACCTCCTGAGCGGTCCGCTCATCATGGCCATGGCGCATATGGAACAAACGGGGGTTCTACCGTACGCCCTGGCAGAAGTGTTCTCCAGTTACAAAGGAGTGGTCATCGGCGGTGATCATCTCGGGATCCAGGCGCGTCACGATCTCGAACGCTGGGGAGGCGAGCCCTTTCTCCATACGGCGGTAGGTGATGTCGGGAGTGCCACAGAATGCAGAGAGCATGACGGGCTCCACGCCAGCGAAGACACCGTGTTCATCGAGATCCTCGACCCTGAAGGTTCCTCCCCTGTGCCAGATGGAGAAGTCGGGGAGCTCGTCGCGACCAACCTTGTGCCCCAAAGTGGCAATCCACTCGTTCGCTACCGTTCGGAGGATCTCGTCCGAGTGAGCACCGCTCCTTGCCGCTGCGGCCGCACCGGGATGCGCCTGTGGCCCGTCGGTCGAAAGGGCGACGAGGTGGTGATCCACGGCCACTCGATTCTGCCGATGGACATTTGGAGAGCGGTGGAGTCAGTTCCCGAGTCTGCCGCCGGGTATTTTCAACTGATCAGAACCGGACGTGAAATGGACGTCCTCAAGGTCCGGGTCGGCCACAATGCAACACCCGGAGGGCGTTCTCCCACATCGGTGCGCGAGGACCTAATCGGTGCGATTGAAGCGTCTGTCGGGATCGCACCCGAGATCGACCTCGTCGAGAACGAGGTGCTGCTGCGCCTGGGTCCGCCCCACAAGATCCCAAGGGTGGCGTCGTCGTGAGCAACGTGAATCACTGGAGGGTGGCCAGACCATTCGGGGATGACGTGTGGGGATATGGCCGTTACGGCGACGACCAGCTCCTGCCACTCAGCTTCGACGATATGCAGCACGACACAGCGGGCGCCACTGCTGCGGTACTTTCCCTGGGCCTTCCCGATCGCTCGGTCGTTGTCCTGACGTCCACGGTCAGCGATGTGGGGTACTTTCACCCCCTCCAGAGCGCGGCGAAGGACATGGGTCTGTTGGTGTGCAATGCCGACGCGTCGACCATGGATGTCGACCGGGTGGAGATGTTCATACGGCTTCTCGACGTAGCCGCTGTCATCGGTGTCAACGACGCGCTGGTCGACGGAATCGTCGAACGAGGTCACGATCCGAAGTCCTTCTTCTCGAGCGTCCCGATGGTCATCGCCAGCGGTCGAGCCAAGGAGCGTATGGCCGCGACCGGGGTGGACGCGTTGCGATTCGAGCTTGTGGGCCCTGTCCTGGCGCTCTCGTGTCGCCATCGAAATCTGCACTTTGATGGACGCCAATGGGACATGGTTGCCGACAACGGCACACTCCTCGTGTCGAGCCGAGCGCGCCGCGCCCTCCCATTCAGCCACTTCGATACCCGGCGAGGCGGGACCGTCTCCAACGGCGTCTGTCCTTGTGGGCGTCGCGACCCCGTGGTCGAGATCGAACCCACAGCAGAAGTGCGGGGACCGTCATGACGATGCCGACGGGACCGACCGAAGCGACGTTGCCCGCACTCCTGGAGGAGCACGCGCGCGGCCGGCCTGAAGGATTGGCGGTCGCGTGCGGCGAGCGGCGCCTCTCGTGGTCCGAGCTTCGCCTCGAGGTCCTGCAATTGGCGCGCGCCCTTCACGAGGCAGGAATCGGTCCGGGTGATCGCGTCCTTTGGATGGGTCAGAACTGTCACCGTGTGCTCGAGGCCCTGGCCGCATGTGCGCACCTGGGTGCCACCTTGTGTCCCGTCAACTGGCGGCAGTCGAGCGCGGAGCTCGCCTTTGTTCTGAATGACGCGGAGCCCAAGCTGGTCTTTTGGCAAGACGAAGAGGTGGGCGAGGTGATGCTCGCCGCTCGTGGCGCTGCGTCGACGTCCGCGCGATGGATCCAACTCGACGGCACGGGATCGAGAAGGGGCGAGGAATCGTTCGCCGCATTCGTCGAGGCACCCGACCTGCTCCCGCATGGCTCGTGTGCCGTGCCGGAAGCGGCCGCGCTCATGCTCTACACCGGGGCATTCGGTGGGCATCCTCACGGTGCCCTTCTCAGCCATCGTGCGCTGGTGACGGTGGGCATGGCGAATGCGATGGTGCGGGTACTGCAACCCGACGACGTGTTTCTCAATTCGGGCCCGCTGTTCCATCTCGGGACGTGGATGTGCACGCTCGCCACGTACGTGCTTGGCGCAACCAATGTGTTCGTCCCCCGGGTCGATGCCGACCTCCTGTTGAGAGTCATTGCGGACAACCGCTGCACGGGTGCCTTTCTCATGCCAACGACCATCACTGATTTGGTAGCCCTCAATCGATCGGTACGTGCCGATCTCAAGAGCCTGCGATGGCCGAAGTCGACACCCGAATGGGACGCCATGGTCTCGTTCGACGACAGCCCGTGGGCCCGGCGCCCGGGAGGCACGGGACAGACCGAAGTGGGCGGCCTCGCCACGTTCGCTGCGCTCGGAGGCGAGGGGCTCCACGGCCGACCGTTCCCTTTGATTGAGCTCCGGGTGGTCGATGCCGAAGGGGTCGACGTGCCGCCCGATGAGGTAGGGGAGATGATTGTGAGGGGTCCCGTTGTGATGAACGGCTATCACAACCGCCCGAGCCTCAATGCGGAGAAGTTCAGGGGCGGCTGGTATCACACAGGCGATCTGGCTCGACGTCACGGCGATGGATCGGTCACCTTTATCGCCCCGATGTCGCGGATGATCAAGTCAGCGGCCGAGAATATCTACCCGGCCGAAGTGGAGGCTTGCCTGCGGCAACATCCACTCGTACGCGCCGCCGCGGTGATCGGCGTTCCCGATGAACGCTGGGCGCAGTCGGTCAAGGCCATCGTGGTCCTTGAGGAGGGTGCATCGATCGATGCCACGGAACTGATCGCATTCTGTAGAGCCTCGATCGCTTCCTACAAGAAGCCACGCGTTGTCACGTTCGTCGACGAATTGCCCATGCGGGGTTACGCCATCGACTATGACTCCCTGGATGCCGTGCACGGTGGTGGGGGCTATCCCGGAGGGGGAAATCGGAGTGCCTGACATGGATGCACGAACACTGCGTGATCGCACGGCGATCGTTGGCGTAGGGGCGACGCCGTATTACCGGCGTGGCGCTTCCGCACCTCAAACCGTCCTTGAACTGGCCGGCAAGGCAATTTTGGCGGCATTGGCGGATGCCGGCTTGAGTTGTGACGATGTCGACGGTTTTGCCCTGTACTCCGGTGGTGGCATCGACGTCGCCCTTTTGTCGCAGACTCTGGGAATACCCGATGTGCGATTCACAGCCACACTTACCGGAGGTGGGGGTGGGGCAGCCGGCGCCGTTGGTTTGGCTGCTTCTGCCATCGTGTCAGGGCATGCTGACGTCGTCGTCAGCGTGATGGCGATGCAACAGGCTGCAACGAGCCGTTTCGGCTCGGCCTTCGCGCGCCGGGCGCCCGGGGCCTATTCCGCGCCACCTACTCCGGAATCCGACTTCATCACACACTCGGGGCTGATGGGACCCGGCCAGATGTTTGCCATCCTGACGCAACGGCACATGTACAAGTACGGCACCACTCGAGATCACCTGGCCGAAGTGGCCATATCCACGAGAGAGAACGCGCGCAATCGTCCATCTGCGCTCATGCGCTCGCCTATGACGAAAGAGGACTATTTCGCGGCTCGGATGATCTCGGAGCCCTTTTGCCTTTTTGACTACTGCCTGGAATGCGACGGCGCTGTCGCGGTGGTCACCACATCGTCGGCGAGAGCCCGTGATCTTCGTCAACCGCCGGTGTATGTCACAGCGAGTGCCCAGGGTGGTGCAGGGAATTGGGGTCAGTCCATCACGTGGATGGGCATGCCCGATGAGATCTTTGCGTCATCGGGTCATCGTCCGGTTGCCCAGGATCTCTACCGCAGAGCGGGGCTCGGACCGGCTGACGTCGACGTCGCCCTCATCTACGACCACTTCACGGGGATGGTTCTGATGCAGCTCGAGGACTATGGATTCTGCCCGATCGGTGAATCGGGTCCTTTCGTTGCCGATGGGAATATCCGCTACCTAGGAGGGAAGATTCCCGTCAACACCCACGGAGGAAACCTGTCTGATGCCTACATCATCGGCTTCACGCACGTCGTCGAAGCAGTCGAACAGTTACGCGGCACTGCGATCAACCAGGTGGCGAACGCCGAGGTTGCGCTCGTGACGGGTGGCCCCGCTCCACTGCCGGTGAGTGGACTGATCTTGAAAAGGGAGGCGGGCGGTGGTTGAGATGGACACACCGAGATCACGAGATGTGGCCGTTGCGGCGCCGATCGGGATGGTGTCACTGGCACCCAATTCATGGACTGAACCCTTCTGGATTGCGGCTGGGCAGCACCAACTCGTCGTGCAGCGTTGTGTCAGCTGCGGTACTGTCCGCCATCCTCCCGGCCCGTTCTGCCCCACATGCCGCACCCAGGAGTCGGAATGGATGGATCTGAGCGGGCGAGCGACGCTCTACAGCTTCACGGTCATCCGCCACGCGCTGGCCCCGCATTTACGAGAGTACCTGCCCATGGTGATCGCGGTGGTCGAGCCGGAGGAAGCACCCAATGCCCGGCTCGTGGCGAATCTTGTCGAGGTCGAGGTTGAAGATGTCGCAATCGGAATGCCTCTCGAGGTGGTCTGGGAAGACGCCGGCGATGGGGTCACTGTCTATCGATTCCGCCCGGCCGATGAGACCGCACGGATATGACGCAGAGAAGGAGTTCGACGTGAGAACCGACACCTATCGTGGAGCGACGTTCATCTCTACGGATGCGCACGTGACCGAACCAATCGAGTTGTATTCGGAACGCCTCGATGCCGACCTGCGCCACCGGGCACCGCACATTGACACGAGGAACGGATGGCGGGTCCTCGTCGTCGAAGGGCTCTCGTCTCGCAAACTGATGTCGGCGGGAGAGCGTGAGGTTGCAGTGGTCGGAGATTGGGACATCGCCACGCGAGTGAGGGATCAAGAGCGCGATGGCGTGAGCGCGGAGGTCGTGTTCCCTACATTCGCTCTGCAGGCGTGTTTCTCATCCGATGATCCGACATTGCAGCGGGCACTCTGCCGGGCGTATAACGATTGGGCCACCGAGGTCCTCGGAGGCCATCACCGGATCCTTCCGGTGGGACTCGTTCCCGCGATCGATATCGAAGAAGCGATCCGCGAAGTGCAGCATGTGGCTGAGGCCGGATTCCGTGCCCTCTTCCTTCCCGCGCGCGTCCCCTCCAGGCCCTACAACGACGGCGCGTACGATCCGCTGTGGGCCGCCATTACGGAGACGGGTCTCCCGGTCACATTCCACTCCGGGACCGGCTACGAGCCGCGGGTGGTGCGCGGACCGGGCGGAGCGGTGATCAATTACATATTGGGTGCCCAACTCGATGGACCGATGGTTCTGCTCAGCCTGGCGGCTGGAGGGGCGATGGATCGCTTTCCCGAGCTCCAGGTAGTCACCGTGGAGACTGGTGCGTCGTGGTTAGGGTGGATCATGACGCAAGCTGATCGCATCTACGAAGATCACTCGATGTACGCCCAACCAAAATTGTCGTTGAAGCCAAGCGAGCTCATCCAGCGCCAGGCGCATGCAACGTTCATGTTCGATCCCGTCGCCGTCAACAATCGCGCTGTCACCGGCATCAGCACACTCATGTGGGGCAATGACTACCCACATCCGGAAGGCACATGGCCCGAATCCCGGTCGGCTTGCGAGGAGCAATTCGCCGGGGTCAGTGACGGGGACTTCAACGCGATCGTCAATGGCAATGCGGCGGCGGTCTTCGGCTTTGATCTGGCCGCCCTACAGGCATGACCGCTCAGACCACGAGTTCAATCTGACGAGTCTGGATCCGGCCTTCGGCAAGGCGTAGCCGGCCGAATGTCCGATGCGGTTGCGAGCGTCGCTGCGTCGCCGAGCCTGGATTGAACAGAACTTGACGTTGGACGCCGACCTCGTTTATCGGCACATGGCTGTGCCCGAAGACGACGATGTCGGCGCCCGGGAACCGACGATGCATGCGGGTGGGGCGACCCTTCGTGGGGCCGCTGTCATGGACGAGAGCGACTCGGACTCCTTCTAGGTCGAAGATGCGGCTCTCCGGAAGGGTTCCCACCAGGTCGTGGTCGTTGTTTCCGAGAACGGCGTAGGTCTCCGCCATGGCCTGCAACTCCTCGAGCGCCCGCCGCGAGGTGAGGTCGCCGGCATGGATGACGACATCTGCCGAGGCCACTGCCTCGAGCACCTGACCGCCGATGTGGGTGATGCCGCCGGTGAGGTGGCTGTCTGCGAGGACGATCACCTCCATGTGGGGCAGCATGTCCAATCTTCCCGATGCCGTCAAACCATATGCCTGGCGGAGCACCCGATTGGTCCGATGTGCCTAGTCTGTCCGCATGAGCACTGATTCGAGCTTCGATCTGGTGGTACGCGGCGGCCGTGTGGTCGACGGCACCGGCGTACCCGCATACCTCGCCGACGTGGGCGTGCGGGATGGCCGCATTGCGCGGGTGGGGCGCATCTCGGCCGGCGAGTCGGCCGCTGCACGTCGTGTGCTCGACGTGGAGGGTCACACGGTCATGCCCGGCTTTGTCGATATTCATACGCACTACGACGCCCAGCTCCATTTCGAACCGACGGCCTCGCCCTCCTCGTGGCATGGCGTCACTACTGTCGTGATCGGCAACTGCGGATTTACCATCGCTCCGGCACATGATGGTGATGCCGGATGGCTCCTCGAGATGCTGTCGCGAGTGGAAGGAATGTCTGCGCCGGCTCTACGCGAAGGCGTGACATTTAGGGGTGGCACGTTTGGCGACTTCCTGGACGGGCTCGAGAACCGGATCGGCGTGAACGCAGCGGCGTACGTTGGCCATTCAGCAATTCGTCGCTATGTCATGGGGGACGACGCCTCCGAGCGTGCGGCCACCTGCAACGAGATCGCGGCCATGCAGCAGGTGTTGCGCGAGGCGATGCGTGCCGGCGCGCACGGATTCAGCACGTCCCAGATCGATCTCCACCAGGCCCACGACGGTCGCCCCGTGCCGTCGAACCTGGCGACCGATGAAGAGGTCATCGCCCTGTCTTCGGTGCTGGCCGAGTTCGATCATGGCGCGATCGAGATCATCCCACGGTCGTTCCCCGAGGGGTATGACGAGCGCGACCGCACCCTCCTGCGCCGGATGTCCGAGGTGTCGGGCAAGCCGATCGATCTCAACCCGGTGGTTTGGTTCCCGAACATGCCCGAAGGCTGGGTCCGATCCATGGAGTTCATCGAGGAACAGAACGCACTGGGACTCCGCCTCTACCCGATGTACGGGACACAACAGGGGGGAGCGTACTTCTCGCTCGACACGACGTTCCTCTTCGATGACATGCCGGCCTTCAGGGAGCCGTTGACTCTTCCCGAACCCGAGAGGAGCATCGCCTTGCGCGACGTAGGGCAGCGTGAGCGCATGCGGGCAGAGCTGGCCGGGCCACCGATGCCCTCATTCCCACTCAACTTTGAGATCACGACGGTGTACGCCGTAAGCGATCCCACTCTCTCCGGTTGGGTCGGTCGTTCCGTGGCCGAGCTGGTGAGTGAGCAAGGAGGGGATCCATTGGACACCTTCCTGGACCTCTGTCTTGCAGACAACCTCAAGACGACGTTCTTCGTCACGCCTCTGTCACAGCGCGGGGGCCGGATGGTCACTGAGGCTCTGGTGCGCAATCCACTCGCCATGGCGGGAAGCAGCGATGGCGGCGCGCATTTGGCCTCGTTCGTCGGGGCGGACTACACGACTCGGTTGCTGACCGAATGGGTTCCGGACCCGTTCTCGCTCGAAGAGGCCGTTCGACGGATCACGTCAATTCCCGCCGCGGTACACGGATTGTTGGATCGCGGCGTGGTGCGTGCCGGGGCATGGGCCGACCTTGTCGTCGTGGACCTTGATCGACTCAACGTGGGGCCGACCCATTGGGTTGAGGACATGCCGGCGTCGTCTGGTCGATTTGTTGTCGACGCCGAGGGGTATCGTGCCGTGATCGTGAACGGCGAATTGCTTCTCGATCACGGTGTGGCTACTGGGGCCGTGCCCGGTCAGGTCATCCGGGGCTGACACGTCGCCGGTGTGGCCTGCTCCTCCGTTGGGGGGGTTGCAGGCCCGGAGCCACCCACGCGGGGGTTCAGTGCCATACTGAAACCCTTCTACTGGAAGGGCGAAAGATGCGTGTCGCCATTGCCGGTGCCTCTGGTTTCGTAGGGCAAGCCCTCACGGCGAGACTCCTCAAGGATGGCAACGACGTGATCGCGCTCTCTCGATCGGCGACGTCGCCGTCGACGTCGGCCACGTACGTCGCCATCGACGTCGGTGATGAGTCGGCCACTGCGAGTGCCCTGGCAAATGTCGAATGCGCGTACTACCTGGTTCATTCGATGGCAGCGGGCGCCGGGTTCCGTCAGATGGACCTTCGACTCGCCACGGCGTTTGGCCGGGCTGCGGCGCGGGCGGGCGTGGCCCGGATCGTGTACCTCGGAGCGCTCGGGAGCGCACCGAATTCCGCTCATCTTTCCAGCAGGCAAGAGGTAGGTGCGGCCCTTGCCGCGGCGGGGGTAGGGGTGGTCGAGCTGCGCGCTGCGGTGGTGTTCGGGTCAGGCAGCATCTCGTTCGAGATGCTGCGTTGCTTGACGGATCGTCTTCCCGCGATGGTCTGCCCCAGGTGGGTGAGGACCCGGATCCAACCCATCGGGCTCGATGACCTCCTCGAGTACCTTGAACAGTCGATGTCCGTTCCACCCGATGTGTACGAGATCGGCGGTGCCGACGTGACGACCTACCGCGAAATGATCTCCGAGTACGCCCGTGTACGGGGTCTGCGTCCTCGTCGCATCATCGACATCCCGTGGCTTACTCCACATCTGTCGTCGTATTGGGTGGACCTTGTGACACCGGTTGACCGGGCCGTCAGTCATGCGTTGATCGAGAGTCTGGTGACCGAGGTGATAGTGGTGGACCCAGCCCCTGCGCGCCGCGCCTTTTCGGTGCACCCGATGGGAGTCGAGCAGGCTCTGGCCCGAGCGCTCGACGAACAGGACAAGGAAGTGACCAGTTCACTGCTCTCTCGATCTCAAGGACTCCACGACGGTGTGCACACCGTCGTGAGAGATGTCCGTATTCCTCCGGCGGACGTTGCCCCGATTGCCCGAGATCTCGAGGCCATCGGGGGGGACTACCGATGGTACGGCTGTGCCTGGGGTTGGGCGCTCCGGCTGGCCCTCGGGCGACTCGTCGGCGAACACCTGCGGCTGCAGCGGTCGCACCTGGTCGTCGCTGGTGCAACCGTTGACTGGTGGCGCATTGCCCGGTCCGAGCCGGGCGAGCTCATACTCCGCAGCGTCGGGTGGTTTCCGGGTGACGCCTGGCTGGGGTACCGGGTCCGTGAGGGATCGCTCCGCCAGGTGGCGGCATTCCGCCCTCTTGGGATTCCCGGGTTCCTTTACTGGAGGCTCCTCGGTCCGATCCATCTCATTGTGTTCCGTCGCATGGCCCGGCATCGACGACGCCGCGTGAGCTGAATTGCCCGGTGTTATCCTCACATCACGGGTTGTGATTCCCCAGAGTGATCGACGTGGGTGGTCACGTCGGCAGCGGTAGAGGGGTAAAGCCGAGACCACGCGAAGAGGAAGGGTGGATGACCGTTCTACGGGAGCAATCAGGAGTCGGGAAGCTTCAGTGCGTGGGCTCGGACACCATCCCGCGGGGTCGATTCACGTCGCGAGAATTTTTGCAACTGGAATACGAGCGGCTCTGGCCACAGGTCTGGCAGATCGCATGCCGAGTGGAAGAGCTCACCGAACCAGGTTCGTTTGTCGAGTATTCGGTCGGACCGCTGTCGTTGATGGTCGTCCAGGGAGAGTCAGGACGGTTGCGTGCCTTTCTCAATACCTGCCCCCACCGCGGCACCCGCCTTGCGGACGGGTGCGGTCGATTTCACGGCGAGATCCGTTGCCGGTTCCACGGTTGGCGCTGGGACCTCGACGGAACGAATACCTTCATCCTCGATCAGCACGAGTTTCCGCCACTCGACCCAGAGGATGTCGGCCTTCGAGAGGCGTCCGTCGACATCTGGGGCGGGTTCGTCTTCGTCCACTTCGGCAAGAACCCTCAGCCTCTGCTCGACTTCCTCGGCCCGATGCCCGCGCTCCTCGATCCGTACCATCCCGAGAGAATGCGACTCACCGGTCGCAAGGCGACAATCGTCCCGGCCAATTGGAAGGTCGTCGTCGACGCGTTCAATGAGGGCTACCACATTGCCGCGACCCATCCCGAGTTGCTCCGTTGGAAGGACGACACTGCGCTGGCCTACAAAGTGTTCGACACCCACACGCTCTACGGCGGAGGCGGGGAGCCCAGGCCAAGCCCGCGATTGGGGATCGATCCCGAGGAAATCGACCAGAACGACCTCCTGGCCATGAAGATTCACGACCTGGTGGAGAATTTGCCGGGTTACTTCGGTCCGGACGATCTGGCCGCCCTCGACGAGATCATCAGCACGCCGTTGCCGGCGGGGGTGAGCGCGGGTCAGTTCTACCTCGCCCGCCGGCGTCAGGGTGCAATCGACCGCGGCCTGGACTGGTCGCATCTCGACGACGAGCAGGTCATGGGAGGCGACGATCCCCTTCTCTTCCCCAACCTGCTGGGGCCCATGGTCGCGGGAGGCTGGTTCGCCTATCGCTGTAGGCCGAACGGCGACGATCCTTCCACGTCGATCTTTGAACTGTGGACCCTCCAAGAATTTCCCGAATGCGCCACGCCGCCAGAGCTGCCGGCGATTGAATGGATACCCGAGTGCCGAGATCACGACTGGGGCCTGGTGGTCAACCAGGACCTCGCCAATTTCGCGGCGATCCAGCGCGGCCTGATGGTTCCTGAGGGGCCGGGACTCCGGTGGAATCTGCGCCAGGAGATGGGAGTGCGCCGCTTCCACGAGGTCATCGATCGTTACGTGCTCGGCGAAGCGGGATGACGTTTCTGTGACCGTGCGAGTCGAACCACTCGGTGTGACCATTGATGTTGACCCGGAGGAGACTCTGATGAAGGCGGTCACTCGATCCGGCTACCGGTGGCCTTCGGTGTGCGGCGGTCTGGCTGAGTGCGGCATTTGCGTCATGGAGATACTGGAGGCGCCACCCCGCTTGCTCACGCCTGGAAGCGACCTCGAAGCGGAGCGACTCCAGACAGTGCCGGAACGACGCGTGCACCCAGAGGCGGTGTTCCGTCTCGCCTGTCAGTTCCAGCCTGGGCCCGCACACGTCGTCGTGCGAAAGCGAGGAGTGCGCCAGTTGGAGGCTTTGGCGTGAGGCCTTCATGATTCGCGCCATCGCAGCCGTAGACGACCGGCTCGGCATCTCTACCGATGCGGGCATCCCGTGGAACGTCCCGGCGGATGTTGCGCATTTTCGTGCACTGACGTTGTCGTCCAACGTGTTGATGGGGTATGGCACGTATACGGAGTTCGCCAACCCCATGGAGGGTCGCACCAACCACGTGGCTACCAGGCGAACCGAAAAGCTGAGGGAGGGATTCCTTCGTGTGGGCGATCTGCGCAGCTTCTTTACCGGCGGTTTCGAAGGGGACCTGTGGATCATCGGTGGTGCCATGCTCTACACAACCACGCTCGAGGAAGTCGAAGAACTTGCTCTGACACGTGTGGCCGGCGACTTCGCCTGTACCAAATTCTTTCCGCCTTTCGAGGACAAGTTCCGACTCGGTGCCGAAGAGGTGCCACCTCCCGTCGAGGGCGTTCCGGCCATTCGTTTTCAAACGTGGCAGCGGAGTTGATCCATACATCGCCGACGCCGAGCGTTCGTCGCCGATGACGTTCGCCACCTCACCCCGTCAATCAAGTTGGTATAGGCAATCGGAAGGAGAATGAGCCGTGGCTCGAGTCAGTACATACTTGAACTTCATGGGAAACGCCGAGGAGGCGTTCGAGTTCTACCGGTCAGTATTCGGCACCGAGTATCTCGGACCCCTGCAACGTTTGGGAGATGTCCCGGCCGACCCCGACGGGCCCGGGCTGACGGAGACCGAGAAGCAGATGGTACTGCACGTTGAACTGCCAATTCTCGGTGGTCACGTGATAATGGCAACCGACATGGTGCAATCGATGGGCCATGAGCTGCGCATCGGGAACAACATCACCCTCAACCTCGAACCGGACACCCGGGAGGAGACGCAGCGCCTCTATGACGCGCTCTCAGAAGGCTCCACGGACAGCGCTCCGTTGGCGGACATGTTCTGGGGTGCGACGTGGGGCACGTGTCTTGACCGGTTCGGCGTACGCTGGATGTTCAATTTCGCGTCTGCAAAATAGGTGGGGGTGGTCAGCCCACCTCGAAACCGGCATATCCCGCAGCGGCGACCTCGTTGCAGCGCACTTCGTAGTCGGGAAAGCCGAGGAGGGGCATGAACACCCGCGCCTTTCCCGGGATGTTGGCGCCCAGGTACCACGAATTACACGTGGGGTAGAGCGTCAACGCGGCTATTCCGTTGACGTGCTCGACCCACTCGTGCGCCGCCTCGGTGGTGGCTTCAATGGTGGCCAGGCCGTGCGTGTTCATGTAGTCGATGCACTCGACGATCCAATCCACGTGCTGTTCGGCGGCCAGGACCATGTTGGTGAGCACCGATGGGCTACCCGGCCCGGCCACGATGAACAGGTTGGGAAAGTTGGGGACACCTAGTCCCAAGTAGGTGAGTGGTCCACCGGCCCATTCCTCTTTCAGTGCTCGACCGTCTCTTCCTCGGATGTCGATTCCCGTGTAGGAACCGGTCATGGCGTCGTAGCCGGTGGCCAAGACGAGCATGTCCAATTCGAAGTGTTGGCCATTTACCGACAGCCCCGTGCTGTCCACGTGGTCGATGGGGTGCTCCGAAATGTCGATCAGCTTGACGTTGTCGCGGTTGAACGTCTCGAAGTATCCCGAATCCAGTGCCATCCGCTTGCAGCCGACCGGCTGTTCGGGGCAGAGCGCCTCGGCCACGGCGGGGTCGTTCACGATGGACTTGATCTTTCGCCGGATGAAATCCGCCGCCAGGTCGTTTGCGGCCTTGTTGACCGACGTGTCACCGAAGGACCCGAGAAACGCAAAGCCGCCACGTTGCCACCGTTCCTCGTACAGCGCGTCACGTTGTTCGGCGGTGTAGTCCAGCGCGGACGCCGTATTCCACCCGAGATCGGCGCCGAAGCCGCCGGGCATGGCCCTGTTGCGAGCGCGAAAGCCGGCGTAGTCGGATTTGATACGGTCCAATTCCGGAGCGGTGAGTGGCCGATTGCGGGCGGGAACGGAATAGCTGGCGGTGCGCTGGAACACCACCAGTTCGGTCGCGGCGGCGGCGATGAGCGGGATCGCCTGAATGGCGGAAGAGCCGGTACCGACCACCCCGACGCGCTGGCCGGCGAAGTCAATCTCTTCACGTGGCCACCGACCGGTGTGAAGGATCCGTCCGGCGAACGTGTCGAGACCAGGGATGTCGGGCACATTGGTGGCGGAGAGACACCCCGTGGCCAGGACGAGGAATCGGGCCGAGATCTCCTCTCCTTCTGAGGTGGACACCCGCCACCGTTGTGCGACGTCGTCGTAGATCGCGGACCGCACGCGTGTGCCAAAGGTGATGGCATGGCGCAAGTTGAATCGTTCTGCCACGTGCTGGGCATAGCGCAAGAGTTCGGGCTGACAGGCGTACCGCTCGGACCACACCCACTCCTGCTGCAGCTCCTCGGAAAAGCCGTACGAATACTCGACCGATTCGACGTCACAGCGCGCCCCGGGGTAGCGGTTCCAGTACCAGGTTCCCCCGACGTCATCGCCGGCCTCGAACGCCCGAACGGACAGTCCGAGCTGCTGGGCGCGATGAATGGCGTAGAGGCCGCCAAAGCCTGCACCGACTATCACGAGGTCGAGCGCGTCCGTTCCCCCCGACCCGCCTTGATCCGTGTGCTCTTGTGTGCTCATCGCTCCTCGCCCCCCCCGGTACTCCGGGCTCATCCGGCCCACTCAGCCGTCCCGCCGCAACGATATGGTATTCCCTCTCCTGCATCGACCTCGTTGGACCGGGAAATGCCCGGGGCCGATCGGGGTGCGACGGCCGACCGAATCCGACCTGTCACGCGACGTCCCTATTCACCTTCGGTGCCGTCGATCAGTTCAGCGACGATGTCGAGGTGACCGAGGTGTCGTGCGTACTCCTGCACCAGGTGCAACAAGATGCGTTCGAGTGTCGGGGGCTCTGCTCCGTCCCAACGTGGGCCAGGGCGGCCGACTTCGGTCAACTCGTGCGTGACAATGATGCGACGGCTTTGGTCCCCCTGCCTCCGCAAGGCCGTGGCGAGCTGCTCGAGGGTCTCGTCTGCCGGGACGTGCCAGCGATCGACCTTGAGATCGCCCCACGGATCTGCAACCTCCCGACCCTCGAAACCCCATTCGAGCCACCGCAACTCGACAAAGGTCAGGTGCTTGAGCAGCTGGAGCGGGGTCCAGCCCGATGGCAACCGGCTCTGGCGAAGCTCGGACTGGGGCAGACCCTCTGCCTTGGCAAGCACTCGCGAACGGAAGAAATCGAGATAGTCAGCGAAGACCTCGTTGAGGGACGAGGCGTGGCGGGTGGGCTCGGGGAACGGCGGGGGCACGTTCTCAGCATGCCCCATGTCCGGCTGGGACCGGTCCGCGTCGCGCGGCGTCCCGGCAAGGACCTCTTCACAGTGGCCATAGGACGCTGCAGAATGGGGGCGTGACCTTGGCCGCAAGAGTCTTGGCCGTTTCCCACCTGACGGGCACCTTCATCCTTCGCTCGGGGCTCACCGCAGATCGCTACTTCGACAAGTACCGCTTTGAGTCAGATCCCGTCCTGCTGGCCGAGATCGTCAAGGAGCTGGTACCGCTGGTACCACCGGATACCGAGGGCCTGGCGGGACTCGAACTGGGCGGTATCCCTGTGGCCACCGTGCTGTCGGCCGCCACGGGCCTACCCGCCTACTTCGTGCGCAAACAGGCCAAGAAGTACGGAACCGAACGCCTGTGCGAAGGGGGTGACATAGGTGGAAAGCGTCTCCTCATCATTGAGGATGTGGTGACTACCGGGGGCCAAATCCTTCTTTCAGCTCAGGATCTCCGCTCTGAGGGCGCCGCCGTGGGTCATGCCATCTGCGTCATCGACCGGCAGGCGGGAGGCTCGGAGAGGCTCGCCACAGAGGGAATCGTGCTCCGACATCTCTTCACCATGACCGACCTCGAGTCGGGCTGAGACCTGGCAGCCCAAAGGCCCCGCCTGCCCGCCCCCCGTTCGCCCTCGAAGAGGCTACAGGTCGACCGGGCCTGCACTGCAGGGTAGGTTCAGCTCACTATGTGCGATCGTCGTTCGCCGCACGTGCTGGTCCCCGACGCAGCGAGGCCGTGATGACCGAGGACGCCCTCACCCAGGGAGGCGAGCGGGATCGGGCGTGGGCCCGCGCCGCGGGTTGGATCAGGCGCAAGGACCCCGGTCTCTTGGCCATCAAGCGGTCGGTCCGGGCCGCGATCACGATCCCCACGGTGTTCGGTCTGACCCACCTTCTGTTCTCCAATCCACAGGTCAGTCTGTTCGGAGCGTTTGGGTCCTTCTCACTTCTGCTGCTGGTGGACTTCCCGGGCCGCTTCCGGACGAGGCTGCTTTGCTACATCGTGCTGTGGCTCGTGGGAAGTGGCCTGATCGCCCTCGGAACCGTGATTTCAACCGACAAATGGGCGGCCGTCGCGGTCATGGCGGTCGTGGGCTTTGGCGTGCTCTTCGTGGGGATCGCCGCCCCGCAGGCCGCCGCAGCATCGACGGCGACGCTGCTCATCTTTGTGTTGCCCGTGGCAGTGGCCCAACCGGCCGACGCGGTTGGTCCGCGGTTGATCGGCTGGGTTGCCGCGGGTGTCGTCGGCATCACGGCCTGCACGGTGTTGTGGCCGACGCCTTGGCATGACGATCTGCGTCGCCGCCTGTCGGCGACGGTTTCAGCGGTCGCCCGCCTCGTCGCCGTGCCCGCCGGGGGAAAGCCGGATCCAGAGGCTCAGCCGGCCCTCAAGGAAGAGGTTTCGTTGCTGCGAGACCGTTTCGCCAACACGCCGTACCCGCCCACCGGCGCGGCGGGAACCGCAGTCGCCCTGGCCAAGCTCGTCGGTCGAGTGGAGTGGGCCGCCGGCAATGCGATGCTCGTGCCCGACGCGTCAGATATGGGGCACATGCCGAAGGTCCAGGCGATGATCGAAGCCGTGGCCGTGACGTTGCGCCGGAGCGCTTCGCTCATCTGCGATACCCAGGCGCATCCGGTGGACGACGCAGAACAGGTGCTGGCGCTGAGGGAGAGCATGCGCGAGCTGGACAATCTCATGGGCGAGGAGCTCGCGGCCGAGGTCTCCACCCTGATCGAGCCTGGAACCGATGGCAGGACCGAAAGTTCCGGCGGGGGAAGCGAGGAGTCCCCTGCCGCTTCGATCGCTTCCTCGCTTGATCCGGCTTTCCAGGCTCGGGCCTTGGGCGTCGCCGCCCTTTTGGTGGCCGATGCAACGATCGAAGCTGCCGGGGTCGGCGCGCAAGGCGAGCAGGTGTGGGGCGCCGGGCCCGAGTGGGCGCCCCCCCAGTTATTGCGCCGGCTCCTTTCGCATCTTTCCTTTCGTTCGGTGTGGTTCCGCAATGCCGTCCGCGCCGGTGCCGGCCTGGCGCTGGCGGTAGCCGTCGTAGAGATCACCGCCGTAGAACACGGCTTTTGGGTGGTGCTCGGGACCCTGTCGGTCCTGCGATCCAACGCGTTGGGCACCGGCGCCACGGCCCTGCGCGCCGTCGGGGGAACGGCCGTGGGATTCGTCGTGGGCTCGGCGGTCATGATCGGCGTGGCGGGCCACACCGTGTTGCTGTGGGTGCTCCTCCCCCTTGCGGTGCTGGTGTCGGGCGTGGCTCCCTCCATGATCTCGTTTGCCGGGGGCCAGGCCGCCTTCACCTTGGTGGTGATCATCCTGTTCAACATCATTCAGCCCACCGGCTGGAAGGTCGGCCTCACGAGGATCGAGGACGTGGCCATCGGGTGTGGGGTGAGTATCGTCGTCGGGATCTTGTTCTGGCCACGGGGGGCGATGGCGGCGTTGGGCCGTGCGCTCTCCGACGCGTTCGTCATGAGCTCGGGCTACCTGGGCGACGCCGTGGTTCGCTTGACGACTCCGAACGGAAGGGTGGACATGGCTCCCGGCCAGCGTGCCTCCCACACCGCCTACCTCAGGCTCGACGACGCCTTTCGCCAGTTCCTGGCTGAGCGGGGAGCGAAGCTCGTGCCGGTTGAAGTTGTCGCCAATCTCTTCACGGGATCGAACCGTATCCGGTTGGCTGCGTTCACGCTGTCCGCTCTGCCGGTGCTGCCTCCCGAGCAGGGGCTGTCGGAACTCGAATCAGTAGCGGTCGCCGGAGCGGTCCTCCGCGACTCCTACGCGTCGAGCCATCGTTGGTACGAAGAATTCGGCGAGGTGTTGAGAGGACAGCGGGGCGCGCTGGACCCGCCGCCCGAACATGACGAGACCTTGCATGGCGTGTTGCGCAATGCATTTGACGACGCCCGCGTCGGACGACGGGGCGACCAATTGCGCACAATGTTGCAGATGTTGTGGGCCGACGAACTCCTCGAGAGACAGCGTCAGGTCCAGGCCGACTTGGCAGGATCGGTCGAGCTCTTCACCCGCCACCGGCACAAGCTCCTGATGATCTGATCAACCGTCAGGGGTCTTAAGCCTTGTCGACCTTACGAATGGCGCCGTAACCGCGAGCCATGGCCGCGGTGATGATTGCCTCGAAGTCCTTGTCACCGAGCACGCGCGGGGTGCCCATTGAGGAGGCGCGCCAGTACAACTCGGCCAGCCACTCGAGGAGCTCGAGACGTTCAACGGCCTGATCCATTGTGCTGCCATAGGCAATGGAGCCGTGGTTCTGCATCATGGCGGCATTCCGGCCCTCGAGCGCCTTGATGACGTTTTGCGCGAGTTCCTCAGAGCCAAAGGTGGCGTAGGCCGCAGTGCGGGGAGTGCCGCCCAGGCCGAGGCAGCTGTAGTGGAGGGCAGGAAGCTCGTCGTGGGTGCAGGAAAGCGCGGTGGAGGCCATCGCATGGGCGTGGGTGATGGCCAGGGCGTTGGTGGCGGCATAGATGCCCGTGTGCAACGGAACCTCCGAGGTCGGCGCGAGGTCGCCGTCGACTATCTCGCCATCGAGATTGATGACCGTGACCATTTCGGCCGTCACTTTGGCCAGGTCGGCCCCGGTGGGGGTCACGGCGATCAGGTCTCCCTGGCGTGCGGAGATATTTCCCGCCGTGCCAATGACGAGCCCCTCCTCGGCCAGGTGGCGGCTTGCGCGCGCAACCGCTTCTCGTTCTACCGCCAGGAGCAGATCGCTCATTCCTCGTTCCTCTCTCAAGTTTCAAGACTGCAAGTACGCGTGAGGCCTGATCGAAGGACACGTCGCAGATCTCGATCTCGCCAAACGGCCGCCTCTGACGAGCGCCGGGCTCCACGCTAGATGCACCGGCGCCCGGTGTGCACTTCGCGGGAGCACTGGCCTGTATGTCCCCTATCACCTCCGGCGAGCCGTAACCCCCGAGAGAGGCGACAACCGCACCGTGCGTCCCGGTGGTCGCCAGTAGCGTCGTCGCACCATGACCTCGCCCGCTGACGACCTTTTGTTGCTGGCAGCAGGAGTGATCGCCGGAGCGGTCGGGTCGGCGGGCGGCATCACATCACTCATCTCGTATCCGGCGCTGCTCGCCATCGGCGTCCCGCCGCTGCCCGCAAACGTCACCCAGGCTGTCGCCTTCGTGACCTGCCTCCCCGGATCGGCGTTGGGCTCGCGACCCGAGCTGCGCGGGCAGGGGCCGTGGCTCCGGCGATGGGCCGCGCTCACCGCGCTGGGTGGTGCAGCGGGGGTCGCCCTGCTGCTCTGTACTCCCGGCCACATCTTTGCGCGGATCGTGCCGTTCTTGCTGGCGCTCGCCTCCATAGTGCTGCTCCTCCAACCGCGCCTCTCGCTGTGGCAGGAGAGCCGTCTCGGCGAGGGCACCCGCTTCCTCCTCCCCTGCGGGCTGTTCACGGTGTCGGTCTACGGTGGCTATTTCGGGGCTGGATCGGGCGTCATGGTCCTTGCCTTGCTCTTGCTGACGGTGGATCAGAGCTGGGCGAGGGCGAATGCGCTCAAGAACGTCATCCTCGGCGTGGCCGACGTTGTTGCCGCAATCGGCTTTGCCGTATTCGGACCAGTTCGCTGGGCGGCGGCGGTGCCGTTGGCTCTGGGCCTTTTCGCCGGCAGCAGGTTCGGTCCTTCGCTGACGCGCCGGATTCCCGGAGCCGCTCTCAGAGTTGCGGCGGCAACGGCGGGGTTTGGATTGGCAATCGAGCTGTGGCTGTACCCGAGGTAGCGCATTCCAGACGTGCAGCTCTCTTATGCTGTCGCGGGAAGAGAATGGAGCGAGAAGAGAGATGGCGACGAAGAACCGTCTGGCGATCATCGTGGCGTTCGTCATGCCCGTCACACCGCGCTTCCGATCCATCTGCAGGATGACCGGGCAGTGATCGATTCCCCTCCGCAGCTCTCGACGAAAACGAGAGGGCAGTAGCACGGTGGGAGACGAACTCCGACCGGCCACTGCGTCCGATCACGATGAGCTCTTTGCCGCCTACGCGCAGATCGTCGACGCGGGGGATGGGTTTCCTCATGCGCCGCCCCTTTCCCGGCACGAGTTCGATGACTATTGGATCGCCCACACCTCGGCGGTCTGGGTCCTCCGCGCTGAGCACGAGTTGATCGGGGCGTACTACATCAAGCCGAATTTCGTCGGGCGGGCGGCCCACATCTCGAATGCCGGATATTTCGTTCTCGACGCGCATCGGGGGAGGGGTCTGGGCCGAAGAATGGTGGAGCATTCCCTACGCGAGGCGCAACGGCTCGGGTTCGATGCAATGCAGTTCAACCTGGTCTTCGCATCCAATGCGGCGCGCCACCTCTACCTTCGGCTTGGCTTCGTCGAAGTCGGGCGAGTCCCGGCCGCTGTGGATGGCGATGATGCGCTGATCTATTGGCGCAGCCTGGAGGAGGGCACATGAAAGATGTTTCCATCGACGCCGTCGACGGCCACGTCGCCACGGTGTGCCTGCATCGCCCACCCAATAACTTCTTCGACACGGCACTCCTCCGGGCGCTGGCCGACGCCTATGAAGAGCTGGCGTCGGCAGACGGCTGCCGCGCCATCGTCTTGCGGTCGGAGGGAAAGCACTTCTGTGCCGGGCTTGATTTTGCCAACAACAAGGGGCAGGACATCGCGGCCCTCTACCGCAATGCGCTTCGCCTCTTTGCGGCACCCCTCCCCGTTGTGGCGGCGATCCAGGGGGGTGCCATCGGCGGCGGCCTCGGGCTCGCCCTCGCCGCCGACTTCCGTGTGGCCACCCCGGCGAGTCGCTTCAGTGCAAATTTCTCACGCTTGGGGTTTCACCACGGCTTCGGGCTCACGGTGACCTTGCCCCGCATAGTGGGCGAGCAGCACGCGGCGGAGCTTCTCTATTCGGGGCGCCGCGTCGATGGCAGCGAGGCGCGAGCCCTCGGACTGTGTGACGACCTGGTGGACGATGAGGACCTCCTCCCGGCGGCCAGGGCGCGTGCGGGCACCATCGCGAGCTCGGGTCCCCTGGCGGTGCGCTCCATCCGGGCCACGCTGCGGCAAGGTCTCGTCGACCGGCTCCGGGTGGCCATGGACCACGAATGCGATGTGCAAGAGAGCCTGCGCCACTCGTCGGATTTCGCCGAGGGGATTGCAGCCAGCGCTGAGCGGCGTGAGCCTCGCTTCACCGGAACCTGACGGTCCACCGGCCGAGCCGGACGACGTCGGCCAGCAGGTGATCGAGGTGGGGCCGAGCGAACCATTCGACCTGTCGATGCGTCTATAGGGGCGGAACACGCGTGCGCGTGCGAAGTGAAGGGAGCCCATCCAGATGCCTGCGGAGGACGAAGGAACCGGCAGCGAGGACCCGAAGCGTCTCCCCGGGAGGTCTTTTCGCATCTCCCTGTCCTCCGTCCTCGTGGCGGCAGTGGTGGCAGCGGTGGTCCTGGGCGGGGTCGCCCTCGGCGTCGCCGCGGGAACATCCGGCGCCACGCCGACACGTCCCCCGGCTTCGTGTGGACCGACGACGCCAAAGCTCACGGTGCACGGCACCGGACAGGCAGCGGCGACCCCGGACCTCCTCACTGTTGTCGTGCAGGTCGCCGTCACAGGACCGACGGCAACCACGGCGTTGGCCGCGGACAATACGAGTGCCGCCGCGGTCGTGGCGGCGTTCGAGGGAGGGGGCGCGCGGGCCCAGGACATCCAGACGTCCGGTCTGTCCCTTCAGCCCCAGTACTCCTACCCGAAAGGCGTCCCGACGCTGACCGGGTACCAGGTGGTCAATGCCGTCACCGCCACCTTGCACGACATCGCACGGTCGGGTGCAGTCATCGATGCAGTGGTCGGCGCCGGCGGGAATGCAACGCAGATCGAATCTCTTACGTTTTCCACCCGCGATCCAAGTTCGTTGGAAGCACGGGCGCGGGCCCGAGCCACGACCCAGGCCGTGACGTACGCACGCGCCTTGGCCCGAGCGGCCGGCAGGTCACTCGGGCCGGTGTGCTCGCTGAACGACCAGTCAGGCGTCTCGGTATCGGAGAACGCGCTCGCGGGGGCTCCGTTCGCCTCCGCCGCCGCCTCCAATGTGCCGATTGAATCTGGTTCACAGACCCAGACGGCGCAGGTCGCGCTCGTCTACGCCCTCGTCCAGGCCAAGCCCTGATCGGGTCAGCTGACTGGGATCACCAGTGCCCGATCGTCGTTGTCGACGACCCTTGGTGCCCTGATCAGGGTGAACGCGGTCGCCGCCGCGAGCGCCAGCATGATCGCGCTGAAGGTGAATGCCGTGGTGTAGCCGTGAATGGCGCCTGCCACCTTGGCGCTGGCTGAAGTGCCGTGAAGCGCCAGGTACGAGGCCGTCGCCCCGGTGGCGATGGTGTTGATGAGCGCGGCACCCAACGAGCCTCCCGTCTGTTGCGTGGTGTTCACCAGTGCGCTCGCCACCCCGGCGTCCGCCGGGGTGACACCGAGCAGGGACGTGCTGCTCATGGCCACGAAGGAGAGTCCCATGCCCACGCTGACGATCACGATCGCCGGCAGCACCAGGCTGATGTAGGTCGACTGTACGCCGAGAAGGGTGAATATCCCCAGGCCGATCGCACTCAGGGAGAGCCCGCTCATGATCACGAAGCGGGGCCCGAAGCGCGGGAGTAGGCGGCTGGCCGACGTCGCGCCGGTTATCACGCCCAACGAGAACGGCACGAAGGCCAAACCGCTCTTCATGGCTGAGTAGTGCAGCGTGCCCTGGAAGTAGTAGGTCAGGGAGAGGAACGTCCCCAGCATGGCGGTTCCGACGAGCAGGGAGGCCAGGAACGAGCCTCCCCGGTTACGGTCAAGGATGATCCGCAGCGGCAAGAGCGGATGGGTGGCCCGGCGCTCGATGAGCACGAACAGGGTGAGCAAGACCGCCGCTGTCGCGAAGAGCATGAGCGTGGTCGAAGAGGCCCAACCGTCCAGGCCGGCCTTGGTGAACGCGTAGACCAGGGCCAGGAGCCCGCCCGTGGCGGTCACCGCTCCGGGAATGTCATAGCCGTGACGGACCGGACTCTTGCTCTCGGTCACGAAGCGAGCGGCGGCGAGTGCAGCCACAATGGCGATCGGGACATTGATCAGCAGTGTCCAGCGCCACGAGGCGTACTGGGTCAGCACACCCCCCA
>Ga0307373_10002620_pt1 | contig 32160 bp, 34 predicted proteins | sample OX2MG_FD_202534 | JGI IMG/M metagenome (GOLD analysis project Ga0307373, IMG submission 202534) | Soil microbial communities from Risofladan, Vaasa, Finland - OX-2 | ecosystem: Environmental > Terrestrial > Soil > Coastal area > Acid sulfate soil | place: Finland: Risofladan, Vaasa | collected...
AGTCCGGCCGAGGCGTGGACGACGGGAATCAACATCCCGTCCTCGCGCAGCGCGCGAACGACGCCGACGTTGACGCTACGGTGCACGCTCAAGACGTCGCCTTCGAAGGTCGCGTTCAAGAACTCGAACTCACCCAAGGCCCGCACCGCGGCCGCCATGATGACGATCTCTTCGCTGACGGGCACGTCGTCGCGAGTCTTGGCACCGTGGGTTTCTAGGCGGTCAAAGACCGACGCGTCGAACTCGCCGACCACGAACCCGTGTGGCACGCTGGCGTTCGAGAGCGACATGTGCGCCCCCATCCGGCGCTGACCGCTCGACAGTGGGGTCGCCAACTCCTCGGTGGGCCCGAGGGCGACGGCGCGTTCCGCGTCACGACGCGTGATGGCGCCACCCGGGCCGCTGCCGCGCAGGGTCGAGGGCTCGACGCCGCCATCGCTCAGGATCCGGCGCACCACCGGCGAAGCGACCACGCCGCTCGAGGTGGCCGGCGTCGCGAGGCGAGCGGGCGGTGGCGTGGTCTTGAGCGGCGCCACGGGCGCGCTCGCGGGCGCGTCGGGACTGCTGGTCGCCACGCTTTGGGACTCGTCGATCACCGCGACGCGAGCGCCGGTTTCGACGGTGTCGCCCTCACCCGCCAAGATCTCCACCAAGACGCCCGCCGCGGGCGAAGGCATCTCGGAGTCGACCTTGTCGGTCGAGACCTCAAAGAGCGGCTCGTCGCGCGCGACGAGGTCACCGACCTTCTTGAACCACTGGGTGATGATGCCTTCAGTGACCGACTCACCCAGCGACGGGAGCGTGACGTCAGCCAACGTGTAGCCCACGTCCAGCGAGCGCGAGCAGCGTCTCGCCGAAAGTCTCCGAGAGTGACGGGTGCGGCTGGATTAGCGCGGCCGCCTCTTCCGCGGTGGCCTCCCAGTTGACCGCGAAGTAACCCGCGCCGAGCTGCTCGGTCACCCAGGGACCGGCCATGTGCACGCCGAGGATCTGCCCGGCGCTGCCGTCGGGGCGCCGTTCGGCGATGACCTTGACGACGCCCTCGGTCTCGCCGATGATCTGCGCGCGCGAGTTGCCGCCGAAGGGGTCCTTCTTCACCACGACGTCGATGCCGCGCTCCTTGGCCGCCGCCTCGGTGAGTCCACAGAAGGCGACCTCGGGATTGGAATAGATGGCCCAGGGCACGCGGTCGTAGTCGACGGGGATGACGGGTTCACCGAGCATCGTCTTGATCGCGACGATGGCTTCGGCAAAGCCCACGTGGGCCAGCTGAGGGGTATTGGCGACCACGTCGCCCACCGCAAAGACGTTCGGGTTGGCCGTGCGCTGGTAGCCGTCGGTCACGACGAAACCTCGCTCGTCAATGACGACGTTGGTCCCCTCACCCAAGAGTCCTTCGGTGCGCGGACGCCGGCCCACCGAAACGACGACCATGTCGACGCTGACGCTCTCGGCGCCCTCCATCAAGACCGTGGTGCCCGTCTTGCCGGGCTGGTGACCGGTGATCGTGACGCCGGCACGGACTTCGATGCCGCGCTTTTTAAAGGCGCGCTCGACGACCTTGGCGACTTCGGCGTCACAGCCGGTGAGGATAGAAGGCAGGCCCTCGAGGATGGTGGTCTTCACGCCCATGTCGGCCAGCATCGAGGCGAACTCACAGCCAATCGCGCCGCCGCCGATGACCGCGGCGCTGCTCGGCAGCGCCGAGAGGGTCAAGAATTCATCGGAGGTGACGACGACTGCTCCGTCGACGTCGAAGCCGGGCAGCGTTCGCGGTACCGAACCGGCGGCGAGGATCACGTTGGCGCCCTTGGCGAGCGTGCCCGCGTCGGCGCCGTCAAGGATGCTGACGGTGTTGTCGGCGTTGAGCTGCGCGGTGCCTTCGAAGATCGTGACCTTGCGACCCTTCAGCAGTCCCGAAAGGCCCTTGTAGAGGCGCTCGACGATTTCGTTCTTGCGATTCTGGCTGACCGAGAAATCCACGCTCACCTCGCCCGGGGTGATGCCGAACTCACTGGCGTGCTCTAAGGTGCGCCGCACGTGCGCGGTCTCGAGGAACTCCTTGGCGGGGACACAGCCGCGGTGCAGGCACGTGCCGCCGACCTTGTCGCGCTCGATCAGCGCCACGTTCATGCCGGCGGACGCGCCGTAGAGGGCGGCGGCGTAGCCGCCGGGCCCCCCTCCGATGATTACAACATCGAACTGCTGGACCTCGTTGGCCACCGTCATTTCCTTCCGTCGCGAAGCGTTGTCCCCCGAAGGGAAATCCTAATGTTTTCTGCTCGGCGCGAGTCTCGCGTTAGGCGACCTCGCCGCGCTGGCTGTCCGCGGCGCGCGTGGCGAGCAGATCGACGAAGTCATTGAGATCGTCACCCGAGTGGCCCTTCACCCAGGTGAAGGTGATCGCTCGCTTACCGGGCAGTACCAGGGCGAAGAGCTCCTCCCACAGGTCACGGTTCGCGACCGGTTGACCCTGGGAGTTCTTCCATCCGCGTTTCAGCCACCCCACGTGCCACGAGTCGTTAAAACACTTCACGACGTACGTCGAGTCGCTCACGATCTCGACGGGGCCCTCGGGGTACGCGCTCAGCGCTTCGATGACGGCGCGCACCTCCATTCGCTGATTCGTGGTGTGGGCCTCGGGGCCACTGGCGTAGTGCTCCTTGCCCTCGGCCCACGCCCATCCCCCGGGACCAGGGTTGCCGCGGCAGGCGCCGTCGGTATGAATTCTTCTCATATCACCCGGGTGATCCACGCGTCGGGGTCGTCGGTGAAGCGCGTGACGGCCAGGGGCAGGTCGCCGCGCAACACTTGGCCGAGGGTCACGTGCTCGAGCACTTCGCGCAGCGCGGCGCGCACCGCCACCCACACGTCACGCAGGTGCGTGGAGTCGCCCTCGTAGTTGAGCGTCTCGGGGCGCATGCCGCGCACGCCCGCCATGGGTCCTGACACCACGCGCAAGATGTCCGCTATCACGATCTGATCGGGATCCTTGGCCAAGCGAAAGCCGCCTTCGGGCCCGCGTTGACTCGTCACGACGCCCCCGCGTCGAAGGTCCGACAGGATGGCCCCGAGGAACTTGGCGGGCAGGTCCTGCTCCTGGGCGAGGTGCTCGGCGCTGACCGATCCACCGCTGGCGGCCAACGTCAAGAGCGCGCGGATCGCGTACTCGGCCTTGGCGGGAATCTGCATGTGCCCATTCTGCCCCACTGCACGACGCCGCCACCCCATCGTCGACAACTCCTACACTGCCCACTGTGCCCTCGCTCCTCGACCGTCGCCTCTACCTCTGTGTGCCCGTGCGAGAGGACCTCGCCTCGTTCGTGCCCGCCGTGCTCGAAGGGGGCGTCGACGTCGTGCAGTTACGAGAAAAACACCGGCCCCGCGAGGAGCAAGTGGCCCCGGGGCGCCTCCTCGCCGAGATCTGTCGTGACTTCGGGGTGCCCTTCGTGATGAATGACGACCCCACCCTGGCCGCCGAAGTGAACGCCGACGGTGTGCACGTCGGCCAGGAGGACGTCAGCGTCGAGTACTGCCGTGAGCTCTTGGGCGAGTCCGCGATCGTGGGCCTCTCGACGCACTCGAACGAGGAGTTCGACCGCGCACTCGCGCACCCGGCGACCTATTTCAGCGCCGGCCCGATCGAAGTGACCCCGACCAAAGAGGGGCGGCCCGCCACGGGGCTCGACTACGCGCTCGCCTGCCAAGCGCGCAGCCCGCGGCCGGTCTTCGTGACCGGGGGCGTCAACGAGGGCAACGTCGCTCACTTGGTGGGTCAGGGCCTGCGACACTTCGTCGTGGTTCGCGCGCTCACCGAGTCAAGCACGCCGCTGGCCAGCGCGAGGGCGCTTCGACGCGCTCTCGACGAAGCCCTCTCAGCGGTGGCGATCCAACCAACCAAGTAGCGTCGCGACCATGCGCGGATCGGCGCGCAACTGGTGACCGGCCCCTTGAATGAGGCGAAGTTCCGCGCGGCCCTCGGCGGCGGCCACGAGATCGCGCGCGTCGCTGGCGGGCACTTCGACGTCATCGGTGCCGTGGCCGATCAAGAGCCTTCGTGGAGGAATCCTCGCGATCGCCGAGAGCGGATTGATGTCGAGCACGTCGTCGCGCAGCGCCTCGGGCGACAGGAGGCTCCCCGGGTCGCCGGCCACGCCGGCCACCTGGACGGAACGTTGAAACTCGAGGGCCGTTCCACACCAGGGCTCGAGGTAGGCCGGCGTCGCGAACGTGGCCACGCCGCGCACCCGCTCGTCATCGGCCGCCATCGCGATGGCCAACGCGCCACCGAAGCCAAAACCGGCGAGCGAAATCCGACGATCGCCCTCGTCGACTCGGTCGAGGATCGCGGCCAGGTCGGCGCGCCACTGCGTGGCCGAAAAGCTGCCGGTCGAACCACCCACGCCCGAAAGCGTTCCCGTCGCCACGACCCAGCCCGACTCCGTCGCCAGGTGCTCAGCCAGCTCGGGCAACAGCCCCGCCGCTTGGCGTCCCATGCCCATCGCCCGCGGTAGTCCGTGCACGAGCACCAAGAGGTGATCGGCGACTGGTCGCGCGCTCGAGGTCGCGACGCGCAGGTCCAAAACCGACGTGCCGCTCTCGAGTTGCTCGTGGGCGAGCACCGACTTAGATGCCCAGGCGCTGGGCCAAGAGCTCGCGGTGATAGCTGGGGTCACCGAGGAACAGTTCTGAACTCTTCGCCCGCTTGAAGTAAAGGTGCGCGTGGTGCTCCCAGGTGAAGCCGATGCCGCCGTGAATCTGGATGTTCTCCGCCGCGCAGTGAAAGTAGGCCTCCGAGCAGAAGGATTTGGCGAGACTGGCCGCGATGGGCAACTCGTCGTTTCGCTCTTGAGCGCTCCAGGCCGCGTAGTACGCGGCCGACTTGGCCGACTCGACGTCGAGCAACATGTCGGCGCACTTGTGCTTGATGGCTTGGAACGAACCGATCGGACGACCGAACTGCACACGCTCCTTGGCGTAAGCGACGGCGTTGTTCATGACCCGCTGCGCGCCACCGACCTGTTCGGCCGCGAGCGCGGCGACGGCGATCTGCAGCGTCGTCTCGAGTCCCGCGAGGGCGGCGCCGTCCACGCCGATCAAGCGCGCCGCGACGTCCTTCAGCTCCAGACGGCTTTGCTTGCGGGTCTGGTCCATCGTCGCCTGGCGCACTCGGGTCAGGCCCGGGGCGTCACCGGCGAGCGCGAAGAGTGAAAGCCCCGCGCTCGTCATCGCCGGTACCAAGATCAACGAGGCGAGCGAACCGTCCGTGACGTAGTTGCGCACGCCACTGACCTTCCAGTTCTCGCCCTCTTTCGTCGCGGTCGTCGACGTTGTCGAGAGGTCCCACTGACCGGCGTCGTCGGTGAGCGCCACCGTCGCGATGGTCTCGCCCGAGGCGATGCCGGGAAGCAACGCCGCCTGGTCCTCGTCGCTGCCGACGTTCATGATCGCGTTGGCGGCGAGCGCCACCGTCGAGAAGTACGGCGAGCAGAGCAGTGCCGCGCCCATCTCTTCAAAGACCACGTAGAGCTCGACGGGGCCAAAGCCCTGTCCGCCGAACTCTTCGGGGATGCCCAGGGCCTGGAGCGCGAGTTCATTGGCCATCTGCTCCCACACTGCGGGGTCGTAGCCATCCTCGCTCGCCATGAGCCGGCGAACCTCGGATTCGGGGGACTTCTCCTCGAGGAAGCGCCGAACCATCTTGCGAAGCTCTTCTTGTTCTTCGCTAAAGCCAAAGTTCATGTCGCGACCTCTTCCTACTGCTCAGTACGGGCTCAGGACGACATTACTCAAAGTGACATCCAGCCCGATTCGTGCCAGGCTGAAGGGGTGGACAACGTCGAGCTGGTCTGGTCGGACGCCCTCGCCGAAGTGCATCGATTCGTCGTTGGGCCCTTCGAGAACAACGTCTACGTGGTGCGCTGCAAGCGAAGCGGCGAGGCGACCTTGCTCGACGCCGCGAACGAGCACGACCGCCTGCTTCGCGTCGCCCAACGCCTCGGCGTCACGTCGGTCTTGGAGACCCACGGCCACTGGGACCATATCCAAGCCGTGGAACAGGTTCGCGCGGCGGGCATCGACGTGTGGGTGCGCGCCGAAGACGCGGACATGTTGCCGAGCTACGACCACCTCCTCGACGACGACGCTCTCCACCAGGTCGGTGAGCTTCGCCTGCGCACGATCCACACGCCCGGCCACACGCCCGGCAGCATCTGTTTTGCCCTCGAGAACACCCCCCTGGTCTTCACCGGCGACACGCTCTTTCCCGGCGGGCCAGGCAACACGTCGCTCGAGGGCGGCAACTTCTCGACGATTATCACCTCGATCGAGGACCGGCTCTTTCGCGCTTTCGAGGCTGACGTCGTGATCTGGCCCGGCCACGGCGCTCCCTCCACGATCGGGGCTGAACGGCCCCACCTCGACGAGTGGGTCACGAGAGGTTGGTAAACGGTCGCCTGTGGAGGCGAGCGGCGGCGCGCGGGCGCGGGCGAAAAGCCCGGGGCGTGCGCGCTTGACGTCACCTCTTTATTAACCCAGAAGTGCCGATTTTCGCGAAGGCAACGTCCGCGCGGCCCGAGGTGAATTGACCCCCTCGCCCCAGGGCCCTCTGGGGCCGAATTATTCACTCGCCAGTATGATTAACTCCGTGACCGCACCAGTCCTCGAACTACGAAACCTCCACGTCACCGCCGAAGGCAACCCCATTTTGCGCGGCGTTGACCTCGTGGTGGGCGAAGGCGAGGTCCACGCCCTGATGGGGCCCAACGGAGCGGGCAAGTCGACCCTGGCCAACGTCGTCATGGGACACCCGGGCTACCTCGTCACCGACGGATCCATCCTCTTTCGCGGCGAGGACATCGCCACCTGGACCCCCGACGCGCGCGCTCGCGCGGGCATCTTTCTCGCCTTCCAGTACCCCGAATCCATCAGCGGGGTCTCGGTTATCCAGTTTCTGCGCCAAGCGATCGCGGCGCGCAAGAACCTCAGCGATCTGAGTGTGCTCGAAGTGCGCCTCGACCTGGCCGAATGGATGGACCGCCTCGGCATGGACGCCGCCTTCGCCGAGCGACACCTGAACGAGGGCTTCTCCGGGGGCGAACGAAAGCGCAACGAAGTGCTCCAGATGGCGCTGCTCGAACCGGCGCTGGCGCTGCTCGACGAGACCGATTCGGGCCTCGACATTGACGCGCTGCGCATCGTGGCCAACGGCGTGCGCACGGTGCGTTCTGAACTCCCGGCCATGGGGGTGCTCGTCGTGACCCACTACGTCAAACTTCTCGAAGAGATCGCTCCCGACCGGGTCCACGTGCTGATCGACGGACGCATCGTGACCTCGGGGGGGCCCGAGATCGCCGAGCGCATCGAGCTCGAAGGTTACGACGCGCTGCGGCCGGCGCTCGCGTGAGCACGTTCTCGGCCGCGCGCGTTCGCGCCGACACGCCCGAGTTCCTGCGGGTCATCAACGACCATCCCATCGCCTACCTCGACTCGGCCTCGACCTCGCTGCCGCCGCGCGCGGTCATCGAAGCGATGAGCCGCTACTACGAACTGCGACACGCCAACGTCCATCGCGGCGTCTATCAAACCGCCAACGAGGCGACCGACGCCTACGAGGGCGCGCGCCACGCCGTCGCGCGCTTCATCAACGCGCCCGGCGCCGAGGAGGAGATCGTCTTCACGAAGAACACGACCGAGTCCTTCAACCTCCTCGCCAAGTCCTGGGGCGCGGCCAATCTGCGCGCCGGCGACGTCGTCTTGGTGAGTGAGATGGAGCACCACGCCAACATCGTCCCCTGGTTCCAGTTGCGTGAGGCGACCGGCGTCGAGGTCCGCTTCCTCAAGGTCACCGACGACTACCACCTCGACCTGTCGACCCTCGAGGAGGATTTGGCGGGTGTCAAACTCCTTTCGGTCTCGGGCATGTCCAACGTGCTGGGCACGATCAACCCGATTCGTGAACTCGCCGACGCCGCCCACCGCCACGGCGCGCTGATCGCGGTTGACGCGGCGCAGTCCGTCGCGCACGCGGGCATCGACGTGGCGGCGATGGACCTTGACTTCGTGGCCTTCTCGGCGCACAAGATGCTCGGCCCGACCGGCCTGGGCGTCTTTTGGACTCGCCGAGAGATTCTCGACGCGATGCCCCCCTTCCTCGGAGGCGGCGGCATGATCGCCGACGTCTCGACGAGCGGATTCAAGTCGGCGAGTGGACCAACGAAGTTCGAGGCCGGCACCCCGCCGATCGCCGAAGCCGTCGGATTGACCGCGGCAGTGCGCTACCTCGAGGGGCTCGGCCTCGAGAACGTGCTCGCGCACGAAAAGATGTTGACCGGCGACGCGCTGACACGCCTCGAGGCCAACTTCGCGGGCCGCGTTCGCGTCATTGGACCTTCGACGACCGAGTCGCGCGGCGGGGTCATCAGTCTCGACGTCGAGGGGGTCCACGCCCACGACGTGGCCCAGGTCCTCGACGAGTTCGGCGTCTGTGTGCGGCCGGGTCACCACTGCGCCAAGCCCCTCATGCGACGCTTCAATCTCGTCGCGACGGCGCGCGCTTCGTTTGGACCCTACTCACTTACCTCGGACACCGACGTCTTGATCGAAGCGCTCGAACACGCCCTCAAACTCTTTGGATAAACGTGTCAAACCTTGACGACCTCTACCGCGAAATCATTCTCGACCACTTCCGCTCGCCGCGTAATCGAGGCGAGTTGGCCTCGCCGCCCGCGCACCGGGTCGAAGGCTTCAATCCCCTCTGCGGCGACGAGATCACGATCGACCTCCTCGTCGAAGACGGCGCCTTGAGCGACCTCAAACTTTCGGGCCACGGCTGTTCGATTTCGCAGGCCTCGTCCTCTTTGATGAGCGTGGCGGTCAAGGGCAAGGCGCTCGATGAGGTGCGCCACGCCATTGCGAACTTCAAAGAGATGATGCTTCGCCACGAATCGGCGCTCACCGAGGAAGAATCGAAGGATCAGGTCACGCGACTGCGCGAACTCGGCGAGATAGCGGCGCTCCAGGGCGTCGTGAAGTTCCCCGTGCGCATCAAGTGCGCGACGCTCGCGTGGAACACCTTGAGCCAGGGGCTCGACGAACTCTAGTTACGGCGTGCAGGGTACCGGGTCGAAGAACGGCACCGCGAGCGACGCGTTGGGCTTGGCCGGTGGCTTCGCGGCGTGCTGCTTCGTCCCCGAGGTCGTCGTGGTCGCCACGCTCGTCGTGGTGGTCGTCGTCGTGACGACCGGTGGCGGAGGCGTCTGGAGCGCGGCGTTGGGCGGCGGGTTCGTCGGATTCGTGAGTTCGCTGCCAAAGACGTTGGCGAAGAGCTGCTGGGCCTCGGGCTGTTGCACGTAGAGCACGTCGCCGTCGATGGGGTTCACGCCGCTGATGGTCGGCAGCGTGTAGGTCTGGATCGTGTTCGGGCCGATGCTGTGAAAGCGAACGGCCAGGCCGAGGAGCTCCGAGAAAGTGAACTTCGAGTCGAGCGTGATGCCCTGGGGGATCTTGGAGAGGAACGAATTGATGGTCAACGGGTTGTAGAGGTTCTTCGCGCGACTGAGCATCGCGCGCAGGAACACGTTCTGGCGGTCGATGCGGCCAAAGTCACTTGTCCCGTCGTACTGCCAGCCGTGGGCCAGCAGCGTCGAATACGAGGCGTTGTCGCCGGGCCAGATGCCGTTACCCGACGTGGCGTAGTAGAAGTGACGGCTGCGCGTGACCGCGAGCGCTTCGAAGCCCGAAATCAGCTGGCAGCCGGCGTGACGGATGCGTAGCCCCGAGTAGGGATCGGCCGAGGGGTAGGGGAAGTCCAGGTAGACCCCGCCGATGGCGTCGGCCACGTTGATCATGCCCGCGAAACTGACCACGACGGTGTCGTGGATGGGAATGCCGAAGTTCGCCTGAATGGTCTGGACGAGCAGGGAGGGGCCGTTACCGAAGTTAACGTTGATGCGGTTGAACTTTCCGTACAGCGACTGGTTCGCGAGCAGGGTGACCATCGTGTCGCGCGGAATCGAGATCACCGAGATGGAGTTCTTGAGCGGGTCGACGTGGACGATCTTGACCACGTCGCTTCGTTGACCAGAGACCGAACCCGAAGTGGCACCCGTTTGAGCGGCCACCGCGCCCGAAAGGCCTACGCGCGAGTCCGAGCCGATGACGAGAATGTTGAAGGGCTGACCGGAGATGGGCTGGAGCGTCTCGCCGGCCACGGTGATCTTATGAATCTGTCCGAAGCGCCATTTCGCGTAGAGGTACCCTCCCCCGAGCAGCGCCACGACGAGACCGACGACAATGACTCCCGAGATCGCGGCACGACGACCCCAGCGTGGCTGACCCGACCCGCGGCGCTTGCGCGCGACGCCTTGACGGCGATCGACCGCTTCCCCGAGGGCCACGAGGCGCTGTTCGTTGGCGATACGCCGGCGCGCGTGTCCCGCGCTCTCGGGACGCTCAGCACCCCCGTCGCGTCCGCCAGCCATTGGACAATGCTACCGTTACGAGATTCGAGGTCTGGTGAGTCTCAGCGCGTCGCGCGAAAGGGCTCGTAGCCCTGCGCCTCGAGCGTTTCGGCCATCTCGGGGCCGCCGGTCGCCACCACGCGTCCCTCGCTCACGACGTGGATCATGTCGGGCGCCAGTTCGACGAGCAGTCGGCGAAAGTGCGTGATCGCGAGCACGCCACAACCCCACTCACTCGTCGAGGCGCTCAGACGTCGAGCGACCGCGCCGAGCGCGTCGACGTCGAGTCCCGAGTCAATCTCATCAAGCACCGCGAACTTCGGGCGAAGGACGCCGAACTGGACCATCTCGGCGCGTTTGCGCTCACCGCCCGAGAGGTCGACGTTGACGAAGCGCTCTAGGACGGCCGCGCGCAGTCCCACTCGCTCGGCCTCTTCATGCATTCGCTCCTGCACGCTCGCGCGATCGGCCCCCGCCGCGATCAAGAGGTCGACCGGTCGCACGCCGGGGATCTCGAAGGGCTGCTGGAGCGCGAGGAGCAGACCCTTGCGGGCTCGCTCACTGGGCAAGAGGCCCAAGAGCTCCTCGCCGTCGAGACGCACCGAGCCTTCGCTGACGAGGTAGCCCGGGTGCCCGGTGATGGCGTGGGCCAAGGTGGATTTACCCGACCCGTTGGGTCCCATGATGGCGTGCACTTCGCCGCCGCGCATCGTCAGGTCAAAGCCCTTCAACACCTCTTTACCCCCGACGCTGACGCGAAGTCCCTCAATGACGAGTTCGCTCACGGCAACGCCACTTCGACGCGCCCGTCGCGAACGAACGCCTGGTAACGATGGACGGGCGTCGTGGCGGGCAGGGTCATCGCCTCGCCGTCGCAGAGTCGAAATATCGCGCCGTGGCGCGCGCACTCGATCTCACAGGTCTCGACGTCGACCTCTCCTTCGGTGAGCGAGAAGTCCTCATGGCTGCAGCGATCGTTGAGCACGAAGACCTCGTCGCCCACGCGTACCCCCACGAGCACCAAGTCGCCGACTAGGAGTTGGCGAGGCTTGCCGATCTCGAATTCGTCGAGCGCGCCGACGTCGACGTTCACGGCGCCACCACCGCGACGCGTGAAAGGGTCTGGGTGACGTCGGCTTCGACGACGGCCGCGAGGTCGCTCGGCAGCGCCGAAAGCATCTCGTAAAAGAAGCCCTGGATGAGCAGGCGCTCCGCGTCGCCTCGGCGCACGCCGCGGCTCTCTAAGTACCAGCGCTGGAGTTCGTCGAGTGGTCCCACCGACGAAGCGTGCGCGCACATGACGTCATTCTCTCGAATGTCGAGATTGGGCACGCTGTCGGCGTGCGCGGCCGGCGAGAGCAAGAGATTGTGGTTCGTCTGGCGCGCGTCGGTGCGCTTGGCGCCCTTTTCGATTTCGATGAGGCCGGTGTAGACCGACCTCGACGAGTCGGCGACGGCGCCCTTAGAGAGAAGGGTCGAGGTCGTGCGTGGCGCGAGGTGCAACTGGTGCGTGCGAAAGTCGTGCACCTGATCACCCGAGCCGAGAAAGGTGGTGCGCAACTCATTGGAGCAGTTGGCCCCGCGCAGTTCGACGTCGTTGCGCGAGCGGTCGTAGTGCGCACCGAAACCAACGACGCCCTGGACGAGGCGCGAATCACGCGCCAGGAATCCCGTCGTGCGAGCGACGTGCCAGGCCGTGTCGTCAAGTCGCTGGTAGTTCACGAGCTGCAGCGAAGCGTTGTCACCGAGTTGATACTCCTCGAGGGGAACCACGAGTCCGTCGCGGCCGCCTTCGAAGAGTTCGATGATGGTGGCCTGGGCGCCGCGACCGAGCATGATCTGCGTGCGCGGGAACGAAGCCCCCGACGTGGCCGAGTGCACGACCAAGATGGGGGCGGCGACGTGGACCCCGGCGCCGACGCGAATCGAGACGCCCGAGGGGGCGAGCGCGCAGTTCAACAGGGAAAAAGAGTCGTGCTGATAGTGCTCGAGCAGCGAGTCGCCACTGAGCGAGTCGGCCGAGTCCTCGCTCGTCACCACGACACCCTCGAGTGGCGTGCCGGCGTCGACCAAGAAGCCGTCGACCACGCGCACGACCTGGCCGCTCAGGGCGCTGAGCGAGGTGGCCAGGGCCGACCATTCGGTCGCGCCTGGCGCCTCGGGGACGTTGAAACGATCGAGCGAGAAGTCCTTTAGCGGCGCGTAGCGCCACACTTCGTCGCTCGTTTCGGGCAGGCCGCCCTCGACGAAGGCCGTCCAGGCGTCGCGGCGAGCGCCGTTGGGAGCGTGCTCGTGAAGAAAGGTCGTGGCCGAAAAGGTGAAGTTTTCCATAAAAGTAGAACAATGTAAGTGTAATGGGGCAGTCGCGGCGCTCGGTCGCTGGCGGACCAGCCCAAGGGAAAGGAAGCACCATGGAGTTCTCCTCAGAGGTCATCACCCTTGAGATCGACGAGCACGTCGCGACGATCTGGTTGGATCGGCCCGAAGCGCGCAACGCCCTCGGGCGCGCCTTCTGGCGCGACTTGCCGCGAGCCGCGCGTGCGCTCGACGACGATGCGCGCGTGCGCGTCGTCGTTGTCGCGGCCAAGGGACGCGACTTCACGGTGGGACTGGACCTCAAGGAGATGGGGGGCTCGCTCGGCGGCGAAAACACGGGCGCCGCCTCCAAGGCCGCGGCCGCGCGCGCCACCTTCAAGGCGGTACGCGAAATGCAAGACGCGGTGACGTCGCTCGCGAAGCTGCGCGTGCCCGTGATCGGCGCCGTGCACGGTTACTGCATCGGCGGCGGTATCGACTTGCTCACGGCGTGCGATATGCGCCTTGGCACCACGAGCTCGGTGTACTCCGTGCGCGAGACCAAGGTGGCGATCGTGGCCGATCTGGGAACCCTGCAGCGACTGCCGCGAATTATCAGTGCCGGCTACGTCGCCGAGCTCGCCTACACGGGCAAGGACGTCTCGGCGGGACGCGCGGCGCAGATGGGGCTCTTGAACCACGCAGTCGGCGAGGACGCCGGCGAGGTCCTGGACGCGGCCTACGAGCTCGCCCGAGCGATCGCCGCGAACTCGCCCCTGGCCGTCGAGGGCACCAAGGCCGTCTTGGCCGCCAACGACGGGGCCACCATCGACGAGGGACTCGAATTCGTCGCGCGATGGAACACGATGTATCTGCAAAGCAACGACCTGCGCGAAGCGATAAGCGCGTTCCTCGAGCGCCGCGCGCCCAAATTCACCGGCGACTAGCGCCGCCAGAACTTCCAGCCGCGCTTTTGACGCTCTTCATCGCCGAGTTGACGCAATCGCTCGGCGAAGAGCTCCGGCGCGACGGCGTTGACGATCTCGTCGGCTAACCCCAAGAGTTCGCGCCGGTCGTCGAGGGGCACCGAGGTCTCGGGCTCGTGCTCGACGGGTCGATCGACCAAGGAGCCGTGCGCCCAGCCCACGTCGGCCAAGCGCCGTTCGTAGGTGACGCAGTTCTCCGGACATCTCCAGGGCTGGTCGGGAGCACGACCGATCACGCAGAAGCGAGCGACCTCGCCCGAGGCGTAGGTCCGACTTTGAAAGTGCTTGCACTCCTCGCGCATGGCCATAACTGCTAGTTTCTCACGTCCCGGGAACGCGCGAAACTCGCCCCGCCATCAGCCGATGGAGCCTTCCATCTGCAGTTCGATCAGGCGTGACCACTCGACGGCGTACTCCATCGGCAGGGTGCGCGTGATCGGCTCGATGAAGCCGTTCACGATCATGCCCATGGCCTGGGATTCGGTCAGGCCGCGGCTCATGAGATAGAAGAGCTGATCGTCGCCGATCTTTGACACCGTGGCCTCATGGCCGATCGAGGCGTCTTGCTCGCCGATCTCCATGTAGGGCCGTGTCTCAGAGATCGACATCTCGTCCAAGATCAAAGCGTCACAGCGCACGAAACTCTTCGCGCCCGTGGCGCCCTCTTCGACCTTCACGAGCCCGCGATAGGCCGTCAGGCCGCCGTCCTTGGAGATGGACTTCGAGATGATCGTCGACGTCGTCTCGGGGGCGTAGTGCACCATCTTCGCTCCGGCGTCTTGGACCTGGCCGGGACCGGCGTAGGCGACCGAGAGCACCTCGCCCGACGCCTTGGGCCCCATCAAGTAGACCGAGGGGTACTTCATCGTGAGACGCGATCCGATGTTGCCGTCGATCCACTCCACGTGGGCCTCGGCTTCGGCGCGGGCGCGCTTGGTGACCAAGTTGTACACGTTGTTCGACCAGTTTTGGATGGTGGTGTAGGTGATGCGCGAACCCGGCAACGCCACGAGCTCCACGACGGCCGAGTGCAACGAGTCCGTCGAGTAGACCGGCGCCGAGCAGCCCTCGACGTAGTGAACCTGGGAGCCCTCATCGGCGATGATGAGGGTTCGCTCGAACTGACCCATGTTCTCGGTGTTGATCCGAAAGTAGGCCTGCAGCGGCTGGTCGACCTTAACCCCCGGCGGGACGTAGATGAACGAACCACCGCTCCACACCGCGGAGTTGAGGGCCGCGAACTTGTTGTCGTTGGGCGGGATGATCTTGCCGAAGTACTTGCGCACCAAGTCGGGATACTCGCGCACGGCGGTGTCCATGTCGCAGAACAAGACCCCGAGGCGCTCTAAGTCCTCGCGGTTGCGGTGAAAGACGACTTCGGATTCGTACTGCGCGGTGACGCCGGCCAGGTACTTGCGCTCGGCCTCGGGGATGCCGAGTTTCTCGTAGGTGTTCTTGATCGCGTCGGGCAGGTCCTCCCAACTGTTGACCTGGTTCTCGGTGGGCTTGATGTAGTAATAGATGTCGTTGAAGTCAAGGTCGGGCATGCGCGAGGCGAACCAGGGCAGCATGGGCTTGGCCTCGAATTTCTTCAGCGAACTCAAGCGAAAATCGAGCATCCACTTCTCTTCGTTCTTCATGGCCGACATCTCGCGAACGATCGCCTCGTTGATGCCCTTCTTGGGCTTAAAGACGGGGATCTGTTCGTCGGACCAGCCCAGTTGATACCGGCTGAAGTCAAGATTGTCAATCGCCATGGCGCTCCTTTGGAATAAACCCTACGTCCATAGTAGTAACTGCGTGTGCGAGCGAACCGTTCAAACTGGCAGAGTAGAACGGTGTCCACTCCCCCCACCGCTCCAAAACGCCCCCACGAACTGACCTTTCACGAGGACACCAGGGTCGATCCCTACTACTGGCTGATGGACCGCGACGACGAAGAGGTGCTCGCGTACCTGCGCTCGGAGAACGAGTTCCTCGAATCAGAGCTCGCGCCCCTCAAGCCCCTGGCCAACTCACTCTACGAAGAGATCAAGGCCCGCATCGAAGAGACCGATATCTCGGTGCCGGTGCGTCGAGGCGCGTGGTGGTACTACGACCGCACCCGCGAGGGGCTCAACTACCCCATCAGCTGTCGCCTGCCCGCGTCGGGCGAGGACGAGACTCCCCCGATCATCGATCCACTCGTGAAGCTGGCCGGCGAGCAGGTCATCTTGGACGAGAACCTCGAAGCCGGCGACAGCGACTTTCTCTCGGTGGGCGTCTTATCGGTCAGCCCCGACGACTCCTGGGTCGCGGTCGGGACCGACTTCGAGGGCAGCGAACGCCACCACGTGACGATTCGCCCCTTGGCGGGTCAGCCAACCCTCGCCGACGAGCTCGACGACGTCTACTACGGCTTCGCCTGGTCGAACGACAGTCGCCACTTCTTCTACACCCGCGTCGACGACGCGATGCGTCCCTGGCAGCTCTGGCGCCACGAACTGGGCACGGAGGCGAGCCTCGACGTGCTCGTCTTTCAAGAAGACGACGCGCAGTACAACGTCGGGGTCGGTCGCAGCCGTGACCACGCGCTCATCGTCATGGTCGCAAACTCCTCGATGACGACCGAGGTGCACTACCTCGACGCCGACGATCCCACGGGCGCCCTTCGCGTCCTCGAACCTCGTCGACACGGGATCGAATACGGCGTGGAGCACTACGTGGACGAGACCGGCGTCGCCTGGTGGCTGAAGGTGACCAACGAGGGCGCGACGGATTTTCGCCTGCTCGCGCGGCCCCGCGACGACGACCAGTGGCGAGAGTTGATTTCCGAACGCCCGGGGAACCGCTTGGACGGGGTCGAGGCCTTTCGAGGACTGTTGGCCGTCAGCGAACGCCTGAACGGCACGGCCGCGGTGCGCTTGATCACGCTCGCGCCCGGCGATGACCCCTTCGCCGGCGATCTGCTCGAACGCTCGAACGTCCTGACCCACGACGTCTCGCCGAGCACGATCCATCTCGACGCGAACGTGAACTTCACGACCTCGATGTTGCGCGTCTCGATCACGTCACTGGTGACGCCGCGACTGGTGGGCGACATCGAACTGGCGACCGGAGAGTTGCACGTGCGCAAGCAGCAAAAGGTGGTGGGCGGCTACGACGAGACGAACTACGTCACCGGGCGGCTGTGGGTGCAGGCCAGCGACGGCGTCGCGGTCCCCGTGTCGCTCGTCGCGCGCCGCGACGTCGTCGAGGTGGCCAACGACGGTTCGCTGCGCCCGCGCGCCAGCGCGCCGTTCTTGCTCTACGGATACGGCAGCTACGAGATCTCGATCGACCCGGGCTTTTCGTCACTGCGCCTTTCGCTGCTCGATCGAGGGGTCATCTTCGCCATCGCGCACGTGCGCGGGGGCGGCGAGATGGGGCGTTCCTGGTACGAGATGGGCCGCCTCGCCCAAAAGCCCACGACGTTCAGCGACTTCGTCGCCGTGGCGCGCCAACTGGTGCGCGAAGGCTGGACGACCCCTGCGCAGCTCTGCGCTCGCGGGGGTTCGGCGGGGGGACTCTTGATGGGCGCGGTCATGAACCTCGCGCCCGATCTCTTCCGGGCCGTGGTCGCCGAGGTCCCCTTCGTGGACGCACTGACGACCATGCTCGACGCCTCACTCCCCCTGACGGTCGGTGAGTGGGAGGAGTGGGGCAACCCCGAGGCGAGCGCGCAGACCTATCGCACGATGCGCGGCTACGCGCCCTACGACAACGTCACGGCCACCAACGAGGACGGCTCGGCGCGCACCTATCCGCACCTCTACGCGGCCGGCGGGCTCAACGACTCACGAGTGGGCTTTTGGGAGCCCGCCAAGTGGGTCTTGAAACTGCGCGACGTGAACCCCGCCAACTACGCCGTGCTCAAGACCGAGATGGGCGCCGGACACGGCGGACCCTCGGGCCGATACGACGCGTGGCGCGACGAGGCTCAGATCATCGCCTGGATACTGAACGAGATAGGCGCCGCCTAACTAACCAATCGAGAGTCGTGGACCCGCGAAGGCAAAGTAGTGGGTCGCGCCCACGCCCAATGAGTTCGCTCCGGTCGTCGACGTGGTCGAAGTCGTCGTCGTCGTCGAGGTGCTCGTGGTGGTCGTGGTCGAACCCACCGGCGGCTTCGTGCCGGGGTGACGATGATCGTAGAGCACGACCGCGGCTACGACGAAGACCACGACCAAGATGATGAGCGCGACCGATCCCACCCCAAAGAGCGTCGAGCGGCTCGAGGAGCGCTGCAAGAGCCACTCCTGATCGTGGCGCGACATGGTGGGTATGACGTCGTCGTGGCCCTGGGGCGAGGTGTCGCTGAACACGTAGTTTCGTTGCGGGTCCAGGCGAGGGCGCGCGGGGGCCGGGCGCACGGATCCCGGATCTTGTCCATCCAAGAGACGAAAGCCCTTCGAGGGCGCGTAGGGCGAGGGCGGCGGCGAGACCAGACGACGTTCCACCGAACGCGAGAGTTCACGAGTCTGGTCTCGACGGACCTTTCGCACGCGAAGCACCACGATCCCCGAGAGCAGTACCAACGCGACGACGGCCAGGACCTTGAGGGCGAGGATCATCAGCGGCTCTTTCGGGCGACGCGAGCCCGGCGCGTGCAGTTCACGTACCCACCGTAGTGAAGGACCTCGCGCTACGCGAGAACGTTGAAGCCGCCTCGGTAGTAGAGGAGCGGCTCGCCATTTTGCGCCCGCGCCTGATCGACGGCCACGACCACCACGTCGTGGTCGCCGTAGGTCGCCACGACCTCGACTCGTCCCTCGAGGGTGGCCAGAGCTCCTTCGATGAGCGGCGCCCCGTTCTGGCCCGACGACCAGGTGACGTTGGCGAACTTATCGATGCCGCTCGTGGCGAACGCGCGCGCGATCGACTCTTGGTCGTCGCGGAGGATATTCACGCCGATCACCCCGATGTCACGGATCTTCGGCCACGACGTCGAGCGAGTGGTCGCGGCGAAGGAGATCAGCATCGGCTCCAGCGAAAGCGAGCCAAAGGTCTGGGAGGTGAAGCCGACGGGCCCCTCGGGCGAAAGCGCCGTGATGACGACCACGCCCGTTGCGTAGCGGCCGAGGACTTCCTTGAAGTGAGCGACGTCGAGGGCGGACACGCGCGAAAGCCTAACGGGGCGTATCGGTGGCTCAACGTGACCTCGAGGTGCCCGAAGCGACCTGGCGCGAGATCGACGCCTCTCGCCTAGGTCCGGGCGAGGTGCCAACGCGACGAACGCCACTCGAGGAGTCCGTCGCGTTCGAGGTCGCCCAATACCGACGAGACGTCACCGGTGAAGTGCGCGCTCACGAGCGCGACGAGTGCGGCCTCGGTGTGGGGGCCGTCTCGAAGTGCGGCGAGGAGTTGACCGCGTAGCTGGCGTCTCGAACCCGCGAAGGGCGCCTGGGCCTTGGAGACGGCGGCGCTACCCGGCGCAGGGTCCTCGCCTCCCTCGAGGTGCCAACGACAGACGGCCCGTAACGCACACGTCTCGCAACGCGGTCGCGACCGACAGAACTGCGCGCCGAGGTCGAGCACGGCCTGATTGAAGCTCGCGACGCGGTCTCGAGGCAGCAGCTCGTGAGCCAGGCGCTTCGCCTCGGCGCTCGTGAGTTCGCGATTGGCCACGCAGCGCGCGAGGACTCGTCCCGCGTTCGTGTCGAGCACGGCGACGCGCTGATCAAAGGCGAAGGACGCCACCGCCGACGCGGTGTAGGGACCGACCCCGGGCAGGGAGCGAAGTTCGTGAATCGAACGCGGCACCTCACCGCCAAAGCGTTCGGTGATCTCACGAGCGCTGCGCCAGAGGTTCTTCGCGCGGCGGTGATAGCCGAGTCCCTCCCAGGCGCGAAGCACCTCATCGAGCGGGGCGAGCGCGCACGCTTCGGGCGTCGGGAATCGAGCCACGAAGCGCTTCCAGGGCTCAAGGACGCGCGACGTCTGGGTCTGTTGGAGCATCACCTCGCTGACGAGGATGGCCCAGGGGTCCGCACAGGCGATCCAGGGAAGGTCTCGTCGCAGTGAGTGGGCGTGGCGACGCAGAACGCGACGAACGTCCGCGAGCGCGCTAACTCCAGACGTCGTCACCGTAGGGGCGGCGCCGCGGTGGCGCGAAGTCTCGTCGCCAGACCATGACCTTGCGGCGAAAGTAGCAGACCTCTTCACCATCTTGGTTGAAGCCCTTGCTCTCGACGGTGACGACGCCGCGGTCGTGGCGCGAGGTCGAGGGAGTCACGTCAAGGACGTGGGTCTCGGCGTAGATCGTGTCGCCGTGAAAAGTCGGCGCGCGGTGGATGAGCGACTCGACCTCGAGGTTCGCGATCGCGGCCCCCGAGACGTCGGGCACGCTCATGCCGAGCACGAGGGAGTACACGAGATTGCCCACGACGACGTTTCGTCCCTGGACGCTCTCGTGCTGGGCGAAATAGGCGTTGGTGTGCAGCGGGTGATGGTTCATCGTGATCATGCAGAACAAGTGGTCGTCGGCCTCGGTGATGGTCTTGCCGGGCCAGTGCTTGTACACGTCGCCGACGCTGAAGTCCTCGAGGCAGCGACCAAAGGGCCGATCAAAGGTGCTCACGACGCTCTACTCCTCGACGGGCGGGGCCGGACGCGTCGTGAAGGAGACGAAGCCACCGTTCAAGGTCTCCCCGTCGACCACCATACGCCACGTGTAGCGCTGGGCGGGCGCCAAGGGGATGGGTCCGAAGTTGACGGCGATGGGCACGTCCACCGGCGTGCCGACGGGCACGCCCTCGGGAGCGCCGGCACTGAAATCGCCGCGCACTTCAATGGACTGAGGGCCCTCGGGCGTGTCGTAGCGAACAGGCTGGCCGTCGGCGTCTTCGAGAAAGAGTTCCCAGTGGTGCTCCACGTTGAATTCCGGCGTGTCGACACCGATCTTGATGGCGACCGCGGAGGGGACGGGGTCCGGACCGGTCACCGACCAGCCGCCCCCGAGGATGTAGAGCTTGCCGTCGGCCACCTGGGCCGCGTCGGCAAGAAGCATGGTGACGTTCACGAGTGCAGCCTAGGAGAGGTCCGAAGGAACGACAAATTCGTTCGCCCCTTACGGGACTTCGGGGTCCGCGTGGCCCGAGGACCGATCGCCGTGGTGAGGGTCGAGCCGGTCGTCTTGGGCGTCGTACTCGTGTGCGTGCTCGGCGGCCTCGCGGGTCACCTCTTCGGGCGTGGGAATCATGTCCGGGGCCGGTCGACGAATCGACAGGCGCCTTCCCGCGCCCCGCGCCACGTCCTCGAAACGTCGACGCCTCGCCGCGAACGCGACGGCGGCGATGACCACGACGATGACGACGATAAAGATGCTCAGCGCAATCACGGCGGCTCCCATCGCTCCTGCAGCCGACCTTAACGCCCGACGCCCAGGGGGTGGCGAAACCGATAAGTTGCACCCATGCCTTCTGGAAATCATGCTCTGGTCGACGCGGCGCGACTGCTCGACGGTGCCCAAGGAGTCGTGGACGCGGGACTCGCGCGGCTCGGCGAACTCGGCGGACCCGACGCCAATGAGACCCTCGCCTACGACCTCGCGCACGCGGCCAGTGCGATCGCGACCGCCCGCGCGTGCCGGACCTACGCCGAGCGCGGCGAGACCGAAGCGAAGCTGGTCCTCGCCTTCATCGCCATCGCCCTGAGCGACCTGAACGCTCGGCTCTTGGGGCGCGAGGCGCTCTGGGGCGTCGAGGACGACTGGTTCAAGCCCTTCCACGATTTCGTGCGCGCCTACCGCGACCCCGCCTTCGTCGGGGCCCTCGCCGAGACGCCGGGTGAACGTCACTTGGGCGAAGACTTCACGATGGTGTCGGAACTGTTCCATCGTTTCGCCGAAGAACAGGTGCGCCCCCACGCCGAACACGTACACCGCACCAACGCCGACATCCCCGAATCGATCATCGAGGGCCTGAACGAACTCGGCGGCTTCGGCCTTTCGGTACCCGAGCGCTACGGCGGGTTCGCGACCGGCGGCGAGTCCGAGTACCTCGGCATGGTGATCGCGACCGAAGAGCTCTCCTGGGGCGGACTCGGGATCGGCGGATCGCTGATCACCCGACCCGAGATCCTCACCCGCGCACTCGTCAACGGCGGCACCGACGAGCAAAAGGCCACCTGGCTGCCCAAGCTCGCCAGCGCCGACGTCTTGGCCGCGATCGCCGTCACGGAGCCCGACTTCGGCAGCGACGTCGCCGGTCTCAACACGACCGCCACCAAGACCGACGGGGGGTGGTTGATCAACGGCACCAAGACGTGGTGCACGTTCGCGGCGCGCGCCGACGTGCTGATGCTGCTCGCGCGCACCGACCCCGATCGAAGCAAAGCCCATCGTGGACTGTCGCTCTTCTTGGTCGAGAAGCCCCAGGGAGACAGCCACGGTTTCCTCTTTCAACAAGACGCGACCCCCGAAAACCAAACTTCGATGAATGGCCGCCTGGAGGGCCGCCCGATCGACACGATCGGCTATCGCGGCATGCACTCCTACGAGCTCAGCTTCGCGAACTGGTTCGTGCCCGACGCCAACTTGGTCGGCGGCGAGGGTGGACTGGGCAAGGGCTTCTACCTCCAGATGGCCGGCTTCGAGAACGGGCGCATCCAGACCGCCGCGCGCGCCGTGGGCGTGATGCAGGCCGCCTACGAGGCCGCACTCGACTACGCGCGAGACCGCGTGGTCTTTGGCGCACCGATCCTTAACTACGAACTCACGCGCGTGAAGCTCGGCACGATGGCCGCGATCATCCAGTGCTCGCGACAGTTCTCCCTCGAGGTCGCCAAACTCATGGGCCGCGGAGCGGGGACGGCGGAAGCTTCGATGGCCAAGGCCTACGTCTGTCGCGCCGCGGAGTGGGTCACGCGTGAGGCGATGCAAATCCACGGCGGCATGGGTTACGCCGAGGAGTACCCCGTCAGTCGATACTTCGTCGACGCACGGGTACTGTCCATTTTCGAAGGCGCCGACGAGACTTTGTGCCTCAAGGTCGTCGCGAGGCGACTCCTCGACGAGCACCAAAAAGGGGCCTCGCGCCCGTGAGTGAGATCGACATCGCGCGCGATCGCTCGAAGAAACGCGCCGTGGGCGCGATTATCGCGCTCGTGGTCGTCCTCGCGGTGGCGGGCACCCTCGCACTCACTCTCCAGCACTCGAATTACCACGCGCTCTGTCAAACCATGCGCCAAACCCTCGGCGCCGACGCGGCTCGACTCAACGCTGCCGTCGCCCAAAGCGCTCAAGCGAACACCTCGTCCCCCACGATTGCCGAGCTGAGCGTCGTGCACGCCATCCAAGGAGACATCACCCGGGCGCTCCACGACGGGCCGCCGGTCGGGCTCGAGAACTATCTCTACGACTACCAGGCGCGTCTCAACCTGGCGGTCAGCGTCTTGCAGCTCACGAACGCCGAGGATCGTTTCCGCTCCTTCGCCTCGATAACCATCAAGCCCGCCTGCCCGAGACTCATCGCGTCACTTTCGAAGTAGGTTCGCCGCAGCGACTCGAGACGAGCGACGTTGCTCAAGAGTGATCGACAGTTGAGGGGCATCCCGCGGCGCGGGCCGAGAGCCACCGCGGTGACGTCGAATCTTCACGAAGCGTCACGGAATAAAAAATCGGAATCCTCGAACATAAAGTCTTGGCCAGCGCAGACGCCTTGAACGCTCATCCGTCTCGCGATGCCGCGCTCGTCGCGTCACATCGCTCCGCAGGCGATGAAAGTGGTGGGCACCATAGGGACCTGCGCTCCAGTGGCTCGAAACCCGACGAGACCAATTCGATTTTCGTTTTTACCGGCGGGGCTAATGAAGTGGGCAAAGATTGAGCTGTGACGCGCGCCTACGCCATTCGACACGGCAACAGTGACGATCTTGAACAGTGCGTCGCGCTCGCACTCGTCGCCGCACCGAAGCAACGCGATGTTGAATGGAGCGACTCGCTGCGCCGCGACGTTGAAAGCCCCGATCGCTGCCTCGTCGTTGCCGAGAGCGGCGGCTCGATCATCGGCTACGGTCGAGCCCGGCTGTTCGAGCCGGAGCCGCAAGCTCGCGCCAATGCGGCACCACGCGGCTACTACCTCACTGGCATATTCGTCGACCCTTCGCAGCGTCGCGGCGGTATCGGCGACGCGTTGACATGCACACGTCTCGAATGGATTGGTGAGCGCGCCGCTGATGCCTGGTTTTTCGCCAACGCTCGCAACACCGCGTCGATCGAGCTTCATCGCCGGTTCGGTTTCGAGGAAGTAACCAGAGACTTCTCTTTCCCCGGCCTCACGTTCGACGGGGGCAGCGGCATCCTCTTTCGCTTGCTGCTACGTCCCGGTTCGGCTAACTCGATACCTCATGAGGCGCGGTAATGAGGCGCGGATTCAAGTCACGCGCCCGGCGTGACTGCAATCAACCATTGTCGACTTGGCTAGGAAGTTTTCGCTCCGCAATGTAGTCCGACCCGCAACGACCATGAGAGAAGCGCGTCTTTCACTAATCAATTGCAGGATGAGCATCCTTGGCGCCTGCCACACATCGCGCGTACTCGTGTCAGTGTCGAAGACCTGACGTTTCGAGTCTTCAACTTCACACGGGCGATTAACTGGCCGAGCCGCGTCTGTCAGGTTGGCGACGTCAACAATCCAACTTGGGGCTTGTCCGTTGAGCGTTGAACGCCAACGCAACGTCATCGCGGGCAACTGCCCGCTGGTTATTTCCCCGCATATTTTCGGGATACTCCCAAGTGTTCGCTACCGACGTATCAACTGACACCCGACTGTCGATGTAAAGGTAACTTGACATTTCAAGCCATGTTAAGTAACCTTTACATCATGAAGAATTTGCTCCGGGACGAACGTGCGCGGCGGGGTCTGTCCCAGGCCGACCTGGCCACGGGCCTCGGCGTCTCACGCCAGACAGTCATCGCGATCGAGAGCGGTCGCTACTCGCCCTCGTTGCCGTTGGCGTTTCGTATCGCCAAGTACTTCGACATGACGGTCGACCAGATGTTCGATCCGAAAGAGGAGGTAGGAGAATGAGGAGAAACAAGGGTTCGCGTTGGGACGCTCCAATTACAGTGGTCATCGGCGGTTCAATCATCGCGCTAGCCGTAGGTATCGGTCATGACTGGTCAAAGGCGCTGATCACCGAGATAATCACGTTGGTGCTCGGTGCCAGCTACTTCTTGCTCACGAGAAGCAACTCGGACCTTGGCGCCGTCTACGGCGGGCGAGCCGACGAACGTCAGCATCTCGTGTATCTGCGAGCGAGTGCGACGGCGCTACGAGTCACGCTGGGCGCCGCGTTCGTTTGCGCGGTCATAACGGTCGCACTCAATGACAACTACTGGCAATCTGATGTGATCGGTAGTTTGGGCGGCGTCGCGTTCCTGCTCAGTCTCGCGGCTTACGGAGACAACGATAGGACTCATGATTCAGAGGCATCAGTAAGTGATGAGACGCACCGCAGCGAAAATAGAACGAAGGGCGTGATGGAGTGAGGACTCTCGCCTCGACAGCAGCGCCGACTGCCGTGATTGGCGTCGTAGACCCAACACCACAGGAGTGGGGTCCTCCACTGGAGGCCGTCACTCTTCAACGACATCGCCGCCAGGAGAGATCGACAAAAATCACGGAAATCTTAAATTATTTTGTCCCGGCCGCTCAGTGGTAAGGAAAAACAGCCTCGATGCGAGGGCCATCACTTGACCAGAAAACCTTGTATGGATGGTGACCCGGCACTGCCAAGCGAAAGCGAATACCTTCCGTCGTCGTAAGAGCACTTGAACGCGATTGGGCTTGACCCGGGTTGGCGAGCACGAACTCACAGACGTCAAGCAACGCATCGTAGAGATCTGGGTCGTCGCCTCGCTCAATCTCGTCGAGTTGGCCGTTAGCGATTTCGGAGTAGCCCGAAGGGCTGCTCACTTACGCCGACTTGCCCGCGATACGGTCTTCGAAGCGGCCGCACGGCTGAGCAGGGCTTGTAACTCAGGACTTTCGTCGTACTCAAGTTGGGCCTCGGTGACAATACGAGCGGGCTCAAGCAGGATGCTGCCATCCTCATTCTCGCGCACCATGAAGCGCTGGCTCGGATGTCCGGGGAGTACTACTCGGCTGCGGGCGTCAGTCTCGATGAGGGTCATGAGGTCCTTTCGGTTGTCGTCTAACTATAGCCCACTTTCCCACAATGGGCGTATGGGAGATATAACCACGGAGGGATTCTTGCCAAGCGCTACGTACAACCCCGGGCTAAATCGCCTTTTGACAGTTCATCTGATTTCAGCGGGGTGCGTCGATGCGGAAAATGCTTCCTATTAAGTTTTCGAAGGTGACGCCCAACGTGCGTACCCTCAACGAGCAACTCACGAGTTTCGAGAACTTCACACACTTTGCGCACCAACTTGGAGCATCGCAGTTGCAGGCGGTGAATGCCACCATCAGTGACGATGGACAAAGAGTGGAGCTCATCTTCTCGCACACGGACTTCTCGAACGCACGTTTCGGCTACCGCGCCGAGGCACCTGGCGAGGACGTCCACGAAAAGCTCTGGCTCGTTGAAGAACTGGCTATGGGCGCACTCCACGGAATCATGCGTAACACCACTCCAGCTACCGATGCCGCCGGGATCACTTGGCTCCGATTGGACGAGCACCTGCTACGAGTTCACTTCTGAGCCCGAGTCGCGGCAACGCCTAATCCCCCATCTCACGGGACGTGGACGAGCAACCTTCTCGTGCACCGTTGGCTCGGTCATTGACTATTTCGTACAGCGGATCCCGCCGAAATCCGGTGAACCGCTTAATGCAATCTGGTGTCGGAGAGCCGACATGAACCCGCACTCATTTACCGCGCCCGATTGGGTTCCGAGTTTGCCGAAAGTGGCTACGCCATTAATCGCTGCAGAGTGAAGACTGCGGTTCAGGCTTCGTCAATGGTGAAAGGACGATGCACCGCGCCGAGCGTGATCCCCGCCGAATGCAGGTTGGGCGCCTCACCGCGAGAGACTTGAGCGCGCAACGCGGCGCGCTCCCAGCGGTCCTCCACGCGCCCGTACTTCCACCAGCCCAGGGCCACCAACCAGACGACGACGAAGATGCCCACGATGGTGAAGCCGGCCTGGTTGATGTTGAAACTTCGCGCGTAGTTCCAAGCTCCGCCGCTTAGGTGCAGTTGGTTCGCCAGGACCTGGGCTAGCTCGAGGGTGCCGATATAGAGCGCGACGAAGACCGACAGCCCGGTGATGGCGATGTTGTAATAGACCTTGCGCACGGGCTTGGAGAAGGCCCAGCCGTAGGCGAAGTTCATGAACGAACCGTCAATCGTGTCGAGCAGGCTCATGCCCGCGGCGAAGAGGATCGGCAGCGACAAGATCGCCCACATCGGCATCCCGGTCGCGACCGAGGTGCCGGCGAGCACCAAGAAGGCGACTTCGGTCGCGGTGTCAAAACCCAGGCCGAAGAGCACGCCGAGGGGGTACATCTTCCACGGCGCGTCCACCGAACGAGCGAGGGGGCCAAAGAAGCGCATCATGAAGCCGCGCGAGTTGAGATGCTTATCGAGCTCGGAGTCGTCGAAGCGGCCCTGGCGCATCTCGACGAAGAGCTTGACGATGCCGACCAAGATCACCAGGTTCAAAATCGCGATCAAGTAGAGGAACGACCCCGACACCAAGGTGCCCACCAGCGTGCCCCAGTGGTGCAGCCCCGAACGGGGATTTTGCACCTGCGCGCCGATGGCGTGGGCGCCGAGCCCGAGCAAGACGGTGAGGGCGAAGACGACCGAGGAGTGCCCCAAGGAGAAGTAGAAACCTACCGACATCGGCCGCTTGCCCTCGGACATGAACTTTCGCGTGGTGTTGTCAATCGCCGCGATGTGATCGGCGTCAAAGGCGTGTCGCATGCCGAGCGTGTAGGCGAGCACGCCCGTTCCCACGCCCAACATCCCGCCGGTGCCGACGTGAAAATGTTGGGTCGAGGCGAAGATGATCAGCCCCCAACCCACGGCGTGCAACAAGGCGACGAAGCCGAACATCGCGTAGAGGCGGCGCCACTCCGAGGGCGAGAAGGTGGCTCGGATTTTCTCCCGGCGCGTGATCGTCGCGGTGGTCATAGTGGCCATCGCCTCACCCTAATAGGAACAGTTCTCGTTAAATCGGTGACGCGTCCGCGGTGCCTGACGACGCCGGGGGCCCGTCCCTACGGGTGGTTCTTGCCCTTCCCGTGACCGGGACCCGGCGGCGGTCCAACGACCACGCTCGTCGTGGTCGAGGTCGTCGGCGGTGCCACCCCGAGGGACGCCGCGAGAGCCGCGAGGTCGGCGTTTATCTGCGTGACGGCACCGGGCGTCGCGACGCCGCTTTGTTGCGCGCTCGCCAAGGTGGTGGCGGCGGCCTGCAGGTCACTCGTCACGTGCGCGAAGTTCCGAGCCGTCCAGTCGGTGAGGGCCTGTTGCGCGTCGGCCGCGACGCCTTGCGCGGTGGGCGCGTCGAGCGTCTGGGCGCTTTGGGCCGAAGTGAGGTCGTTCAGCAATGTCGTCAGCGCGCGACTGCCCGGCGAAACGCCGGGCGAAGTGGTGCTCGTCGTGGTCGTCGTCACCGGGGGCGTCGCCGGGTTGAGCACCGCGGTGAGCCACCACAGACCGGCCAGGGCCACTATCGCCACCACGGTGGGCACCACCCAGCGCGGCACGCGTTGCTCGGGGGCCACGGACGCGTCCCGAGGAGTCGGCGCGCGTACGGTTTGATCGGGGTCGATGGCACTGGCCCGCGCCCCGGCGAGCACGCGGGTCTCGCTCGAAACGACGCGGGTCTCGTCAGAATCGGCCGCCTCGATCGGTGCGACGAAGACGGTGGGCTGCCACGGCGCTTCGAAGGCGGGCGCGGCGAGCAGCGAGGCGACTTCGCTACTGGTCGGGCGCGATTCGGGGCGCGCTTCCAACATGGCGCCGAGGAGCATCTTCCAAGGAGCGGGCAGGTCGTCGGCGAGGGCCACCGGTTCGCGCAGGCGCCGCGCCACGATTTCGCTCGGCGAACCTTCGAAGACTCGTCGTCCCGTAAGGCACTCGAGCAGGACGACGCCGAGGGACCACACGTCCGCCGCGGGACCCACGCTCTGGCCCTCGAGCTGCTCGGGCGCCATGTAGGTGACCGTGCCCACCGTGGTGCCCAGGGCGGTGATCGTCGTGGCGTCGTGCATCAAGGCGATGCCAAAGTCGCCCAGCCAGGCGTCGCCGTCGCTCGACACCAAGATGTTCGACGGCTTGATGTCGCGGTGAACGACGCCTTGAGCGTGGACGTAGGCCAACGTGGCGGCTAACTGCGCGCCGAGACGCGACACCCGTGGCGTTTCGAGCGGGCCGTCACGAAGCGACGTCGCCAGAGTCGGGCCATCGACGAAGTCCATCACGAGATAGGCCTGATCACCGACGACGCCGGTGTCGAGCAGCCGGATAAGCCCCGGGTGTTCGAGGTTCTCGAGCGCGCGCACCTCGCGATCGAGGCGGCGCGCGAACTCCGGGTCGCCCGAACGCACGATCTTGATGGCGACGGGCGAACTGGTTCGTTGGTCGTGCGCTTCGTAGACGTCGGACATCCCGCCTCGACCCACCAAGCGCACCAGGGAGTAGCGCTCACCGAGTACGTCACCGACATCGCTCACACTGCTCAACTTTCACTTAACTGCCGCGCCTAGGCGCCCGCCTCGGGTGCTGAACGCGAGCGTCAGGCTTCTACGTCGCTGCGCGCCATGCCGGCGCGCAGGCCGCGCTCGACGAAGGAGTTCGCGATCTTGGCCGAAGCTTCGTCGATCATCTCGTCACCGAACATCAACGCACCCGTGTGCTCTTGCTCGGTCGCGACACGGTAGCGGTCCAGGATGTCAAAGGACTTGTCGAAGAGTTCCTGACTCGGCGAGTAGACCTCGTTCAAGACGAGCGCCTGGTCCGGGGTGAGCGCCCATTTGCCATCGAAACCATAAGCCGCGGTGATGCCGGCGGCGTAGCGCAGGGCGTCGAGGTCGCGCACCTTGAGGAATGGTCCGTCGATCACGTGCAGGCCACTCTTGCGCCCCGCCATCAAGATCTTGGCGAACACGTAGCTAAAGGGGTTCGACGGGCCGTGATGGATGGTCTCGTCAATGGTGGTGACGGGCATGCCGATCGATGCCGCGAAGTCGGCGGGGCCAAAGACGATCGACTCAAGTCGCGAGCTGGCCGCGCAGATCTCCTCCACGTTGATCAGCCCCTCGGCGGTCTCGATCTGGGCTTCGATGCCGATGTGGCCCACGGGTAGGCCGGCATTCTTTTCGACCTGGGTCAAGAGCAGATCCATCGCGACGACCTCGGCCGCGTTTTGGACCTTGGGCATCATGATCTCGTCGAGTCGTTCGCCCGCGTTGCCCACGACGTCGATGACGTCGCCGTAGGTCCACGGCGTGTCCCAGGCGTTGACGCGCACGCACAGCACTCGCTCATCCCAGTCGAGATTGCGTAGCGCGTTGACGACCTTGGCGCGCGCGGCGACCTTCTCATTGGGCGCGACCGAGTCCTCCAGGTCGAGGAAGGAGAAGTCCGCCGTCGCGCTGGGTGCCTTGGCGAGAAAGCGGTCACTCGAGCCTGGCGTCGAGAGACAGGAGCGTCGGGGGAGGTGCCGTGAGCGTTGTGACATGGGGCGAAGCCTATTGCGGAATCGCTATTTTCACGGTTCTTGACGCCGCGCCCCGCGGACTCAAGATTTCTTACCTCCGATTTGATCAGGGTGAATACGCGAATACGCGGGCGCGTTGGTGGCGTCGGCGCCCGACCAGCCGGTAGCCTTGCCCGGTGACTGACGTCCGGCACGTAGTGCTGGTGACGCCGAGGTCAGCGAAGGAGTCGCTTTGGCTCCGTGGGGCACTGCCCGTGCTGGCCGTTGTCGCAGTGTTCTTGAGCACTGTGATCACCCCCGCACGTCCCGCGGGCGCCGCCACTTTGGCCCAAGAACGCAACTCCGCCTCGATCCTTCTTAAACAGATCAACAACACCAACGCCCAGGTCGAGCGCTTGGGGCAAAAATATGACGAGGCCCAGATCAAGTTGCACCGTATTAACAACATCATCACCAACACCAAAGCAATGGTCGCCTCGATCAAGGGCAAGGTCGAAAGCGGCAACGCCCAACTTCGCCAGGACGTGATCTTCGCCTACGTCACCAACGGCGTGACTTCCGCGAACAACGCGCTCTTCACTTCGAACGCCTCGAGCACGAGCGCGACCAACGTCTATAGCCAATTGGCCGAGGGCAACATCTCAGCGACCATCGCGGGCCTGAAGAACTACCGCATCCAGCTCACCCACGAGCGCGGACTCTTGAACGCCGAGGACGCGAACGCGCGTGCCGTGACCCGAGACGCCGCCAGCGCTTTTCACCACGCGCGCGTCCTGCAGGCCTCGCTCAATCACACGCTCGCCCAGGTGAAGGGTCAGATCGCGGTCTTCATCAGCGAGGCCCAGGCCGCCGCCGCGGCGAAGTCGGCCAGTTATCTGCGCGGCGCCAAGCCCATCGCGGGCTTCGCCGCTCCGCCACCGGACTCGCGGGCCGACGTCGCCATTCGAGCCGCGCTGAGCCTCATCGGCACGCCCTACGTCTGGGGCGGCGCCAGCCGTTCGGGCGTCGACTGCTCGGGTCTCGTGATGCTCGCCTACGACGCGGCGGGCATTTCACTCAGCCACTACTCGGGTGCCCAGTACTCCGAGACCATGCGCGTGCCCCTCGTCGATATTCAGCCTGGTGACCTGCTCTTTTATGGCTACAACGGCGACGAGCACGTCGCGATGTACGTCGGGCACGGCCAGATGATCGAGGCCGAGATGACCGGAACGCGGGTGCACATCGTCCCGGTTCGCTTGGGATACGGCTTCGCGGGGCTCGGCCGCCCGCGCGGCTAGGACGTGTCGGGAGTACCCACTTCCTTTCACCTCGGTCCCCTCGCCTTTCATACCTACGGGTTGGGGCTCGCCATCGCGGCCTACGTTGCCTATACCTACGCCGAACGGCGCCTTCGTCGCCACGCCCTCAACCTTCGACACTTCGCCGCCTTCACCGCGGTCGTACTGGTCGCGGGGCTCGTCGGCGCACGCTGCGCGCACGTCGCCACGAACTGGTCGCTGTACGAGCACGACGTCGCGCGCGTGTTCGCGCTCTGGCAGGGGGGCCTCGCGAGCTTTGGCGGCATCGCCCTGGCGCTCGTGTTCGCCGTGCCGCTGGTGCGGCGTTGGTGGCCCGAGGTCACGCTGTTGGCTTTCGCCGACGCACTCGTGCCGGCCCTCGTCGCGGGCTGGGCGCTTGGACGCGTACTCGGTCCCCAGTTCATGTACCAAGGGGGCGGACACCTCACGCACCAGTGGTTCGGACTGCACTACGCCGGTCAAGCC
>Ga0307373_10002621_pt1 | contig 32158 bp, 22 predicted proteins | sample OX2MG_FD_202534 | JGI IMG/M metagenome (GOLD analysis project Ga0307373, IMG submission 202534) | Soil microbial communities from Risofladan, Vaasa, Finland - OX-2 | ecosystem: Environmental > Terrestrial > Soil > Coastal area > Acid sulfate soil | place: Finland: Risofladan, Vaasa | collected...
TTCGCGCGCCGCGCTTCGCGTACAGACCCGATGGTCGCTTTGCGCTACGAGTAAGATGGTTTTGTAACGCAGGTCCCGTTCACCCTGACAGCGGAAGGGCCGAGCGTTTGTTGCTCGGCTGACCTGAGGCTTTGAACGCGTTGTGGACGCAGCACCGCCAGAGCAAATGCCTCGCGTCAGTTCGCACAAACCGGCGCGAACCCTTCCTGCGTCAGGGCAGGCGGGACGTGAGCTACAACGGAAAAACCAACGAGGTAAAGCATGAACGCACTGTTGCAGGATTTGCGCTACGCCTTACGCCTGCTCGCGAAGTCGCCGGGATTTACCGCGGTCGCCGTCCTCACGCTGGCGCTCGGCATCGGCGCGAACACCGCGATTTTCACGGTCGCGGACGCGCTCCTACTGAAGCCGCTTCCGTACTCGGATCCCGGGCAGTTGGCGCTGGTCTATGCGACGCGAACCGCCGACCGCACCGCCGTTGGGCCTTTTTCGTATCCCCGATTTGAGCTTTTGCGCCAGCGCGAGCGCTCGTTCTCCTCGTTCGCCGTTTTCACAAACGATAATTTCAATCTTACCGGTCGCGGAGAACCGCAGCAAATCTCCGCCGCGCGTGTTTCGTGGAGTTTTTTCAATCTTCTCGGCGTCCGTCCCGTGCTCGGGCGCGCATTCTTGCCTGATGAAGACCAGCCCGCCGGTAATCGTGTGGCCATCATCAGCCACGAGTTTTGGATGCGCGAGTTTGGCGGAGCGCGCAACGCCATCGGCCAAAGCCTGGCGCTCGATTCGCAGAGTTACACAATCGTTGGAGTTCTTCCCGGCGATTTTTCTTTTCAGCCGCTTGGCAATGACATTCCAATCTGGCTCCCGCGCGAATTCGAATTGAACATCGCCACGCCCGCGCACATTCAACGCGGCGTCGGTTACTTGAACGGCGTGGGCCGCCTCGCGCCCGGCGTCAGCCTCGAGCAGGCGCAGGCGGAAATGGACGTGCTCGATAAAGAGTACCGTCACGACAATCCCGAAAAGCCCGATGCTGATCCCAAAAGGCCTATCGCGGTCGACAGTCTCGCCTCGCAGGTCGTGTCGAACATTCGCCCGGCCGTGCTGATTCTGATGGGCGCCGTGGGAGTCGTGCTGCTGATCGCTTGCGCCAATGTCGCGAGCTTGCTGCTTTCGCGTGCTCTCAAGCGCAAGAAAGAGATCGCCGTGCGTGCCGCGCTCGGAGCCAGCCGCGCGGTCATCATCCGGCAACTGCTGATCGAAAGCCTGCTGATCGCGGCGGTGGGCGGAGTGGCGGGAATATTCGCCGGCTATGGAGGAACGCAGGCGCTGCTCGCGCTGAATCAGACCAGCGTGCCGGAATTATCGACGGGCATTCACATGGACTGGCGCGTTCTGTGTTTCACGCTGCTCATTTCGCTGGTTAGTGGTTTGTTTTTTGGTCTGGCGCCGGCGCTGCAAATTTCCAAGACGGATTTGACTTCCGTTCTCCGCGACGAGGGTCGCGGCAGCACGGGCAGTCGTCGCGGCGGAATGCTGCAGAATTCGCTCGTGGTTGCGCAAGTGGCGCTCTCGATGATTTTGCTGATCGGCTCCGGCCTGCTGATTCGCAGCTTCCTGGCGTTGATGACGCAAGATCCAGGCTTCGACCCCAGCCACGTGGCGACCATGCAGATTGACCTGCCGCCGTCGAAATATTCGACGAACGCGCAGATGATTTCGTTTTACAACAACATTTTGCGGCAAGTCGAGAGTCTTCCCGGCGTGACCGCCGCCACAATATCGTCTGCGTTGCCGGTGAACGCTTCGCGTCTGTCGCCCATGCTCGCCGAGGGCCAGCCCGTGGTTCCGTTTCCGCAGCGGCCCATCGTCAACATCGAAACGATCAGCCCGGACTACGCGAAAGTGATGCGCGTTCCGCTGATTCGCGGCCGCGAGTTCACCGCGCAAGACAATGAAAGCGCTCCGACCGTGGCCATTGTGAATCAAGCCTTCGTCCGCCGTTATTGGCCGAATCAGAATCCCATCGGGAAACATATCTGGATTGGATTAATCACTGCGCCGGTCGAAGTGGTCGGCGTTTTCGGCGACGTGAAAAATATGAGCCTCACCGCGGAAGCCAGCCCTGAAATACTGTTTCCGTTTCCAAATCTTCCCTGGGCGGACTTGCGTCTGAGCGTGCGAAGCGCGGGTGATCCGCAGTCGCTTGTGCCCGCGATCCGCGATCGTCTCGCGACGATTGACAGCAGCCAGCCCATCAGCAAAGTGCGGACGCTCGATCAGTTGCTCAATGCGGCGCGCGCGCAGTCGCGCTTCACCATGACGCTCTTTGGGATTTTTTCAGGCATGGCGTTGGTGCTTGCCATCGTGGGAATTTACGGCGTGATTTCGTACGCCTCCGCGCAGCGAACGCAGGAAATGGGCATCCGCATGGCGCTGGGCGCGGATAAAAAAGATATTTTCAGGCTCGTGATCGGCCGCGGCCTCAGGCTTGCCGCCATCGGGATTTTGATCGGACTCGTCGCGCCTTTCACGCTCACGCGCTTGATGTCGAGCCTGCTTTACAAAGTCAGCCCAGCGGATCCGCTGACGATAATCGGCAGCGCGATCCTGTTCCTCGCGGCGGCGCTCCTCGCGAGCTACATCCCCGCGCGCCGCGCGTCGCGCACCGACCCGATGGTCGCGCTGCGTTACGAGTAGGATGGTTTTTGTAGCTCAGGTCCCGTTCACCCTGACAGCGGAAGGGCCGAGCGTTTGTTGCTCGGCTGACCTGAGGCTTTGAGCGCGTCGTGGACGCAGTACCGCCAAAGCAAATGCCTCATGTCAGTTCGCACAAACCGGCGCGAACCCTTCCTGCGTCAGGGCAGGCGGGACACGAGCTACAGAGGTCGGGCCGCGCGCTGGAACATATTCGCGACAGAGTGCGTATCTCAAAGTGCATCGACGAAACGGCACGGCAATCGCGCGCCACTCTGAGCTGAGGTGAATCGAACATGGGGACATTGCTTCAGGATTTGCGTTACGCCCTACGCATGCTCGTGAAGTCACCTGGCTTCACCGCGATAGCTGTTTTGACGCTGGCGCTCGGCATCGGCGCAAACACCGCGCTTTTCTCTGTCGTGAACGGCGTGCTGCTCAGCCCGCTTCCGTATCCGCAGCCAAGTCGCCTCGTCGCGGCCTACTCGCGTTCGTTCGACTTCGCGCACTCCTCCATTTCTTATCCCAATTTCCTCGACTGGCAACGCGAAAACAATTCCTTCGCGCAGCTCGCCGCCTACCGCCACGATTCTTTCAACATGACCGGCGCGGGCGAGCCCGAACGTCTCCGCACCGAAATGGTCTCCGCCGATTTTTTCTCCCTCCTCGGCGTCCAGCCCGTCATGGGACGCACCTTCACCGCGCAGGACGATCACCCGGGCGCCGCTCCCGTCGTCCTGGTCAGCGAAGGCCTGTGGAAGCGCCGGTTTGGCGGCTCGCCGCAAATCGTCGGCCAGTCTATTTCGCTCAACGGCACGCCTTACACCGTGGTCGGCATCATTCCCGCGAATTTCTATTTTCGCGGAAACAATTTCAGTCTTTCTGAGATCTACGTCCCGATCGGCCAGTGGACCGATCCGACTTTCCTCGACCGCCGCACCAGCATGGGCATGGACGCCGTCGGCCGCCTCAAGCCCGGCGTCACTTTCGCGCAAGCCGAGGCTGACATGAACGGCGTCGCGCAAAATCTCGCGCGCGCCTATCCCGAAGCCGACAAAAACTCCGGCATCGCGCTTGTTCCGCTCAAACAGGACATGGTTGGCGACATCGCTCCTCTGCTCTACATCCTTCTCGGCGCCGTGGGATTCGTTCTGCTCATCGCCTGCGTCAACATCGCTAATCTTCTTCTCGCGCGCTCCACGGGACGCACTCGCGAATTCGCCATTCGCGCCGCTCTCGGAGCCGGCCGCGCCCGCATGATTCGCCAACTCCTCACCGAAAGCATTTTGCTTTCCTTCACCGGAGGCCTCATCGGCCTTTTACTTGCCGCCTGGGGAACGCGCGCGGCCATCGCCATTCTCCCGCAGGCGCTTCCTCGTTCCGGCAACGTCGGCCTCGATCTCCGCGTTTTGCTTTTCACCCTCGGCGTTTCTCTCTTTGCCGGAATTCTATTTGGCCTCGCGCCTGCTTTCAAAACCTCGCAGCGCAACTTGACGGAAACGTTGAAAGAAGGTGGACGCGGCTCGAGCGGCGCGCGCCACCGTCTGCAGGGAATTTTTGTTATCACCGAAACCGCGCTCGCTCTCATCCTCCTCGTCGGCGCCGGCCTCATGATTCGCAGTCTTGCGGCGCTCTGGGACGTCAATCCCGGATTCAATGCCCACAATCTGCTTTCCTTCTCCGTCGCCTTTCCCCCCGGGGCCATGCAGGCATCTCCGGATCAGTTGCGCAACTCTATGCGGCAGCTCGATTCCGCTATCGCTGCTGTCCCCGGCGTGCAGTACGTCTCTGTTCTTGGCGGCTCGCTGCCCATGCAGGGCGATTCCGAATTGCCCTTCTGGCTCGAAGGCCATCCCAAGCCGTTAAGCACTCAGGACATGAATGAGGCTCTCTTTTATCTCGCGGAGCCGGATTACCTGAAGGCCATGGGCACGCCCCTCATTCATGGCCGTTTCCTCAACGCGCAGGACACTCTGCACTCACCGCCCGTCATCGTCATTGACGAAGCCTTTGCCAAAAAATTCTTCCCCGGCCAGGACCCCATCGGCAAGCGCGTTAACTTCGCCATCCTCGACGTGCAAGCGCAAATCGTCGGCATCGCCGGACACGTCAAGCACTGGGGCCTCGACGACGCCGGCCCCATCCAGGCGCAGCTTTACTTCCCGATCATGCAGGTGCCCGACAAATTTATGCCGCTGCTTGCCAAGGGCGGGGATTTCATCGTGCGTACTCACGTCCCGCCGGACACGCTGGTCGGAGCCATTCGCCACGCCGTCGAGCGCGTCAACAGCCAGCAAGTAATGTACGGCGTGGAGACGATGGAAGACATCATCTCGGATTGGCTTGCCGCGCGACGCTTCGCCATGATTCTCCTCGGAGTTTTCGCCGTGCTCGCCCTGATTCTTTCCTGCGTGGGAATTTACGGCGTGATTTCCTACTTGGTCGGCCAGCGCACTCACGAAATCGGCGTGCGCATTGCACTCGGCGCGCAACGCTCTGATGTTCTGCGCCTCATCCTCGGCCATGGCGTGAAAATGGCGCTCATCGGCGTGGCAGTCGGCATCGCCGCGGGACTCGCCCTCACGCGCCTGATGGCCAAAATGCTTTTCGGCGTCAGCGCGCATGACCCGCTCACATTTGGCGGAGTTGCAATTCTTTTGATGCTTGTCGCCATCGCGGCCTGTTACATTCCCGCGCGCCGCGCCATGCGCACAGACCCCATCGTCGCCCTGCGCTACGAGTAGGCCGCGTGCTGCCGTTCCTGTAGCTCAGGTCCCGTTCGCGTGGTTTCCGCGAACTGACCTGAGGTTTTTGTTCTTTGTAGGGGACGGCTTTGTTCCGCAGCGAGACGTTCCCTCGCCGATCCTCCGGTTTTCTCCCGACGCGCATGTTTGCCTTCGCGGCAACTCACTCAATCAGGCTTCCGTGCGGCCCTAAATTGCATCTTAGAATTAGATTGGCCGTGGCGCCGCAAACGCCGATGCCAAAGGATCGCGCGGTCCGCCAGCACCATGCCGAAATTCTCCGTTGGCGGGAATGCGATTGCCGTGATATATAGGAGTGCAACGCGGAATGCGAGACGAAAACATCCCCAATTTTGCTTCCTCGATGAATCAGCAACAGCCTTCCTCTTTTGGCCGCGAATTGCGCTCATGGTCGCGCGATATTGCGGTGGCGTTGGGCTTGGCGCTGGTCATTATTGTGTTCCTCTACCAGCCGGTGAAGGTCGAGGGCACCAGCATGGCGCCTTTGCTGAGCGATCAAGAGCGAATTTTCATCAACAAATTTGTTTACCGCTTCGAGCCAATTCATCGCGGAGACGTGGTCGTTTTCTGGTATCCGCTCGACCGCACGCAGTCGTTCATCAAGCGCGTGATCGGCTTGCCGGGACAAACGCTGGAAATCCGCGAGGGCGAGCTTTACGTCAACGGCAAGCGCGTGATGGAACCTTACGTTCCGCCGAAATATTTTGACGATTCCAGTTACGGCCCAATCAAAATTCCGGCCGATGACTACTTCGTGATGGGCGATCATCGCGACAGTTCCAACGATTCGCGCATCTTCGGGCCTGTGCCGCAAAAATATATCTACGGCAAAGCGGTGTTTGCGTACTGGCCGTTTCACCAATTTGGCGAGATCTCGGCGCCGTGAGCCGGCATTGGGCAGTTGGAGGAAGTCTCAGCGTCTCGCGGTCGCGGCGCGAGATGAGAGGTTTGGGGCAGGGCACGGCTTTAGCCGTGCCGGAAGGCGCAGCGTTTACGGGGCTTTAGCCCCTGAGGCTAGTCGCGTACAATGAATCTCGCCGGAGGACACACTGAAGGCGTCGCACGGAAACAGCGCGATACTCGCGCTCGAAGACGGAAGAGTATTTAAAGGACGCGCGGCGGGCGCAAGTTGCCGCCGTGGCGGCGAAGTCGTTTTTAATACCAGCCTTACTGGTTACCAGGAAGTTTTCACCGACCCCAGTTACGCCGGCCAGATTGTCTGCCTCACTTATCCCCACATCGGAAATGTTGGCGCGAATCTCGACGACGAGGAATCGGCGCGCCCGTATATCGAAGGATTGATTGTCCGCGACTTCTCGCAAGTTTCCTCGAATTGGCGCGCCACCGAAACGGCGCAAGCGTATCTCCATCGCTACAAGATTCCCGTGATATGGGATATCGATACGCGCGCGTTGGTGCGCCACATCCGGCAGGCAGGCTCATTGCGCGGAGTTGTATCCACGGATGGCAGTTCGGCGGACGCGCTGATCGCAGAGGCGCGCGCGCTGCCGTCGATGGCGGGGCAGGAGCTTGCGAGCCAGGTGACGTGCGCGAAGCAATATCACTGGGAGCGCGGCTCAATTTCGCTCGCGGCGAGTTACGCGACAGCGGCGGGCGCGTCGACTGGAACGAACGCGCGCGCTTGTGCGGCGACTGCAAGAGCCGCGGCAGAAAAACGCTACAAAGTCGTCGCCTACGATTTCGGCATCAAGCAGAACATTTTGCGCATGCTCGTCGATCACGGCTGCGGCGTCACGGTCGTTCCGGCCTCAACGTTGGCCGAAGATGTTCTGGCGCTGAAGCCCGACGGTGTCTTTCTATCGAACGGTCCCGGCGATCCCGAACCCATCACCTTTGCCGTACAAAATATTCGGAAGCTGCTGGGCCGCGTGCCGATTTTCGGGATTTGCCTGGGCCATCAATTGTGCGGCATCGCGCTCGGCGGCAAAACTTTCAAATTGAAGTTCGGGCATCACGGCTCGAATCATCCGGTCAAGAATTTGCTCACCGAGAAAGTCGAGATCACGGCGCAGAACCACGGTTTCTGCGTCGACCCGGATTCATTGCCGTCCAGCGACGTCGAAATCACGCACGTCAATTTGAACGATCACACGAACGAGGGCATGCGCCACCGCTCGCTCCCGCTTTTCAGCGTGCAGTATCACCCGGAGGCCTCTCCCGGCCCCCACGACGCCCGCTATTTGTTCGATCAGTTCACCTACATGATGAGCGCGGGACGGTCGACATGACTGATTGGGATTTCAACACGACATTCACAGAGCGAAGAAAGGGTTGAAAGGCTGCGTCAGGGCACGGCTTCAGCCGTGCCGAAAGGGAAGTGGAGGAGAGCGGCTTTAGCCGCTGAGGCGATGGCAGTTCCCAGGCGACGCATTCACGAGGCAGGAACGTACTTTGTCACGTCGCGAACATGGCAGAGCCGCAGCCTTTTTATAAACGGTGAGATTTGTAAGATGTTCCTGGAATCATTGCTTGGATATCGCGACCAAGGACATTACGCGCTCCATGCATTCGTGCTGATGCCGGAGCATTTTCACGTGTTGATTACACCGGCAGAAAACGTCGCGCTGGAGCGCGCTATGCAATTCATCAAAGGCGGATCGGCGCACCGGATACGAGACGAACGCAAATTGACGTTTCCGCTGTGGCAACGAGGATTCAGCGATCATCGAATTCGAGATTGCGATGATTATCAGATCCACGTGCGCTACATTGAACAGAATCCGGTGAAGCGACGCATCGCCGGTTCGGCGCAGGAGTACGCGTGGTCTTCTGCGCGTTGCGTAACTGCGCTCGACGACATTCCCCAGCGGCTAAAGCCGCTGTCGAGTGCGGCAGCGGTGCGGCACGGCTGAAGCCGTGCCCTGACGCGACCGTGGGGCGATATGACCGACGTCTGGTTTGCGAAGCGAAAGACAAGTGCAGATCCGTCGCCGTGACGACCGCATTTGTCAGGGCATGGCTTCAGCCATGCCATAAAGATACAAAGGGACGACGGCTTTAGCCGCTGAGGCGAATCGCAGTACGGCGCGGCTGAACCGTGCCCTGACGAACCCAACGCAAGGAGTCATCGGTTTAGGACGACGAGACGCAATTAGCAGCAACTGAGGCCAATGCCTAAGCGCACGGACATAAAGAAAATCATGATTATCGGTTCAGGGCCGATCGTTATCGGGCAGGCGTGCGAGTTCGACTATTCCGGCACGCAGGCGTGCAAGGCGCTGCGCGACGAAGGCTACGAAGTCGTCCTCGTCAATTCGAATCCCGCGACAATCATGACCGACCCGGAAATCGCGCAGCGCACCTACATCGAGCCGCTCACAAAGGAATATCTGGAGCCGATCATCGCGCGCGAACGCCCGGACGCGTTGCTGCCAACAGTTGGCGGCCAGACGGGACTGAACATCGCGGTCGAATTGGCCGAGAGCGGTATCCTTGAAAAGTATGGCGTGAAATTAATCGGCGCTTCGCTGCGCGCGATTCAAATCGCCGAAGACCGCCTACAATTCAAGGATGCGTGCCAGCGCGTGGGACTCGAAGTTCCGGCGTCGGCGGTGGTGAAAGAAGTCGCCGAGGGCGTGAAGCTGGCGGATCAGCTTGGATATCCGGTCGTCATCCGCCCGTCGTTCACGCTCGGCGGTACGGGCGGCTCGATTGCATATAACCGCGAGGAATTTCTGGAAGCGATTGCGCGCGCCCTCGACGCAAGCCCGGTGCACGAAGCGCTCGTCGAAGAGTCGGTGCTCGGATGGAAAGAATTCGAGCTTGAAGTGATGCGCGATCATCGCGACAACTTCGTGGTGATTTGCTCCATCGAGAATTTCGATCCCATGGGCATTCACACCGGCGATTCCATCACCGTCGCTCCGGCGCAAACGCTCACGGACAAAGAATACCAGCGCATGCGCGATGCTGCCGCCGCGGTGATTCGCGAAGTGGGCGTCGAAACAGGCGGCTCCAACATTCAATTTGGAATCGAGCCGGAAACTGGCCGCATGGTTGTCATCGAGATGAACCCGCGCGTGTCGCGCAGCTCTGCCCTCGCCAGCAAAGCCACAGGCTTTCCGATTGCGAAAATCGCCGCAAAGCTCGCCGTGGGAATGACCCTCGACGAAATCCCCAACGACATCACCAAGAAAACTCCCTGCTCCTTCGAGCCTACGATTGATTACGTGGTCGTGAAAATTCCGAAATGGCAGTTCGAGAAATTCCCCGGCGCGGATACGACCCTCACCACGCAAATGAAATCCGTCGGCGAAGTGATGGCCATCGGCCGCACGTTCGCCGAAGCCCTCGGGAAGGGAATTCGTTCGCTCGAGCCGCACGCTCCGTGGCAGCCTCCGGCGGAAATTGTCGACGCCGTGCTGCGCGAAAAACTCCACGTCCCGGGCCCCGACCGCATTCACTGGCTCTTCACTGCGCTGCGCAATGGAATGAAGGCCGACGAGATTTTCTCTTTGACGAAAATCGACCCGTGGTTCTTGCAGCAGATGCAGCAAGCCGTCGCAATCGAAAAAGAAGTTGGCGCCACGACGCTCGCGAATGTTTCCGGTGAAATGCTGAAGGAAGCGAAACGCTCTGGCATGAGCGACGAGCAACTGGCACAAATCTGGCACACGAATACTGCTCAGGTACGCGCAACGCGCGCGAAACTCAATGTCCGCCCCGTCTTCAAGCGCGTCGACACATGCGCGGCGGAATTCGAATCCTTCACGCCTTACATGTATTCGACATACGAAGACGAAGACGAGGCCGACACCACTAATCGCCGCAAAATCGTGATTCTCGGCAGCGGGCCGAATCGCATCGGGCAGGGAATTGAATTCGATTATTGCTGCTGCCATGCGGCATTCGCGCTCAAGGAAGACGGCTTTGAAACCGTGATGGTGAATTGCAATCCGGAAACCGTTTCGACGGATTACGACACGTCTGACCGCCTCTATTTTGAGCCGCTGACGCTCGAAGACGTGCTTTCCGTGATGGAGCGGGAAAAACCAGAGGGCGTGATCGTGCAATTCGGCGGGCAAACGCCGCTCAATCTGGCGCTGGAACTGAAACGCAACGGCGTGCCGATCATCGGCACAGCGCCAGAGTCCATCGACCTCGCTGAAGATCGCCGCCGGTTCGGCAAATTGCTCGACGAGTTGAAAATTCCGCAGCCGCGCAATGGTACAGCGCTCACGCCGGCCGAAGCGGTGAACGTCGCGCAAGAAATCGGTTTGCCCGTGCTGGTGCGCCCAAGTTACGTTCTCGGCGGCCGCGCGATGGTGATCGCGTACGATTTGAAAACGGTCGAGGACTGCGCGGCGCAAGCCGTGCGCATCGGAAGTGGTTCGAGCGCCGAGCGTCCAATTCTCGTCGATCAATTTCTGGAGGACGCGATCGAAGTGGACGTGGACGCGCTCGCCGATGGCACCGATGTCGTCATCGGCGGAATCATGGAGCACATCGAAGAAGCCGGCATTCACTCGGGAGATTCTTCGTGCGTGCTGCCGTCCGTGACGCTCAAGCCAGAAGTTCTCGCGCGCATTCGCGAATACACCGCGGCTCTCGCAAAGGCCCTCAACGTCGTGGGCCTGATGAACGTGCAATACGCGATCCAACGCGACACGGTTTACGTTCTCGAAGTGAATCCGCGCGCCTCGCGCACTGTTCCCTATGTCTCGAAAGCCACCGGAGTGCCGCTGGCGAAAGTGGCGGCGCGTCTGATGACCGGAGGCAAACTGGGCGAAATGAATTTGCCGCTCGCCGATTTCAACGGCATCGCTGAGATCCGCAGCCGCGATTATTATTCCGTGAAGTCGCCTGTGTTCCCGTTCAACAAATTCCGCGGGGTAGACACGATTCTCGGTCCCGAGATGCGCTCGACGGGCGAAGTGATGGGCATCTCGCCGAATTTCGGCCTGGCGTTCGCGAAAGCCCAAATGGCGGCGGGACAAAGATTGCCGCGCAAGGGAACTGTGTTCATCAGCGTGAACGATCACGACAAGCGCCACGTCGCTGCGCTCGCGCGCGATCTGGTGGCGGCGGGACTGAAACTGATTGCGACGCGCGGCACGGCTGCGGCCATCGCGGCGGCGGGACTCGAAGTCGAGCCTGTTTACAAAGTGAATGAGGGACGGCCCAACATCGTCGATTTGGTCAAGACCAACAAAGTGGATTTGATCATCAACACGCCGCTCGGCCGCGAATCGTTTTACGACGAAAAATCCATTCGCCGCGCGGCCGTGCGTTACATGATGCCGTGCATCACCACGCTTTCGGCCGCGATTGCGGCCGCGCGGGGAATCCGCGCCATGTCCGAAGGCGCAGGCAGCGTCGCGGCTCTGCAGGATTTGCATAGCGACGCGTCCAAAGAGATTCCGTCGGTCCAGCGTGTATCCTCTGGGAAATAGGTCACCATTACCTCAAGTACCGCGTGGCTTATTTTTTTTCAGTACTATCACAGATAGTAGCTCGGGATTCTGGTAGAATTGGGTGCCATGAAACTGCACGGCATTTTCCCGCCTGTCACCACGCCATTTTCGAATGACGGTGAAATTGATCTGTCTCGCCTGCAATCAAACATCGAGCTTTACAACTCGACGCGGCTATCGGGCTACGTGATGAACGGCTCCACAAGCGAATCCGTTCTGCTGACCTGGGACGAAATCGAGCGCCTATGGGCCACGGCCAGGGAATTCGCTGCGCCTGATAAAATAATGATCGCTGGTACCGGAGCCGAATCCACCGCCGAAACGATTCAGCACACCAAGCGCGCTGCAAAACTCGGATACGACGCCGCGCTGGTGCGCACGCCGAGCTACTACAAACCGTTCATGACCTTCGAAGCGGAAGCCACGCACTTTCTCCGCGTCGCGGATGCCTCTCCGATTCCCGTCCTGATTTATTCCGTGCCTGTGTTCACTGGCTATACGGTCGAGGCCCCACTCGTGGCCCACCTGTCATCGCACAAAAATATTATCGGCATTAAAGACAGCTCAGGGAACGTGCACCGTATGAAGGATATTGTCTCCTCGACGCCAAAAGCCTTCCGGTCGCTCACGGGCTCGGCGCTAACTTTGCCCGACGCGCTGCAGGCGGGCGCTTCCGGCGCGATTCTGGCGATTGCCTGCGCCTTTCCGGAGGCGTGCGTTGATCTGTTTGACGCAGCGGCGCGCGGCGACCCGCAGCGGGTGGAGCAGTTGAGAAAACACGCGATTCTTCCAGCCGCGAATCTGGGCACGAAATTCGGAATCGCGGGAATCAAGTGCGCGATGGACCGCCTCGGCTATTACGGCGGACCCCCGCGCCCTCCGCTGCTGCCCCTCGGCGAACCTGCGAAACAGGAAATCAACACCATCCTTGCCTCGGTCCGGCCCGTCACGGCCTCCGCGGATTAATCACTTTTTCTCGTCCGTCTGATATTTGGCGAGCGGAATGTGCAGCGAGCCCGCTGCACCCGTGTTGTCGTCGCGCAGAAGAATGCAAAGATCGACCGCGTCGCTCACGACCGGTTCCGTGGCCGAGAATGCCATGCCCTCTTTCAATCCAATCTGGTAGGCCGTCGGGGAAACTTGTATCTTGAATGGCTTATTCTCTCCTCCAACAATTTTCCCCGTTTTGTCCAATTCGAAGATGGCGTACTGAATGTTCGCGGTCTGGGTGTTGCCCGCGGACGTAAACTGGATCCCTTTGGGATCAAAATGCACGGTCACGGCAATTGCCCTCGCAGCGTCCGTGGGAACCGGCGTGATGCGCGCGGCAAGGGCGATGCCCGTGGCGTCCAGCGGACTGAGGGCCATCAGGGCAAGAATGGCGTTGATGTCTTTCGGTTTGTATTGAAGATCGGGCATCGCGAAATAGCCTTCTCTCGCGCGCACTTTCAATCCGCGTTGGTCGACTTTCACTTTTATCTTCCGGAATTCTCCCTTCCAATCATTGTGCGCGGGATAGTAGCCGAGGACGTAGCTGACATCCGCGTCATTCACGGCGCGGCGGATCGCTCCCATGATGTCATTGGTATTGCTGAAAGCGAGGCCCCCGGTCCAGCTGGCCATGTCTTCCATCAGAAAATTCGTGTTGATCGCTACAGTCAAGCCCTTGCTCGAGGGATGAAACCCCGGGCCTACAACAAGACCCAGATCAGGCCCGACAAGCCCGCGAGCGTCGACTGGATAAACCGCAATATTCGCGTCGGCGAATAGTTGCGCGGTTTGCTCCACTGGATTCGCGTAGTAATGCTCATTATCGTTGAGCAGCGGATTCTGGTTGTGGAAACAGAAGCACACGGGAAATTCACTGGACACCCAAATAAGATTCTTTCGGCCGGGCAAACCCTGTACATGGCGCGCGATGGCGTTCAGTGCGGCAAGGGTCATCGCCACCTGATTCGACTGGAATATCCGCTCACCGTTCTGATTGGCAAATGTGATGGCCGCATTTAATTCTGCGAGATCGATGCCGTGATGGACGTGCTGGACGTGGGCTGCCCGAATGTCGGCGGCGGTGTCGTTCTTATACCGCGTAAGCGCAGCAACCAGATTCGAAGCGTCCGTGGTGAAATCCTGCAGAATGGTCAGCTTCATTCCCAGGGCATAGAGGGCGACGTGGTCCTGCGGTTGGATCTGACTTAGGAATTTCAGCACTTGCGCCCGCGCGTAGGATTGGTCGGTGAGCGCCGTGTTGAGGCCGTCAAGCAGAATGATTGTGGTGCTCGGTGGTACGCCGCCGTGCGCCGCAAGTAAATTCGTATAGGTGTCAGGCGGCATCGCCAGTGGCGGAGTGGGCAACGTTTTGCTCGTTGCGGGCGTGAATAGGCTAATGGTTTGTTGATGGCCGCCATCGAACAGCGAAAAGTCTTTTTGAGTTAAGTCGGAGATAGGCTTGCCATTCTTGTCGTCGACGATCACATTGATTTCGACGAGCCGCGTCGCGACTTTTAGCTTTGGCAACTTTTGTGCTGCGAGTGCGTCCTTCCCGTACCGCGCTGCGACGATGCTCGATACGATTGATATCGCTAGGAAGCAAAGAGCGGCCGAACGCCATTTCTTGCCACGCATGGGCGCCTCCTACTGTTATATAGGCGTTAACTTTACTACTCATGGGACGTTCCCGCCTCGAAAATCGTTCCCAAAGTCGCAGCATGGTTGCTGCGACTTAACGCGCCGTGTATCATCACATCTTCCATGGAGTGCCACTGTCTTCGCTTCCACGAAATCCCACAAACAACCAAACTCTTCTCTTCTTTTGTTGACGATTTCCCCAGCGTAAAAGAGTTCTACGCGCACGCCCCCGATGAAGCCGGAGTACGCGCCGCGGCGCAGAACATCCACCTCGACGCAGCAGTTCGAAAGTCTGTCGTTGAGATTTTGCGCGAACAGAACCGCGCTTTAGGCTCTGACGACGCGAGCGAAAAGAATATCGAGCGCCTGGCCAATGGAGCCGTCGCCATCCTCACCGGCCAGCAGGTAGGATTATTCAGCGGCCCGGCGTACAGCATTTACAAGGCGCTGGACGCGATTCGCTGGGCCGAAAAACTGACCAAGTCAGGCGTCGACGCTGTGCCGATTTTCTGGATGGCAACGGAAGATCATGACCTCGCCGAAGTGAATCAAGTCTTTTTCGGCGGACGGGAGGAGATCGCCCGGATTGCATTGCCTCTCAGTGACGATGTCGCCGGCCCCAGCGTCGGACGAATTTCCCTTGGCAACATGGCTGGCGCTGCCGTCGATCACGCGGTCGAACTACTGGAAGGCCCCGGCCTTCCCGCAATCTCCGAGGCTCTGCGTTCATCGTATCGCGACGGCGAAACCTTCGGCTCGGCGTTCGGCAAGTTGCTCGCCCGGCTCATGAAGGGCCGTGGATTAATTCTTCTCGATCCGCTCGACTTCCGATTGCACGAATTGGCGCGACCCGTGTACCGCAAAGCGGTGGAAGAATCGCAGGCGCTAATCGCCGGCTTGGCGGCGCGCGATAAAGTTCTCGACAAGCTTGGCTTCCATGCGCAAGTGAAAATCACGCAGCAATCGACGCTTCTCTTTCTCGACATGAACGGCAAGCGGCAGCCGCTTCGCCGACGAAACGGCGGCTTTATTGCGGGCGATGTGAAGTTTAGCGCCGCCGAATTGCTGCAAAAAGTTGACAGCGCCCCGCAAGAATTGACGCCCAGCGTATTGCTGCGCCCCGTCCTGCAGGATTCGCTTTTGCCCACCGCTGCTTATATCGGCGGACCAGCGGAAGTCGCTTACATGGCGCAGGCGCAGGTCGTCTATCGCCGCATCCTCGGACGTATGCCCGCGATTTTGCCGCGCGCCAGTTTCACGCTGATCGAGCCTACGGTGTCGCGCGCGCTGAAGAAATACACCCTCGATTTCCGTGATGCGTTGCACGGACGCCAAACAGTTCGCCGCAAGATGGAATTGAATTCCTTGTCGCGCGGCCTTGCGGCAAAATTCTCGCGTGACGACAAGGGTCTGAAGCGAATTCTCGGAAGTTACCGCGCTCCGCTCGGCCGAATGGACAACTCGTTGCCCGCGGCGCTCGATACGGTCGAACGAAAAATCCTCTACCAATTCGAAAAACTGCGCGGCAAGGCCGGACGTGCTGAAAACTTTCGCACCGGCGTGCTGGATCGCCATGAGAGGGGAATTCTGGGCGCATTATTCCCGCATCATGGCTTGCAGGAGCGCACGCTGTGCCTGCTGCCGTTCCTGGCGCGCCAGGGAATGGAATTGCTCGACCGCCTCTCGGTTGAAATGTCGACTGAAATGTCGGGCGAGATGAGCGAGCCTTGTTCGGGCCACCGCGTCGTCACGCTATAGCTCGTCGTTCGAAGGCAAGCGCTAATGTCAATCCGCCGTTTCGTGCGCCAACGGCGTGTTAAAATCCCACAGGCGAGGCGTTGTCGGCCCCGCATGGGAAGCAGCGAAAGCGAAGGAGAAGGCCGATGAAAATCACGCCGGGAAAATTGCAAGGGCTCACGAAAGTGTCCACGTCCGCGGGAGTGATTGCCGCGGCGGCGATGGACCAGCGCGGCTCATTGAAGAAAGCGATTGCGGCGGGCAAGGGAATTGACTCGCACGCCGTCACACCCGAGATGATGTCTGAATTCAAGCAGGCCGTGGTGCGCGTGCTCACGCCGCATGCCAGCGCGATCCTGCTCGATCCCGAGTACGGTTTGCAGCCCGCGCGATGGCGTTCGTCAAACGCAGGATTGCTGCTCGCGTACGAAAACAGCGGTTACGATAACTCGCGCCCCGGACGCTTGCCGGATTTGCTCGACGATTGGTCGGCGCGCCGCCTGAAAGAAGCAGGCGCGGATTGCATCAAAATTCTGATGTACTACACGCCGTTCGATCCGCAGCCGATCAAGGAAATTAAGCATGCATGGATTGAGCGGCTCGGCGCGGAATGCGCCGCCGAGGATATTCCGCTCTTCGCGGAATTTGTCGGCTACCAGGACGGCATGGACGAAAAGGGAATCGAGTACGCGAAGAAAAAGCCCGACGTTGTGATGCAGACCATGGGCGAGTTTTCGAAGCCGCAATATCGCATTGACGTGCTCAAGGTCGAAGTCCCCGTAAACATGGCCTACGTGGCGGGCGCGCGTTCCTGCAAGGGCGAATCCGCGTACACGATGGACCAGGCAAAGCAGCATTTTCAGCGCGCGGCTGCCGCGGCGAAGAAGCCGTTCATTTATCTTTCCGCGGGAGTTAGCAACGACACTTTCATCGAGACGCTGCAACTGGCCGCCGATGCGGGCGTGAATTTCTCGGGCGTGCTGTGCGGACGCGCCACCTGGAAAGACGGCGTACCGATTTACGCCAAGCAGGGGCTCAACGCGTTTCAGGACTGGCTTGCCGATCAAGGCGTGAAGAATATCGAGAACGTAAACCGCGCCTTGCGCGCTGCCAAACCGTGGTACGCATTCTACGGCGCGGAGTCCGCCGCGGCGCTCGCGTGAATCCGGAGCACATGAAAGAAACCAGCAAGCACGAACCGGCGCCGCGTGCCCTGTCAGGCACAACGTCGCGTACGTTTGAAGTCAAGACCGAGCGTCACACACAGCTCAAGAAAATTACGGCCGAAGTCGAACAGGCCGTCGCCGAGTCAGGCTGCAAAAGCGGTGTCTGTTATGTGTACGTCCCGCACACGACCGCTGGCGTGATTATTAATGAAGGCGACGATCCGGATGTCGCGCGAGACATCGAAACAACGCTCGATCGAATCGTGCCGCACACGGCGATTTATCACCACGCCGAAGGCAACGCGGATTCGCACATCAAGACGGCTCTCACAGCGACCACGGCAACGATTTTTATAGAAGACGGCGAACTCGCCCTCGGAAGATGGCAGGGAATCTTCTTCTGTGAATTCGACGGCCCGCGCCGCCGCGAAGTGCGCGTCAAAATTGTCCCGGACGCCGCCTACTAGTGCTGCGTAACCGAAGTGACGCGTAGATGCGTCAGGGCACGGTTTTAACCGTGCCGCTAAAGCGTCGGGAGAGGAAGGGCTTCAGCCCCTGAGGCGCCGTTAAAGTGTCCGATGCCCATGTGTGTCGAATTTCGGATGCGCAACACTAGCGGATGAACAAGAGCGCAATGCCAAATACGAGCAGCCTCGATACGCGAATGGAGCACAACGCTGCGGCGACGCTCGGAATTTACGTGCAGGTGCCGTTCTGCCAGACGAAGTGCACATACTGCAATTTTCATACGGGTGTGGTCGCGCGCAGTTTGTATCGCCCCTATGTGGACGCGGTGTGCCGCGAAATCGCGGAATCGCGCGCGTCGCGCGACGTCGCGGTCGATACGATTTATCTCGGCGGCGGGACGCCGAGCTTGCTCGAACCGGCTGATCTTGGCCGCGTCATGGACGCGATACGCCAAAATTATTCCTGCGCGCTCGAAGAAGTTACGCTCGAAGCTGATCCCGAGACAATCACGGCAGAGAAAGCTGCCGCATGGCTCGGTGCAGGAATCAACCGCGTCAGCATGGGCGTTCAGTCGTTGAACGATGGGGAGTTGCGCGCGGCTGGGCGCATGCACCGCCGCGACGATGTGTATCGTGCGGTGCAAATTCTCCGCGCGGCAGGTTTTCGAAATATCAGCATGGACTTAATTGCCGGCCTGCCGCATCAGACGCGCCCGAGTTGGGAAGCGTCCGTTGGAGAATTGATCGCGTTGCGGCCCGAACACCTTTCCATTTATCTTTTGGAAGTAGACGACGGCAGCCGTCTGGGCAAAGAAATCATCTCCGGCGGCGACAAATATGGAGCAGCTGCAGTGCCGTCCGACGATGCGATGGCTGATTTTTACGAGTCGGCATGTGCGACGTTAGCGGCAGCTGGCTTCGAGCATTACGAGATTTCCAATTGGGCGCTCCCCGGCTTCGCTTCCAAACACAACTTGAAATACTGGCGTCGCCAGCCATACATCGGTTTCGGCGCCGGCGCGCATTCATTCGATGGCCAACGGCGCTGGGCGAATGTCCACGATCCATCGGCGTATGCCGCCGCGATCGCGCAAGGACGCGTGACAATCGAAAGCGAAGAAGCAGTTACCGCCGCGCAGGCGCTCGAAGAGGAATTGTTTTTGGGCCTCCGCCAGCTTGCCGGCATCAACCTCGCGCGAATCCAGCGTGACTATTCCGCGGACCTAAGCGCGCGCGTCAACAAATTGCTGGACGACGGCTTGATTGAGCGCGATGGCGACACGATTCGCTTGAACGCCGCGAAGCTGACAATCTCGAACGAAGCGTTCGTGGAATTGTTGGGTTAGCGCCTCAGCTATTTGTCTATGGCCAGGCTCTACTTGTTGTCATTCCGACGAGCAAGCGCGAGGAGGAATCTGCAGTTTGCGTGGCACGGGCTTCAGCCTGTGTGCTTTTGTTTTCGTAGGGTCAGGGTTTGCAGGGCCGCGTGCTCGTTCGTAACGCTGCGTCAGGGCACGGCTTCAGCCGTGCCAAAAGCTGCTATTTTTTAAGGGGGCTTTAGCCCCTGAGGCCATTCGTCATGCAGCCCAGCCAGTATTTACGCGGCACGGCGTAAAAAGAGCGAGGAATAGAAATGTACGAATCGAGAAACGATGCGAAAAGTGGCGACGCTCCAGTCGATCTGCGCAGCGACACGGTAACGCGTCCAACTCCCGCGATGCGCCGCGCCATGGCGGAAGCGGAAGTGGGCGATGACGTCTACGGCGAGGATCCCACCGTAAATAAATTGCAGGAGCGCGCGGCGGAAATGTTCGGCCGCGAAGCAGCGCTGTTTGTGCCCAGTGGCTCCATGGGCAACCTGCTCGCCATCAAGACGTGGACGCGGCCGGGCCTTGAAGTGATTTGCGAGCAGCGCGCGCACGTAAATCAGTACGAGCTCGCGTCAATGTCCGCGGTGGCGGGTTGCATGCCGCGGCCCATCTCCGCGCAGGACGGAATTTTAACCTGGACGATGATCGAATCGATGCTGCGCCCCAAGGGCTATCACTATTCGCAGACAGGACTCGTCACGCTCGAAAACACGCACAACATGGCGGGCGGCACAATTTATCCGCTCGAACTCGCCGAGGAGATTTGCGAGCGCGCGCACGAATTGAAATTGCCCGTGCATCTCGATGGCGCGCGCATTTTCAATGCGTCGGTGGCGCTCGGGAAAAGCGTCAAAGATCTGACGCGCAAATTCGATTCCGTCATGTTCTGCTTGTCGAAGGGCCTCGCCGCGCCCGTGGGCTCGATGCTCGTCGGCTCGCGCGATTTCATCGACAAGGCGCACATTTACCGCAAAATGCTCGGCGGAGGAATGCGTCAGGTCGGCGTTCTCGCAGCGGCGGGCTTGATTGCGCTCGAAGAGTCGCCCAAGACTCTCCATCGCGACCACGAAAACGCGCGGCACCTGGCCGAGGGATTGTCGAAACTTCCGGGAATCGCGCTTGATCCCAAAAAAGTAGTGACGAACATCGTCATTTTCGACGTACGCGGAACAGGGAAGACCGCCGCGGAAATCAGCGCGGCGCTCGGCAAGCGCAAAGTTCTCGCCGGTGCGACGGATAAATATTCCGTGCGCATGGTCACGCATTGCGACGTGGATCGCTCCGGTGTCGAACGCGCCGTCGCCGCACTCGTGGAAATCTGCAAAGCGCCCGCGCGAACGCACGCGTAGGAACGCACCGCGGGCCGCGGTCTGCTTTTGGCGTGCGCACCAATATGGTAAAGTTTTCGTTCGGTGATTTGTGCGCAGCTGGGGCGACCACTGGAAGTGATTGCATAAAAATAGCGAGGTGACGTGGATTTCTCTCTGACCGATGAACAGCAGCACCTCCGGCGCACCGTCCGCGAATTCGCCGAAGGTGAAATTGCTCCACACGTGATGGAGTGGGACGAAGCCTCGAAATTTCCTGCGGAAATTATTCCCCAACTCGGCGAAATGGGTTTGCTCGGCGTTATTTTCCCCGAAAAATACGGCGGCGCGGGACTGGGCTACCTCGAATACTCCATCGTCATCGAGGAATTGTCGCGCGTCGATGGTTCCGTGGGATTGATCGTTGCCGCGCACAATTCTCTGTGCTCGAATCACATCTATAAATTCGGCACCGAGGCGCAGAAGCAAAAATACTTGCCGGGCCTGACGACAGGGAAAAAACTCGGCTGCTGGTCCCTCACCGAGCCTGGCGCGGGTTCCGACGCGGGCGGCACGCGCACCGTGGCTGCGCAAAAAGACGGCGGCTGGGTGCTCAACGGCGCGAAAACATTCACCACCAATGGCCACTACGCCGACGTTTGCGTCGCCATGGCCGTTACCGACGCCGCAAAAAAACAGCACGGCATTTCCGCATTCATCATCGAAAAGGGAACGCAGGGATTTCGTCCCGGCAAAAAAGAGAACAAGTTGGGCATGCGTGCCAGCGACACTTCCGAAGTGATTTTCAGCGACTGCCGCGTGCCTTCCGAAAATCTGCTTGGAAAAGAAGGCGAAGGCTTCATCAACAGCCTGCAGGTTTTGGACGGCGGCCGCATTTCGATTGCCGCGCTGGCGCTGGGCATGGCGCAAGGAGCGTACGAGGCCGCCGTAAAGTACGCGAAGCAGCGCAAGCAATTCGGCAAGGCAATCAGCGAGTTTCAAGCCATTCAGTTCAAGCTCGCGGACATGGAGACGGAAATCGAAGCGGCGCGCCTGCTCGTCTGGCAATCGGCGTACCTCGCGGATAAATCGCGTGCCAAGGGCGGCGAAGGCGTGCGCTTTACGCGCGAATCGAGTATGGCTAAACTTTTTGCATCGGAAGTGGCTGTCCGCGTGGCCAATGAAGCGGTGCAGGTCTTCGGCGGTTATGGTTTCGTCAAGGATTACCCGGCGGAAAAATATTATCGCGACGTCAAACTCTGCACGATTGGCGAGGGTACCAGCGAAATCCAGCGTCTCGTCATCGCTCGCCAACTCCTCGGAAAAGGTTAGAGCGGCGCGCCGATGCCCGTGGCCTCCACACCGTCCATCACCATCAACCAGTGGGTTGACCAAGTGCGCGCGGGCGACGTGCGCGCCGTCTCTCGCGCCATGACGGAAATCGAAAATCGCACCGGCGACGCCGAGAATTTAATGCGTCAACTTTTCCCGTACACGGGAAATTCATATTGCATTGGCATCACCGGCGCTCCCGGCACGGGGAAGAGCACGCTCGTCGATCGCATGGCGGCGCATTACCGTTCGCAAAAGCAAACCGTCGGCGTGATCGCCGTCGATCCCTCGAGCCCGTTTACCGGCGGCGCGATTCTCGGCGACCGCATACGCATGCAAGGCCACGCCTCCGACAGCGGAGTTTTTATTCGCTCCATGGCCACGCGCGGTTCCCTCGGCGGCCTTTCGCAAGCGACAAGCGATGCCGCGCTGCTTCTTGATGCGGCGGGGAAGAAATATGTGCTGGTCGAGACGGTCGGCGTTGGCCAGGGCGAAGTGGAAATTGTGCGCCTGGCCGACTGCACTCTTGTCGTGCTCGTTCCCGGAATGGGTGACGACGTCCAGAATTTGAAAGCCGGCCTGATGGAGATCGCCGATATTTTCGTATTGAACAAAGCAGACCGCGAAGGCGCGGATCGTTTTGAGCAGCAGCTTCGCGCGATTTTGCAGCTCGTGCCGGAAAGAAACGGATGGAAGCCGCCAATCGTCCTTACGGTGGCCACCGAGAATCAAGGCATCGAGGAACTCTCGCGCCAGATCGAACGTTTCCGCGCGCACTTCCACGGAAAGACCGAGCGTCGCGCGAAAGAGATTGCCTTGTGGCGGGAGCGTTTGCTGAACTTGCTGCGCGAGCGCCTGGTGCGCCGCGTGGTGGACAAGCTCGCGACGGATGGCACGCTCGAATCATTGGCGGCGGAAGTCGCCGAGCGCAAACGCGATCCATATTCAGCGGTGAGCGAGATGCTCGACCGCGCAGGACTGGGAGGTGTCCATTGAGATTTGGCGATCTGGAATTCTTGGTGCTGAATGACGGGACTCTGCGTCTCGACGGCGGCGCGATGTTCGGCGTGGTGCCGAAGCCGATGTGGGAGAAGAAATCGCGTGCGGACGAGCGCAACCGCATTGTGCTCGCGATGAATTGCCTCCTGATTCGCGCCGCAGGCAAAACGATTCTCGTCGAAACAGGCGCGGGCGACAAATGGGACGCGAAAAGGCGCGACATTTACGCCTTCGAAGGCTCGCCACGATTCCCCGACCAGCTTGCGGCGCACGGAGTGAAGCCGGAAAACGTCGACATCGTCATCAACACGCATTTGCATTTCGACCACTGCGGTTGGAACACGCGCATCGTTGACGGCAAATCCCGGCCAACGTTTCCGAATGCGCGCTACGTGGTGCAGAAAAAAGGTTTCGACCACGCGAAGAAGCCCACGGAGCGCGACCAGGCGAGTTTTATTGCCGACAATTATCTGCCCGTCGAAGAGGCGGGCCAGTGCTGGCTTCTCGAAGGCGACGCCGAAATTGTGCCGGGCGTCAGCGTTTTTCTTGTTCCGGGGCATACGCACGCAATGCAGTGCGTAAAACTCACGGGCGGTGGAAAGACAGCCGTTTTTCTCGCTGACCTGGTGCCGACCATCGCGCATCTGCCACTCGCGTGGATCATGGGATTCGACTTGTTTCCCCTCACGACGCTCGAGAACAGGAAAAAATGGCTGCCGCAAATTGCAAATAACGGCTGGCTCACGCTGTTTGCGCACGACCCTGTGATTCGCGCCGCGTATCTGCGCGAGCGGAACCACAATTACGAAGCGGAACCGGTTCAAATCGATTGAGTCCTGCATCAGATTCCTGAAAAAAAGTAAACGGTGAGGAGAATGGCGAAAAACCGGAAGACAACGAAGCGCGCGGCGAGCGAACCAGTGCGCATCGGAATCATCGGCGGCAGCGGCCTCTATTCGATGGCTGGGCTCAGCGGCACTCGGGAAATTCGCGTGAAGACGCTTTTCGGCGCCCCTTCCGACGCATTTGTAATCGGCACGCTCGAAGGCCAGCGCGTCGCGTTTCTCGCGCGCCACGGCCGCGGCCACAGGATTCTCCCAAGCGAAATCAATTATCGCGCCAACATTTACGCCATGAAAACGCTCGGTGTCGAACGCATCCTGTCAGTAAGCGCGGTCGGCTCTTTGCGCGAGGACTTGCATCCGCTAGAATTTCTAATCCCAGATCAGTTCTTCGACCGCACCCGCGGCCGCATCGCCACTTTTTTCGGCGACGGAATTGTGGCGCACGTCGGGTTTGACAAGCCAACGTGCGGGCAACTGGCGAAGTTGCTGGCCGAATCGTGCGGTCGCGCCGCCGTGAAGGCGCACGCAAAAGGGACGTACGTTTGCATGGAAGGCCCGCAATTTTCCACGCTGGCGGAATCGCATTTCTATCGCCAGTCGCATTTCGACGTGATTGGCATGACAAATTTAACGGAAGCGAAGCTCGCGCGCGAAGCGGAGATTTGCTACGCCACCGTAGCGATGATCACCGATTACGATTGCTGGCATCCTGAACATGATTCCGTCTCCGTGCCCGACATCATCGCCAATCTGAACAAAAACGCCGCGAACGTTCAGCGCGTGATTCGTGAAACCGTGCGCACTTTGCCGGACGCGCGCGATTGCAAATGCGGCTCGGCTCTCGCGCACGCGATTTTGACGGACCGCAAGTTGATTCCCGCGGCGACGAAGCGGCGCCTCGCTCCGATCATCGGTAAATACATTTCCTGAACACGAGAGGAATTCCTAATGTCGTTACTTGTTGTGGGTTCTGTTGCGTTCGATGCCATCGAGACGCCGTTTGGCCAAACGGAGCGAACCATCGGCGGCGCAGCCACGTATTTCGCGCTTGCCGCAGGTTTGCTTTCGCCCGTGCGCCTCGTCGGCGTGGTGGGCGAGGATTTCAGCGCCGCGGACGAAGCTGTTTTTCACGGCAGAAAAATCAATCTCGCAGGTTTGGAACGCGCCGTCGGGAAAAGTTTTTTCTGGGCTGGCCGCTACAGCGATGATTTGCGGACCCGCGAGACCTTGCGGACGGATTTAAACGTCTTCGCCACGTTCGCGCCAAAGTTGCCGGACGCGTACCGCGATTCCTCGTTCGTCTTCCTGGGCAATATCGACCCGCAGCTCCAACGCAACGTGCTCAAGCAAATGCGCCGCCGTCCCAAACTTGTCGCGCTCGACACAATGAATTACTGGATCTCCGGCACGCGAGCGGAACTCGAAAAGACCTTGAAATTAATCGACGCGCTGCTTATCAATGACGAAGAAGTATGCCAGCTTGCAGGAGAAAGCAATTTGCTGCGCGCGGCGCGATGCGTGTTGCGCATGGGGCCAAAAGCGCTCGTCATCAAGCGCGGAGAATACGGCTCGATGATGTTCCATCGCGATTCGATTCTGGCCGTGCCGGCCTATCCGCTTGAAGAAGTCCACGATCCGACGGGCGCCGGCGACAGTTTCGCGGGAGGCTTCATGGGCTATCTTGCGAGCCACTCGCAGGCCAATCACGTTTCGCTGCGACGCGCAATGGTCTACGGATCGGTGCTCGGAAGTTTCGCGGTGGAAAAGCTGGGCGTCGAGCGCCTACGAACAGTCAAACGCCGCGAAGTCGAAACGCGTGCTCGCGAACTCGTGCGCATGATGCATATACAGCTCTAATGCTTGAAAGCGAATTTTCTCTTTCAACAGGGCCGGGCAGAGAATCGGCGCACATGCGGCGGCGTGATGGCGATTGATTTAACCTCCACGATTGCGGGAAAGCTTTTGCTGGCGGCGGCGCTCGGCGGCGTTGTGGGCTTTGAGCGCGAACTGCGCCGCAAGGCGGCCGGGCTGCGCACCAGCATGCTGATCTGCATGGGCTCGTGCTTCTTCATGATTATTTCGGCGATAGCCGCCACGCATCCCGAAGACGACCACACCCGCATCGCGGCGCAAATTATCGCCGGAATCGGATTCCTGGGCGCAGGCGTGATTCTGCGCGAGCGAGGAAACGTGGTCGGGCTCACCACAGCCGCCACCGTCTGGGCCACGGCAGCCGTTGGAATGGGCGTGGGCACGGGCATGTACGTCACGTCCGTCTTCGCCACGGGGCTAATCCTGCTTTCGCTGACGACGCTCGGATGGGCCGAAGCTCGCTTGGGAATTAAAACTCGTCTTATCACCGTTCGATTAACCTCCACCAATGGCGACGCCGTCATGAAGCGGGCGCGCGAAATTTTTCAGGACATGAAAGTCTCGATTCAGCATTCCGAATTGCGCCGCGCGGGTGAAGAATCGGTGATGGAATTCGACGCGGAGGTCGCTTTGCCGCAGGAACACGAGCTGTTGCGGCGATTAAGCTTGCTGCCCGCGCGTTGCGAAATGGTCCCTGTGGAGTTCCAACGCGACAGCTAGCGTCTTGTTACCGGCAAGGGTGACACATGGCTGCGTCAGGGCACGGTTTTAACCGTGCCGACCAACTCTCGGGCGAAAAGGGGCTTCAGCCCCTGAGGCAGGTTGTGCGATGTAGCCCATGACTCTCGAATTTCGGAAACGCAACACTAGAATCCGCACTTTCGATTGTTTGCTGACGGGATTCTTCACGGAGCCAATCTGAGCACTCAGCCGTGCGCGGATCGCATCTCTCCGCCCGGCACAATGCCGAGATTCTCGTTTGTTTAAGTTTAAACACCAGTGAACTCATCCGATGCGCGCGCATTCGTCTCACTGGACTCGCCTTCGGAAGTTTTCTATGCTCGGTGCCGTCACATGCCACCCGTCGTCAAGCCGCCGCCGCTCGAACGCGGAAATACCGTGCGAATCGTTGCGCCCGCCAGTCCCGTTGAAGAAGCGGCGCTGCGCAAGGGCTGCGACGAACTGCAGCGTCTCGGATACGAAGCGCGATGGGATCCGCGCGTATTGGCGCGCCAGGGATATTTTGCCGGCGGCGCGGAAGAGCGGCTCGCGAAATTGTCGCGTGCGCTGGAGGAAAACGCATCTCGCGCCGTGATTTGCGCGCGCGGCGGATATGGCTCCGGATATTTGCTCGATCGCCTGGACACGCGTGCCCTGAAATCGCCGAAGGCGCTCCTCGGATATAGCGACATCACGCTGCTGCAGCTTTTTTTGTGGCGCAAGAAACGCTGGGTGACTTTCTACGGCCCCATGGTTGCCTCTGGTTTTGATAAAGGCGCCGATGTTGCCGGAGGCTACGATTCGGAATCGTTTCAACAGGCGCTCACGCAGACGAGCCACGTGTGGAAGATCGATCTCCGCGGCGAAACTCTTTTTTTTGGCCAAGCCGAGGGCACAATCATCGGCGGATGCCTTACGCTCGTCGAAGCCACGCTCGGCACGCCGTGGGAAATTCAAACGAGCGGATCGATTTTGCTGCTCGAAGATCGCGCAATGAAGCCGTATCAAGTTGACCGCGCGTTGATACACTTGCGACAAGCCGGCAAATTCAAGGGCGTGCGCGGAATGGTTCTCGGAGAATTTCCGGAATGCGAAGTGCCGCAGGGAAACACGTCGGTGCGCGATGTGTTTGAGAGAATCATCGAGCCATTGCAAATTCCCGTCGTATGGGGAGCGCCCGTCGGCCACACGCCGCGCGCGATGCTCACGATACCACTGGGAATCAAGGCGCGCGTGGTGGCGCATGGCAGCGGAAGGCTGGAGTTTCTCGAACCCGCATGCGCCAACGCGCAGGCACACGAAACCAAACGAGGAGACAAGTCACGACGCTCCTGAAACAAACTCTCCGCCACATTCATCTGCTCGGAATCGGTGGCGCGGCAATGGCCCCGGTCGCGGGCATGTTGAAGGAGCGCGGCCACACAGTCACGGGCTCCGATACTAATGTGTATCCTCCGGCGTCCACGCTGCTCGCCGCGCTCGGCATTCCGTGGAACGAGGGTTTTCGTGCTGAGAATTTGAAACCAGCCCCCGATTTGATTGTCGTCGGCAACGCAATCTCTCGCGGAAATCCAGAACTCGAGGCCGCGCTCGACGAAAAGATTCCGTACTGGTCGATGCCCCAGACACTCGAAGAATTGTTTTTGCCGGGCCACACTTCAATCGTGATTGCCGGAACGCACGGCAAAACGACCACTACCGCGATGCTGTCCTGGATTTTTCATGTCGCAAACCGCCATCCGGATTTTCTTGTCGGCGGAGTAGTCCCGAATTGTGGCGACAAGAGCTATGGACTCGGCGGCGGCGACGAATTCATCATCGAAGGCGATGAATACGATTCCGCGTATTTCGATAAAGCTCCGAAGTTTCTGCATTATCATCCCGACGAATTGATTTTAACTTCGCTCGAATTCGACCACGCGGACATCTACTCCGATTTGGCCGCGATCGAATTGCAATTCCGGCGGCTCGTGAATCTGGTGCCGCGCCGTGGCAGAATTCTCGTGTGGGGTGAAGCGCCGAACCTGGTCGCGTGCACGTCGAAGGCATTCTGCGCCGTCGAAAAATATGGGCTCACGCCGGAGATGGACTGGTATGCGGGCGATATCGAATGGCGCGAGGGCATGACACATTTCCGCGTGGCCTATCACGGCGAAGAGGTAACGCGCATTCGTATGCCGCTCGCGGGCCGGCACAATGTGATGAACGCGCTGGCATGCGTCGCCATGTCGTTCACGCGCGGCGTCGAATGCGAAGCGATTGAAGTCGCGCTCGCGAAATTTCAGGGCGTGCGCCGCCGCATGGACATCAAAGGCGAAGTCGGCGGCGTATTGGTCGTTGAGGATTTTGCGCATCACCCCACTGCGATTCGCGCGACGATTGAAGCCGCGCGTTCGCGCTGGCCTGAACGCAAACTCTGGGTCGCTTTCGAGCCGCGCTCAAATACCATGCGTCGACGCATCTTTCAGGATGATCTTGCGTCGGCGCTTGCCATGGCGGATGGCGCGGTCCTCGGCGCGGTGAATCGCGCCCAACTTTTATCTGACGAGGAACGTCTCGATCCTGAATATGTGACGGCGGCGATTCGAAAACTCGGCAAACCAGCGCGCGCATTTGCATCGGCAAGCGAGATCGCGGACTTTCTTGCGTCGCAACTTCTTTCGGGCGATCTTGTGCTCGTCATGTCGAATGGCAGCTTCGACGGTTTGTGCGGTCGCTTGCTCGAGATCCTGGGGAAGGGAACAGCAGCGCGCAAATCGTGAGAAATATCCACAAACCAATATCAAGATCGCTTCTACTGGTTATGTTCGCGATATTTTTTCTATCGCAGCATGCCGCTGCCGCAATTCACTATACGATTTCACTCGCGCATCCGGAGCAGCACACTTTTCACGTCACAATGGTTGTCGCGAACGTCGGACGCCAATTGGATGTTGCGATGCCCGCCTGGAATGCCACGTATGACATTCGCGATTTCGCGTACCATGTCACCGACGTACAAGCTCATGACACGGTCGGCGCACCGCTGCATGTGGTCAAACTCGACAAGCAAACGTGGCAAATCACTGCTCTCGCCAATTCGCAGCATGATCTGGGCACGGTAACGATTCAGTACGAAGATTATTGGGACGAGCCGGGGCCGTTCAGCTCCCAACTTAATTCTCGCCACGCATTTCTGAATCTAGCCGAAGTGCTTTTCTACGTTCCGTCGCGCCGCGCGGAAGAAACGGACGTGCAATATTCCAATGCCCCGGAGAATTGGCGCGTCGCGGAAGAATTACCGGCCGGAAAATCCGCGGAAACTTTCGCCGCACCAAGTTACGATGCGCTCGTTGATGCGCCCGCCGAAATCGGCGCATTTCACCAATTTCAGTTTGATGCCAACGGCGCGCATTTTCGCGTTGTCGTTGACGGCAAGGACTGGGATCAGCAAAAACTCGGCGACACTTTGCGCAAAATCGTTTCTTATGAGACAGGAATGATGCGCGATGTGCCGTTCCACGAGTACATGTTCATTTTTCATTTCGGCCCTTACGCTGAAGCGGGTGTGGGCGGAATGGAGCACGCAAATTGCACAGCCATCGCTGTGCCCTCGGACGAGATGGCCGCAAACGTCGCGGCGCACGAGTTTTTTCATCTGTGGAATGTAAAGCGCATTCGCCCGCAAACGCTCGAGCCCGTGGACTTCACGAAAGAGATGTGGACGCGCGCGTTGTGGTTCGCCGAAGGCGTCACCAGCACGTACGCCGCTTACACCATGGTGCGGACAGGTCTGTGGAGTCACGATCAGTTTTACGCCGACCTCGCTCAACAGTTCACCGCGCTCGATGCGCGTCCCGCGCATCGCTGGCAAAGCGCCGAGGAATCGAGCCTCGATACATGGCTCGACAAATACGATTACTACGATCGCCCCGAAGTCAGCATTTCGTACTACAACAAAGGCCAGATCCTCGGCGTGCTGCTCGACCTCGAAATTCGCGACGCAACGAACAATCGCAAATCTCTCGACGACGTGTTGCGCGCCATGGATGCCGACTATGCGCATCGCAATCGTTTCTACAACGACAGCGCCGGCGTCGAGCAGGAAGCGGAGAAAGTCTCAGGCCGAAACTTGAAGGACTTCTTTGCGAAGTACGTCGCGGGTACGGACGACATACCGTATGACGATTTTCTTCGCATCGCCGGCCTCACGGCCACAAAACAGCAGCAGGCGATTGCCGATTTTGGATTTGAAGTCTCGCGCGGTCGCAGTGGACCACTTCAAGTCGCCGCGGTCACTCCCGGCAGTGAAGCGCAGCAGGCTGGATTGCAGGCAGGCGACGTGCTCGTGAAGCTCGATGGCCAACCGTTTCCGCGATTCGCGCAGCGATGGCTTTTGTCGCACGCGCCGGGCGACAAAGTAAAATTGCAAATCGAACGCAATGCGAGCCAGCGCGAAATCTCATTAACGCTAGGCAAGCAGACAATACAGAGCTATTCCATTTCCGAAATACCCGCCGCAAGCGCAAAGCAGCGGCAAATTCGCAACGGAATGCTCACTGGCGCCACCGACTAGCAGCCGTTGCGTGGCACAGGCTTCAGCCTGTGTGCTTTTGCTTTTTTAGGGGCGGGGTTAAATCCCCACGCGTCGGCGCAACGCGTCAAGCCTTCGTCTTGCAGCGTCAGGGCACGGCTTCAGCCGTGCCAAAAAGATGCAGAAATTCAGGGGTTTTAACCCCTGAGGCCGGGCACAATGTTCGTCCGAAGCATTTGTGAGATAGTTTGGATAGTCCGTAAACCAAATGCCCATACTGGCAAACACGGCTGACCATCGAGATCGCATCTCTCGCGCGCGATCCTCGGCTTTTCGTGCGTTGCCTTCACAGCGTTTACCCTCACAATGATGCGTACCATTCTGGCCGTCGCATTCCTCGCCCTCTACATCGTGCTTGTCGGCCTGCCCGTTATCGCCTATTCCTTGCTCAGCCACACGAGCGATTTTCTTTTTCGCGCCGGCAAATGGGGCATTGGCGTTTCCATGCGGCTCGCCGGCGTGCGCGTGCGAACCGAAGGGCTCGAGAATATTCCTGCGAGCGTGTGCATATTCGCAGCGAATCACGTCAGCAATCTTGATCCTCCCGCGGCGCTGATTGGCATTCCGCGAAGAGTTTCATTTTTGGCCAAGCGCGAAGTCTTCAACGTCCCGATTGTCAAAACGGCCCTGCGGCTGGGAAAAATTGTCGCGGTCGACCGCAGCGATCGCGAATCCGCCGTCGCCAGCATCGATCAAGCCGTTCAGTATCTGCACGAAGGAATTTCGTTTGTGGTTTTTCCCGAAGGCACGCGCAGCAAGGACGGCCAATTGAAGCCCTTCAAGAAGGGAACATTTGTGATGGCGATTCAGGGACGCGTTCCGGTCGTCCCTGTATCGATACTCGGAACCCGCGAGCGCATGCCCAAGGGAACTCTCGCAACGGTGCCCGGCGAAATTCTGATTCGTTTCGCTCCGCCTGTGGACAGCACTGCGTATACGATGGAGCAGCGTGAGGCATTATTGGCGCGCGTCCAGGAAGCAGTCGCAGCGGGACTCAACGCTCCACGATGATTGCAAATATTGCGTCGCTGATTTCGGATCAGAATTGATCTCCATCAGTTCGGGAGAATTATTGAGTGGTACGGTTCTCGAAATTTTCGAGACGAGATTTGCTGAAAGCCATGGGGACCGCGGCTGCGTGCGCCCCTCTTGGCGTGCGCCGCGCATTCGCGCAGGCGCCGCCCTCCGTTAAGTTCATCGACATCGCAGAATCCGCCGGAATCGATTTTCGTCATGACAATGCAGC
>Ga0307373_10002623_pt1 | contig 32155 bp, 29 predicted proteins | sample OX2MG_FD_202534 | JGI IMG/M metagenome (GOLD analysis project Ga0307373, IMG submission 202534) | Soil microbial communities from Risofladan, Vaasa, Finland - OX-2 | ecosystem: Environmental > Terrestrial > Soil > Coastal area > Acid sulfate soil | place: Finland: Risofladan, Vaasa | collected...
AGGTAGAAGGCGGGACCGGCGCGCCGGCCGGTCTCCCAGCGCAGCGGGAGCTCGGCCCAGGTCGCGTTGATGTGCTCCCAGAACTCGACCGGGACCACGTGCCGGACGGCGCGTGTGTTCTCCCGCGCCGCGGCCAGCGCTCCTGCGATGGACGACCGGCTCGTGGAGTCGGTGGCGAGCCGCTCGGTCGCCTGCCAGAGGGTCTCGGTCCCCGAATCGGGCAGGCCCATGACGGCCAGAAGCCGTCGGGCGGCGTGCGAGCCCTCGACGTCGCTCTGCTCGAGCGCCTGGTACACCGAGACGTCGAGAATGCGGGCCGTGCCCTCGGCCCGCTCCACGTAGCGACCGACCCAGAAGATGGACTCCGCCACCCGGCTGAGAAGCGCCCGCGTCACGGGCACGACTCCCCCGCCTGTTGCGACTGCTGCTGCTGTTGTTGTTGTTGTTGTTGTTGTTGTTGTTGTTGTTGTTGTTGTTGTTGTTGTTGTTGTTGTTGTTGTTGTTGTTGTTGTTGTTGTTGGACGCCAAGCTCGCCATCCGATGCCGGCCCGACGTCCATCGGCGGCCCCGCCTGGAAGGGCGCCACCTGGCGCGGCGGGAGCACGGGCATGGAGAGCCCGCCGCCGACCACCCAGGTGTCCTTGGAGCCACCGCCCTGGCTGGAGTTCACCACCAGGCTGCCCTCGCCGAGGGCGACCCGTGTCAGGCCACCGGGGAGCACCCAGACGTCCTCGCCGTCGTTGACTGCGAAGGGGCGCAGGTCGACGTGCCGGCGCACCATGTTGTTGTCCACCCAGGTGGGCGACGTGGAGAGCGCGACCACACGCTGGGCGATCCAGTGCCTCGGATCGGCTTCCACCTCGAGAGCCAGCTCGTCGAGCTCGGCACCGGTCGCCGAAGGGCCGATGACCAGCCCCTTGCCGCCTGAGCCGTCGACCCGCTTGAAGACCAGGTCCCCTCGCCGCGCCAGCGCGTCCTTGCGCACGGCGTTGTCGACCAGGTGCATGGTCTCGACGTTGTGCAGGATGGGATCCTCACCCAGGTAGTAGCGGATCATGGCCGGCACGTACGTGTAGACGAGCTTGTCGTCGGCCACGCCGTTGCCCACTCCGTTGGCGATCGTGACCCGACCGGCCCGCGCCGCGTTGATGGCGCCCGGGCAGCCCACCAGTGACTCGGGGCGGAACTGCAGGGGGTCGAGATAATCGTCGTCGATCCGCCGGTAGATCACGTGCACCGGGACCTCGCCCTCGGTGGTCCGCAGGAAGACGTCGGTCCCGTGGCAGACGAGGTCGCGGCCCTCGACCAGATGCACGCCCATGAGGCGGGCCAACAGCGCGTGCTCGTAGAAGGCCGAGTTGTGCACGCCCGGCGTCAGCACGACCACCGTTGGGTCCTGCACCGCTGCCGGTGCGGAGCGGCGGAGCGCATTGATGAGGCGCGCCGGGTAGTCGGTGACCATCTGAATCGGCTGGCCCCAGAAGAGCTCGGGCAGCACGCGCGCCATGGCGGCGCGGTTGGCCAGCACGTAGCTCACGCCAGACGGGCTGCGGAGATTGTCCTCAAGCACGCGGAACTCGCCATCTTCGTCGCGGATGACATCGATGCCCGCCACGTGAATGCGTACGCCGTTGGAGGGCGAGAACCCGTAGGCGGCGCGTACGAAGCCAGGAGAGCTGGTGATCACATCGTGGGGGATGAGCCCGTCACTCACGATGCGAGCTGCGCCGTAAATGTCGTCCAGGAAGAGCTCGAGCGCGCGGACACGCTGGGCCACGCCCGCCGCCACCTTGGACCACTCGGCGCCGGTGAATATCCGGGGCACCACGTCGAGGGGGAACGGCCGCTCCTCGCCGTCGAGGTCGAAGGTCACGCCCTGGTCCATGAAGGCCCGGGCCAGCCGGGAACCGCGGGCCGAGACGTCCTCGGGCCCCATCTGGGCCAGCGAGGAGGCGACGGCCGCATAGGGCTCCCGGGCCGAGCCGTCCAGGGCGACCATCTCATCAAAGGCGGCCTCGGTCAGCCCACGGGCGGACGAGCCGTAGCCGTCAAAGAGGTCTCCCACGGACCTCAGGGTGCCAGCCATGTGTTTCGCTGGGGTTTCATGGTCGCGAACAGCCGGTGACGACAGGCCGGCCAACGAGGCAGGTGGGTGGGATCAAGCCCGCCATCGTACCGGGGGTGTTACCCGATGAGGCCCAGCTCCTTGACGTCATTGCGCTCCGCTAGCAGTTCGTCGGTAGTCACCCCGATGCGCTCGGTGGCGAAATCGTCGTGAGCGAAGGCCTCGACCACGGACCATCCCCCCTTGCCGTCCGCCTGGACCGGGAAACCGAACTGCAGACCCTCGGGCGCCCCGTACTGGCCCTCACTGGCGACTGCGACCGAGAAGCAGTCCCCCTTGGCCGTCTCCGTGCGCAGGCTCACCACGGTGTCGATCGCCGCAGCGGCCGCGCTGGCCGCCGAGGACGATCCCCGGGCGTCGATGATGGCGGCGCCCCGCTTCTGCACCGTCGTGATGAAGTCGCCCCGCAGCCACTCGGCGTCGGCGATCACCTCGGCCGCCGGCTTGCCACCGATCCGAGCATTGGCGAAGTCGGGGAACTGCGTCGCGGAGTGGTTGCCCCAGATGGCGACGTTGGTGACGTCGGCCACGGGGGCGTTCGCCTTGGCGGCCAGCTGAGCCTTGGCCCGGTTCTCGTCGAGCCGGGTCATCGCGAACCAGCGGTCGGCCGGCACCTCGGGCGCGTTGGAGCGCGCGATGAGGCAGTTGGTGTTGCAGGGGTTTCCGACGACGAGGATGCGCACGTCCGAGTCAGCGTTCTCGGCGATGGCCCGACCCTGGGGCTTGAAGATCCCACCGTTGACACTCAGGAGGTCACCGCGCTCCATGCCCGCCTTGCGCGGGATGGAGCCGACGAGGAGGGCCCACGAGGTCCCGTCGAACGCCGTCTTCAAGTCGGCCGTGGCGACGATGTCGTGCACGAGCGGGAAAGCGCAGTCGTCGATCTCCATCACCACACCCTCGAGCACGCGCATGGCGGGCTCGATCTCGAGCAGGCGCAGCACGATCGGCTGGTCGGCACCGAGGAGCTGGCCCGAGGCGATCCGGAACAGGATGGAGTAGCCGATCTGGCCACCGGCACCGGTGACGGTCACGTGGACGGGGGGCTTGGCCATGGAGAAGGTGGTCCTTTCCGACAGTTTCTCTTGTGGTGCTGATCCGACGGTGGTTCTGAGGTCTGGCTCTCTTTACAGGCGGTCGACTATGGCCGAGGCGAACTCGGAGCACTTGACCTCGGTGGCGCCCTCCATCAAGCGGGCGAAGTCGTAGGTCACGATCTTGTCGGCGATGGTGGCCTCGAGCGCCTGGACGATGTCTGCCGCCGCGTTGTTCCAGCCGATGTGCTCGAACATCAGCACGCCCGAGAGCAACACCGAGCCCGGATTCACCTTGTCCTGGCCGGCGTACTTGGGGGCCGTGCCGTGCGTGGCCTCGAAGATGCCGTGGCCACTCACGTAGTTGATGTTCGCCCCGGGCGCGATCCCGATCCCACCGACCTGGGCGGCCAGCGCGTCGGAGATGTAGTCGCCGTTGAGGTTCGTGGTCGCGATGACGTCGAAGTCCGACGGACGGGTCAACACCTGCTGCAGCGTGATGTCGGCGATGGTGTCCTTGACGAGGAGCTTGTCACCCGGCTTGCCGTCGCAGTCGTCCCACCCGACCGCCACGTCGGAGAACTCCTCGCGCACGAGGTCGTAACCCCACTCGCGGAACGCACCCTCGGTGAACTTCTGGATGTTGCCCTTGTGCACCATCGTCACGGACTCGCGCTTGTGGTCGAGTGCGTACTGAATGGCGGCCCGGATGAGTCGCTTGGATCCCATGGGCGAGATCGGCTTGATGCCGATGCCCGAGAGCTCGCGGATGGGCCAACCTCTCCGCCTCGGGAGTGCCGGACTGCACCTCGTAGCCGGCGTAGACGTCTTCGGTGTTCTCCCGGAAGATGACCATGTCGACCAGCTCGGGGTGCACGACCGGCGAGGGCACGCCGGTGAACCAGCGGACGGGCCGCAGGCACACGTAGAGGTCGAGAATTTGGCGCAGCGCGACGTTGAGCGACCGGATGCCGCCGCCGACGGGCGTCGTCAGTGGCCCCTTGATCCCGATGAGGTGCGAGCGGAAGGTGTCGACCGTCTCGTCGGGGAGCCAGTTCCCCGTCTCGTCGAACGCCTTCTGGCCGGCCAGGACTTCTTTCCAGGCGACCTTGTGGCCGTGCCTGGCGGCGGCGGCATCGAGGACCAGCTTGGCGGCGGGCCAGATGTCGACCCCCGTTCCGTCGCCCTCGATGAAAGGAATAATGGGCTCGTCGGGGACCTGGAGTGTGCCGTCGTCGCCCATGCGGATGAGATCTGCCATGGACCGGATGCTACGGGGCGGGGCGGGAGCGTCCCAATCGGCCACTTCTCAAGGCCACTGTCGCCGGCCCGGCCGGCAACAGTTCGCGCAGGCGGGCGTACTGCTCGGACTGCGGACCAAGTATGTCGCCGACCCAGCCGAGCGTGCGGGCGGCGTGGACCTGGGTCCCCCAGCGCAGCATCTCCTCGATGTCCAGCCAGTCCTTGGGGCGGTCGAACACGGCCTTGCAGATGATGAGGTCTTCGGGCGAGAGGATCGGAATGTCTACGGCGCCGAAGCGGACCACGCGGGCGTGTTCGGCCATCTCGAAGTGCAGGCCCAGGGTGGCGAAGAAGACATCGAGGTAGGAACCGCTCCAGTCCAGCCGAGCCTGCCCGTCAGCCGCGATGCGCATCCGATCCTCGGCGGCGACCGTGACACCGATCCGGGCCAGCATCTGCAGGATGGGCTCGACGGCATCGGGAGGCAGAGTCAGGTTGATGTCGATGCCGGTGGTGGCCCGGGGGTTCCGGTACCAGGCGAGGGCGATGGCCCCTCCGAACTGGTGGGGCACCCCGACCGAGTCCAGCATCTCGTGGACAGAAACGATCTTTGGGACCAGGTTGGGGTACTGGCCTGTGCTCAGCGCGACACCTCGGCCGTCCGCTGTGCCCGCAGGAGGGCCAGGGACGGGAACTGCCGAGGCTCGGGACGACGCGGACCCTTGAAGACGGGGATCTGGGCGGTGAGGTACAAGAGATCGATGAGCGCGTCCCCGGGGTCCAGCGCCGAGCCGGCCGGCGGCGGCCGCGACTCGAGGGAGGCGGCCATCCGGCGGGAGGACTCGACGAACCGGCGCATCTGGGCCGGTGGTGACGTGGCGGCAACGCCCGAAGCCACCTGAGCCGCACGTCGGGCATCCGCCGTCTTCACGGCCTTGCGGGCCGAGGCCCGCACTGCGTCGGGGTCGAACGGGCGGCTGGCCCGCTGTTGCGCCGTGGCGATGACTTTGTTGGTCAGCTGCTCGAAGTTCGCCAGAGTGCGGGCTCGAGGACCCTTGGGAGTGTGGAAGGACTCCCGGATTTCGAAACGGCCTCTGGGTCGTGCCACCACGTACGCCATTATCGCCAGTATAGACCCACTAGATACCCACTAGACCCACTAGGTGTCGAACAGCCCTAGCCCGAGGCGGCCACCGTCGGCCCCAGCCCCAGCGCGGCGTAGATCTCACGCGTCGCACTCGAGGTGTTGAACGTATAGAAGTGCAGTCCCGGCACGCCGGAATCGAGGAGGTCGGAACAGAGCTCGGTGGCCAGCTCCACCCCTTCCTTGCGGACCGCGTCGGCGCCACCCCGCTCGTCGGCGGCACGGAGCCGGTCCTGCACGAAGTCGGGGGCGGCAGCACCCATGGCGCCCAGCCGGCCCATGGTCGAGAGCGAGGTCACTGGCAGGATGCCGGGCAGGACGGGCGTGTCGACGCCCCGTTCGCCGAGGTCGCTGACCAGGCTCTCGTAGTCGGAGGCCTCGAAGAAGAACTGCGTGACCCCGAAGTCGGCCAGGGCGAGCTTGGCGGCGAGGTAGTCGCGGTCGCTCGGCAGGTCGGGTGACCGCGGATGACCGGCCGGGTGGGCGGCCACCCCGACGGAGAAGCCACCGATGACGCGGGCCAGTTCGACGAGCTCCGCCGCGTAGGCGAGTTCGCCCGGACCCGCGTCGGGGTCCTCCGGCGGGTCGCCGCCCAGCGCCATGAGGTTCTCGACCCCGGCTTTGCGGAGCGACACGAGAATGTCGGCCAGCTCCAGGCGGGTGTGCGCCACGCAGATGATGTGGGCCATCGGGTTGAGGTTGGTCGTATGGAGCATGCCGGACACCAGGTCGACGGTGCGCTGGCGTGACTCGGCACCACCGCGATAGGTCACCGAGACGAACGACGGCTCCAGAGGCTGCAGTTCGCCGATCGTGCGGGCGAGGGTGGCGAGCTCCTTGTCGTTCTTGGGCGGGAAGAACTCGAACGAGTAGGTCGGACCGGCTGCCAGCAGGTCCGCGATGCGCGTCACGACGACGCTCGCCCGAAGTCGTCCTCGAGCCGCACGATGTCGTCCTCGCCGAAGTACGTCCCCCGCTGCACCTCAATGAAGACGACGTCAGTATCACCCTCGTTGGCGATGCGGTGCGCGCTCTCCAGCGGGATGTCGATGGCCTCGCCTGCGGGGACCTGGCTGACGGTCCCGTCCAGGGTTACCGTCGCAGTGCCCGACACGATGAACCAGTGCTCCGCCCGCTGGGAATGGCGCTGGTAGCTGAGCCGTTTGCCGGGGTGCACCACGATGCGCTTGACCTTGTGATCGGGTTCGTCATCACAGAGAACCGCGTAATTGCCCCACGGGCGTTCGGAGTATTCCCGCTCACTCACCGGCTGGCCTCCCTGGGTGTGGTTGCGGCGGTGGCCCGGCCTGCGGCCGCAGGCTCATCGGGCCGCGATCTCCGCAGCCCGCACCGCGTTGCGCAACAGCATGGCACGGGTCATGGGCCCCACCCCGCCGAGCCGGGGCGTGATCCAACCGGCGACCTCGGCCACGTCCGGATGAGCGTCGGGAATGAGCTTTCTACCTTCGAAGCTGGTGCCGGCGGATACGACGGCCGCGCCGGGCTTCACCATGTCCGGCGTGAGCAGGTGGGGCCGCCCAGCCGCCGCCACGACGACGTCGGCCGAGCGCACGAGCACCTTCAGGTCGGCGGGGTCGACGCCGGTGTGGACCACTGTCACCGCCGCATTGCAACCCGGGCGCTTCAAGGTCAGGAGATTGGCCAACGGCCGTCCGATCGTCACGCCGCGCCCGATAATGGCGACGTGGCGGCCTTCGACGGGGACGTCGTAGGCGTGCAGGAGTTCGACGATCCCGGCGGGGGTGCAGGGCAACGGGCCCGGCGTGCCGAGCACCAGACGGCCCAGGTTCACGGGATGCAGGCCGTCGACGTCCTTGGCCGGGTCCACAGCCAGGAGGGCCTGCTCCTCGTCGAGCCCGGCGGGGAGGGGCAGCTGCACCAAGAAGGCGCTGATGGCGGGGTCGGCGTTGAAACGGGCAATGACGTCGAGCACCTCGGCCTGGGTGGCCGTGGCTGGCAGGTGCTCGCCCACCGAGTGCATGCCGATGCCGGCGCAGTCCTCGTGCTTCAGCGCCACGTAACGTTCGCTCGGCACGTCGTCGCCGACCAGCACGGTGCCCAGGCCGGCGCTGAACCCCTCGCTGCGCAGCCGCTGGATGCGGTCGGCCACCTCGGCCCGGATCCGGGCGGCAACCGACTCGCCGTCGAGCAGGATGGCGCCCATCAGTGGCGGAAGTGCCGCTCGCCGGTCAGGACCATCGCCAGACCGGCCCCGTCGGCGGCGGCGATCACTTCCTCGTCCTTCACCGAGCCGCCCGGCTGAACGATGGCGGTGACGCCGGCGTCGGCCAACACGAGCAGCCCGTCGGGAAAGGGGAAGAAGGCATCGCTGGCGCCCGCGCCGCCCTTGGCACGCTCCCCGGCCTTCTGGACGGCGATCTCGGCGGCGACGACACGGGACTGCTGGCCCGCACCGACACCTACCGCCTGCCCGCCCGTGACGACGGCGATCGCATTGGAGGTGGTGCGGCCGCACACGCGCCAAGCCAGGACGAGGTCACGCCACTCGTCTTCGGACGGTGCGCGCTTGGTGACGGCCCGCCACTGCGAGCGGGGCGAGACGAAGGCATCGATGTCCTGCACCAGCACGCTCGTCCCGAGGCTCCGCAACTGGCGGAGGGCCTGCTCAGGCGCGGGGCCCGACAGGAGGCGGGTGGCCTTGCGCCGGCCCTTCAACCTCTCCAGTGCGTCGGGCGCGTAGGAGGAGGCGATGATCACGTCGGCCTGCGGCCCAGCGGCGATGGCATCGGCCACCTCGGCGGTGACGTCGCCACCGATGGCCACCACGCCACCGAATGCGCTCTGCACGTCGCACTCGAGCGCGCGCTCGTAAGCGGTCACGAGGTTGGCGGCGACGGCTGCGCCGCAGGGATTGGCATGCTTGATGATGGCGACAGCGGCCTGTCCGGCGCCGGCGTCTGCGGCGAGCTCGTGCACGAGGCGCCACGCCGCGTCACCGTCGAAGAGGTTGAGGTACGACAACGGGTTCCCGCCGTGCTGCACCATGGCGTCCCACCAACTGGCGGTGCCGGCGATGCGGTAGCGCGAGCCGCGTTGGTGCGGGTTCTCGCCGTACCGCAACACCTCGGTGCGCTCGAGCGTGAGGTGCAGGGTCGGCGGAAGGACGGCGGACAGCTTCGATTCCTCGACGTCGTCGGTCGTGGCGCCGTCGAGATCGCCGATCGGCGTCGGGCCTCCGGCATCGAGCCAGGCGACGATAGCGGCGTCGTAGGCGGCGGTGTGCGCGAACGCGGCGCGGGCGAGGCGACGTCGCGTTGCTGGTGACAGCGTGCCCGACGTCCGCAGCTCTTCGAGGACGACGGGGTAGTCCGCCGGTGAAGTGACGATGCCGACGTGCTCGTGGTTCTTGGCGGCAGCACGCACCATGGTGGGACCACCGACGTCGATCAGCTCAATGGAGGGGTCGGACGAGAACGGGTAGAGGTTCGACACGACGAGGTCGATGGCCTCGATCCCGTTGGCCGACAGGTCGTCGCGGTGCTCGGGCTTCGAGCGGTCGGCGAGGATGCCGCCGTGGATCTTCGGGTGCAGCGTCTTGACGCGGCCGCCGAGCATTTCGGGCGAGCCGGTCACGTCCGCCACCTCGAGGTGCGCGATGCCGGCCTCGCTCAGCCTGGCCGACGTGTTCCCACTGGCGACGATCTCCCAGCCGAGATCCGAGAGCCCTTGGGCCAACTCGACCAGACCCTCCTTGTCGTACACGGACAGCAGGGCTCTCACGACTTCATCTCCGGGTCTGCTCCTTGTCTTCCATCTCTGTCCTCAGATAGTGCCCCGACCACGGCCTGCACCCCCTGCCGAGCCGGACCGACGATGGCACGGCCGGCCTCCAACTCGTCCAGCGCCCACGCCACGGTGTCGGGATACAGCATGCGCTCGGCCACTTTGATCCGCTCGTGCAGCGAGGCCTCGGTGTCGCCCGCCAGGACCGGCACGACCTCTTGGGCCAGGATCGGCCCGGCGTCCAGCTCGACCGTGGCGAGGTGCACCGTGCAGCCACTCTCGGAGACCCCGGCGGCCAACGCGTCCCGCACGCCGTGCCAGCCGGGGAAGGCGGGCAACAGGCTCGGGTGCGTGTTGAGGATACGGCCCGGGAAGGCCTTGTGGACGGCCTCGGTCATGACGGTCCCGAAGCCGGCCATGGCCACGAGGTCGACCTGGTGGGCCACCAACGTGGTCGCCACCGCGGAGGTGAATCCGGCCCGGTCGAACTCGGGTCCGAAGCCGCCGAACGGCGCCCGGTCGACCAATTCGGCTGCCACCGAGTGCTCGGCGGCCAGATCGAGGCCCGTGCAGGGTCGGTCGGACAAGACGGTGGTGACGGGGAGTCCCGCCTCGAACATGGCTTGCAGGATCGTCCCGGAACCCGAGACAAGGACTGCGAGGCGCACCCCGTCAATGTAGTGGGAACGCATGCTCTCTCCATGGCCCGCTGTCTCGTTCGTGGCGCACCACCGTGGACCCCCGCAGGCTCGGGGGTGTTAACAGCAGGTCAGCGCGGTGTCGGTGTTCGTGGGGGCTTGCTAGTCGCTGGGCGCCGGGCGTCCGGAAAGGATCCAGCGGGCACAGGCGAATCCATGACTGAGGGGCGGGCTGGCGGAGAACGGAGTGTTAACACCGCCGGTCGGGAGACGGCCCAGGCATTGACGCGCTGCGTGCCGCACGGTGGCAGGAATCGCCCTGGGCGGATCATGGCCCGGCGGGAGCGGACTGTCGCCGGAGAGGCGGATCTGGCCACCGCCCGGCTGCGTGTCGCCTGCTTCGTCGGAGGCGGGCTCCGGTGGGAACGCACCCGTAAGCCATTCGTTCGGCTCGCCCGTGTTAACACTCTCTTCCGAGTCATCTTCTTGGAATGCGAACTGCTCCCCGTGAAACAATTTCACTACAGCGGCGCAACGCAGTGCGGTGAACCGGCACAGGCTATTCAATGCGTCGCGCGCCAAATTGTCGGAAAGGGGCCGTCCCATGCACTGGGACCGCGACACCGACACCGACACCGACACCGACACCGAAATGCATCAGGAGGACGGGCAGGGCATGGACCACCACATCACCACGACGCCCCGGGTTTTTCGCCCGCGTCCTACACACCGACGCCGGCAACTTGCTCGGCACGCAGACAGGGGTAGTGCCGGGCGCCGTCCCGGTGGGCCATCGGATCTCCGAGGGACCCATGATCAACTTCGCGACGGCCGATCCGAACCTCTCGTATCTCGACAACGTGGCAGCCCTCGAGGTGTACTCCTTCGTCAGCGTTCCGGCGCACGAGTACGTCATCACTCGCAAGTCGTCCGGTGACTGCGCCGACCCCGCCTTCGTCTTCGTCCGCGCCGCGGGCTGATCCCGCCGCTACGACTTCTCGCCGGCGGCAGTCGGGGTGATCCGGCTGCGCGCCGCGTTGAAGATGAGGCGGACGGCGGCGCCGATGATGGCGAGGTCGAGCAGCATCTGGGCCGAGACGACCAGGCGCGCCGTGTCGGTCCTGGGCGTGATGTCCCCGAAGCCGACCGTCGAGAAGACGGTGATCGTGAAGTAGAGGGCCTGCGTGTGGTCGAGTGCGTGGGTGAAGGTGGTGGGCGACTCGTGCGACATCGCCAGGTAGATGCCGGAGAAGAGAACGAGAAACAAGGCGATCACGATGCCGAGGGCCTCGATCGCCCGCAGCTCGGGCAACGCGGCAACCGAGATGCGTCGGATCTGCCAACCGAAGACGGCACCGACGAGGGCGACGTCGAGACCAAGGCGGACGAAGGCGCGCAGACCGGACTCGTGGCCGATCGGAATGACATAGAACGCGCCGATGAGGAGTACCCAGCAGAGCAGCACGGTCGCCCCACATCGAAGGATGGCGCGCCGACGGACGGTCGACGGAAGTGCAGCCAGACGCAGAGGTTCGGAAGCACCACGGTCACCGCGACTCAACCACGCGCGCGGGTTCGAGCCCGTAGGGGGATCACCTGGCTCCATTGCAACAAGACGCTAACGAGGCCGGGGTCCGAGGTGGGGTATCCGGCTCGGGCAAGGGGGTACGAACCCCCGGTTCCGGGTAGTGGGAACCACCTTTCGCGTCGAACCGCTCGAGCGCGCCATGGTGTCAGGAGGGTGCGGGCGAGCGCCTCCTTGCGTCGCCGGTGTCATCGTGGCGGGCAGCAGCTACGAGAGCACGCTGATCCTCACCGCACACAACCACCAGTTCTCGGTGGCGCACTTCGTCAACTTCTCCAACCGGAACGACGAGCTGCTCCCCCTCGCCGGCATGGTCATCCTTACCCTGTGGACCGGCCTGGGCATTCTGCTCAATCGTGGCAGCGCGCCCTTCCCCGCTCGCTCGGCTGGGTATTCCGTCTTGGTGGCGGCCGTGGGCGCCGCCGACCCGTTGAGCTTCGCGGCCCTGCTCTTCGGCCTGCCCACCTGGCCGGAGACCAACGGCGTCATGATCGCGGTCAAGCAGACCCGGGGGTCACTCGACCCTGCACCGGATGGCGTTGGATCAACCAATACGACGACAGCACAACCGTTCCCCGTCGAGGCCTAGGCCGGTGGATGCGCCATTGTGCCGGTGGCTCAGCCAAGGCCCCGCACAATGGCCACCATTTTCTCGCCGCACTCGGTCGGGTTCTGCGCCACCTGCACGCCGGCGGCCGCCAGCGCATCCATTTTGGCCTGCGCCGTGCCCGACGAGCCCGAGATGATGGCACCGGCGTGGCCCATCTTCCGGCCGGGGGGTGCGGTGACGCCGGCGATGTAGGCCGCCACCGGCTTGGTCATGCTCGACGCGATGAAGTCGGCGGCACGCTCCTCTTCGGAGCCACCGATCTCGCCGATCATCATGACGGCCTTGGTCTCGGGGTCGGCCTCGAACGCGGCCAGGCAGTCGATGAAGTTGGTCCCGGGCACGGGGTCACCGCCTATGCCGACACAGGTGGTCTGCCCGATCCCCTGCTGGGAGAGCTCGTGCAGGGCCTGGTAGGTCAGCGTGCCCGAACGCGAGACGATACCCACGGGCCCGCCCGCCAGCGCGATATCACCCGAGGTGATGCCGATGTTGCACTTCCCGGGGCTGATGATGCCGGGGCAGTTCGGCCCGAGCAACCGCGTCCCGGGGAACTCCTGCACCAGGCGGTTGTAGGCCACGGCCTCGTCCTGGGCCGGGATGCCCTCGGTGATGCAGACGATGAAGGCGATGCCGGCCTCGGCCGCCTCAATGATGGCGTCGGCGGCGGCGCGCGGCGGCACGGAAATGAACGACGCCGTGGCGCCGGTCTCCTTCACCGCGTCGGCCACCGAGCCGAAGACCGGGATGCCCTCGATCTCCTCACCGCCCCGCTTGGGATTGGTCCCGCCCACGACCTTGGTGCCGTAGGCCTTGTTCCGCAGGCCGTGATAGAGCCCCTGGCTCGTCGGGCTGATGCCCTGAATCACGACCTTGGTCGTCTCGTCGACGAAGATGCTCACGTTGGTTCCTGTTCTCTCTCGGGGGTCCGGGGCGCCTACGCCGAGGCCAGGCTGACGGCCCGGCGTGCGGCTTCGAGCATGGTGGGCTCGGCGATGAGCGCGTCCGACAGGTGGTCCGCCAGCAGCGCACGGCCCTCGACGGCATTGGTGCCGTCCAACCGCATGACGACGGGCGAGCTCAGCTTCACCCGGCCCATGGCCTCAATGATGCCCTTGGCCACCTCGTCGACCCGCGTGATGCCGCCGAAGATGTTCACGAAGATCGACTTCACGGCGGGGTCGGCGTTGATGACCTCGAGCGCAGCCGCCATGACGTCGGCATTGGCCCCGCCACCGATGTCGAGGAAGTTGGCCGCGCTGCCTCCCGCCTGCGTGACGACGTCGAGCGTGCTCATGGCCAGGCCGGCGCCGTTGGCGATGATGCCCACGCTGCCCGAGAGGCCGATGTAGTTGAGGCCTTTCTCCTTGGCCATCTTCTCGCGGGGATCGATGTCCGAGTCGTCCTCGTACTCCTCCCACTCGGGGTGGCGGAAGGTGGCGTTCTCGTCGAGCGTCACCTTGGCGTCGAGGGCGTGCACCTTGCCCCCGGGGGTGAGGATCAACGGGTTGATCTCGGCCAGGTCGCAGTCACCCTCGACATAGCAGTGGTAGAGCCGCACGAGCAGCGTCGCCGCCTGGTCGCGGGCCTCGGGGTCGAGGTTGGCCCGGTCCACCCACTCGCGCGCCGACTCCTCGGAGAGGCCGGTCACCGGGTCGATGTGGATCTTGGCGATGGCGTCGGGGTTGGTCTCGGCCACCTCTTCGATCTCGACCCCGCCCTCGGCCGACAGCATGCCGAGGTGCAGCTTGGCCGGGCGGTCGAGCGTGAAGCTGGCGTAGTACTCCTTGGCGATGTCGGAGGCATGCTCGACCCACAGGCGCTTCACCACGTGGCCCTTGATGTCGAGCCCGAGGATGTTGCCGGCGTGCAGGCGCACCTCGTCGGCGTCGGCGGCCAGCTTCACGCCGCCGGCCTTGCCACGACCGCCCACCTTCACCTGTGCCTTGACCACCACGGGGTACCCCGCGGACTCGGCCTGCTCGACCGCCTGGTCGACCGTGTCGGCCACGCCTCCGGGGGAGGTGGGGATGCCGAAGCGGGCGAAGTACTGCTTGCCCTGGTACTCGTACAGGTCCACTGTGGTGCTGTCTCCTTGTTGTGTCCCGCGTGGCGGCGCGTGGGTGGGGGTTGGGGGAACGGGTGCTGCGGTGACGGCGGTCAGGCCCCGAGCGCCTCCTCGCGCTGGTCGAGGGCACCGGACAGCCATGAACCGATCGAATCGAGGGGTGCGCCGGGGGTGAAGACGTGGGCGACGCCCTGCTCCTGCAGGACCGGGATGTCGGCTTCGGGGATGATCCCGCCCACAATGATGAGCACGTCCCCCCGGCCGACGTCGCTCAACAGCTTCACGACCTTGGGAACCAGGGTCAGGTGGGCCCCGGAGAGCAACGACAGGCCGACGGCGTCGGCGTCCTCCTGCACGACGGTCTGGACCACCTGCTCTGGAGTCTGGTGCAGGCCGGTGTAGACGACCTCGAACCCGGCGTCACGCAGCGCCCGGGCGATCACCTTGGCCCCGCGGTCGTGGCCGTCGAGGCCCGGCTTGGCCACGACCACCCTGTAGGGACGTTTCATGCGATCAACAGGATACGGATGCCCTGGTCCGGACGCCAGACCGGGATGGGTCAGGCCTTCCGCAGCGGCGTGGCCGACAGCAGGAGGTTCTTCTTGCCGACCGAGTCGAAGCGCACCGTGGCTTGGGCCCGCGACCCCTCGCCCTTGGCGCTGACGACGACGCCGCGACCCCAGTGGTCGTGCACCACCTCGTCGCCGGCGACCAGGCCGAGGTCTTCGGCGCCCGTGCTGCCACGGCCTCCGGGGACCCGGGGGGGGCCGTCGGCGCCACCGCCCCCTCCCGCCCGGGCCTGGGCGGCGGTCGCCAGGGGGACGGCCGGCGAGAAGACGGCGCCGGGCAGGTGCTCCTCACCCGACAGGGTGTCGTAGCCCGAGCCGTGGCGCGGCGACCCGAGGCCCACGTCCTCGACCAGGTGGGAGGGCACCTCGGTGACGAATCGGCTGGGCATGGCGGGCTGGGTGCGGCCCCAGGTCGTGCGCGACCAGGCGTGCGAAATGGCGAGATGCTGGCGGGCCCGGGTGATCCCGACATAGAAGAGCCGGCGTTCCTCCTCGAGCTCGGTCGGCTCGGAAAGCGAGCGGAAGTGCGGGAAGATCCCCTCCTCCAGGCCCACCACGAAAACCGCCGGATACTCCAGGCCCTTCGCCGTGTGCAGCGTCATCAGCGAGACGCGGGTCCCGTCGCTGTCCAGCTCGTCGGAGTCCGCCACCAGCGCCACGGTCTCGAGGAAGCCGAGGACGTCATCGAAGTCGGCCGCCTGGGTGGCCAGCTCGGCCAGGTTCTCGATCCGTCCGTCCGCCTCGTGGGTGTGCTCCGCCACCAGCTCGGCCAGATAGCCCGTGCGCTCGGCCACCAGCTGCACGAAGTCGGCCGGGTTGACCGTCTGCACCAGCGGTCGCAGCTCGCCCAGCGTCTTGGAGAGTTGCTCCGCCCCCTTCAACGCCTTGCCGGTGAGGCCCGCCTCTTCGGCGCGGTCGATGGCCTCGCTGAACGAGACGTGCTCCACCTGGGCCCAGGCGGCGAGCCGGGCCACGGACGTGTCGCCGATGCCTCGCTTGGGGACGTTGACGATCCGGCGGGCCGACACCTCGTCGTCGGGATTGGCCAGCACGCGTACGAAGGCCAGGATGTCTTTGATCTCCCGCCGGTCGTAGAACTTGGCCCCGCCCACCACCTTGTAGGGGATGCCGCTGAACTTCATGGAGAGCTCGAGGGGCAGGCTCTGTGCGTTGGTGCGGTAGAAGACGGCGAAGTCGCCCCACGTGAGGTCGTTCGACGCGTGCAGGCGCAGGATCTCGCTGGCCACCCAGTTGGCCTCGTCTCGCTCGTCCTCGGCCCGGTAGCGGGTGACCGGGCCCCCGGTGTCCCCGACCGTGAAGAGCTCCTTGGGCTGCCGGCCGACGTTGTTGGCGATGACGGCGTTCGCCGCATCGAGGATCGTCTGGGTGGAGCGGAAGTTCTGCTCCAACATGATCGTCGTCACGTTGGGGAAGGCCCGTTCGAACTCCAGGATGTTGCGGATGTCCGCGCCGCGCCAGCGGTAGACCGACTGGTCGGAGTCCCCGACGACGCAGACGTTGCCGTGCGCCTCGGCCAGGAGCTTGACGATCTCGTTCTGGGCGTGGTTCGTGTCCTGGAACTCGTCGACGAGGATGTGCCGGAAGCGCTCCTGGTACGAGGCGCGCACGTCGTCGTAGGCCTGCAGCAGGTTGGCCGTCACCATGATCAGGTCGTCGAAGTCCAGGGCGTTGGCTCCCAGCAGCCGGCCCTGGTAAAGCGCGTAGATATCGGCGATGCGCTTGCGGAACGGGTCCGGTCCGCTGCGGGCGTCCTCCCGGAAGGTCTCGAAGTCCACCAGCTCGGACTTGGCCTGGCTGATGACCCCCTGCACCGCCCGCGACGGCAGCCGCTTCTGGTCGAAGCCGAGCTCGGCGGTGATCATCTCGATCAGGCGGCGCGAGTCGGTGTCGTCGTAGACCGTGAAGGCGGAGCGGTAGCCCAGCCGGTCGGCGTTGGTGCGCAGGATGCGCAGGCAGGCTGAGTGGAACGTCGACACCCACATCTTCTCGGCGGGTGGCCCCACCAGCTCTGCCACCCGCGTGCGCATCTCGCCCGCCGCCTTGTTGGTGAAGGTGATGGCGAGGATGCCCCATGGCGGCGCGTCACCCGTGGCGAGGAGGTGGGCGATGCGTCGGGTCAGCACGCGCGTCTTGCCCGAGCCGGCCCCGGCAATGATCAGGAGCGGCCCGCCGCGGTGCTCCACGGCGGCGCGCTGCGGCAGGGTGAGGTCGTCGACCAGCGCGGCGGGACGGCCGGCGAAAGCTCCGGTCGAGGTGGCGCTGCGCCGGCGGCGGCGGCGGCGCCCGTCGTCGGCCACATCGACGGCGGCCGCGACATCACCGTCGGACCGGCCGTTCTCCTCGGCGGCTCGGTCTGCGGCGGCGCCGGCGGCGCCGGCGGCCTCCGCCCCCGCTTCCTCGTCGGTGATGTCGAACAGGCGTGCGTGCTCGCCGCTCCCCGGCGCCACGGTCACTCCCACTCAATGGTCCCGGGCGGCTTCGACGTCACGTCGAGTGCCACCCGGTTCACGCCCTCCACTTCGTTGATGATGCGGGAGGCGATCCGCTCGACCAGGTCGTAGGGCAGTCGGGCCCAGTCCGCCGTCATGGCGTCGTCACTGGTGACGGCGCGGATCACGACGGGATAGGCGTAGGTGCGCCCGTCACCCATGACGCCGACGGTGCGGACGGCCGGGAGGACGGCGAAGCTCTGCCACAGCTCGCGGTAGAGGCCGGCCCGGCGGATCTCCTCGACGACCACCGCGTCGGCGTTGCGCAGGATCTCGGCCCGCTCTGGCGTGACCTCGCCGATGATGCGCACGCCGAGTCCCGGGCCCGGGAAGGGCTGGCGCCACACGATCTCGTGCGGCAGCCCGAGCTCTTCCCCCACGGCACGCACCTCGTCCTTGAACAGCAGGCGCAGGGGCTCGACCAGATCGAAGGCCAGGTCGTCGGGAAGGCCGCCGACGTTGTGGTGCGACTTGATGTTGGCCGCCGTGTCACTCCCCGATTCGATGACGTCGGGGTAGAGCGTGCCCTGCACCAGGAAGCGCGGGCCCTCGCCCGTGCCCGTCCCCGTCGTGCCGGCCGCCGCCCCGCCCGACCCGGAGCCCGCACCGAGATCGCGCGCCACCTCCTCGAAGATCCGGATGAACAGCTCGCCGATGATCTTGCGCTTGCGCTCCGGGTCCGTGACGCCGGCCAGCGCGGCGAAGTAGCGGTCGGCCGCCTTCACATGCACCAGGTCCATTTTGAATTGGCGCCGGAAGGTGTCCTCGACCTGATCGGCCTCACCCGAGCGCATCAGGCCCGTGTCGACGAAGACACAGGTGAGCTGGTCCCCGATCGCCTTGTGCACCAGCGCCGCCGCCACCGCCGAGTCGACGCCGCCGCTCAACGCGCACAGCACGCGGTCGGAGCCCACCTGGGCCTGCACGGCCGCCACCTGCTGCTCAATGATGGAGACGTGCGTCCAGCCGGGCAGGCAACCGCACACGTCGATCAGGAAATGGTCGAAGACCTCACTGCCCCGGTCGGTGTGCACGACCTCGGGGTGGAACTGGAGCCCGAAGAGCCGGCGGTCGGGATCGTGCATGGCCGCCACCGGCGCGCCGGCGCTGGTGGCCGTGGCGGTGAAGCCGTCCGGCACCGCCGTGATGGCGTCGCCGTGGCTCATCCACACGTTTGACGTCGCCGGCCAGTCCGCGCTGAGCGGCGAGGCACCCGTCTGGCGCAGCTCGGTGCGCCCGTACTCGCCCTGGCCGGTGCGCGACACGGTGCCGCCAAGCTGCAGCGCCATGAGCTGCGCGCCGTAACAGAGCCCCAGGATCGGGATCCCGAGCTCGTAAATTCCCGGGTCGATGGATGGGGCGGGTGACTCGTAGACGGACTTGGGCCCGCCGCTGAAGATGATGCCCTTGGGCGCCCGGGCATTGACCTCCGCCACGGTGATGGTCGGCGCCACGATCTCGGAGTAGACGTGCGCCTCACGGACCCGGCGGGCGATCAGGCGGGCGTACTGGGCCCCGAAGTCGACGACGAGAACGGTGTCGGTGGTCACCGACTCGTGCTCATCGGCCTCAGTGGCCCATGCCGACGCCCTGGGACCGCTGGAAGTACTTCCCCTCGGTCTGCAGTGACGGGGCCACCATGACCTCGGCCTTCTGGAACTCCTTGACCGTCTCGTAGCCGCACGTGGCCATCGCCGTCCGGAGAGCGCCGAACAGGTTCATGCGGCCGTCGTTCTCGTGGGCGGGCCCGTAGAGGATCTCGCGCAGGCTGCCACGCACCGACGTGCGCACGCGGGCCCCGCGGGGCAGGGTCGGGTGGAAGGTCGCCATGCCCCAGTGGAAGCCGCGGGCCGGCGCCTCGACCGCGGAGGACAGGGGCGAGCCCAGCATGACGGCGTCGGCGCCGCAGGCGATGGCCTTGGCCACGTCGCCTCCCTTGGACATGCCCCCATCAGCGATCACGTGCACGTAGACGCCGGTCTCGTCGAGATGGCGCATTCGGGCGCCGGCCACGTCGGCGATGGCCGTGGCCTGGGGCACCCCCAGTCCCAGCACGCCGCGGGTGGTGCAGGCGTTGCCCGGGCCGACCCCGACCAGCACGCCCACGGCGCCGGTGCGCATCAGGTGGAGACCCGCCTGGTAGGAGGCACACCCGCCCACGATCACCGGGATGTCGAACTCGCGGATGAAGCGCTTGAGGTTGAGGGGCTCGGACGTCTTCGACACGTGCTCGGCCGAGACCACGGTCCCCTGGATGACGAGGATGTCGAGCTCGGCGGCCAGGCAGGCGTCGGCGAGCGACTGGGTCTTCTGGGGGGTCACCGAGGCGGCGGTGGTGATACCCGCCTCCTTCATCTGCTTGATGCGGGCCGTCACCAGCTCGGGGATGATCGGCTCCTGGTACATCTGCTGCATGCGGGCCGTGGCCTTGTCGTCGTCGAGCTCGCGGATCTCGTCGAAGAGTGAGGTCGGGTCCTCATAACGCGTCCACAGGCCCTCGAGGTTGAGGACGCCCAGACCGCCCAGCTTGCCCAGCTCAATGGCGGTGGCGGGACTGATGACCCCGTCCATGGCCGCGCCCAGCAGCGGCAGCTCGAAGCGGTAGGCGTCGATCTCCCAGGAGATGTCAACGTCCTCGGGATCCCGGGTGCGCCGACTCGGGACGATGGCGATGTCGTCGAACCCGTAGGCCTGCCGCCCTGATTTGAAGATGCCGATCTCGATCTCAGCCAATGTGCTCGCCCTCCGGCATTCGTGGGGCCGGTACGGCTCACGAACCACACCGGCATGTCTTCTCGACATCAATTGCGAACGCCGGGCCGACACGCCGACGATCCTCCACTCTACTCTCCCGCTCCCTCGCCCCAGTCCGCTCCGGAGCACGAAATTGGACCCTGGCGGGCTCACCGCCCCGGTCCGGAACGCCGGGGTTCCGGCGGCCCGGACCGCTGCGCCCGCACCATGAACCCAGCGCCGACCTGAGGCAAGCTTGGCCCGTGACCGACCGTGACCCAGCCGCCACCGCCGCCGCCGTGACCCGTGGCATGCAGGCCCAACTCGCCCGGCGGGAGGCCGCCCTGGCCGCCGGCGCGGCGCCGGTGGGCTGGAAGATCGGCTTCAACACGCCCGCCATCCAGGAGCACTTCGGGCTCACCGACGCGGTCGTCGGGTTCCTGGTGGACACCGGGGTGTCGCCCGACGGGGCCACGGTGACCCTGGCCGGCTGGGTGGCGCCCGCCGTCGAGGTCGAGGTCGCGGTGCGGGTCGGGGCGGACGGCGAGGTCGTCGGGCTGGCGCCGGCGCTCGAGCTGGTGGATCTCGACATCTCCTTCGACGACATCGAGCCGGTCCTGGCCGGCAACATCTGCCACCGGGGCGTGATCTTCGGCGACGAGGTCCCCGGGGTCGACCCCTGGGCCATGGTCGCGGCCGTCACCAAGGGGGGCGAGGTCGTGGCAGAGGGCCGGCTGACCGAGGAGCCGGCCACGACGGCGGCCTTCGTCCGGAGGTACCTGGCGTCGCACGGAGCCGAGCTCCGGGAGGACGACCGGATCATCGCCGGCTCCGTGGTGGCGCCAGTCGCCGTCGCCCCGGGGGACGAGGTCAGCGTGTCCTTCGGGCCGCTCGGCGGGCTGTCGGTCCGCTTCGGGAACTGAGCACCCCGGCCGTCACAGGCCGGTCTCCCCCGTCACAACGATGCTGAGGAGCTCCGAGAGCATGCGCGCGGTGGCGCCCCAGATCAGCTCGCCCGAGACCTCGAAGAAGCGCACGGCGAACGAGTTGTCGGGGCTCCCCGGGATGGTCCGCCCGGGAACCTGCCAGCGCTCCTCGTGGAAGATGGACGGGTCGGCCAGCTCGGCCAGCGTCACGTCGAAGACCCGCTCGACCTCCGCCAGGCTGGCCGCCAGCTGGGGCCGCTGCGGCAAGGTGGCGATCACCGGCACGATCAGCGCCGGCGAGGCCAGGGTCGTCACCGGGTGCAGCCAGCCCTCCATCGTCACCAGGTCCGGATCGAGGTCGACCTCCTCATGGGCCTCGCGCTGCGCCGCCGCCGCCGCCTCCTCCCCCTCGTTGACGCGCCCGCCCGGGAAACTGACCTCTCCCTTGTGCGTCCGCAGGCGCGAGGACCGCCGGGTCAGGATCACCCTGGCCTCGCCGTCCTCCTCGAAGAGCGCGGCCAGGACGCCGGCGTTGACATGATTCGTCGGGGACAACTCGGACTCGCTGACGATGGTCGCCCCGCGGAACATGGCGTCCCCACCGACGTCGTCGGGCACCGGGCCCCGCTGGCCCAGGGCATCGAGCGCTCCGCGCACGCGTGCCAGATCGATTCCGGTCCGCCGGGTCGCCGGGGCGGCCGCCCACAGTGCAGAGGCCCCGGGGCGCCAGGTGGCCGGACGCGGGATCACCTGGGGCGGCACCGGCCGGGACATCTCCCGCACGATACCGGCGACCTGGTCGCCCTCCGCCCGGGCGCCCTGCGATGGGCCCGGCAATTCCAGCGGTCTTACGGCCGCCCGACGGGCCCCGGGCACCTCGCTACGCTCTCGCAGCGATGACGTCCCCCGAAGAGCTGCAGGCGCAGGCCGACGCGTTGCACTGGTACCACACCATCGACCTGGGCCACGGCGTCGTCACCAAGGGCGACAGCGCCCAGGACGACGGGAACGGGATCCTCCCCGACGTCACGGGGCGCAGCGTGCTCGACATCGGGGCCTGGGACGGCAAGTACTCCTTCCTGGCCGAGCAGGCGGGGGCGTCGCGGGTCGTGGCGCTCGACCACTACGCCTGGGGCGTCGACTTCGCCGCCCGCGGCGCTTACTGGGCCGAGTGCATCCAGCGCGGCACGCTGCCCGACCAGTCGCGCGACGAGACGGACTTCTGGCAGCCGGATCTGCCCGGACGGCGCGGCTTCGAGCTGGCGGCGGCGGCGTTGGGCTCGAAGGTCAAGCCGCTCGTCGCCGACTTCCAGACCGTCGACCTCGACGAGGTCGGTCAGTTCGACGTCGCCCTCTACCTCGGCGTGCTGTACCACATGAAGGAACCGCTGACCTGTCTCGAACGGCTGCGCCGCGTCACCAAGGAGGTCGCCGTCATCGAGACGGAGGCCGTCCACCTCGAAGGGCTGGACCACGAGGCGTTGCTGCAATTCCACGCCGGCAGCTCGCTGCGGACCGACTTCGGCAATTGGTACGTGCCCACCATCGAGGCGCTGCACAACCTGTGCCGGGCCGCCGGCTTCTCCGCCGTGCGCACCGTCATCGGGCCGCCGGCCCCACCACCGGTGCCTGCGGCGCCGCTGCAGGTCAGGATCGGGCGGCGGCTGGCCGGCCTCGTCCCGACCGCCCCTTCGGCGCCGACCGCCAACTACCGCGCCGTCGTCCACGCCATCGTCTGACGGGAGCCGCCTCGGGCCGGGCCCGGCGGGAAGGGACCGGCTGCGCGGAGCGCGTCAGTCGTTTCCGCTTGCGCCTCGGGACGCGCCGGTGGCCGGGCACGAAGCCCGGCCACCGACCACACAACAAAGGTTGAAGCGGGAACTACATCATCCCGCCCATGCCACCCATACCGCCCATGCCGCCGCCCGCCATGGCGGCCGCAGCCGCAGCGGCGTCCACCTTCTCGGGCTTGTCGGCCACGAGGGCCTCGGTGGTCAGCAGCAGGCCGGCGATGGAAGCCGCGTTCTGCAGTGCCGAGCGGGTGACCTTGGCCGGGTCGATGATGCCGGCCTTGACCAGGTCCTCGATCTCGCCCGTGGCGGCGTTCAGACCGTGGTTCCCCTTGGCCGACTCGACCGTGTTCACCAGGACGGCGCCTTCGAGACCGGCGTTGATGGCGATCCACTTGAGTGGTGCCTCCAGCGCGTGCGCCACGATGCGCGCACCGGTCGACTCGTCACTCTGGAGCGTGTCGGCCAGATCGAGGACCGACTTGCGGGCCCGGATGAGAGCCGTGCCACCGCCGGCCACGATGCCCTCCTCCACCGCAGCGCGGGTGGCGGACAGCGCGTCCTCAATACGGTGCTTCTTCTCCTTGAGCTCCACCTCGGTGGCGGCACCGACCTTGACGACGGCCACGCCGCCGGCCAGCTTGGCCAGGCGCTCCTGCAGCTTCTCGCGGTCCCAGTCCGAGTCGGTGTCGTCGATCGCCCGCTTGATCTGGGCGACGCGACCCTTCACATCCTCCGCCGAACCGGCACCCTCCACAATGGTGGTGTCGTCCTTGGTCACGATGACGCGCCGGGCGCTGCCCAGCAGGTCGATGGTGGCACTCTCGAGCTTGAGGCCGATCTCCTCGCTGATGACCTGGGCGCCCGTGAGGACGGCCATGTCCTGCAGCATCTCCTTGCGGCGCTCGCCGAAGCCCGGAGCCTTGACGGCGACCGAGGTGAACGTGCCACGGATTTTGTTGACAACCAGGGTGGCCAGGGCCTCGCCCTCGACGTCCTCGGCGATGATCAGCAACGGCTTGCCGGTCTGCATGACCTTCTCGAGCACGGGCACCAGGTCGTGCACGGCGCTCACCTTGGAGTTGTAGAAGAGGATGACGGGCTCGTCGAGCACCGCTTCCTGGCGCTCGGGGTCCGTCACGAAGTAGGGCGACAAGAAGCCCTTGTCGAACTGCATGCCCTCGGTGAGCTCGAGCTCGATGCCGAAGGTGTTGGACTCCTCGACGGTGACGGTGCCGTCCTTGCCGACCTTGTCGATGGCGTCGGCGAGCACGTCGCCGATGGCCGAGTCCGCAGCCGAGATGGAAGCGACCTGCGCGATCTCCGTCTTGCCGCCGACTTCCTTGGCCTGCTTGGCGATGTTCTCGACCGCGGCCTTGACGCCCTTCTCGATACCCTTCTTGAGCCCGGTCGGGCTGGCGCCGGCGGCCACGTTGCGGAGGCCCTCGGTGATGAGCGACTGGGCCAGCACGGTGGCCGTGGTGGTGCCGTCACCGGCGACATCGTTCGTCTTGGTGGCGACTTCCTTGACCAGCTGGGCACCCATGTTCTCGAACGGGTCGTCCAGCTCCACCTCGCGGGCGATGGACACGCCGTCATTGGTGATGGTCGGCGCGCCGAACTTCTTCTCGATCACCACGTTGCGGCCTTTGGGCCCCAGGGTGACCTTCACGGTGTCGGCCAGCTTGTTGACGCCGGCCTCGAGCCCGCGGCGGGCGGACTCGTCGAACTTCAGGATCTTGGACATGACTGTGTCGAACTCCTCTCGAGTTCTCGAATCTCAGGGATAGTGCTCTGGGAGGCCGCCGCGCCGACCCGGAGTGAACCGGGGCGGCGGGCTGCCGAACCCATGTGGCCAAGAATCAGGCGATCTTGGCCAGGATGTCGCGGGCGGAAAGGATGAGGACATCCTCGCCGTCGAGGACGTACTCGGTGCCCCCGTACTTGGAGTAGACGACCGTGTCGCCCACCTTGACGTCGAGGGGGATCAGCTCGCCGGTGTCCTCGGAGCGGCGGCCCGGGCCAACGGCCAGGACTTCACCCTGCTGGGGCTTCTCCTTGGCGGTGTCGGGAATGACCAGGCCAGAAGCAGTGGTCTCCTCGGACTCGCCGGGACGAACGACGATCCGGTCATCGAGGGGTTGCAGACTCATTTGGGACGGGCCTCCTTGGCACGGTTAGCACTCTCGGGTTGCGAGTGCCAGCGTAGCGGGATTCCCGGGGCGATGGCAAGGGGGCGGCCGCGGACGGCCCGAGATTCCCGCCGGATCCGCCTGCGGACCCCGAAAGACAGGCCCGCCTCCCCCGTTCTCCCCTTCGGGAGGGCAGATGCCGGCCGGGTCCCTCGGGCCCCGGGGACGGGGCTGCCCATGGAGGCGGGAGGGGGCAGCAATGGACCAGACCAAGACTGGTCAGACAGGAATGGAGCATTGGCGGCGCGCCCTCAAATGGTCGGGCGCCGGGGTCTTCGTCATGGCGCTCATCGGCGGGCTGATCGCGGGCCTCACCCGGGGCTCGCTGTCCTTCGCCGGCGCCGACACCGATCACGCGACCACGACGACGAATTCGGCGTCGGCGTCGGCGTCGGCGACCCGGTCCTCGCCGATGGCGCCGGCGGTCTCGCCGAAGACGGCTGCGCTCGGGACGGCGTCACTGCTGCGCCTGACGGACCTGCCGGCCGGCTGGACGTCCGGGACCGCCGCCTCGCCCACGCGGGCGACCCCGTGGTCCTCGAAGCTGGCTGCGTGCGTCGGCGTCCCGGCCCGGGTGGCCAAGGTGGCGCCGACCAAGGTCAACAGCCCGGACTTCACCAGCACCGACCAGGTCGATGCGGTGGAGGACAGCGTCTCCGTCTACCCCTCCGCGGCCGAGGCCCAAGCCGAGTACGCCGCGTTGGCGAGCGACAAGACCACGGCCTGCATGAACAGCGTGGCGAGCTCGGTGCTGCAGAAGAACATGCAGCAGGAAGCGGGGGGCACCACGACGGTCGGCGTGGTCAGCTTCGCCGCGCTGCCCGCCGCCGCGGCCGCGCTCCACATGACCGGCTTCACCGTCAGCATCCCGATCGCCCGCGGTGGACGGGTGCTGACGGTCACGAGCACGCAGGTCGACTTCGTGTCCGGGGCACTCCTGCATCAAGTGACGTTCAACGGGAACGGGGCGCCGTTTCCCGCTCCGCTCGAGGAGCAACTCCTGGCGGCGGCCCAGGCCCGGCGCTGAGGTGGCCGGCCGGCCAGTCGTCGTTGCGCTGGGCGGCGCTGCGGTCGCGTAGCGTGTCGCCAAACCAAAGGGGGCCACGAAAGTGCACCGAGGCAGGCCGTCCACGACCCGCACCCGCCGCGCCGCAGCCGGACTCATCGCAGGTTCGTTCCTCCTCGTGGGCCCGCTCGGGTTGCTCGCCACGAGCGCAGGGGCGAGTCCGGGATCGAGTAGCTCGGCGTCCCTGGCCCAGGCCCGCAAGGACCTGCTGACCCTCGCCGACATGCCATCTGGCTGGACCTCGGTCAAGAACACCGACACCACGAACACCAACGTGGGCGCCGCCCAGCTGGCCCACTGCATCGGCGTTGCGACGGCGCTGGTGTCGGAGAACCCACCGTCGGTCTACAGCCGTGAATTTCAGAATGCGGGCGCGAGCTTGACGGTGGCCGACAACGTCACGGTGTTCCCCTCGGCCAAGAATGCGGCCGCGGAATTCGCCATCGGCGCCAGCCCCAAGCTGCCCGGATGCATGACGACGCTGGCGTCGGGTCCGCTCAAGACGAAGCTGTTCGGAAAGACGTCCAAGGGCACCACCATCGGCTCGCCGCTGGTCTCGGCCGTGTCCGGCCCGGCCTTCGGACCCGGCGTCCACGGCTACTCCTTGAGCGTGCCCGTCACCGTGCAGGGACAGACGGTCAATGTCACTGCGACCCAGCTCGTCGCGGTGAAGGGGCGGCTGGGGCACCAGCTCACGTTCACGTCGTACAAGGCGCCGTTCTCGCCGGCGCTCGAGCAGCAGATCATGCAGGTGGCGGCGGGGCGCCTGTAGACGCGTTGCCCGGAGTCGAGGTCCACACGCCTGGTCCCCGTCCCGGGCGGCGACCAGGTCGGTACGCTCCCGGGCGACGACCGACGAAGCGAAGGGATGCCCATGGCTCCGGCCAATCCGAAGAGTGACCCCGACCGCTGGTGGCACGGCGGCGTCTTCTACCAGATCTACCCCCGCTCCTACGCCGACTCGAACGGGGACGGCGTGGGGGACCTGGCCGGCATCGTGTCCAAGCTCGACCACCTGGCCGGGCTCGGCATCAGCGGCATCTGGCTTTCGCCGGTCACCTGCTCGCCCAATCGCGACTGGGGCTACGACGTGTCCGACTACCGCGACGTCGATCCCTCGTTCGGCACCCTCGACGACCTGGACGTGCTGGTACGCGAGGCGGGAGCCCGTGGCATCCGCATACTCATGGACCTGGTGCCCAACCACACGAGCGACCAGCACGCCTGGTTCGTCGACGCGCTGAGCGGACGTGAGTCGGCGCACCGTGACTACTACGTGTGGGCGGACCCGAAGCCGAACGGCGGCCTGCCCAACAACTGGGCCAGCGTCTTCGGCGGGCCGGCCTGGCGCTTCGACGAGCCCAGCGGCCAGTACTACCTCCACAACTTCGAGGCCCAGCAGCCCGACCTCAACTGGTGGAACGAGGAGGTCCGGCGCGAGTTCGACGACATTGTGCGCTTCTGGTGGGACCGCGGCGTGGCCGGGTTCCGCATCGATGTGTGCAATATGATGATCAAGGACAAGGAGCTGCGCGACAACCCGCCGGCCACCGAGGAAGACCCGCTCGACCAGCAGTTCATGGGGCTGCGCGCCGTGTACAACACCGACCGTCCTGAGGCCCACGACATCCTGCAGCGCTGGCGCGCCATTGCGGACACCTACGAGCCCGAGCGGCTCCTCATCGGTGAGACCAACGTGGAGAAGCTGCCGGTCCTCATGGACTTCTACGGCGACGGGCACAACGAGCTCCACGGTGGCTTCAATTTCGTGTTCATCAACGCGCCCCTGGAGGCCGATGCACTCCGTGCCGTCGTCGAAGAGACCGAGGCGTTGCTGCCCGAAGAGGCGTGGCCCATCTGGACCGCTTCGAACCATGACGTCTCGCGCCTCGCCACGCGGTGGGCGGCCGGGGATCCGGCCAAGGTGAAGCTGGCGCTGCTCCTCCTGCTGACGCTGCGCGGCACGCCCTTCCTCTATGCCGGCGACGAGATCGGGCTCGTCGACGGGCCGGTGCAACGAGAGGACGTCCTCGATGCCGTCGGCGCCCGGTTCTGGCCGGTCTACAAAGGACGCGACGCGGAACGGACACCAATGCCCTGGAACGGCGATCCCGGCGGCGGCTTCACGCCGGCGGGCGTCCGCCCGTGGCTGCCGATGGCCGACCCGGCCCAGTGCAACGTGGCCGACCAGGAGGGTGACCCGGGGTCCCCGCTCGAACTGTGCCGGCGCGTCATCGCGGCGCGGCAGGCCAACGAGGACGTGGCCGTGGGCCCGTACCGGTCACTCCCGTCGCCTGCGGGCACCTGGGCCTATGCCCGTGGTGAGGGCGCCACCGTCCTGTTGAACATGTCGAGCGAGACGGTCTCGTTCGACGACGTGGCCGGGACGGTGACCGTGAGCACAGAGCACGGCATGGAGGGCTCGAGCGTCGAGGGCGCGCTGGCGCTGCCACCGTGGAGCGGGGTGGTCGTCACGTCGGCTCCATGATCGATCCGGTGGTGGTGGCGGCGGCGACCGCAAGGGATGCGGCGGCAGCGGCGGCAGCGACAGCGACAGCGACAGCGACAGCGACAGCGGCGCTCACGGCGCCAACGGCGACTGGGGCAGCCACTGGCGCCACGTCGACGCGAAGGCGCTTCGTCCTGTGCACCACGCCGGCCCAAGGCCATACCGCGCCCCTGGTCGCACTGTCCGGTCGACTCGTCGCGCAGGGCCACGACGTCGTGTTCTTCACGACGGAGCACTACCGGGAATCGATCGAGGCGACCGGCGCGCGTTTCGTCCCCTTCGCCGCCGAGGACGACGCCCACGATCTGATGGTGGCCAATCCCGAGCGGGAATCGTCCTCCAAGCGCGGCGTACGGGGTGTGAAGGACGACCTGCGCCGGATCTTCATCGGCCCGCTGCCCGGCCAGTGCCGCGACCTGCGCGCCATTCTCGAGGACTTCGCAGCCGACTGCATCGTGTTCGATTCCATGTTCTTCGGCGCCCTTCCCCTGGCCTTGGGCCCCCGCAAGGATCGGCCGGCGCTCGCCGCCATCGGCGTGATGCCGTACGCATCGAACAGCCGGGACACCGCACCCTTCGGTGTGGCCTTCCAGCCCGGGACGGGGCCGCTGCGCCGGCTGCGCGACGCCGCCATGAACTGGGGCACCGAGCACTTCGTGCTGGCAGATATCCAGCGCTTCGCCCGGCGCCGGCTGGCAGAAGCCGGCGCCCCCGGGGGCTTCCGCGGCTACTTCATCGACCTCCAGCCCAAAGTGGTCGACGCCTTCCTGCAGGCGACGGTGGCCGGCTTCGAATACCCTCGCTCCGACCTGGCTCCCTCGGTGCGCTTCGTCGGCCCCATCCTCGTGCCACCGGGCCGTGCCTTCGACCGTCCCGCCTGGTGGGGCGAGCTGGAGCTAAAACGGCCGGTGGTCCACGTCACCCAGGGCACGCTCGACAACGCGGACCTCGACCGGTTACTGCTGCTGACGATCCGTGCTCTGGCCCGGGACGACGTGCTCGTGGTGGCCACCACCGGCGGGCCCGACCCCGAACCGCTGCGGCGCGATCTGCCGGCGAACGTCCGCCTGGAGCGCTTCATCCCCCACCACCTCCTTCTCCCCCATGTCGATGTGATGGTGACCAACGGCGGCTACGGCGGCGTGCAGCAAGCCCTGGCCCACGGCGTCCCCCTCGTCGTCGCCGGCGACAGCGAGGACAAACCTGAGGTCGCCGCCCGCGTCCAGTGGTCCCGCGTGGGCATCAACCTGCACACCGGGCGACCGTCGGCGGCCATGGTGGCGCGGGCCGTCCGCCGGGTCCTGGCCCGGCGTTCCTATCGCCGGCGCGCGAAGGCACTCCAGGCCAAGATCGCCGCCACCGACCCTTTGGACGCCATCAGCTCGACACTGGCAGAGCTGTGTGCGGCCAACGACGAGGCGCGCCGGCCCGAGACCGTCTGACCTGCAATGGCGGTCCCGCGGCCCGGTGGGCAGGTGATGCTCCGGATCGTGTGGGGGAGGGCCTCAGCTGAGCACGGCCGGTTACAGTCAACGACATGCAGGCCGAGTCCAGGTCCGGTCGTTTGCGCTGGCAGAGGGTGAACAGGACGACCCCGCTCCCGGACTCGTTCCCCGATTCGGGGCTCCTCGAGGATCTGCCGTCCCGCGAGTTGCACCGGGGGCTCTTCCACCTCCTCTTCCGGCGGGAGGCTGCTCCCGACGACCCGTTCGTGGCCGAGCTCGAGAGCGGTACGAAGAGCCCGCGCCAACTGATGGAGTGGCTGATCCACTCGGCGGAGTGGAGCCACTCGGCGCCCATGAGCGAGTTCGGCCCTTCACTGCACTACGGGCGCGGCGTCTTCATCCGCAGCCTGCCGAAAGCGCGACGGATCCTCGACATCGGTGGTGTGGCTCTGGGCGTCCCGTACGGAGCACTGGTCCTGATGGGTTATCCCTACGCGTTCGAGGAGATCGTCATCGTCGATCTGCCCAGCGAGGACCGCCACGAGCTGTACCAGGACGGCCAGACCCAGACGACCGTCGACGTCGCCGGAGGCCGGGTCTCCTACCGCTATCACTCCATGACCGACCTCAGCAGCTACCCGTCGGGGTCGTTCGACATGGTCTACAGCGGGGAGAGCATCGAGCACATCACGCGGGCCGAGGCCGGGCGGGTGCTGGCCGAGGCCCGGCGCGTCCTCAAGCCGGGAGGGATCCTCGCGCTCGACACCCCGAACGCGAACCTGACGCGGTTGCAGCAGGACGCGTTCATCGACCCCGACCACAAGTACGAGTACCGGCACGCCGAAATGGCGGCCATGCTGCGCGGCAACGGCTTCGTCATCGAGCGGGCCGAAGGCATCAACTACGGCGGCGACTCGGTCGCCCGGGGCGTCTTCGATCCCGGCGAGCTCGCGACCAAGCGCGGGATCTTCGACGACATAGAGAACTGCTACCTGCTCGCCTATGTGTGCCGGAAGCCGCAGCGGCCGACGGTCGGGACGGCGCTCGAGCGGGCGTGGTGGAGCGTAGCCGGGGCGCAGGCCACGCCGCGGCGAGCGCTCGGCAAGGCCCGCCGCATGCTTGCCCGCTGAGGCGCCCGCCCTTCGACCGGTGGCGTGAGGAAGCCCGCCCCCGTCGCAGCTCCCCGGTGGGATGGCCCGGGGCCGCGACGGGGCGAGCGAAGTGTTGACTAGCCCATGCCGACGACGGGCTTGTTGAGGGTCATCCCCCCGGTCGAGCCGAAGAAGCCGGCGCTGCCGTAGTTGAAGATGCCGCCATCGGAGGCGACGAGCCAGTAGCCGGCGCCATCAGGTGTAGGAGCCATGCCGACGACGGGCTTGTTGAGAGAGATACCCCCGGAAGAGCCCTTGAAGGCAGCGCTGCCGTAGTTGAAGATGCCACCGTCGGAAGCCACCAGCCAGTAGCCACCGCCCGCAGGGTTGGCCGCCATGCCGACGACGGGCTTGTTGAGCACCATGCCGCCGGTGGAACCGTAGAAGTGGGCGTCGCCGTAAGCGAAGATGCCACCGTCAGAGGCCACCAACCAGTAGCCGCCGCCGTCAGTCGTCGCCGCCATGCCGACGATGGGCTTGTTGAGGACCATGCCGCCGGTGGAGCCGTAGAAGTGGGCGTCGCCGTAGTTGAAGATGCCACCGTCAGAGGCCACCAGCCAATAGCCCAGGCGATCGTTTGTCCGCGCCAGGCCCACCACGGGGTGATTAAGGGTCAGGCTCACAGCGGAGCCGAACGACCCGGCATTCCCGAAGCTGAACACGCCTCCGTCGGAAGCGACCTCCCAGTACCCGCCGGTCGGTCCGACCGGGCTGGCCGAGGCCTCGTTGGAGGACGCCGAAGGTCCAAGTCCGTTCACTGCCTGCACCGTGAAGGAGTAGGTGGTGCCGCTGGTGAGTCCGTTGACGACGTAGGAGAGTGCCGAGTCGAGCGTGCCGTTGACCGGAGTCGTTGACTCAGCACCTGCGCTCGTGCCCTCGAAGATCCGGTACCCGACGACGTTCGATCCGCCGTCATTGGAAGGGGCGACCCACCTCAATGTGACGGAGCCGTTTGCCGCCGTGGCGGCGAGGTTCGTGGGCGGACTCGTCACCGTGAGGACGGTGATATTGAAGGGGGCGCTCGTGTGGCTGAGCGCGTCGACCGTGTCCGTCGCC
>Ga0307373_10002624_pt1 | contig 32151 bp, 28 predicted proteins | sample OX2MG_FD_202534 | JGI IMG/M metagenome (GOLD analysis project Ga0307373, IMG submission 202534) | Soil microbial communities from Risofladan, Vaasa, Finland - OX-2 | ecosystem: Environmental > Terrestrial > Soil > Coastal area > Acid sulfate soil | place: Finland: Risofladan, Vaasa | collected...
CCTTGCGCTCGGTCAGCAGGGCGAGGAGGTCGGCGGCCCCGGGCAGTGGCCGGACCGAATCGGCCTGTGCCAGGTACTCGTCCCGGTGTGCCTCCTGCAGCATGGCGATGTCGTCCGCGGACAGCGTACGGCCGGTCTCCCGGAGCAGGGCAGACACGAACAGCCCGCCGCTCATCCCGATCCGGCGGTGGATCCGCCACACCGACAGGTCGATGTCCAGCCGGGACAGCGCCGCCCGCCAGGCGATGACGTGCTGGTACACACTGTCGATCAGGGTTCCGTCGAGGTCGAACAGGAACGCGGGCGCGGGTGGTTCTCGGTAGCTCGCTGGCGCGGTCATGACGCCAGTCTGCCTGCTTGCCGCGCCCGCCGGAGTGGCGGCGCTGGCGGCCTGCCGGGCGGGGTCAGCGTCCGGGCAGATAGGCGATGAGGTGGAGGATCCCGCTCCCGGGCAGCCGCTGCCGCTGCCAGTGCCTCGCCTGGCCGTGGTGACGGTGCCAGGCGCGTTCCAGGAGCACGACCGGGTGCCCGGCGGCCTGCGCGGATGTCACACCCGGGGCCGAGGCGCAGCCCGCGTAGAACGCCACCGGGATGTCCTGCTCACCCTTGACCAGGCAGGGCGGGCGGACGCCCAGCCGACGCAGGTCGGCCGCGACGCGGCGGTAATCGGCGTGGAAGACCACGGTCCCGCCGACCTCGTGGCGCAGGACAAGCTGCTGAGCCGCGAGCTGGCCGAGCAGGACGCAGGCGATCCCGGCGATCACGGCCCGGCGCAGGTCCGGCCGGGCCAGATCCACCAGCCAGGCTGTCCGGTGGTGGCAGCGCCGTGCGCCCGCGCCGGCGCATGTGGAGCCGGGAAACAACGGGCGCAATCGGGATCATGCGGCCCACGATGGCAGATACCGGGGTCCGGTCCCGCGCGGAAGGGAGACGCTTTACCTAGCCGTGGGCTCCGGAAGAGCCAAGCTGCGGACGCCCACCTCGTCGGCGAGGGCGAGCAGGTCGGCCGGGTCAGCGTAGACGCGATAGGCGCCTGCTCGTTCCAGTTCCTCGCGGCCGTAGCCGCCGGACATCACACCGATGCCGATTGCTCCTGCCCCCGCCTGGCCGCGAGCAGGTCCCTGACGCTGTCCCCGACCACGAAGGCGTGCTGGGGCGCGATGCCGAGCATGGCCGCCGCTGCGGCGAGGAAACAGGTCCGGGTCGGGATTGGCGTGGGCCACCATGTCCCTGGTCACCATCGGCGCGTCCTCGGGCAGGCCAAGCATGGCCAGAGCGTGATGGGCAGTGGCAAGGTAGCCGCTGGTGGCGATCGCCCACGCCACCTTACGGTCGGTGAGGCTAGCGAGCAGTTCCGCCGACCCTGGCAGCGGCCGGACGCTGTCCGCCTGCGCCAGGTACTCCTCCCGGTGTGCTTCCTGGAGCATCGCGATGTCCGATTCGGACAGTGTCCGGCCGGTCTCCCGCAGCAGGGCGGACACGACAGCCCACCGCTCATGCCGATCCGGCGGTGGATCCGCCACACCGATAGTCCGACGTCCAGCCGGGACAGCGCCGCCCGCCACGCGATGACGTGCTGGTACACGCTGCCGATGAGCGTCCCGTCGAGGTCGAACAAGAACGCGGGCGCGGGTGGTTCCTGGTAGCTCGCCGGAGCACTCATGGCCCTAGCGGGACCTTCCGGGATAGCTCGTGGCCAGGCGGCATTCTCCCAGCTCACGATGGCTGTTCGGGGTGCTGTGCTGTAGTAGCTAACTCAGCGCTTCGGGGCGTAGGCCTTGAGGTCGAAGAGGTCGTAGAGGCGGCGCTGGGTGGCGTCCATCTCGGTCAGCATCCGCCGCGCACGGGGTCGTCCCCGCTCGCCCTGGTAGAGCAGCAGGGTCTCTTCGATGCCCGAGAGGTGGCCGAGGAGCTCGCGGACGCTCATGTGCATGCCGGCGTGCTCGGCCTCGCCGACCATGAGACGGGCGACCATGAGGGCAAGGACGCAGTAGAAGACGTGGACCCCGATCTTGGACTCGGTGAGGTGGAACATGGGCGGGAACGAGACGACCTTCGGGTCCTTCATCTGGCGGAAGTCCCCTTCGACGGCCTCCTGGGAGCGGTAGTCGGCGACGATGCGGGCGGTGCTCGCCTGCTCCTTGGTCTTGCCGGTGAACAGGATGCGCTTGCCGAAGAGCTCTTCTTCGAGCCCGGCGCGGGCCTTCTCGCCGGTGCGGAAGTGAAGGCGCAGCTCGGCCGTGGTGTCCCCGGTCAGGCTGGTGACCATCACCCGGGACAGCCAGCGTGGCGCACAGATGGCGGCGATCTCGGCCTCCACCTTCTCCTTGGCCTTGCGGGTCCTGCCCCGGGCCAGGCGAGCCTGGACCTCGGCGAGCTGGCGGTGCGCCTTGGCCAGGGTCTGGCCGAAGCCCCGGGACTGCTTTTGGTGCAGCCCCGCTGAGTGGCAGAGAACGAGGCGGCGCTCTTTGCCGAAGACGGCCTTCTTCGTCCCGAAGGCGGCAAGGCCAGGGAAGCGCACCTTGTCGACGACCCGGTAGCGGCGCTTTGCGATGGCGAGGAGGTCGGGATGGCCGCGGCGATCCGGCAGGTCCCCGCCCGGTACCGGAAGAAGATCCTCGTCCGCGTCGACGGGGCCGGCGCCAGCCACGAGCTCGCCGGCCACCTGCTGTCCCTGTCCTCGCCGCGGCGGACCGTGCTGTTCACCTGCGGGTGGATGATCACCGCCGCTGACGAGGACGCCATCCGCCAGCTCCCCGCCGGCGCCTGGAAGCCCGGCACCTGCCAGGACGGCACGATCGAGGACGACAAGGAAGTCGCGGAGATCACGGGCCTGATGAGCCGCGCCGGGAACTGGCCGGACGGCCTGCGCTGGATCGCCCGCCGGGTCAGGCCGTCCCGCCGGCACATGAAAAACCTGACCGGCTACGAGAAGAAGACCGGCTGGAAGTACTCCATCACCTGCACCAGCATCCCGGACAGCGGGATCGCCGGCGTCCCGGGCAGCCACCACCCTCAGTACATCGACGTGGTCCACCGCGAGCACGCCGTCGTGGAGACCAGCGGCGTCCGCGCCGCCAAGGCCATGGGCCTGCGCAACCTCCCATCGAAGACCTGGCAGGTCAACGCCGGCTGGGTCATCGCCGCGAACACCGCCGCCGACCTCGCCGCCTGGACCCGCCTCCTCGGCCACTGCGACGACCCTGACCTGCGGGCCGCCGACCCGGACACACTCCGGGTCTGGCACATCCCCGCCCGCCTCGCCCGCCAGCGCATCCTCAAGATCAGCCCCGACTGGCCATGGAAGCAGGCCTTCCTAACCTGCTGGCAGCGGCTCTGCGTGAGGGGGCGGAATGACTTCTGCTGGGAACTGCCCTGCCAGCACCCACCTGACCAGCACGAACCACCCCCAGCGACACGAGAGGAACACCCGGCGCGGTCGGAGCCGGTGCGCACCCGGGCACCCCGGGAACCCCACGCACCCTCCGCCCCAAGGACAAACGGACATGAGGCTAAAAAACGGAAACCAGCACACTCAGTAACCAGACCTCAAACCGCCTGAACGATTGAGGCTGATGCGGCAGTGGCGCAGAAGCCGTTGAGGACGATGGCGTACTGATTGCCGGACAGACTGTATGATGCGGCACGAAATGTCCAGTCCTGCATGTTTGCAGATGGCATTAGAATAATCAACGCTAAGTTGGCGAAGGGCGATTATCCAGAATCAGCCTAATTCGGTATTCCTGCATAAATCATCAGTGTGATTCGTAACCCTGATTGCTGGGAAGTAGTGTTGTAGCGTCGCAGCGAGGGCCTTTCCTGGCTTGTGAGGCAGTAGCTGTGCAGGTTTCAGGCAGGACGGGCAGAGGTCTTGCATAACGGGGAAGTCGTTTTATTGTGCTGCCGCCCCCGATCCTCATTCAGGACTCGGGGCCGCTTCTTTGCAGCCGATGAGACGGCACAGGCGCGCAACGGGGGAGCATGCGATCGTGAGGATGTTCATCGCGGGTATGGACGGCTACCTAGGGTGGTCGTTGGCGCAGCACCTAGCCCGGCGTGGCCACGATGTTGCCGGGGCCGACGCGCTATACCGGCGGTCCTGGGTCGATGAAATGGGTTCTGTCAGCGCCATCCCGATCGGCTCGGTGGATGAGCGGCTTCGGGCGCTGCGGGAACACACCGGGCAGGAGATCCCGTTCTGGGCCGGTGACTTGCGAGACTACACGCTGGTGGAGCGCATCTTCCGGGAGTTCCAGCCGGAGGCGGTCATCCACCTCGGGGAATGCCCGTCGGCGCCGTATTCGATGATCGATCGCCAGCACGCGATGTTCGTGCAGATGAACAATCTGGAGTCGACCTTCAACCTGCTGTTCGCGATGCGTGACCTCGCCCCGGACGCCCACCTCCTCAAGCTGGGCAGCATGGGCGAATACGGCACGCCGAACGTGGACATCCCCGAAGGATTCTTCGAGATCGAGTACCGGGGACGCAAAGACCGGATGCCTTTCCCGCGCCAGGCATCGAGCTGGTACCACTGGTCGAAGGTCCACGGTTCGAACAACATCATGTTCGCCTGTAAGATCTGGGGGCTGCGGGCCACGGACGTGATGCAGGGGGTCGTGTTCGGCACCAGGATCGATGGCATGGGGAATGACCCCATGCTGCGGACCCGGCTCGACTTCGACCAGGCTTTCGGGACGGCGATCAACAGGTTCGCCTGCCAGGCCGTCATTGAGCATCCGCTGACCCCCTATGGGGCGGGTACTCAGGTTCGTGGGTTCCTTCCGCTGCGCGATTCCATCCAGTGCCTGACTCTTGGATTGGAGAACCCGCCGCCGGCCGGAGAGTACCGGGTCTTCAATCAGTTCGCAGAGACGTACAGCATTCGCGGACTCGCCCGTACCGTGCAGACGGCGGCGCTGGCGCTCGGCCTTAAAGCAGACGTCGCTCCGGTCGAGAATCCCAGGGCGGCGATCGAGCGCGAGGACCACCGCTACCAGCCCGACCACCAGCGCCTGCGCGATCTTGGCTACCGGCCGACCACCGACGTCGCGGCCGAAGTGCAGATCATGCTGGAAGACCTGCTGCCACACCGCGAGCGGGTCGCGGGTCACCGGGACGCGCTGCTGCCCGACGTGCGCTGGGACGGAGCACGTCGTCGCGTGGATTACCTCGGCACCTTCGAGGAGGAGGAGGGGGAGGAGGACGCCATCGGCGAGGAGCCGAAGGCGCGGCGCGCGGCGAATGGCCGAGCAGTGGCGGACCCCGGCAAGAGCCAGGAGTTCCTGCCCTTCCACCGGCCGTTGGTCTCCGAGTCCGACCTTCTCGCCGTCCGTAAGGCGCTCGAGTCCGGCTGGCTGACGCACGGTCCGGTATGCCGGGAATTCGAGGTGGCCTTCGCTGATCACGTGAAGGCGAAGCGGGCGGTGGTGCTCTCCTCCGGTACGGCGGCGCTGCATCTGGCGCTGGTGGCGCTGGGGGTGGGCGCGGGAGACGAGGTCATCACGACCCCGATGACGTTCTGCTCATGCGCGCACGTGATCGAGCATGTGGGAGCCAAGCCGGTCTTCGCCGACATCGATCCGGTCAGCATGCAGATCGACCCGGCACAGATCGAGCGGATGATGGGTCCCCGGACCAAGGCGGTCGTAGCGGTCGACTACGGCGGGCATCCCTGCCAGATCGAAGAGATCACTAAGATCTGCCGGGCCAGGGGCATTGCCGTCATTGAGGACGCCGCTCACTCGCTGGGCGCCGAGGCTGGCGATCGGCCGGTCGGGTCGATCGCCGACCTGACGGCCTTTTCCTTCTACGCCACGAAGAACATCACCACCGGTGACGGCGGGATGCTGACCACACAGGACGACCGGCTCGCGGACCGGGTCGAGCGCCTGCGTCTGCACGGCATCGAGCGGGACGCCTGGCGTCGCTACCGGCAGGACGGCAGCTGGCGTTACGACGTGGCGGAGGCAGGATTCAAGGCCAACCTCACCGATTTCCAGGCGGCTCTGGGCCTGAGCCAGCTACGGCGTGAGCCGGCTATCAGGGCCAGGCGCGAGACTCTGGCGGCGCGCTACAACCGGGCGTTTGCCGCCCTGGAGGATCTGGTGGAACTGCCGATCGTGGCCGAGGGTATGCGGTCCGCCTGGAACCTCTACCCCCTCCGCCTGGCAGGAGCCGCTCGCCATGGCAGGGATCAGCTTGTCGAGGGACTGAATAAGCGTGGCATCGGCACCAGTGTGCACTTCATCCCGCTTCACCTCACTTCCCACTTCCGGCAGCAGTACGGCTTCCGCGGCGGCGAGTTCCCTGCCTGTGAGGACGCTTATTCGCGCGTTCTCTCGCTGCCGTTGCACGCCGCCATGTCAGACACTGACGCGGACCGGGTGGTCGCCGCGGTGACAGACCTGGTGTCCCGTCATGCGGGCTGAGCGTGTGCGGCAGGTGCGTCCCTTCGCCAGCCCGGCCGCGCGAGCAGTGCCCGATGAGGCCGTCATTTCCATTGGCCTGGCCCGCCAGGGCAGCCGTGCCACCCGCGAGGTGCGCCGGGACGCGCCGGGAACGGTCGGCTCGCGCATGCTCAAGCGGGGCATGGACGTGGTGTGCGGTGCGGTCCTGCTGGTGGGCGCCATGCCGATCGTGCTGCCCGCCTGTGTAGCGATCTTGATCGAGTCGCCCGGCACCCCGTTCTACCTCCAGTGGCGCAGTGGGCTGGGGGGCCGCCCGTTTCGCATCGCCAAACTGCGGACAATGGTCGCCGGCGCTGACCGCCTCGGCCCGGCACTGACTCAGCCCATCGACCCCCGGATCACGAGGGTGGGATCGTTCCTTCGCCGATGGAGCATTGACGAGATCCCGCAGTTGCTGAATGTGCTCGCCGGCCAGATGAGCCTGGTCGGGCCGCGGCCGGAACTGGTGTCGATCGTGGAGACGTACACGGCCCGGCAGCTTGAGGTGCTGCGGGTGCGGCCGGGCTTGACGGGCTGGGCGCAGGTCAATGGCCGGGACGATCTACCGATACCGGTAAAGCTCGGCCTGGAACTTGATTACGTGGCAAACCGCACAACCCTGCGGGATCTGGCCATCATGGCACGAACCGTGCGGGTGGTTCTGAGCGGGGGGGGAATCAAGAGATGACCGAGGCACCTGATACTGAGAAGCTAGCCAGCGATAGTGGCTGTACTGCTGAACATGCGCGTATCCGGGCAGTCTATGACTATTACGCCACCGATGTGAAGGAGCAGCGGAAGCGCGATATCTCGAATCCGGGGACCCGGCTCAACGCGGCAGTCCGGTGGGCGGTGCTGTGCGAGTCGCTGCACCAACTTTGTCTACCTAAGAATGCCAATGTCCTTGACGTCGGCTGCGGAGCCGGGAGCGATCTTGCACGGATAGCGGCAGAATTCTCTCATCTGCGCCTGTCCCTGCACGGGATCGATATGCTGGCCGACCGCATCGAGCGGGCACGCCAGGTTATTACGGACGCGGTGCTGCAAGTCGGAGTTGCCGAGGAGATGCCGTACAGCGACCGGCAATTCGACGTGGTGATGGCCTCCATGGTATTCAGCGCCATCCTCGATGACCGGCTGGTAGGTGGCGTTGCGGACGAAATGTCCCGCGTTGTCGCCGACGGGGGGACGATCCTCTGTTACGAAATGCGCTATCCCACGCCCTGGAGTTCACATACCCGTGCGGTATATCCGCGGGAATTGCGGCGGTTGTTCCCCTGGGGGACGGTGCGGGTGACCCCGGTCACCTTGCTGCCGCCACTGGCCCGTCGACTGGGCTCGCTGGCCGACGCGCTTCACGGGCCATTGCACGCGGTGCCCCTGCTGCGCGGTCACTACTGGGCTCAGATCAGCCCGGGCGGCCCGACTGCGCGTCCGCGGTAACCGTCATGACCCAAAACGGCAGCAACAGCATCGTAACGGAGGCTGAGCGATGACGGACCCTCGCGGTCCTGGCCAGGTCCGAGTTGGGACGCGGCCACAGGTGGCCGTGGTGCTTGGCACGCGACCTGGCATTGTCAAGTTCGCGCCGGTGCTCCGGCGACTGAACGAGGCCAATGTGCCACACTTCGCGGTTCACTCCGGCCAGCACTACTCGGAGAACATGGACAAGGTCTTCTTCGAAGACCTTGATATACCGCTGCCGAACTACCGGATTGGGAATCTCCGCCCGGGAGTTTCTCAGGGCGAGCAGACCGCAGAGATGCTGACCGGTATCGAACGTGTCCTTATCCGTGAGAGCCCGAGGATCGTCCTGGTCGGCGGCGACGCGAACACGAATCTGGCTGGGGCACTGGCCGCACGTAAACTAGGCATGCTGGTAGGCCACGTGGAAGCGGGGCTCCGTAGCCGGGACTGGCGCATGCCCGAAGAGCATAACCGGGTGATGATCGACCATATCTCTGATGTTCTTTTCGCTTCCTCCGAGCACGCAAAGAAGACTGCGGAGGCGGAAGGCGTCCGGGGCCGCATTGTCGTGACTGGCAGCACGATTGGCGAGGCGCTGCGCTACTCGCTTGAACGCGCCAGGGGCGGAGCCAGCGTGGTTCCACCGGCGGCGGCCGACGGTTATGGCCTGGTGACACTGCACCGGCAGGAGAACGTCGACGACAAGGTGGTGCTGGCGGGATTGTGCGGCGCGGTGCGTGAGCTACCAGGCAAACTCGGCTTCCCGCTGCTCTGGCCACTGCATCCCCGTACCCGGGTCCGGCTGGACCAATTCGGCTTGCTGGGTTCGCTCAGCGATGTAGCCGGGCTGGAATTGCTGGAGCCACTGGGCCACGTCGCATTTACCAGGTTGCTCGCGGACGCCGGCGTTGTGGTGACCGACAGCGGCGGGGTTCAGCAGGAGGCGTGCATTTTGCACGTGCCCTGTGTGACAGCCCGCCCCACTACCGAATGGGTGGAAACGGTCGAGGCGGGGGCCAACATGCTGGCTGGGGCCGAGGCCGACAGCATCGTGGATGCGTGCTGCGCGATGGTGGCGAAACCGCGCGACTGGGCGGACCCATTCCGTGGGAACGGGGCATCCGCGTCGCACCGTGTGGTGGATGTGGCTGCTGGAATCCTGGGCAGGGCAACATGAGAGTCGTATTTGTCTCCGACCACTTCTCCCGGCCAGAAGAACCAGGGATTCTGCGCACCTGGCAAGTCGCGAAGCATCTGGCAGCAGAGGGCGACAAGGTCACCGTGATCGCACCGGCCGGCCACTACCTCTTCGGGCAGCCGGCAGTGCCGGCCGCGCGGACGCCGCTGCCGGAGGGGGTGCGGGTGGTCAGGATGCGCACGTCACCGCTGCGGCGGGGCAGTGCCACCGGACGCCTGCGCCAGTATGCCGACCAGTTGGTGCTGTCGGCGGTCGCGACCTGGCGGGCTGGCCGGTGCGATGTGGTGGTTGCCGGGCTGACGCCGAGCATGCTCGGAATCGGGGCGTTCTGCGCGGCACGCCTGCGGGGCATCCCGTTCGTCGTGGACGAGCGGGATCTGGCGCTGGACGCGGCCGAGCAGGCGGCGTTGCTGCCGCTGCCATTGCTGCGCGCTGCGCAGGTGGTCGAGCGTTACCTGCACCGCCGGTCGGCCGGGGTTGTGACGGTGACACCAGGACTGCGGCGTCTTCTGCTCGCCCGTGGCCTGCCGACCGGAAAAGTGACCCTCGCGCCCAACGGGTATGACGGCCCGGCGGAGGAGATGGATGAGCGCAGCCGCGCTGACCTGCGGGCTCGTCTGGGGTGGGAAGGCCGGACCGTGGTGCTCTACGCCGGCGGCCTGGGTCACATGTACGACCTGGATGTCGTGCTGGACGCGGTGGCACGGCTCGACCACGGGCGGTTCTTGGTCGCGATCATGGGCGAGGGCGAGTACAAGGCCAAATACGTCCGGCGTTGCCAGCGAGAGGGGCTGCCGGGCAGCTTCCCAGCGCCGGTGAGCAAGGCGGAGGTGGCCCAGGTCTGCCAGGCCGCGGACGTGTGCGTGCTGCCGTTGCGCAAGCTCCCCTGGGCCGAACTGGCGGTGCCGAACAAGCTGTTCGACTACCTGGGAGCGGCCCGGCCCGTGGTGGTGACCGGGCCGGGGGATGCCGCGAACCTGGTGGCAGAGGCGGGAGCGGGTCTCCCGGTGCCCGCCGGCGACGCTCCAGCGCTGGCCCGGGCACTGGATACCCTCGCCGCCGACCCTGAGTCCGCTGCCCGCATGGGCGTGGCGGGACGCGAGTATGTGCTCAGTTCCTGGACGCGGGCAGGCTCGGTGCGGGATTTCCGCTCCGCGCTCTTGGCCGCCGCTGCCCAAGCTCGGCGTGAGACTGCCGACGTCCATGCCAGCCACGTGTCCTGGTGCCGAGTTGAGATGGAACACGCTGCGAGCGATTCCCCGGTGCCCGGCGCGACCGGTCCAGGCCGTAACGGTGGGGATTACGTGACAGACGTTCCGGACGCGATCCTGACGAGCCGATGGCACCTCCCGGGAGATCGTGACTGAAATGAGGGCGCCGTCAGGCACGACTGCTCTGGATTCTTCCAAGGCCCGAGACCGCAGTACTGGTCGGCTGCTCGCCGTGGTGCCCGTGGAATGCCGGTTCGAGCACATGGCAGTGAATCAGCGCCTGAGGGCACTGCTGGATGTCGGAGACGTGGATGTAATCGCTAGTTATCCGGATTCTATCCCCCGCGATATCACGGCACGCTGTCGCATCTATCGCCTGCCGTTGTCGGGCAGAATTTCTCAGAGTACCGTGCGGCGCCTGACCTTCTCGGTCGAGGTGGTCGTATGGTCCGCGATTCAGCGCGCCCGCCGCCAGCCGTATCGCGTGGTTTATGCGATACAGGACGCGTCAGCTCTAGCGGGCATGATATTGCAGAGTTCAGGAACGCGGTGCGTGGTTGATGTTCTGGACGACCCATGGCTGGAAATGAGGAATCTTGAGCAGCAGGGAAACTGGCGCAGGGCCAGATTGCTCAAGATCCGGGATCGGCTGACCCGGCGGATACTCCGCAGCGCGGATCTGGTCACCACGGTCGGCTCGTCCGACGAAGACTTGCTCCCGGCCATGCTGCGGGAAAGGTACGGTGTAGACTCCCACCGTATATTGCCGCTGCGTCAGGCAATCGATATCAGGAGTATCGCTGCCTCGTTGGGTCCGCCAAAGCGTCGCAGTCAGCCTCGGAAGATCTTCTACGTCGGCTGGGTGAGTGCCGCCCGGGGAATAGACACGCTCATCGCTGCCACCGATCTGCTGAGAAGTAACGGGGAGCAGGTGGAATTGCGACTGGCCGGCTGGGGGGACGACGACTCCAGGTTGCGGAGAGAAATAGAGGACAGAAGGTACGTCAGCTACCTCGGACTCCTCCCATCATCGATGGTTCGAGACGAAATCCTCGATGCCGACATATGCTGCTGTCCGTTCCCGGACCGTGCGGAGCTCGCGCCGGTGCAGCCCGTCAAGATGCTCGAGTATCTAGCGCTTGGGCGGCCCACGGTCGGGTCGAGGCTCCCCGGGATAGCGGCGGTCATTGAGCACGAACGGAGTGGGCTGCTGGTGACTCCAGGAAGCGCCGAGTCGCTTGCGAAGGCGTTTGAGCGGATTCTGCACGATGATCAATTCGCGGCACGGCTCGCCGAGGGCGCACGCGAGCGGGCTGCTGAGTTCGATTGCGTCCACATCAACAGGCACCTGCAGCAGAGGATAGGCGCATGGTTGTGAGGGAGGAACTGCGGCGGACGGTCGGCACGGGGACCGTGATAGAAGACGGTGCCGTGGTGGGTGAGAAATGTGCAGGCTGGCAAAAACCGGCCATAATTGGCCGTAACTGTCTGGTGCGGCGCTACAGCATCGTCTTCACGGATACACAAATCGGCGACCGTGTCATGACCGGGACTCGCGTTCTGATCCGAGAGCACACACATATAGGAAACGACTGCCTCATTGGGACGGGAACAATTATCGAGGGCCAGACCGATATCGGGAACGAGGTCGTTCTCCAGAGCGCTGTGTTCATACCGTCGATGACCAGGATCGGCAACCGCGTGTTCATCGGGCCGTGCGCTGTGCTGACCAACGACTCTTATCCGCTGCGCGCGAGGGAGCAGTACGTTCCGATGGGCCCGACAGTGGATGACGACGCGACGATCGGCGCAAATGCCACGCTGCTGCCGGGCGTGCGAGTGGGAGAAGGTGCGATGGTGGCCGCCGGCGCGGTGGTTACCCGCGATGTGCCCCCGTGGCATCTGGCGGTGGGGGTGCCGGCCAGAGTCCGGGAACTGCCAGTGGGACTGAGGCAGCCGAATCAGGTGCGGAGGAGAAATCGGTGAAGATCGGGCTTATCGGGTGTGGCCGGATCGGTGCCAGGCATCTCGATGCCTATCTGAAAATTGGCGGTACAGAAGTCGTGGTCGCCGATGAGAACGAGGCCGCTGCGAAATCACTGGCGGAGGTGCTGGGGGTGACCGCGGTCGCGGCCGATGATCTGCTCAGCCTCGATCTGGATGCCCTCGATGTCTGTGTACCGTCCCGCTTCCACCCGAACTGGATCATGGACGGACTGGCGCATGGGCTGAGCGTGTTCTGCGAGAAACCACTCTGCCTCAATCACCGTGACGCCCTGGAGATCCGGGAAACGGCGCTGGCCGCGAAGCGCAACGTCGTTGTCGGCTACCTCTACCGGCATCATCCGGCGTTTCAGTTCATGAAGGAGGTCATCGACGACGGGGTGATCGGCCGGCCGCACCTGGCCCTAGCACGGCTAGGAGGCAGGGGATCTCATCAGCCGTGGAAACACGATGCAGAGGGCGGCGGCGTGGTCTTCGAGATGATGGTGCACATGCTTGACCTGGTGAGGTGGCTGCTCGGCCCGATCGAGGACGGTCGCCTGCTCCATCAGGAATTGCTCCTCCCAGTGCGCCAGATCAACGGCGAGGCGCTTGTCGCACGAGCAGCCGACTGCGCCGTTGCCAGCCTCCAGGCGGGTGGGGTGCGGGCGATCTGCCAGAGCGATCTGGTCACTCCGTCTTTCATGAACTACGTCGAGGTGCAGGGCGATAACGGGTCGGTGACTGGCAGCATTCTCGATTCCATGCCCACGATGGTCTACTGCAACGAACCGCGGGGTCTGTTCGACCGGGGTCATAACCAACGGGCCATTATGCCGGTTAATCTCTTTGTCCGGGAACTGGGCGAATTCGTCAGGACCGTGGCGGAGGGGCGGTTCGACCCCGCACCGCTGACTGCCTCTGTGGAATTGGCCCGTTTCGTCGATTCACTGCTGGGAGCGTAGATGGGAATCGTCACGACCGGGCAAATCCCGGTCGCCAACGTCGATATCCGCCCGGAGGACGTCGATGCTGTGGCACGGGTGCTTCGGAGTGGGAAGCTCCGGCAGGGCGCGCTCACCGCCGAGTTCGAGCAGTCTTTCGCACGGCGCGTTGGCGCGTCCCATGCGGTGGCTGTGTCGTCCGGGACGGCAGCGCTGCACCTCACCTACCTGGCGCTGTTCCAGCCCGGCGACGAGGTGATCGTCCCGTCCTTCACCTTCGTGGCCACCGCCAGCATGCTGCTGGCGGTGGGCGCCGTCCCGGTCTTCGCCGATGTGGACCCGCATGCGTTCACCCTCGATGTGGCGGATGTGGAACGGCGGATTACTCCCCGCACCCGGGGCATCGTTGGCGTGCACCTGTTCGGCAACGCGTGTGACATCGACGGGTTGCTGGCGCTGGCCGTCCGTCACCACCTCACCGTGGTCTGGGATGCCGCACAGTCACTGGGAACGGAATACAAGGGCCGTGAGGTGGGCGCCTATCCCGCCGCCACGTGCTACTCGTTCTACCCGACCAAGAACATCACCACCGGTGAGGGCGGCATGGTGGTGACGGACGACGAGTCCGTCGCCGCAACGATCCGCCTGGCCCGCAGTCAAGGGGCAGCCGGCAAGTACCGTCACACCCGGCTCGGATTCAACTACCGGATGACCGACATGGCTGCCGCGCTGGGCCGGTGCCAGCTCAGCCGGCTGGGGGACTACCTGGCGCGGCGCCGCCAGAACGCGGCCATGCTCACGGAGCGGTTGGCCGGACTGGCGGGAGTGCAGACCCCGGCCGCGGCGCAACACACCTCACACAGCTACAACCAGTACTCGATCCTCGTCGGCTGGGAGGCAGGACCGATTTCCAGGGACGATCTCGCGGCGGGACTGTCTGCCAGAGGTGTGGAAACCGCCATCCATTATCCGCGGCCGCTGCATCGCCAGCCGATGTTTGCCGGGGAAGCCGGCGGGCTGGAGGTCTCGGAGCGGCTGGCGGAGCACATCCTTGCGCTGCCGGTCCATCCCGGCGTCTCGCCGGGCCAGGCTGAGCAGGTGGCAGGGGCAGTCGCCGACTTGCTGGCGAGCGGCAGCTGATGAGCACTGCGCATCTCGGCGCGGGGCCACCGAAGGTGGCCCTGGCGCGGCCCGGGAACTCCATCGCTGCCCTCAGCATGGCGGCCCGCCGTGTGCTGGGCCATGCCTGGACGCCGTCACCTCGGGGCTTCGCACTCGTTGCGGGCGGAACGGGGATGGCAACAGGGGCCTGGATCGCGCTTTCCCGCGGGTCTTCCCTGCTCGCTCTCGCTCCGGTGGCCGCTGCGCTCGCGGCCGGGATCATCATCTGCAGCCGCCAGGCTGCGGCCTACCTGATGCTAGCTTCGCTGCCGTTCGCCGAGGTCTCGGTTGGAGCCGGGGTGAGCCTGGTTCGCTACGTCCTGGTCGGCACGCTGGTGGCCTGGTTCGTGGGTGTCAGCGTGTACGAATCACCCGCCTGGCTCAAGCCTGACCGCACCGATGCCAAGGTCTTTCTCTGGCTGCTCGCCCTGACCACCTCGGCGGTGGTCTTTGACAGCCAGGCCGCGAGCGGATTGGTGACCACTTATCTGAACCTCGCACTGGTGTATTACGTGGCTTCCCGCACGATCCGCGACGCCAGGCAGGCCCGGGGTGCTGTGCTCGCGCTCACCGTGGGTTTGGGCAGTGCTGCGCTGCTGGCGCTGGCCTGGCCAAGCTTGGCGGGATCATTCGTCGCGGCAGGCGGTGTGCAAAGGCTCGGGCCACTCGGGGTCTCGGGGGCCTACGGCATTGACCGTTTCGCAGGCTGGCTAGCCGTGGGGTCCGTGCTGCCCTGGGCGGCCTTGGACGGGCCCCGGCGGCCGATGACTTTGGTGGCGCGCGGACTGTCGGTCGTCTCACTCATCGCGCTCGTGGCGACCGTCTCGAAAGCGGGCCTGATCGGGCTAGCTGCTGGGGTGCTGGGGTGGAGCCTGTTGTCCACGCGTCGCTGCCGTGTGCTGCGGGTAACCACCACCGTGGCGGCGCTCGGTGTGGGGTGGCTACTCCTGCCAGCGGGGGTGCATACCCGGTTCGCGCAGTTCCAGCAACCCGGCAGCGTGGCGAACTCCCGCTTCGCCGTCTGGGAAGCGGGCCTGCGGATGTTCCTCGCTCATCCCATCACTGGCGTCGGAGTAGGTAACTTCGATCTGTTCGCACCCGCTTACTTCCCGCAGGGAACGATATATACCCAGGCGGTAGCGGCACACAACATTGTGGTTGGCGCGTTTGCGGAGACTGGCATCATTGGCGCCGGGTTGATGCTGCTGATGGTCGGAACAATTCTCCTGGAGGGTATCCGGCTAGTACGTGCTGACCGAAGGGAATGCCTGGCTGCGGAGATCCCCAGACTGCGGGCAATCGCTGCTCCTGACGGCGACTATGCCAGACTAACGACCGGCTTGCTGGTGAGCTTCATCATGTTCCTCACGGTCGCGCTAAGCCTGGACCTGGAGCGGGACCGATATTTCCTCGTGCTCGCAGGTATGGTGCACGGCCTGTACCGGGGGCGGTCCCGTGCCGCAGCATTATGCAGGCTGCCAGCTCCCGAGAGTCGCCGCCTTCATCGGGGCGCGGGTTTTCATGGCCGAGGGGCAGTATTCTACTGACTGCTCGCTTGTTTACGAGCTGGTGGAGCTGGCCCGCCAGTTCGACGACTTCTTCCTGCACTGCTTCGTTATCGAGGACGCGCGCGCCCGCGATATGTTGCGTATACCAGCTAGCGTCCAAATCGTCGATCTTGGCCGGGTGACGTGCGGACGCGAACTGTACTTGCACCCGCTACGGCTGTGGCAGCGGGTGAGTAGGTCAGTCCGACTGGGCGAATGGTCTGCCGCCGTCCTCGACGAACCCGGAGTGACCTCGATGCTGGCGCTAGTGGCCTGCTGGCTGGCCGGAATGCCTGCTGTTGCGCTAATCCGGGGCGACCCGGCGGTCGGCGGAGGGGCATTCCGGTATCGGCAGGGCGCAAGAGCAGCGCTGGGGCAGGCACTGCGGTACTTCCGGGTGGTCGTGCAATGGGCGCTGGCCTTGAGTGTCCCCGTCGTTACCGACAGCGAGACTGTGCGCGATCGACTGAGCCAACGGGGTGCCGTGGTGCACTACGTACCTGCGGCGTCGATCTCGGCGGCGGAGGTCCTGCCGCCCGGCAAGCCTTGGCATGGGGCCGACTTCGGCCCCATGCGCCTGCTGTTCGTGGGACGCCTGGAGCGAATCAAGGATATCGAGACACTGATAGAGGCGGTGCACGCGGCGTCGCGGACCGGGCGCGAATTCTCCCTGCGGATCGTTGGGACTGGCGATCCCGGCTACACGAGCCTGCTCCGTTCGCGTGTCCGGGAACTGGGCTTGGAGAGCATGATCGAATTCGCGGGCCAGGCACCGCACGGCGCGCGGTTGTACGAGTGCTATCAGCGGGCGCACCTGCTGGTGCTGTCGTCACGATCGGAAGGTATTCCCAAGGTCGTCATCGAGGCGATGGCACACGGCCTGCCAGTGGTGGCGACCGCAGTCGGAGGACTTCCGGGTCTGGTAACGCCCGATATCGGCATCCTGGTGGCGCCCGGCGACGCGACCGCGCTGAGCAAAGCGCTCATCATCATGTATGACTCACCGGCAATGGTGAAGAGTATGGGCCAGGCCGCCCGGCGTAACGCGGCGGGACTGCTCTCCGAGTCGGTGTCGCGTGAGCTGGCATCGCTGGTGGCGTCAGCTGCCTGGCCACCACGGATCCGCCTCGCTGTTCTCCTCGGGAGAGGAGCGCGAGTGTGAGTCGGGAGCTTCCCGTCACTACCGGGTACACGCCGCGTGTGAGTATCGCTGTTCTCACGCGGGGCGGGCTGCCGCTGATGCAAGACACGCTGTCGAGCGTGCTCGCCCAGAATCTCCTTGAGTGGGAGCTGATCATTATTGACGACGGTTCCACCGACAGCGTTCCGGCCTGGCTGACCTCCCTCTCAGACAGCCGGGTGCGGATTCTGCGCGCCGATCGCCTCGCAGAGGGTTCGGTGGCGCGAAACCGGGCGCTTGCGATTGCCCAGGCACCCTACATTCTGTTCCTCGATGACGGTGACCGGCTGGCTCCTGGTGCGCTCAGATGCTTGCTGGCAGGAGCGAAAGCTGCGCCAGACGCGGTGGCGGTGATTGGGCGCCGGGCGCTGTTTGACGCACGAGGTCGCCGGCGCTTGGCCCGCCACCCGCGGCGGCCCATATCTCGCTTGGCGTGGACGGACGTGCTGGCGGGGTGGGCATCCGGGGTCGGGGCCACCTTGTACCGGGCCGACGCCGTGCGTGCGGTCGGCGGCTGGGACGGGGTTTACATTCCCGCCGAGGACCAGTACCTGCTCTTGCGAGTGTCGTCTGTCGGACCGCTCCGGCTAGTGCCTGGACTCACCCTGGAACAGCGAGTTCATCCCGTCCAGCGACGGGCTCAGGAACTGCCGCAGGCTGAGCGCCAGCTGAGAGACGAGTTCCTGGCCCCACTGGATGGGTGGCACCGGCGCAGCGCGGAGCGGATCATGCGCGGACGGCAAGCTGGGCGCGCTGGCGACGAGGCGATCGCGAACCGCTGCTACCGGCGAGCCGCTACCTGCTACCTGAAGGAAGCCTTGACATGCCCCGAACTACTGTGGTCGCTGCTGGTCGGACCACGGCTGGCCGCTCAGGCCACGAAAGCGGCGGTGGGCAGTTGCCTGGGCCGCCGGGGTGCTGTCCTGGTGGCAGCCGCCAAGGCAAGGACTCGGATGCTCCTTGGGCGCGCACCAGGAGAGTACGGGGGGCGCGGGCACTCAGTCAGCAGCCACCCCGGGGTGCCTCGCCCTGTAGTCGCCGCCCGGCCACCAGGATCGCCCGCCCCAACGGGCGCGCCGGTCGTGCGGGAAGCACCCGTATCGCCGGCACAGTCAAGCGCACGACCCGTCGGGCGAAACCGGACCGGGTGGTCCCGCTGGTCCGGGCTGCGGACCCTGTTCCCTGGTTCGCTGGCCAACCTGGGTGTGCAGGGGTTGCTGCTCATGCTCGGCCTGTTCAGCGGGGTGGTCACGGCCAGGGTGCTGGGACCCGCGCTCCGGGGGGAATTCTCACTTCTCGTCCTTGTTCCCAGCGTGGTGAGTGCAGTTGGCAGTCTGGGGATGGAATACGGGGTCTACTACCTCTGGCATGAAAAGGGAGGCAGATTCCGGCCGGAGTTGCTCGCCGCGGGCGCTGTGGTCGCATCGCTGTCCGGGCTGGCCTTCGGTGCGGCGGGTTTCGCAGTGGTGTCCTGGCTCGAGCCCAAGGCGGGTTTGCTGCTGTGGTTGCTCGTTGCTGCCAGCATGCCCATGATGATCGCGAACACGATCCTGACCATGGCGCTGGTGGCAAACAGGAGGGTAATCGGGTACAACGTGTCGAGACTGGCCGGCCCGGTGACGTACACGGGCGCAATAGCATTCCTGTGGGCGGGGGGTGCGCTGGGGGTGGCGAGCGCGTTCATGGCGTGGTTTGGTTCGGCCGCCCTGACGGTAGTGACCGACGTGGCGATGGTTGCATGGCTGGGTAGTGGCATGCCGCGATGGAATGGACGGATAGCACGCCGGTCGGCTGGCTACGGACTTCGGTCGTACGTCGGCACCGTGGCGCAGTACGGGACGCTGCGTCTCGATCAGGGCCTGCTCGTCGGACTGGCGGGTAACGGGGCGCTGGGGCTGTACTACGCCGCCGTCTCGCTGGGTGAAGCGCTCCTGTACCTAGCCAACAATGTCAGCACTGCGATGATGGCGCAGCTTGGCGGTCGGTCACGCGCGGAGCAGCGGCACCTCACCGTGGTGGCAATAGCTGTCGTGGGGGCAGGAACCGCAGCCGCCGCGGCGGTGCTCACGTTCGTTGGCGGTCATGTAATCGTCATCGTGCTCGGCAGGGTGTACCTACCGGGGGTGACGGCACTGCAACTGCTGCTCCCCGGCATCGTGTTTCTCGCGGTGGCGCGGGTGATGAACAGTTACTTCATCACGGTTGGGGAAGCGCGGATCTTCGCCCGGGCTGCGGTCGCCAGCATGATCGTGATGGTGGTAGGAGGGGTGGTATTGATTCCTGCTTTCCATGCCCGCGGCGCGGCGCTTGCCTCGACCCTCGCCTATGGGGTGATGGTGGTCCGGTTGGCCCGCATGTTTCGTGCGGACCGATGGAAGGTATCCACGCGCATCCCGGCGACGCTAGATGACGGGGATGGCATCGAGTCGGTTCATGACCTGACGTAGTGAAGATCGGGTTGTCGGCGGGCGCTGCGTGAACCGGGCTATGACCTCAGCTGGCGCCGCGGAAACGGGCAACCGCCGTCGGTCATCGATGACTGAGAGAGCTGGCCCGAAGGAGGTACAACAACCTGCAGTCCTCGCCCGTAGCCCAGCTAAGAAGCGTCTCCTGACGGTGACACTGTCGGTGACGACTCAATCGCGAAGCGCTAAGGTGGTTGACCGTGAACAAAACGTCGGCGATCAAGGCGCTAGACCGACCTGGCAGCCGATGGCTGGCCGCAGTTGGTGCCAGCGTAGCCGAGACATGGGCACGACGCCGGCCGACGATCGTGCGACCGCTTCCGGGCGGAGTCTTTCTGCACCGACACGTCGACGGAGCCATCGTCCTTCCCAGCGTGCTGAGCAGAAGAACACCCAGGCAACTGGAACTCGCCACCCACGACATCTTCTGCTTCGGATACACCCCGCAACAGGGTGACACCGTCCTCGATATTGGGGCCGGTTGTGGCGAGGAAACGCTCACCTTCAGCCGTCTCGTCGGCCCACTAGGGCGCGTGATCAGCGTAGAGGCGCACCCCGACACCTACCGGCAGTTGGTGCTGACGTGCAAGTACAACGACCTCGACAATGTGACGCCGCTGCAGCTCGCCGTTACTGACGTCGAAACCACCGTAACCATCGATGACGGTACACCGGAAGCCGGATCAATTACGGCCACAATTAGCGGAACTGGAAAGAAGGAAGTGTCCGGCGTAACCATCGACAAGATCATCGCAACTTACGATTGCCCGTGCGTCGACCTACTTAAGATGAATATTGAGGGTGCCGAACAACTCGCCATTCGCGGTATGGTGCTGTCGTTGGCAAAGGTGCGGCACGTCGTCATCTCTTGCCATGACTTTGTCTTGCAGCCGGGCTTCGCAGGCGGTGATCCAGCCTGGTTCGCTACCTACGATACGGTCACTGCCTTTCTCCGAGACGCGGGCTTCACACTGGCGGAGCGACGCTCCACCGACCCGCGCCCGGAGGTGCAGTTCTACGTCTACGGGTCACGCGGATGAGGCCTCGGGTTTATGCTGAAACCGGCGCGTTAGCCCCGGGCAGCGCTCATGCTTGTTTCTGTGTGGCGATCCGGGGGGACCGGGATCGCTGTCAGCGCCTGCGGCGCGTCCGCAGCCGGCGGGCGGCCGGTCGTGAAACGTGTCCATTCAGGGGTGTCTGCTACCTGGGGGTTTTACGCTGCGAGCAGGTCACCGGCGGGGAGCGGCGGGAGCCAGGGTTTGCCGGCCAGGGCGGTGCTGACGGCGTCGAGGACGGTGAGCCCGTGGGCGGTGGCGGAGTCGAGGTAGCTGCGAATCCGGCACCAGCGGGCGAGGGTGGCCTGGGTGTGCCAGTACCCGGAGACGGCCTGGTGCCGCTTAGCGGCTTTGGCTCCTTGTTCGGAGACGTTGTTCGTCCACGCGACGGCGGAGTCGCTCGTGAACAGCCACACCTGGGGGGCGTAGCCGTGCAGCCAGGAGCCGGGCGCGTAGCCGGGGTGGTTGCCGTCATGCCAGTCCCGGTGCCGGTTGTGGGTGATCCCGAAGGAGACGGCCTCGTCGTAGCGTGCCCGCAGGTCCTTGATGACCCGCGGGTCAGGCGGTTTCCCTCGTGACCGGGCGTCCTCGCAGGCCAGGTGGGCCTGGCGGAGGATGATGATCACGTCTTCAGCCCAGGACTGCAGGCTGCCGGGGCCGAGCTTGCTGACCGCGCGGCAGCGGCGGATCACGTGCGCGGCGCACTGCTGGATGCCGGCCAGGTCGCCGGGCATCTGCTGGCAGGCGGTGTACCCGCCGGTGATCAAGATGCCGGTGAAGAACGACAGGATCGCGGTGATCGCCGCGGCGCGGCGCGAGCTCATGGCCCGCAGCCAGGTCAGCTTCCCGCCGGGCGGGCGGACGATCAGCACGTGCGGCGCCCCCTCCTCCGGCTCCCCGGTCTCCGGGTACCTATCGCGGGTCAGCACGTTGACCGGGGTCTCGTCCGCGCCGAGCACCGGCGCGTCCGCGAGTGCGGCCTGCATCGCGTCGCCGAACCCGGCAGCCCGCAGTATCTCGTCCAGCCGGGCGCTGGCCCGGTCCACGAACCCGGGCGAGACCGGCATGCCAAGCAGCATCGCGATCAGGCGGGCGGCACGCTCGGACGGCACGTTCCCGTACCCGCTCAGCAGCACCGCCGCCGCGTTGATCCCCGGCCCGTAAGAGATGGTCCCCGGATGCGCGCCCGGCGGCGGGGCATCCGCGGTGGTGAGCTTCCCGCAGCACGGGCACGCCAGCGACGGCAGCAGCCACTCGGTCACCCACCGGGAGATCCGCACGTCCCGGACCTGCGCCCACTTCGAGCCCGCCGCTTCCGCCCCGGCCAGGCTGGTCCCGCACCCCGGGCACTCCGCCGGCGGGTCCGCGGCCTTCCGCTCGTCCGGATCAGGGTCCCGGGACAGGCCGGCACCGGGGTGCCCGGGCTGCCCGCCGCTTACGGTCCTTGCGCCGCTCCCGCTCGGAGGTATTCCGGTCCCGGCGCCCGGCCTTGCGGCGCTCTTTGGCCCCGGCCGGCTCCTTCGAGCCCGGCGTCCCGGAGTTGCTGCTGTCCATGCCCAGCCGGCGTTCCAGTTCGGCGATCCGCAGCTCAAGCCGGCGTTCCCGGTCCAGCGCCGCCGACAGCTCCGCCCGCAGCACCGCGTTCTCGCTGTCCTTCGCCTCCACCACAGCCCGCAGCCAGGCTGGCAGCTCACGCTGCTCCCCGGCACCGCCAGGCAGATCGGGCTCACCGGACACAAGCCGCAAGCTTGTTCAACCTGAACTGCAACTTCAAGCACCCGCTACGGCGTGTCGCGCAGCGCAGTCACCCCGCAACCCCCTGAATGGACACCGTGAAACCGCGTCGGAACCGAGGCGACCGGCCCGTACAACTGAGGCTCAGCACAGAGCATCGCGATGTCGGTCAGGCGATCCGCGCCAGGGTGCTCGGATCGCACGATCAACTGGTGGCTGAAGGCTTGGGCGCCATGGGTTCCTAGCAGGCTCCGGTCTGCGGCCATCCGCGCGTGCCGGAGCACGCCGCTGACCCGACAAGTCCTCGGCCTGATTCCTCACACCAGGCCGAGGAGTTCAAGGCAGTTCGGACGATGAAGGCGCGGGTGTCTTCTTGCCATTTGGATGCGCGGCTGCCGCGCTGGCGTCGGCTGTCCTGGCCCGGTAGGGCTCGTACCCGTAGCCGTACCCATAGCTGTATCCGCTCTGCTTGGTTACCTGGTTGAGGATCACGCCGGTGATAGTTGCGCTGACCTGATCCAGCTTCTCGGCCGCCCGCCGCAAGTCGGCCCGCCTAGTCTGGCCGGCTGCCACTACCAGCAGAGTCCCGTCTGCGTACTTGGACAGCACCGCCGCGTCCGTCACGGCCAGCGTTGGTGGGCTGTCGATCAGGACCAAGTCGAAGCGGTCCCGTAGAGTGGCGAGCACCTGCTGCGCGCCGGCGCTGTTGAGCAGTTCGGCTGGGTTCGGCGGTATCGGCCCGGCTGGGAGCACCCACAGTCGCTCGTTGCCGCCCGCGGGCCGGAGGGCGTCCTCCAGCGACGCCTGGCCGAGCAGGATGGTGACGAGGCCGACCTGCTCATCGATGCCGAAGAACTTGCCCAGCCTCGGCCGACGCAGATCGCATGAGGCGAGCACCACCCGCTCGCCGGCCTGCGCGAAAACTGTCCCAAGGTTGGCTATCGTCGTGGTTTTGCCCTCAGCCGAGACGGGGCTGGTCACGAGCAGGCTGTGTAGCTGCCGCTCCTGCCGGGCGAACTGCAGGGACGTCCGCAGCGACCGGTAGGACTCGGCAGTCGGCGAGCTTGGGTCCGCCGCGGAGACGACCAATGGCTTTTCTTTTGTGCGCCAGGCGGGCACGGACGGGACCATAGCGAGCACAGGGGCGCCCCCGGCACGTTCGGTTGCCTCCTTGGACAGCAGGGCGTCATCGAGATTGTCCCGCAGGAAGGCGGCACCGATGCCGAGGATGAGTCCGGCCGCCAGTCCGAGCAGGCTGTTCCGGACCGGGTTGGGTGAACTGGGTGATTTCGGGGTCTGCGCCGGTGTGACGAGTTCTACCGGCCCGGTGGTGATCGCCCCGTTCACCTGGATCTGGGCGAGTTGCTCCTTGAGTACGGCTTCCTGGTTGAGCAGGGCCGCCACCTCGGAAGCCGACTTGCTGCCGACTTTGGCGTGGAGCGATTTGACCTGGGCAGCGAGCGAGGTGAGCTGTGATCGCAGTTGCGTCTCGGCTGCTGTGAGACTACGGCGGGTGACGGCCACCTGATAACGCACGAATGCATTGGCGTAGGCGTTCGCGATGAGCGCTGCCCGCGACGGACTGGGACTGGTAGCCGCAATGCTGATCACGTTCGTCTGACCGATTTCCGCGGCTGAAACCGTGGGTCGGCTTCCCAGTTGCCGGCCGACTGCCGCGACTACCGGTGCGCTCGTCACCAATTGCAGCTCAGTCTCTACATCGGTCTGCCCCACCGGCAGCTGACTTGTGCCGAGTTCCGGAGTCCCCACGGACTGCACCAGCACCTGCGCTGAGGCGGAGTATTGCTTTCGCATGGCGAAGGAAAAGACGACACTTACGGCCACGCAGAGCAGGGCCACTGCCGCCAGCCACCACCTGCGCCGGCGCAGCACCAGGAAGTAGGTGCGCAGAGTCGGCTCGTCACCGAACTCAGTTGTCATGTATTCCCCCCGTCGGTGGCTGCATCGGCGCAAGCCAAACCAAACCACCGTAAGCTGACACTCGCGTACGAACAATGAGTATAGCTTTGACCACTCTAAGTAAGAAGACTCTCCTCGTCCACTCGCCACCACGATATGGAGCCCCGGGGGCGCAGATCCGCGATCGGGGTCGGCGCCACCCCTGGGCAGACCCCTGGGCAGGCAGTCAAGTGGGATTGTCCCCCTCAGTAGCCAGGGGATAACTACATTGGGCGTACTCTCGATAACCAGAGGTCAGAGATTCCAGGTAAGGGCAGAATCACGTTTGTCTTCGTAATCACGATCGATTTAGGAAACATGACCGGAATCAGCCGATGACCAAATCGCAGGCAAGCGTTCCCGGACAGGCCAACGTGATGGTGGTCTGCACCGCCAACATCTGCCGGTCTGCGATGGCGGGTGCGCTGCTGGCACGTCAGCTTGATGCGCGGGGGGTGGTGGCCTCCGTGCGTTCGGCCGGGATGCTCCGGGAAGGCGATCCGTCGCCATCCGAGGTGATCTCGGCCATGGCGGTCTATGGGATCGATGCCGGCTCTCACCGAAGCCGTGTCGTCGGCGCCGGTGACCTCGCCGCTGCCGATCTGGTCCTCGCCATGGCCCGCGACCACTTGCGCCGCGCCGTTGTCGCCCTACCGGAAGCGTGGCCGCGGGCCTTCACCCTGAGGGAACTCGTCCGCCGTGGTGAGCGGATAGGACCGCGCGGACCAGGGGAGAAACTCGCCGGATGGCTGGCTCGTGCGCATGCCGACAGGGAGCGCTGGCGCCTGCTCGGGCAGTCAGACGAGGATGACGTGGCCGATCCAACGGGGGGCCCGCCGCAAGCTTACGCCGACACGGCCAAGCTTCTCGATCGGCTCACGCGGCGGTTGGCGGAGCTTGCCTGGGGGCAGTCCGGGCGGGAGCCGGCGGCCGACCCGCCCGGCGGATAGGGCCCCTAGCCTCGCGCTTTCGCGAGCAACCCGCATGAACTTGATCGTTTAATGAGAAAAGTGCCTTTGAACTGGGAGAATAGGTCTCAGATCTCCGGCAGTCGGTGATCGTGACAGCGCAATCACTATGGCTGCCGGAGGGTGTAGGTGATGGGCCGGCCGTCACCCGGTAGCTTCGGCGGGCGGGTGTTGATCTCGGCGAGGAGCAGGGTGAGAGCGCGGGCGACGCGACCCTGGCCAGGCCGGTCGAGCGTGACGGTGATGCTCTTGGACGTGTAGGTGATGGTGCCGGCGAGCCCGCGGATGATCGTTTCCCGGGTGATGGCCCGGTACTCGTCTTCGTCGTCCAGGTAGGCGTTGAGGTGGCGGGCGAGGTAGTGCTCGGCGTTGGCGGCCCAGTGACGGCGCTCGAACAGGGAAAGCTGCCGGACCGGCTTGCCGTAGTCCTTCAGGGTGACCTGCTCGTCGGTCCAGGCGACCTGCCGCCGACGGCCGCCGCGCAAGGTGATGGTCCGCAGGATGGGCACTTAACCTGGGCAAACCCAGGACACGTCCGATCCGTCCCGGTCCTGTGGACCCCTGGAGAAGCGTCCGCACCAGCAAGGCCATGGGCCTGCGCAACCTTCCATCGAAGACCTGGGCGGTGAACTGCGGCTGGGTGCTGGCCGCCAACATCGCCACCGACCTGTCCGCCTGCTCGGCCTGCACGACCAAGAAGACCTCAAGGACGACGAGCCGGACACGCTGCGTCGGCTATGGCACCTGCCCGCCCGGCTGGCCCGCCACGCCCGCCAGTGCGTCCTCAAGCTCAGCCGCACCTGGCCCTGGACGGACGCCTTCCTAACCTGCTGGCAACGGCTGTGCGCCCTGCCAGAACCTGCCTGACCAGCCATCCCGCCCCTGCGACCCCCAAAAAAGGAGCCCGCCCCGGCGCAGTCGGAGCCGGTGCCCGCCCCGAGCACATCGGGCAGCACCGTCACCCGCCGGAAACCCGCGAACCAGACACTACAGCCGAAAATCGGCATAACACGATCAGTAACCAGCCCCGCCCGCACCCTGAATCATCGAGGTTAGGCCGGCTCTGCCTGGCGGATTAGTCTGGCAAGGAATGGGAAGATCAACGTAATGCGTGACACCTGTCAATAGGAAAAGTGATATCGGGAACGTCGAAGACGCTGTGGATCCCGCGTCATCGACGTCGGCAAACGGGGGATGAGCAGGCTCATGTCCGGCTCACTATCGGGGCGTCCGAAGGTACTTGTGACCGGCGGCGCTGGCTTCGTGGGAGGCTGGCTGGCTGACCAGCTCGCCGCACGTTACGGTGTTGTCATATATGACCTAAAGGAGCCAAGTGCGGATCGTCCCGGCCAGATCTTTGTCAAAGGCGACGTTCTTGACCTAGATCGTTTGAAATGGGCTATGGGCGGATGTGAGGCGGTGTTTCACCTCGCGGCGCTCGTCGGTGTCAGTGAGTGTCAGGCACAGGAAGACCGAGTGAACCGCGTCAACGTTGGTGGCACCGCCATGGTCGCCTCTGCCGTTCGCGCGACCCCGGAGGTCAGGTCTGTCCTCGCTGTCTCTTCTTCGGAAGTGTATGGCGAGGGTTCCGAACGTGTGCTTGAGGAGGACTCCGCCCTCAAGCCGATCACCGCATATGGGGTATCCAAGCTTCGGCTCGAGGAGGTCATGTCGGAGCTGAAGTCGGAAAAGCGCCACGTGACCATCATCAGGCCCTTCAACATCTATGGGCCGCGCCAGTCCTCGTCGTTCGTTGTGGCGCGCTTCTGTGAACTCGCTCTGCGCGGGGAGAGCTTGCCCATCGTGGGGACCGGAGACCAGACCAGGTGCTTCACCTTCATCAGCGATCTCATGCATGGCATCATGTCAGCATTTGACTATGGCCGTCGCGAGCAGGACGGATGCGAGGTCTTCAATCTGGCGTCCAAGGAATCCGTCTCAATTCTCACTCTCGCTACCTTGGTGAACGAGCTAGCAGGGCCGGCGAAGAAATGCACACCGGAGTACGCGCCGCCGGAAGCGCTGGGACGATCGAGTCAGCAGGAGATATATCACCGGCGTCCCAGCATCGAGAAGGCGTCAAGGCTGCTTGGATTCGAGCCACGCGTTTCGCTGCGAGAGGGCCTCAGCCAGACCGTCAGCTGGTATCAGGAGGGCCGTGGGCATGAGTTCCGCGCCACAGCGGTACAAGACCGTGCGCTGTCCGGAACGTTATGCCCAACGGCCCGGCAGTGGCCCGGCTGGCGATCACCCGGGCTGAGCAGGCTCAGCTGGAACATCCCCAGTCTGTTTCAGTAGCGACGTTAGCTACTCATCGTAGCTGGAGAGTATCTTTCTGTGTCCTCTACCCAACGCGGCGACTCCCTCCCGTACTGCCCGGACGACGGGAGGCCCCGAAAGCTGGCCGTTGTTGGCCAGGGCTACGTCGGCTTGCCGCTGGCGATGGTCGCGGTCGAGGCGGGCTACGCCGTCGTCGGCATTGACCTTGACGCATCGCGGATCGAGCGGTTGCAGCGAGGGGAGTCGTACGTCGGCGATGTCGATGACACCCGCCTGCGGATGGCGCTCGACACCGGCCGGTACACCGCCTCCGCGGACTACGCCGACGCGGCCGGCTTCGCGGTGGCCGTCATCGCCGTCCCGACCCCGTTGCGTGACGGTGCACCCGATTTGTCATTCATTACCAGCGCTGCGCGTAGCCTCGCCCGCTATCTCACCCCGGGCAGCATTGTCGTGCTCGAGTCGACCACCTATCCGGGCACGACCGAGGGATTGCTGCGGGAAGAACTCGAGGAAGGGAGCGGGCTGACCGCCGGGGCAGACTTCGCTCTCGGCTACAGCCCCGAGCGGGTGGACCCGGGTAACACTGTGTGGACGATCTCGACCACACCCAAGGTCGTGGCCGGAATCGGGGAGGCGTCGCTCACCGCAGTCCAGGAATTCTACGCAAAACTCGTCGCGGACGTGGTGCCAGTTTCGTCCACCCGGGCCGCGGAACTGGCGAAGCTGCTGGAGAACACGTTCCGTCATGTCAATATCGCGCTCGTCAACGAGTTCGCCATCTTCGCGCGGGAACTTGGCGTGGATATGTGGGAGGTGCTGCGCGCCGCGTCGAGCAAGCCATTCGGATTTATGCCGTTTTATCCGGGTCCTGGTGTCGGTGGTCACTGCCTCCCGATAGATCCGACCTACCTAGCGTGGCACGTCCAGCGACTGACCGGACGCCGGTTCCGGTTCATTGATCTCGCCAACGAGATCAATGACAGCATGCCGGACTACGTGGTTCAGCGGGTGACGCACGGGCTCAACCAGCATGACCGGCCGGTCTGTGGCTCGGTCATCCTGCTGCTGGGCCTTGCCTACAAGAAGAACTCAGCGGACGCCCGGGAGTCGCCAGCCACCCGCGTGGCCCGTCTTCTCCGCTCGCTCGGCGCCCGGGTAGGGGCTGTTGACGGGCACGTGCCCGCTGATCACCTGGCTGGCGAGATCAACCGGGTCGCACTGTCTCCTGACGTCGTGCACAGCGCCGACGCGGTGGTGGTCCTCACCGATCACGACGATATTGATTACGGCCTCGTACAACGCGAGGCGCGCTGGGTCCTGGACTGCCGCAACTGCCTGTCCGGTCCCAACGTTGAAAGGCTGTGAGACTCAGGTGCCTCAACGAGGTATTGAGACGCCACCCATGCTTTTCAGCCCACAGTCCTGGGTACATTACTCCGTTGATCAGGTCCCCGGCGCAGCGTCGTGCACCTGGCTTTGGCGTGGAACATCGAGGCCAGCGCGCCTGCAGCGCGCAGGATGTGCTGCGTCATCGCGGCGAGGACCACCCAGGCCACGTTGGCGCTGAAGTCACCTGAGGTTCTCTGAACTGAGGGCAGGTGGGCCAGCGGCTCGCCAGTGCTGTCGGCGAAGATCTGCCCGGAGACGGCGTGGTCGCGGTGCTCTGCCTCGGCTTCCAGCACGGGGTGGGGGTTGCTGGTGAAGAACGCGTGGTAGCGGTAGGTGACCTCATCGGGCATCCCCGGCAGTGCCTGTTGTCCCTCAGCGTTCTTCGGGTTGAGCCGCCTGACCCGGCGGACGATCATCCTGCCGGTGGTGGTGTGTGCCTTCTTGCTGGTGAACGCCGTGTATGGGACCTCGGCGTCGGAGTACCACATCCGCAGTTCCTCGTAGACCGCGTTCGGGTACCGGATCGCGGCCCACGTGTCCGCGGGGATGGTGGCGATCGCGCGGCGGTTTCTTCGGGCCGGACCGCATCGTGACCGGGAAGAACGCGCCGGCGCGGTCAGGCGCGGAGATCACCGGGCCGTTGCAATAGGAGGAGTCCGCGCGGACCAGCAGGTCGCCGCTGGCGCCGGCCTCCGCGGCGACATTGATCTGCCCGGTGATGAACGACGCCGCGCCGCGGGTGTCGCCAGCGGACCCGCCGCGCAGCCGGGTCCCGGTGATCAGCGGGGTGGCGGACCTCGGTGAAGACGTGATGCAGCCCGCGGCCTGCGGGCCGGCCAGCCGGACGTGCGCAGCGGTCAGGTCCGCCAGCCCGGCGGCGTCGGCCAGCCGCATCGCGGGCCCGGCGCCGGCGGCGGAAATCAGGTTCTCGTTGCCGGACACCAAAAGGGTGTTCTTGGCAGCTTGCCGGAAATACACTTGCCAAGTGCCCTCCCGGCTTGGGGGATGGAGGCTTTCTCAACCACCATTCTCCCAGGTCAGATGGCGCCTTTGCGGGCAGACCCCCCTAATTCCGAACAGAATTATCGGTGGATCCAGGCTCAGGCTGCTGCGTAACCACGGTATGCGCGACCGGTATGACTACTCGCTTCCCGGATACAACTACCGGCTCACCGACCTGCAGGCGGCCATCGCGACGGCACAGCTGCGGCGGCTGCCCGGCTTCAATGCCCGCCGCGCCCGCAACGCGTCCAGGCTGTCCGACGCGGCCCTGCTGGCCTGCCTGGCCTGGTGCTCCCGCCGGTCCCTGCCGGGCGCCTTCCGGTTTGGCGCCAGTACACGGTGCGGCTGACCGCAGAGGCACGCATGGACCGGAACCAGCTCAGCAAGTGGCTCGATGCAGCGGGGGTCGATTCGCGTCCCTATTACCCGAAACTCGTCCACGACTATCACTGCTTCCGGGATCATCCGCAGGTGGTGCCCGACGAGACGCCCCGGGCGAGCCAGGCCGTGCGGCAGGTTCTCTCACCCCCGTTCACCCGGCGCTGAGTGGGGCGGACCTTGACCGGATTGTGGCCTTGGTGAGTGAGGCCCTGACTGGATATCCGAGTTGGTGCTGTTCTCCTCCAAATCATTGAAGAACGCTGGTATCCCCTGGCGTTTTTATCGCGGCGCTGGGTAAGTACCTGGCGTGATACGAAAGTCGCCCAACGTAGTAAAAAGAGAGTGCAAACTATCATTCAAGCGGGCTCGGCTACCAGCAATTACAGTTCGCCGGACGATTCACCATGCGGTCCATGGGCACGAACCGCAACCACTCCCATCCGGCCTGGCGCCGACAGGCGGTATGTTCGCCCCGTGGGCCATTACTTGCCATCGTAGCGTGTAATCGAGCCTAGTCTGTATGGTCTCAATGACGGCGCTGAGGCAAAGGGGGGAATGAAATGTCCGATACGCCCAGCAGGAATGACCCGGTTGGGCCGGAATACTCCAAACAGCCCGATATCTCCGCAAGTGCCGGGGCGAATATTCCGCGCAAGCGAAAGCGGCGTGGCGTGCGCATCGCGGTGGCGTCCGCTATCTCGGTGGTGGTTCTGGCCGGCATCGCGGTCGCGACCGGGTTCGCGGTCGTCAGTAACCTGGCGAGCAGGATCCCGCGTATTCAGGTGGCGCGACTGGAAGCAGCCGGAAGGCCTGCCGGCGGCCCGCCGGGCCAGGCCATGAACGTCCTGATCACCGGCCAGGACCAGGCCCCGGGCACCGCGGGGAACCCCAGCGGGCTCATCATGGTTCTGCACATCAACGCCGACCAGCAGGCAGGTGGCGCGGTCTCGATCCATCCGCTCGCGATGGTGCAGGTGCCCGGTCACGGCCGGACGGAGCTCCAGAACGCGCTCGTGTTCGGCGGGCCGTCCCTGCTGGTCCAGACGGTTGAGCAGCTGACCAACGTCACGATCCAGCACTACGCGCGGATCGATCTGCCGCACGTGGCGAACATGGTCGACGCCGTCGGCGGGGTGGACATCCAGACGCCAGGCGGCACCGTGCATTTCGACGGCGCCGGGGCGCTCGCGTACGCCCGGGACCCCGCCCTCAGCGAGGAAGGGCGCGTGCTGCGCCAGCAGAGCCTGATCCGCGCGGTCATGCGCAAGATCGCCAATGACCACCTGCTCACCAACCCGGTGACCATGTTCCACGTGCTCGGCGCCCTCACCAGCATGCTGACCGTGGACAGCGACTTCACCAACTCCGGACTGGCGGCGCTGGCGAAGGCGCTTGGCGGGCTGAGCAGCAGCGCCGGGACCTTCGTGAGCGCGCCGTTCAGCACGGTAGGAGGCCAGGTCTTCCTCGACCCGCGCATCAGCCACCAGCTCTGGGCGGCCATCAGGCAGGATTCGCTCGCGGCCTTCGCGCGCAAGTACCCGTCCACGGTGACTCCTGAGGTAGTCCCGTGACCCTACAATCCTGCGGCCTACGCCCCGCTGACCGCCGCCACCCCGGTCATCGTGCCGGTCAGCGCGAGCGGCCCCGACAGTGACGGGGAGGCGAAGTGCGGCAGCGGGGAGCCCAGCGCGATGTGCCGGCGGACGTGGCCGCTGGCCGGGTCGAGCTGGTAAAGCGTGCCCGCGTCCCAGTCGGCGACCCAGACGGCACCGCCG
>Ga0307373_10002625_pt1 | contig 32147 bp, 27 predicted proteins | sample OX2MG_FD_202534 | JGI IMG/M metagenome (GOLD analysis project Ga0307373, IMG submission 202534) | Soil microbial communities from Risofladan, Vaasa, Finland - OX-2 | ecosystem: Environmental > Terrestrial > Soil > Coastal area > Acid sulfate soil | place: Finland: Risofladan, Vaasa | collected...
GGCTGTCGCAGCCGGAGTCAACCTCCCCGCTATCTGGGCGCGAATGGCCATCGGAGAGCCCGTCCGCCCGGCGCCGGAGGCGCGCGTCGGCGTGCGCTACCAGTGGCTCGGGGGCGATCTGCGCGCGGGCTGTGCGACCACATCCGGGCTCGCACGCGTGGGAAGGGCGCTCGGCAGCATTCTCCACGCAGCCGGCTCCACGCATAGCATCTGGCGCGTGCGCGACCCTTGGCCCGCCATCACCTCTCTCAGCTCGAAGGTCACGAGATGGATGCTGCGACGCGCATAGACGCGGCCACGCCCGAGCCGGTGCTCGTGATAGGCTCTCTGCCGCCGACCGGGCGCGATCTCGACTTGCTCGTGCGCCCAGCCGCCGCGGCGGCGCTCGCGGGCCTGCTCGGCGATAACGACTTCCACCATCGTCGAGCGCACGTGTGGGTGCGCTTCGCGGGCGGCAGCGCCGAGATCGTCGAGCTGATCCCAACTGACGGCCTGCAGCTCGATGACGACCAAATCGAACGGCTGTTCGCAGAAGCACAGCCGATCGCAGGCTTCGCCTCGCTGCTCCGCCCCGCCGCGCATCATCGGCTGCTGCTCGGTGCCCGCCGTGTCGCAGGGGAAGCCCGACTGGATGCCAAACGCCGCAGGGCGGCTACCGAGCCCGACGACGATGCCTGGCGCCTGGCGCGCGAGCTAGCGCCGGCATGGCGAGCGGAGAAGGCACTGACCGAGCTCGGGCAGGCGCTGAGCGATGCGCGTCCGCGCTCCTGGCGGCTACGCTCGACCGCCGCCCGCGTCGATCGATACCGCCGGGGCGCGGTGATCGCGATCTCGGGCCTCGACGGATCGGGCAAGAGCACACAGGTTGAGCACCTCGTCGAGACGCTGACGAAGCTCGGTTATCCGACGGTTTCGGTCTGGACGTCGCTCGTGGCCCACCCATCCTTGTCCAAGGTCGCGGCGCCGTTGCGAGCGCTGCTCGGGCCGAGGCGGCATCCGGAGGGCGTTGAGGAGCTATGGCCACCCGCCGGCGAGGACGATGACCCAGTCACGCTATTGCGCGAACGCCGCCCGGGGCTGCAGATGGCGTGGGTGACGTTCGTCGCCGCCATGAACGCCTGGTGGCAGTTGCGCGCTGTGCGCCCCCACCTGCTCCGCGGACGGATCGTGATCTGCGACCGCTACATGCTCGACTCGCTCGTGCATATGCGCTACCGGTACGGATCAGAGCGCCGCTATCGACTGCAGCTAGCAATCATCAGGCTACTGTCACCAAAGCCCCTTCGCTCTTACCTGCTCGACATCAGGCCGGAGACAGCGCGCACGAGGAACCGCGAGTACACGCTCGCGCAGATCGAGCTGCGCGCAAGCCTATACCGTGAGGAGTATGAGGCGCTTGGCTCCAAGCGCCTCGACGGAGAGCGCCCCCGTGACGATCTGTCGGCGCAGATCGCCTTCGAGGTGTGGTCGGCGCTATGCGCCGAGCGAGACGATGCTCGGCCACTTGCCGCGCGGATGCTACGCGGCGCGCGTCTTCCTCTGCGACGTAGCTGAGACACGTCGGTGAAGCGACGCTACGGTAGGCGGCCCGGCGTCTTCCACCACCACGCATGTGCCGCGCAAGCAAGTCGTCCGCCCGCGCGCAAAGTCAGACACGGCGTTATCTCCGAGCCAACAGCCGCAATTGATCAGGCGAGCGCCAAGCCGTCCGCGCCATTGCAGCTCATCTTCTCCCGAGAAGGGGCCAGCGCGGTGGGTATGTCCGAACACCACGTACGCATCACCCAGTTCTAATCTGGCCGCCGCCTCGCCCATCGCCCTCCTTTCTGCGCGGACTAGTTCATCTCCCCGAAGCCCGGTCAGCAGCCGTCCGAGACGGGCAGCCGTTCGGCTGTAAGCAAGCCTGCGCAGAACCGCAAACGCATCCAACCGGGCGTAGACAGGACCGGTCACCGACTCGTAGTCGTCCACAGAGCGCGGGCAAGAGCTCCGTCCCGGGATTCTCCGCGCGACGGCGATCATGAGGCGCTCACCGCTGGTCACCCCTGCGTGGCAGTCGAGATAGTGGCCGTGTGTCGCATAGACGTCGTCACGAAGCCACACGCCGGGATAGGACGCGCTGAGGCGTACAGGCTCCGCCCACTGCGCAAGGGTGGCCAGCATCGGCGATGCGCTCACCGCGAGGCGCTGCTCGAGGCCCAATGGATCGGCCTCACCCAGCTCTCCTCGCCGCGCAAGCCACGGAGCCACAAGTGCGTGATCGTGATTGCCAGCGACGATAACCACCTCGCGTCCTGAAAATGCTCGGCCCAGCTCTTCAAAGAACGGGCGGGCCGCTTTCATCGCCTCGTGCGGAGGACCGTCACGCAGCTCGAGCAAATCGCCAAGCAGCACGAGGCGATCCGCTTCTCGAAGGGCGTCGAACAGGGGCGCTCGGAACTCCGGCACACGCAGCAGGTCCGCCCGCGAGGCACTGCCCAGGTGCAGATCGGAGACAATCAGCGTGCGCACGACAATGTGGACCGCGTCACCCGCGATACAGACGCACAGGCGCGCCACCCTTGAACGCGGCGTTCAGCGGCGGCGTGCACGGACAGGCCGCGCCCCGCAGGCGCGGCAGCCCGAACAAGTCCTCGATCAGACGCAACAAAGAGTAGTGGTCGGCCGGGGCCGTCAGGTGGTAGCCCGCATGCACCTGTGGACCGGCCAGGATCAGCGGCACGCGCCCGCCCGCGGCGAGGTTGCAGCAGCCGCTGTTGCTCGTGCCCTCGTCCCATACGACGGCGAGCACGCCGTGCGGCCCGAGACCCCGGAGCAGATATGGAACCAGATGCGCCAGGAAGCGGTCGGTGGTCGCATTGGTGCAGTCGTGGCCGTCGTCGCACAAATTGGGGGTGATCCAGGCGAACGCCGGCAGACGCCCAGCGTGCAGGTCGCCGGTCAGCCGGGTGAGCGGCGTCACCCTGCCGCAGCGAGCTGGATTGCCAGCGATCTGGCTGAAGTACATGAATGGGTCGTGCTTCTTCGCATAGCCGCCCGCCGATGCACCCGCGTAACAGGCCTGCGGCATGTCCTCCATGTAGGCACGCCAACCGACGCTTGCGTGTTCGAGCTGGTCGGGCAGCGTGACACCGTGCGCCTGGCATTCGGTGCAGTCGGATTCGATCCCCAGCGGGTCGCCGGCGAGCAAAGCGATGTAGTTCGGCAGCGACGGATGCGTGATCGCGTGGTAGTCGGTCGCCAGCACGCCCTGCCGTGCGAGTCTGCTGACGTAGGGCATCGAGCTGCCGCCGATCACTTCACCGAACTCGCGATTCTCGAGCACGATCACCACGAAGTGCGATTGCGACGAGCGCGATATCCCAGCGGGGGAGCGGGGGAACGACAGCCGCTCCCCCGGGCTCGCCGGCGAGCCACAGCCGGCAAGCGCCGCATAGGCGAGCAGGGTGACCACGAGTGCGGTACTGCGCATCGCGCCAAGCATGCCACACACGGCCGCGAAGGACTGCAGCCCTAATATCCGTCGGATGCCAGCGGAGCGACTCACCGCCTGCCTGATCGTCCAGGACGAGCAGAGGTGTCTACCGGAGGCGCTCGACAGCGTCGCCTTCTGCGATGAGATCGTCGTCGTGGACGGCGGATCGACGGACCGCAGCGTGGAGATCGCGCGGGCGACCGGCGCGAGGGTGATCGAGAACCCGTGGCCCGGCTTCGCTGCGCAGCGCAACGTGGCGCTCGACGCGGCCACGAGCGAGTGGGTGCTCGAGATCGACGCCGACGAGCGCGTCTCGCCGCTGCTGCGCACGAGCATAGAGACCCTGCTTGCCGCACCACCGCCCGGCGTAGGGATGGCGGTGTGCGCTTTGCGCAATCGCTTCCTAGGGAGGCTCCTCGGGCCATCGGCGAAGTACCCCGCCTACCGCTCGCGTCTGTTCCGGCGCAACGCCTACCGGCACGACGAGTCGCGCGCGGTGCACGAGGGCATCGAGCCGTGTGAGCGCCCCGTGGTGCTCGACGGCGACCTGGAGCACGAGCTTGCCGCAACGCTGCTCGAAGCTCTGCTAGATGCCTGGCGCTACGCCGAGCTAGAGAGCACACACATCCGGCTCTCGCATGGTGCGCGGGCATACCTGGTCGATATCGTCCTGCGACCAGCCGCGAAGGTGGCATACCGGACGATCGTCGACGGCGGCTGGCGCGACGGCTGGCGGGGCCTGTTTAAGATCCTGCTCGACGCTGGCTCCGATGCGCTTGTCTGGGCGCTTGTGCTCATCCATGCCCTGCGCTGCTCAACCGCGCCGACCGCGACACCGAGCCACGTCGCAAACAACAGGCACTTCGGTCGCAGGCCGGCCGGACCGCCGAAGGTGCTCGCCATCGCCGGCAGCGGCCAGTCGGCCCAGGCCGCCAGGCAGTGGCTCGGCGCGCTGCGCGCTGCCGGCGTCGACGTGGCCCTCATCTCCGACGATCACGGTCCGTACGGTGCGCATAGCGATGGCCATCCCCACGGGGAGATCCCCACACACCTGGTGCATCACCTCCGACCACTGGCGACGATGCGCGCGCTCGACATCGAGATGCAGATCAGGACGATCCATGCAGTCGTTCTCTTCGGCCGCCGGGCCAAGCTTGTTCGCCATTTCCTTCCGGGTGCCCTGCGGCCCGAGATCTCCGGTCTCGATGCTCAGGCCGACCCTGTCGTCGCTGCTGAGCGAGTACACGCCGCGGTTGCAGGCTGACAGGTCCTCGACGAGTGCGACTCCTCAAGTAGTCCTGATAATCAGCACCGAGCAAGGAGCGTGGTGAGAGACCTTGTTGGGCACCGAACCGAGCAGGAACCGCTTGGCGCCGGTCATCCCCTTATTGCCGACGACGACCAGATCCGCCTCTCGCTCCTCGGCGACGTCGAGGATCGCGTCGGCGGGATCGCCCTGGCGCGGGTACACGTTGACGGTCACTCCGGCCTCGCGAGCCACCGCAGCGGCTGCCTCCAGCGTCGCGTCGACGTCCTCCCGCGGGTTGATCGCCCACTGGAGGTCCTCCGGAGCGTCGCGCCGTTCCTCCTGCAATCGCTGCGCAGGCACCGGCTCGTATGCACTCACCAACTCGAGCTTCGCCCCTACAGCACGCGCAAGGTCTACCGCTTGGCGCACAGCCTGGGTGGCTGTATCGGAGCCATCGGTGCCCACCACGATCGATTTGAACATGATCCTCCCTTGCCTGTCAGACGAGCTTTGTGATCGCCACGATCATTCCGATCAACACGAACACGACTATCGCTATCTGCATCCAGATCCATGTGGGGGACATGACCACAGACAGCCTATCTCTATGCACTCACGGGCCGACATTAGTACGCTGGCGCCGCACCACCGTACACTCGATTATCTTGTGAGCATGGCTGGACGCCAACCTGAGCCGGCAGGACGCCTTCACAAGCTCTCCATCATTCTCGCGCTTCTGCTGTGCGCGACAGCTACGTCGGCTACCGCAAGCTACACTCGGCGCGGGACGGGTGCCCGCGTCGGGGAAATCACAACCCTGGGCGGCTTGAACATCGTCGACGTCAGCCTCAAGCCTCTTCGAGAGGCCGACAAGGCGATCGCCCAGGCACGAGCGCTGCACGCCAAGATCGTGCGCACAGATGTGCCTTGGTCGATGTTCGAGCCGCACGGTCCAGGCCAGCTCGACCCGAGCACTTTGGCATTCGCTGATCGACTGGTGGATAACGCAGCGGCAGCCGGCATTCGGGTGATCATGACCGTGGACAGCACCCCCTGCTGGGCGTCCTCGGCACCGGCGCCCCTGCTGCGCGCCTGCATACCCGGACGCTCGGGTCCGGCAAGCGCATGGCCCCCGCGCAACCCCGCCGGCTACGCAGCCTTTGTCGCCTACTTGGCCCAGCGCTACGGCACGCACTTGGCTGCGATCGAGATCTGGAACGAGCCAGATCAGGCCAACCAACTCTACTTCGCCGGGCCGAACAAGCCTCAGCGCTACGCGGCCATTCTGCAGGCTGCATACCCCGCGATCAAGCAGGCGAACCCGAACGTGCCCGTGCTCGCGGGATCGCTCGTCGGCGCCAACGGGGTGTTCCTGCGAGCACTGTATGCCGCCGGGATCAAGGGCTACTACGACGGCCTGGCGGTGCATTTCTACACCCTGACCCTCGCCTCGCTGCGCTCGATCCATGAAGTGCAGCTGGCCAGCGGGGACACAAAGCCCCTGTGGCTGGACGAGTTCGGCTGGAGCAGCTGCTGGCCCCAATACAGGATCCAACAGGAACAGGCATGCGTGACTCCGCAGATCCAAGCGCGAAACATCGCCGATATCTTCCGCTCGCTCGCTCACACCCCATACATCGCCGCCGAGGTGCTCTACAAGCTGCAGGGATCCATCTCGGAAAACTTCGGCGTCCTGAGCGCGACCGGAAACCGCAAGCCGGCGTTCGGAGTGCTCTCCGGAGTGCTCGCCTCGCCGTTCGGCCACGTCAGCCCAGTCATCCTGAGCCTGCGCAGACGCGGCGGCCGGGTGCTGGCGAGCGGGTCGGGGCCCGTCGGGGACTACATGGAGCTGGAAGCCTTCCGGGGCAGCCTATTGCGCTATAGAGTCCTGTTCACACTCGACCGCTTCAACCGCTACTCGATCACGCTGCCGCGAGCGTTGGGCACCAGCGGCCTGCGGGTGCGCGTATATCAGTACTGGGCGGGGCCCGGCCGGGTCACGCAGCGCAGCGTCTGAGGCACACGTTGGACCCCATCCCGTCCCGCTGTGGCCGAGTGGCTCTTGGCCGAGTGGATCTTTAATCTCACTCAGCGTTGTGGAGTAGCGCTATGAAGGTGAGAGCGAGAATCTTGAGGTCGAGGCCTAGCGACCAGTGGGCGATGTAGTAGTTGTCCCACTCCACGCGCTCGGCCAGCGAGGTCTGCCCGCGCAGCCCGTGCACCTGAGCCCAGCCGGTGATCCCCGACTTGACGCGGTGGCGATCGTCGTAGCGGTTGATGTCCTGGTTGATGAAGAGCTCAACGAACTCGGGCCGCTCGGGGCGGGGTCCGATCAGGCTCATCTCGCCGCGCAGCACGTTCAGCAGCTGGGGCAGCTCGTCCAGCGAAGAGCGCCGCAGGAAGCGGCCGATTGGAGTGCGCCGATCGTCTCCCTCAACTCCTCCCGGCGCGGTATCTCCGCCCAGCAAGAGCTCGAGCGTGGTTGGATCCTCGTCGCGCAGCCCGGACCGCGAGGGGTCGATGTGCATGGAACGGAACTTGTAGAGGTCGAATTCCTTGCCGTCCCGGCCGACGCGGTGCTGGCGAAAGAGCACTGGTCCGGGCGAGCTCAGGCGCACGGCCAGCGCCGTGCAGAGAAGCACGGGCGAGAGCAACACCAGCAGTACCGTCGCAAAGACGCGGTCGAAGCCGTGCTTGATCGCGAACTGCATCCCCTTGGGATTGATCGTCGTGAAGGACATCAGCGGCAGTCCGCCAACCGTGTCATAGCCCACGCGGTTGTTGATCGTGTCAAACATTCGCGGCACCACCGATACCTCGATGCCGAGCTCCTGGCAGCGCTGGATCAGGCGGCTGACGCGGGCATCAGCGACCGACGAGAACGCCACGATCAGATTCTTCACGCCCGTTCGCGCCACGGTTTCGTCGAGATCCTCAACCGTCCCCACCACCGGCACATCGCGCCCGCCTACCTCGGTGACCGTGCGCGGATCGTCGTCCAGGAAGCCTACGGGGACCAGCCCGTACTCCGGATGGCTCTCCAGGCGACGCGCCACCTGCGAGCCGACTATGCCTGCGCCCATGATCAGAACCGGCTTGCCGACCAGCCGCCGCGCGCGCGCCAAGCGCTGAGCGAAGGACAGAGCCATGCGCCCCGCGCCGATTGCCAGCAGCGCGAACAGCCATGACCGCACCGCGTCGGACTGTTTCGGGGCCTGCCCGTTCGCGAACAGACCGAGCATCGTCACCGTCATCGCCGCCACAGACACGGCGCTCAGGATAGGCACCACGCCGTCGAGGACGAGCGCACGCAGACGCGTGCGGTACAGCCCGCGCAGGTAGAGCAAGAGCATGACCAGTGGTGGCATGGCCAGCAGCGGCGCGCGGACAGGGGAAACATTCACTATGCCAGGCACGCCACCAAGGGCGGACACCACCGCCATGCACAGCAGCACGAGGTCGACCGCAGGGCGCAGCACGCCCCATCCAGGGCCGTCGAGCAGCCATTGCAAAGGCCCGCTGAACGCGCCGCTGCGCAGTGTCTGCGGCTGTGGGGCGTCCCGCGTCGCGGGCAGCTGGCCGCTCAGCGGAAGGGTGGTCGATGTCTGCTGGGTGATGCGTGGGGTATCCATAGCCAGAGGGACTGCTATCCCTCACACTCAGTTACTCGGGTTCTACGTCCTATTTCTTTAGCCACTACGCGCCTTCGGGTCCCGCGGTCCGCGCCAATCGCCTTGTGAGCACGCCAACGAAGGCCAGCACGCCGAGCGCCAAGAGCACGTATAGGAGATCCTCACCAGAGAGCCCCAATGCTCCCGAACCTTCGGGGGCCAGCCGGGAAGTCTCACCCACGGACGAAGCTGGATACGTGCCAGCAGCGCCACCGGATGGCCTTCCGGCAGACCGCCTACCTCCTTCGCGAGCGGTGGAGCCACGCCCGCTCGAACCGGTGGGCGCCGCATTCTTCTGGACGGCCTGTGTACCGACGCCTGCCAAGCCGGTCGACGAAGATCCAGTCGACCCCGAGGTGCCATCTGAGGGGCCCCCGCCTCCGCCGTCTCCACCCCGGGGACCGTTCAGCAGTGCAGAGCCGAGAATCGCCTGGTTTCCCTGACCGGGACCGCCATAGCCGCCGAGGAGCGAGTTGGCAAACGCGGAAGACGGCGCGAAGGTCATCGGGACCGCCAGGAGGCTCAGTATCAAAGAGATCGTGCGCTGGGGTGTCATGCTTCCTGCCTTGGATTCCTTTCTTCGGCCCGAGCAGACTGCTTCAACCTCCGTGCACTAGTGCCCGTTATCGCCCCGCTTCCGCATCTATTCGAGACTCTTTTGAGCGTCATGCCAAGGTCAGAATCGACCAGAGCCCCCAAATAACTTAGCGGAGGTTGGTGGCTATGTCGAATAAGAAAAGGTCACTCGTCCTCTAAAACACGGCTATTCACGCGAGTCGCTGAGCTTCGAGCAGGATTGAGCGGTTCAGTTCCTCCACGCTCACGCGCTTGCCTTCCCTTGCCAGCCGCAGAGCCCGCCGGGTCAGCGGGTCCCGGGGATTCAGCCGCGCGGCCCGTTCGAGCAGCTCGAGCGCCCCTCGGCGGTGGTTCTCGGTCGAGGCGATCGCCCCGCGCTCCAGCGTGGCATAGGCGTCGCCGGGCGTGCGCCCGAGCGCCAGCGCGAACTCGTGATCAGCGCGCGCGAGGTCGCCGAAGCGCAGCGCGATGCTGCCGGCTACCAGATACGCCTCATCGCTGAGGGGATTCAGCCGCGCCGCGTCGTCCAGGCGTGTGTACGCCGTGTGCGGCGCTTTCGCCCAGACGCGCGCCGCGCTCTGAACCTGCAACTGGCTCAACCATGGAGCCGCCAGCGACAGCACCGCCGCCGCTGCCGCCAAAGCGCCTACCCCCATGCCCAGTCGGCGAAAGGCCATCGCCCGTTGACCCCCTAGCGCTCTTTCTGGGGTGACCGTTCGCGGAGCAAGCGCGCAGGCCAGGCCAAGCAACGCAAACGCCGGCGCCCCAAGCCCCGCGAACTCCCAGAACCAGTCAATTGAGCCGTGCACCGACCAGTAGGCGAACCCGCCAAGCGCAGCCGCCGCCACCGAGCGCCCTAGCGGATCTCCTCCACGGAGGCCGCGCGCGGCCGCCACCAGCGCGGCTCCCAGGCCGATCAGCGCCAGCAGTGCCCCGATCACTCCCGTCTGCGCAAGCGTGCGCAGCTCGACGCTATGCGGGTAGTGGGGGGTCTCTTCGCTGCGGCCATGCACCAGGTACTGCTGCTGGAAGTTGTCCGCGCCGATCCCGATGAGCGGATGGGCGGCGAATTCGTCCAGCGCCACCCTGTAAAAGTCGTAGCGATTGCTCCCCAGCCCGCTCGTCAAGCGGTTGCCCGTGCCGTTGGCGGCGTATCCGCTGCCGCTCTTGAACGTGTCCCAGCCGTGCCTCACACGCGCCACCGGGTTGCCGGCGGCCACGAGGCCACCCACGAGCACCGCCACGAGCGTTGCGATCACCAGCGCAGCAACGCTCCGGTGCACCCTCGCTGCGGCGGGCGCCGAGAAGGATCGCCGGCATTCGATCGCCGCGCCCAACGCCACCACGAGTCCCACCAGGAGAGCGGCGAGCAAGGCTGCCGTCGTGGCGTGATGCAGCGCCACCTTGGCGTTGCCGCCATGCACTAGACGTTCTCCGACGCGTAGGACCCCCGGTGCGGTGAGGCCGATGCCGATCGCGATCGGCACGAGCACCACGAATGTGCGCAGGCGCCCCGGCACGAGGGCGAAGATGAGGATCAGCATGATTGGCGTCGCGTATAGCGAGCCGCGGCTCTGACTGAGCAGCGCCACCTCCGCCAGCAGCACCGCGCCGCCGGCCAGCACACCCCGCAGTGCCCACGGCAGCCGCTCACTACGCGCCAGCAGCAGCGCTGCCCAGAACGCCATCAGCCACTGCGCCGCGCTCGCGTTGACGTAGCCAGCCGGGTACTTCAGGCGGCCTTCGCTGAACAGCGCGGAGAGGCTGGAAGCACTGTCGACATGGAGCATCACAAAAGCCGCGATGCCAACCATCGCGAGCGTCCACGCCCCCAGCAGCAGCGCCGCGCTCGCGCCGCGCTGCTGCCAGAGCGCGAACAGCGCGAACACGAGCAGGTACAGGAGCGTCCGGTTCGCGCCTTCCCAGGCATCGCCCGGAACGCCGGCCCAGAGGATGGAGAGGAAGCTCCACGCCGTGAACAGAGCAAGACACCCCACCGCTATGCGCACCGCCATAGGCACGTCTCGGAGGCGAAGCGGGACGCTCCACAGTGCGATTGCCAGCAGCGCGAGCACGATCAGGCCCCCAGGCGCCCAGTGGGTGACCGGGTAGCCCGCCTGATCGGTGGCCCATGCGATGAACAGCGCGACCGCCGCCAACGCCGACACCGTCGTCGGGGCCTCGCGCAGCGACGCCGTAAGCCTGCTCATCATTGAGCCTACGATAATCGTCGCTGTGGCCGACCCCTTGCAGCTTGTCCGCTTCTACGACGACGCCTACTCGAAGGACCCCTCTCAGGCGCTTCTCTACGCCCGCTGGCGTGCTCTCGGTGCCGTGGGCAAGGCCAGCCACGTGCTCGACCTGTGTGCCCGCGGCGGCATACAGCCCAGCAGCACGCTCGAGGTCGGCTGTGGCGATGGCGCATTGCTCTGTGAGCTATACAACCGCGGCTTTGGCGGTCTGCTTGCGGGCGTGGAGATCACTCAAGCGGCCGTCTCAATCGCCCGCACCCGTGCTCAGATCGAGTCGGTCGAGCTCTACGACGGGAGTCACCTGGAGGTGGCGGATAGGACCTATGACCTCGCCATCCTCTCCCACGTCCTCGAGCACGTCCCCGACCCCCCGGCCCTCCTCGCTGAGGTCGCCCGCGCATCCAGGGCCGTCCTCATAGAGGTGCCGCTCGAGGAAAACATCTCAGCCAAGCGCGCGCCCAAGCGCGATCACGCCGAGGAGGTCGGCCACCTCCAGCGCCTCTCCCGCTCCGCCGCGCGGCAGATCGTCGCGCGGGCTGGGCTGTCGATCCTCTGTGAGGTCGAGGACCCTCTGCCCCTCGAGGTTCACCGCTTCTTCGCCACTGGCCGCCGGGCGCGCGCGATGGCCACCCTCAAGTGGGCCGTGCGAGGGTCACTTCACGGCCTGTCTCCAGCCCTGGCGCGGCGGCTCTTCACGGTGCATTGGGCGTGCCTCTGCGAGCCACCGGCCGGGTAGCGGCTTCGAACAGCAGCGCCAGCACCCTCCCCATCAACTCATCCGGCACCGCATCCGGGTCGGCCAGCTTCTGGCGGGCGATCCCGTCAGCCAGCGCGTCGACCGCGACCGCCAGCTGCTCTGCTGGAATCTCCAGCTGCAGATCGAACTCCCGCGCCCCGTCGGCGATCAGCTTTGTAAGCACCTCCCGCATCTGTGCGAACCGTGCTGCCACCTTCGGGCGGACCTGCGCGTCGCGCACCCCGTAGGCCCAGAACTCCATGAACAACAGCAGCAGCTCCGGCTCACGGTCGATCATCGTCATCCACTGCCTCGCTCCCCCCGTCGCCCGCTCGGCCATCGAGGCACGGGCGCTTACCGCGTCTGAGATCTCGCGTGCGTGCTCTTCGATCTCCCTCTCCATCAGCACGAGGAATAGATCCTCCTTGCCGTCGAAGTTCGAGTACAGAGCCCCCGTGGAGAACCCCGCCTCGGAGGCCACCTCCTCGACTGAGGCGCCGTGAAAGCCGCTCCGCGCGAACACACTCCGCGCCGCCGCCAGCAGCCGCTCGCGCGTATGCGCCTTGCTCTGCTCGCGTGTCATACGCGCGGTCTCCATCGCTCCATTCTACTTGACAGAGCAAGTGCTATTCCGATAGCGTCCGTTATCCATCCTGGCCAGCGCAGAGATATAGGAGCAAGTCACATGGCCACCGCAACAAGACCGGCAGACTCCGCCAACCTGGCCAGCCTGCCAACCGACGCGATCACTTACGAGGACCTCTACGCTCGCTGGGAGCGTGGCAACTGGAAGGCCACTGAGCTCGACTTCACTGAGGACGCCCGCCAGTGGCGCGAGGAGTTCACTGACTTCGAGCGCCAGGCCGCCCTATGGAACTACTGCCTGTTCTTCTGGGGCGAGGACGCTGTCGCAGACAACCTCTCCCCCTACATCGACGCGGCGCCACTGGAGGAGCAGAAGTACTTCCTCACCACCCAGCAGGTCGACGAGGCTCGCCACGCTGTCTTCTTCAAGCGCTTCATGCAGGAGGTCTGCGGGATCGGCGACGGCACGATGTCAAGCGGGCTGGAGGCGATCAAGCCGCAGCTGACGCCCGGCTTTCGCAAGATCTTCGACCGCCTTGACCGGATGGCAGACGAGCTGCGCGCTGACCACTCAAAGCCCCAGCTCGCCGCGGCAATTACGCTCTACCACATCGTCATCGAGGCAGCGCTCGCCCAGCCCGGGCAGCACTTCATCTGCAGCTACCTCCAGGAGCGCGACGTGCTGCCCGCGTTTCGCCAAGGGATGGAGAACATCGCCGCCGACGAGCAGCGCCACATCGGCTTCGGCGTCAAGCTCCTCTCCGACCTCAACCGCGAAGACCCCGTCGGGGTCCCCAAGGCGGTCGCCCGCATCCTCCGCGACGTGACCCGCTACACGGCCCAGGTGCTGATGCCCCCGGGGTGGGACGAACGCTACATAACCGTCTTCGGCGCCACCTACGACGAGGTCGGCGTCGAGGGCTTGACGTCGATGACCACCAAGCTGCGCTCCGCGGGACTTGCCGCCGAGACACTGCCCGGACCGGCGCTGCTGCCGCCCGGCCTCTCCCCACTGGAGGTCTCCCAGCGCGGGCGCACGCTCGCACAAGCAGGCGTGATCGGCGTGCGCGAAGGTCCCTCCAAGCGCGATCCCGAGACCGTGGCCCTGCTGTTCGACACGATCCGCCGCCAGGTCAACCCCAACCACGGCCTGCACCGCCCCACCACCTTCCAGTGGGAGTTCACCGACCCCGACGTTCCCACCTGGCACCTCACCGTCAATAACGGCTCATCCGCTGTCGAGCAGGGCGAGGCACTCAGCCCCGACCTGCGCCTACGCGTCGCCTACCAGGACTGGGTCGACATCATCGGCGAACGCCTCGACCCCCTCCGCGCGATGGCCACCGGCAAGCTGCGCCCGCGCGGCAACCCACTCGCGCTCGCCCGGCTCACCAAGGTCTTCCCCCGCGCCTGAGCTTCTCGCGCGCGCCTGCCGCCGCTACCCGATCCCGAACTCGTGCTGAGCGGTGCCTGCGCCGCTCCCCGTCGCACCTCCGGAGGAGCTCGGTGCCGGTTGCCCGGTGGAGGCCGGTTTGGCGGTGGAGGTGAACTCTCCTGTGCCGGTGAGCGTTCGTCCCCCGCTGGAGGCGGCCGTCGCGCTCGGTGCTTTCAGCGTGGAGGATGAACCGGCCGGGGAGGATGTGCTCCGCGCAAGGGCCTGCTCGGGCCCGAACTCGCGGCTGGCTCTCGCCGCGGGAATGAGCGCCGCGCCCGCGCTCCTCGGCGCCGCGGCGCTCCTTAGAGCGCTGGCGCCAACCACGGACTGTACGCCTGCTATTGACGGGCTCAGTAAGTCTTGCACCGAATGCGCACTGGTCCCATCCACGTGCACGGCGTGACGCCGGTGGACGGCATGCCGTGGGGCAATCGGACCTGCGGTGAGCGCGACGCAGCTCGCCCCCACCCCCAGCGCGACCAGGCATCCGACGGCGAGCTTCGCCCCCACGGGCCCTCCCGCCAACAGCCAGCCTCCTCCCGCGGCGCCGGCCCCCGCTCCTCCCGACGCAGTCAGGGCACCGCCAATCCCAGAACCCGCCTGCGCGCCCGCCCCACTGCCCGCCTGCGCCGCGGCGCTCGCTCCAACCCCAGCGCCCGTCCCCGCGAGTGCTGAAGCGCCGAGCACCCCCGGCAGCAGCATCGGTACCGGCAGCACCGCGGCCAGGCCGCGCAGCGAGAGGACGTAGGCGCGGCAGGCTGAACATTCGTCGCGATGCATCAGCGCGAGTGAGTAGCGCTCTCCCTCGGGATCGAGGATGCCGTATGCCAAGCCGCGCATCAGCGATCCTTGCTCCTCGCACCAGCCCCCGCCGCGGATCGTCTCGACCAAGTCGCCCACCTTGCCCGCCACCCCCGGCCGGCCGGCCCCGGGACCCTCCATCAACTTGCGCATACGCGATTCTGAGATCCCCATCTGCGCGGCCGCTTCCGAGCGCGAGCACCCCTGCAGGTAGCACAGCGATGCTGCCTGCTGCTCGCGCGTGCTGAGCCGGCCGCGCAGTCCCTCAAACACCTGCCGCAGCCTGATCCGGTCGTCCAGCTCGTCCGCGAAGTCGCGCTCCAGTGTCGCCCCGCCGGCAGCGGACTCCGGCTCTCCCGCATCGCCCGTGGGGTAGACGCGGCGGCGTGAGCGGTGCTCCTCGATCGCGCGGCGGAACGTCACCAGCGCCAGCCAGCCGGTGGGGTTCTCGATCTCCTGGCCCTCCAGCACTGCTGTGTAGAGGCCCTGCCATGCCTGCGCGTAACAGGCTTCCAGGTCACTCGGGTCAAGGTTCACGCCGCTCGCCCGCAGCCGTCCCCGCACCATCCCCAACACTCTCCCGCGCAACCCCTCGAACTCCTTACGAAGCAAACGCTCGGCACGGTAGCGACGCACGTTGAGGGGACTCATTCCCCACAATGTTATGACAAATTGCGAGTCAGGCGAATCCTGCGAAATGCTCGATCTGCGCCAAGCTCACCTGCCGCATATCCTCGCCCCTGTCCTGCGCCTCGTGCCACTCCACGATCCGCTCCAGCGCCTCCTCGAGGTCCCACGCTGGGGACCATCCGAGATCGCGCCCGGCCGCGGTCGAGTCCAGTGCCAGATAACCGGCCTCCGGCGGGTTCTCCCCCTCATCCAGCTCCCATTTCAACCTGCCGCCCCATAGTGACCCGAGCCGCTCGACGATCCATCCCACCGTCCGCGCGTCGCGCTCGCGCGGGCCAAAGTTCCACGCTCGTGCGACATCACCGCTCAGGCACAGCTCCTCCGCCAGCCGCAAGTACCCGCTCAGCGGGTTCAGCACGTGCTGCCATGGCCGCACCGCCCCCGGATTGCGCACCTTCACAGACTCCCCCGCTCCTACCCCGCGCACGATGTCCGCGATCAGCCTGTCCTGCCCCCAGTCCCCGCCACCGATCACGTTGCCCGCCCTCGCACTCGCCACACGCGCGGCGGTCTCTTCAGAGAAGAACGAATCGCGATACGCCGCCGTAACCAGCTCCGCACAGGCCTTCGAGCTGGAATATGGATCGCTCCCCCCCAGCGGGTCGCCCTCGACGAACTGCCGGGGGTTCTCAGACGAATTGGCGTAGCACTTGTCTGAGGTGACGACCACAACCGCCCGTACTGAGTCGCCGGCGAGGCGGACGGCCTCCAGGACGTTGACGGTGCCCATCACGTTCACTTCGTAGGTCATCGCCGGATCCCGCAGCGAGCGCCTCACCAGCGGCTGAGCCGCCAGATGCAGCACAATCTCGGGCCGCGTCTGGCTAATGGCCTCGCGCACCTCCTCGGTGTGGCGAACGTCGACCGCCAGCTCGCCGGCCATTTGTGAGCCGACGCCGGCTAGCGCATACAACGAGGGCTCCGTCGGCGGCCCGGCGGACAGGCCGGTCACCTTCGCACCCAAGCCCTGCAGCCACAGCGCCGTCCACGCGCCCTTGAAACCCGTGTGTCCGGTAAGCAGGACCCTGCGTCCCGTCCAGAAGTAAGAATCGATTGGCACGTCCGGAACCGTATCCCTACGGGGATCTCCTAAGTCCACAGCTAGGCTCGTGTGATCTCCTCCACGCCCACACCCATCCCGCCTCACACCGCCGAGATTCTTGGCATCCCGCTCGCTATATCCGACTACGCTGAGGTCCTCGACTGGATGGAGGCGATGATCGCCACCGACCAGCGCGGGTATCTGACCGCCGCCGCGGTCAACCTCGTGATGAAAGCCCAGGAGGAACCCCTCACGAGGCAGGCCACCCTCGGCGCGACGCTCGCCGTCCCCGATGGCCAGCCCCTGGTGTGGGCCCTCCACGCGCTCGGCCACTCCCGCGCCACCCGCATCTACGGGCCCGACCTGATGGGCCACTTCTGCGCGCGGGCCGCCGCCAAGGAAATTCCCATGTACCTGTACGGCGGGCGCGACGCGCCCGCGCGTGAGCTCCTGGCCCACCGCCTGAACGAACGCTATCCCGGCATCCGCATCGTAGGGGGCAACTCTCCGCCGTTCCGCCCACTCACGCCAGAGGAGGACGAATGGGCGCTCGCCGACATCGAAGCCTCAGGCGCCCAGGTGGTGTGGGTGGGCACGGGCCAGCCCCTCCAGGAGCAGTGGATGCGCCGCGTCCGCCCACGTCTGTGGACGCCGCTGCTCGTCGGCGTGGGCGCGGCCTTCGACTTCCACGCCGGCCTCGTCTCCCAAGCCCCGCCATGGATGCAGCGCAACGGCCTCGAGTGGATCTATCGCCTCTCGCGCGAGCCTCGCCGCCTGTGGCCGCGCTACGCCCGCTACAACCCCCGCTTCATGGCGGGCTTTGCACGCCAGTACGCACGACACAGGCGCTCGGTGAAGCGTCGCGCATGAGCCGCGTCCTGATCACAGGCGGCGCTGGCACGATCGGCGCGGCCCTCGTGCGGCGCTTGCTCTCGGACCCCGCCTACGAGGTGCGCGTGTCCGATCTCCGGCCCGCCCCCCAGTGGATGCGCGAGGGCTCCTCAGTCCACACCGGCGATCTCCGCGAGCCCGCACAGGCCCGCGAGGCGATGGGCGGCTGCTCGCACGTAATCCACCTCGCAGCCCTCACCGGGGCCATCGCCAGCTCCCACCGCCTCCCCCACACCCTCACCGAGGCCAACAACGCGCTGCATAACTCGGTGATCCGGGCGGCGATCGATCTCGAGGTCGAGCGGTTGGTGTATGTGTCGTCGTCGGCTGTGTTCGAGCGCGCCACCGAGTTCCCGAGCACCGAGGACCACCTGCTGCAGTGCCCTGTGCCGCTCTCCGCCTACGGCTTCTCCAAGCTCACTGGCGAGGTCTACTGCCGCGCCGCCCACGACGAGCACGGCCTGCCCTACACGATCTGCAGGCCGTCGGGCACCTACGGCCCGGGCGAGATCCCCGGTCCCGAGCCGGGCATCGCCCCTCTGGTGGCAGACCTGATCTGGAAGACCCTCTCCGGGCAGCGCCCTCTGCAGGTCTTCGGCTCTGGCCAGCAGACCCGCACACTCACCCACGTGCAGGACATCGCCGACGGCATCCTCACCGCGATGAGCTCACCCGCGGGACTGAACGAGGATTTCAACATCTCCGCTCCCCGCGAGCTCACCGTCGCGGAGATCGCACGCATCGTTTGGAAAGCCTGCGGCGAGGACCCCGCGGGCTTTGCCCTCGAGCACCTGCCGAATGCTCCCATCGACGTGTCCCGCTGCTGGCCCTCGGCCGGGAAGGCCCACCGCCTGCTCGGCTGGCAGGCACGCACCCGCCTCGAGGACGGCATCGCCGCAACCGTGCGCTGGCTGCGGGGTTTGCGTGACGACGATGAGCCGGTGCCCGCCGAGTCCGCGTCCTCGACTACGTGATGAGCGTCCGCAGGCCCATCATCGGCGGCCTATAGGCTCCCGCCAATGCCAGATAAACCATCAGCACTCATCACCGGCGTCACCGGCCAGGACGGCTCCTACCTCGCCGAGCTGCTGCTCGAGAAGGGCTACGACGTCCACGGCATGGTGCGCCGGGCCTCAACCGAGAAGTTCGACCGGATCGAGCACATCCGCGACCGCCTCACCCTCCACCAGGGCGATCTGCTCGACCAGCGCTCGCTCGTCGACGCGCTGCGCGCCTCCAAACCGTCGGAGATCTACAACCTCGCCGCGATGTCGTTCGTCGCCGTCTCGTGGATCCAGCCGACGCTCACCGCGGAGTTCACCGGTGTCGGCGTCACGCGCATGCTCGAGGCGATGCGCGAAGTTTGCCCCGAGGCGCGCTTCTACCAGGCCTCCTCGAGCGAGATGTTCGGCAAGGTGCTCGAGGTCCCGCAGACCGAGACCACGCCCTTTTACCCCCGCTCACCCTATGGCGTCGCCAAGGCCTACGGCCACTTCATCACCGTCAACTACCGCGAGTCCTACGACCTACACGCGACGTCGGGGATACTTTTCAATCACGAGTCGCCCCGCCGGGGGTTGGAGTTCGTCACCCGCAAGATCACCTGGCACGCCGCCGCGATCAAGCACGGCTTGACCAAGGAGCTGCGCCTCGGCAACCTCGACGCCGAACGCGACTGGGGCTATGCGAAGGACTACGTCGAAGCTATGTGGCTGATGCTCCAGCGCGACATCGCCGAGGACTACGTGATCGCGACCGGGAAAGCCAACTCGGTGCGCGAGTGTTGTGAGGTCGCGTTCGACGAGGCAGGGCTGGGGGACTTCGAGCAGTACGTGACGATCGATCCCGCGTTCGTGCGCCCGGCCGAGGTGGACCACCTGATCGGCGACCCTGGCAAGGCCGGACACGACCTCGGCTGGAAGCCGCAGACGAGCTTCGAGGAGCTGATCCGCCTGATGACGCGCGCCGACCTCGAGCTGCTGGCGCCGCGCTGAGTCTCATGAGCGTGCCGCTGTTCGACACCTCGACGCCGGTGTACGGGCTGCGTGCCGAGCTGCGCGCGGCTGTCGAGCGGGTGCTCGACTCCGAGCGCTACATTCTCGGGCCCGAGGTGAGCGCGTTCGAGCACGAGTTCGCCGAGTACTGCGGCGTAGGGCAGGCGGTCGGCGTGGCCAACGGCACAGAGGCGATCACGATCGCCCTGCGCGCCATGGGTGTCGGCCCCGGAGACGAGGTCGTCGTACCCTCGTTCACCTTCTACGCCTCCGCCGAGGCGATCCCCCCCACCGGCGCCACGCCCGTCTTCTGCGACATCGACCCCGACACATACTGCGTGACCGCGGACACGGTCCGCGCCGCGCTGACGCCGCGCACGAAGGCCGTCATCGCAGTGCACTTGTTCGGCAATATCGCCCCGGTCAAGGAGATCCAGGCGCTGGGGGTGCCCGTGCTAGAGGACGCCGCCCAGGCGGCCGGATCAACCGCTGAGCAGGGTCGCCCGGGTGCGCTCGGCACAGCGGCGACGTTCTCTTTCTTCCCCTCCAAGAACCTCGGCTGCTTCGGCGACGGCGGCATGATCACGACCGGCGACGAGGCAATCGCCGAACGTGCGCGGGTGCTGCGCTTCCACGGCTCGCGCGACAAGGTCACCTACGAGCACGTCGGCTACAACTCGCGTCTGGATGAGATCCAGGCGGCGATCCTGCGCGTCCAGCTACCCCACCTCGATACCTGGGCCGAGGGACGCCGCCGGGCCGGCCGCCATTACGAGGAGGCCGGCCTCGGCGAGCTGGTGGGACTGCCACGCCCAGTTGAGAGAGCGGCGCCGGCTTGGCATCTCTATGTGGTCGCTCACCCCGAGGTGCAGCGCTTGGAAAGCGCGCTCGCTGCTGCCGGCATCGGCCACAAGGCCTACTACCGCACTCCCGTACACCGCCAGGCCGCGATGCGCCAGTGGAAAGCCGGCGTGGAGCTCCCGGCCACCGAGCACGCCGCGCGCACCCACCTCGCCATCCCGATGAGCCCCGTGCTCAGTCGCGAGCAGGCCGAAGAGGTCGTGGAAGCGGCCAGGGTGCTGTAGGGCGACTACACCGGGGCGTTGTGTCCGGGCTAAGTACGCCGGCGGCCGTCGCCTAATAGGCTGTGTTGCATGAGCGTCACGAGCCAGATTCTCAAGATCCACGCGCAGCTCTACAAGCGAACCGACGGGCGAATAGGGCATCGCATGGTTGGCGTCCCAACTCTGCTGCTCAGAACCACTGGTGCCCGCTCGGGTGTAACCCGGACGAACAGCCTCGTCTACGCCCGTGACGGGGACGACTACCTCGTCGTCGCCTCCAACGGCGGCAGCGATCGTCATCCAGCGTGGCTTTACAACCTCCGCGCAAACCCGGGCGTGGAGATCCAGATCGCCCGCGAACGCCAGAAAGGCACTGCCAAGGCCCTCGAGCCGGCGGACGCCGACTACGACCGCCTATGGAGGATCGTGAACGAAAACAATCGCGATCGCTACAGCGCCTACCAAAAGCAGACGGCCCGGGCAATCCCCGTCGTCGTCATTACGCCCACCTGATCACAGGACGCTGGACAGGGAGCGAGGGGGTATGGCTTTCCCCCTAACGCCAGCGCTCCAGCAGGTCCTCCGCCGGCACCTCGCGCACGGCACGCGCCGGGATGCCCATCACGACGGCCCGTGCCGGCACATCGCAGCTCACCACGGCGCCAGCCGCGACAAAGGCCTCCTCGCCGATCTCCACGCCTGGCGTGAGCACGACACCCCCACCGACCCGGCAGGCACGGCGTAGCGTGGCACCCTGTAACGAATCCCGCCCACCCTCGGCTGAGTGGCGGCTCATCGTGTCGTCGTTGGTCGTGATCACACCGGGCCCGACGAACACGTCGTCCTCGACGATTGTGAACGCGGTCAAATAGACACCGGTCTGCACCCGCACGCGGGCGCCCACATAGACATCGTTGTCTACCGTGCTGGCCCGCCCGATCACCGAGCCGGTGCCGACCCGCGAGCGCTCACGCACAAAGCTTTGGTCACCGAGGATCACTCCCTCCTGCACTTGGGCGCCTGCGAAGACCACCGCCCCGGAGCAGACCTTGACTTCCTTGCCGAGTTCCAGCCGGCTGACCTCGCCCGCCGCAGAGGAGCCGGGCGCCAGCCGGGGGCGCTTGCCCAGTACCGCGTGGTCCTCGATCACGCACCCGTCGCCGATCGTGGTGCCGTCGTGCACCACCACGTAAGCGCCGAACGACACGCCTCTGCCAACCTGGACATCCTTCCCGAGCAGCAGTCCTGGCGCGCGCGGATCGGCGACCAGCGCGCTCACAGTCGCACGACGTTCTCGGCCTGTGTGCCACGTGTGACGCCGCGCAGGTCGACCAGCAGGCGGGCGTGCTGAGCGATCGTGTCGTGGTCCACGCTCGGGTGGGCAGTGACGATCAGCGTCAGGTCAGCGTCGTCGAGCGCTTCTTCGAGCGGCAGGCTGCTCAGGTCGTAGTCGGCGAGTGTGGGGACGTGCGGGTCGTGGTAGCGGATGTCCGCGCCGAGGGCACGCAGCAACGTGAGGATCTTCAGCGCGGGGGACTCGCGGATGTCGCCGACACCGGGCTTGTAGCTGACGCCGAGCACCGCGATCCGCGCACCCCTAACCGGCAGACCGGCGTCGTTGAGCACACGCTCAACCTTCGCGACACAGTGATATGGCATCTGCTGGTTGACCTTCCCCGCGAGCTCGATGAACTCGGTCGTCATGTCGAACTCCCGCGCGCGCCAGCTCAAATAGAAAGGGTCGACCGGCAAACAGTGTCCGCCCATCCCGGGTCCGGGCTCGAAGCGCATGAACCCATACGGCTTGCTCGCCGCAGCCTCGACGACCTCCCAGATATCGATCCCCATACGGTCGGTCAACATCGCTAGCTCGTTCACGAGCGCGATATTCACCGAGCGGAAGATGTTCTCCAAAAGCTTGCACAGCTCCGCCGCCTCCGGGCTCGAGACCCGCACGAGCTGATCGCATACGAGCCCATAGATCTCCCCGGCGCGCTCCGCACACGCCTCCGTCAGGCCGCCCACGACCTTCGGGGTGTTGCGCAGCGTGAAATCCGTGCGGCCCGGATCGACGCGCTCCGGGGAAAACGCCAGATGGAAATCCCGGCCCGCCTTTAGACCAGACTCTTCGAGCAATGGCGCGACCCGCTCTCTAGTCGTGCCTGGGTACGTGGTGGACTCGAGCACCACCAGCTGACCGGCCTGCAGGACCTCCGCAAGTGCGCGGGTGGAGTCGATCAGCGGCCCGAGGTCAGGCTCGCGGTTGCGCGTCAGCGGCGTCGGCACGCAGATCAGGACGGCGTCGGCCCTGGCCAGGTCGGCGTAGCGCGTGGTCGCGTGGATGAGCTGCGCCACCGCTCCGAGCGTCGCGTCGGGAACGTCCTCGATGTAGGAGGTCCCGGCCTCGATCGCGTCGATCTTCCGCTGGTCGACATCGACCGCGATCACCTCGCAACCCTCCCCGGCGAACGCCACCGCGAGCGGCAAACCAACATAACCCAGCCCGATCACGCCAATCGTCGTCATGACGCCGGGCAGTCTATGGCTTTGGACCCCTACCCGCCTGCGCTTCCAGCGAGCACACGTCGGCCCGGACCATGCGCTCGACCAGCTCTGAAAACGAGAGCAGCGGCTGCCACCCCAGGCGCTCGCGCGCCTTGCTCGGGTCACCGACACTCGGCGTGCTCTCAGGTGTTCGCACCAGCGCGGGATCCACGCGCAGGTAGGGCCCGGCGTCCAGATCCAGGCATGCGAACGCCGCCTGCGCAAACTCCCCGACGGTGTGCGGCACGCCACTTGCCAGCACATAGTCCTCAGGTTGCTCCTGCTGGAGCATCAGCCAGGCGCCGCGTACGATGTCACCGGCGAACGACCAGTCGCGTACCGCCTGCAGGTCCCCCAGCGTCAGCTCCTCCTGCAGTCCGAGAGCAATGGCGGCAGCTCCCCGCGTGATCCTGCGCGTCACGAACCGCTCCGGCCGACGCTCGGACTCGTGGTTGTAGACGATTCCTGAGCTGGCGTGTATGCCGTCGTGAGCGCGCAGCGCGCCGAGCAGCTGGTGTCCGGCAAGCTTGGCGATCGCGTAGGGCGTCGTGGGGCGGCATGGCGTGTCCTCGCGTTGCGGGCTTTCGATCGCTTCGCCGAACATCGCGCCAGAGGCGGGCACGAATACGTGGGCATCGGGGACGAGCTCGCGCACGGCCTCCAGAACCGCCGCGGTGGAGTCCACGATCGCGCGGAGCGTCTCCAGCGGTGCCAGCCAAGAGGCGGGAACGAACGAGGGCGCGGCCAGGTGATAGATCTCGCTTGGCCGGAGGAGCTCGACCGCCGCCCTCAGGGAGCCCGGATCGAGCAACTCGCCACGCACGAGACCGAGTTGCTCACGCAGGTGTCCGGCGCAGCCAAGCCGCTCGGGGTCGCGCAAAACCCCAGTGACGTCATAGCCCTCCTCCAGCAGCAGCTCCGCCAGGAACGAGCCGTCCTGCCCGGAGATGCCGGTGATCAAGGCCCGCCGGGTCGCGGTTTCAGCTGGGGACACGGCCGCAGCTTACGTCGCCGCGTCATAGATCGAGGCCAGCGCCGGCGCCACCGTCTCCGGTGCGCACAGGGCACGCACTCGCTCCTGTCCCCACACGCCCGCGGCCCGGTCTCCAGCCAGACGGGTGATTGCCCGGGCCAGCGCGCCCGCGTCTCCCGGCGGCACGAGCCCCTCCTCGCCGAGGAGCTCCGGCAGTGCCCCCACACGGCTGGCGGCCACCGGCAGGCCCGCGGCCATCGCCTCGGCGGCGGCCATGCCAAACGTCTCGGCCGAGCGCGAGGGGACGAGAGCAATCGACGCACCGTCGCGCAGGCGAGCCAGCTCGGCATCATCGACACGGCCCGCGAAGCGCACGTCAGCCTCGCCAGCAAGCTCCTGCAGAGCAGGCAGCTCGGGCCCATCCCCGGCCACGACGAGCGGCAGGCCGGCCAAACGACAAGCCTCGATCGCAACGTCGACGCCCTTCTCAGGCGCGAGCCGCGAGACGACGAGCGCGTAGGAGCCGGACTCCTCGGGAGCGCGATCGGGAAGCGTGCGCACGGGCGGTGGCAGCACGTGTACGCGGTCCCACGGCAGGGGTGCGGCGAGCTCTTGCAGCCGCTCGCGCGCGAACGTGCTCGGCACGATCACCGCACTGGCCTGCTCGGCAAGACGTCGCTGCCACAACGCCAGTGACGCACCATAGGCAATCGCCTCGGGCAGGCTACCGCGGCAGTTCAGCCGCACACCCGGCAGCGTGTCCCGCCCATGGCAGCGCGTGCACTCCGCCCCGCGCGTGAAGCACACGCCGGTCGCGCACACCATCCGGTACTGGTGCAGATGCAGCACGACGCGCGCTCCGGCCTCTCGGGCGGCCGCCAAGGCCCGCCAGCCGAGCGACGGGTGGAGGTTGTGGGCGTGCACGATGCGGGCGCCGCTTAGACGAACGGCGCGCGCCACATCCTGGCCTTCCAGGCCTCCCCGCAGCAGCCCCACGGCCGCGCGGCCACGGCCTACTGTTGAGGAGTCGCGAGTGAGCAGCCTGGCGGGCTCATCGAGATGAGTATTGACAAGCCAGACGAGGTCCTCGACCGTGCGCTCCTCGCCGCCGGTCGTGCGGTAGCGGTTGTGCAGGAACAGGACCATGTGAGCGTCAAACCTAGACTGTTGCGGCCATGCCCTGCACAGCATCGATCATCATCCCGACCCGCGCACGTCCTTCCTATCTGGAGGTTGCGCTGACTTCGATCGTTCCCCAGGCGGATGCCGCCGGCGCCGAGGTGCTTGTGATCGACGACGCCGGGCCCTCGCCCGCTGTGCGAACCCTGGTCGAGCATCTCGGCGCCCGCTATGAGTCTCACCCGGGCCAGTTGGGCCTGAACGTGGCACGTAACACGGGCGTGAAGTGCTCGACGGGTGAGCTGGTGATGTTCGTCGACGATGACGTCCGTGTGCAGCCCGGATGGCTTGGAGCGCTGCTCGACGCGGCGAGCGAGCACCCTCAGGTGGATGTCTTCACTGGCCCAATCGAGCCTCGCCTGGAGGGCCCGGCGCTACGCAGCTGCGGGCGGGAGGGACCGCCGGTCACGGCGCTGGACCTCGGCACGAGCGACACCGACGCGCCCTACGCCTGGGGCGCCAACATGACGATCCGCCGCGCCGCCTTAGAGCGAGTGGGCCCATTCGAGGTCTCCCTCGAGCACGCCGGCGACGAGCAGGAGTGGCAGGAACGCCTACGCACGCAAACACCCGGAGCGAGGATCCTCTACATCGCCGGGGCCGCCGTCGAGCACCGTCGCGCCGGCACCGACGCGCGCTTGAGCTCGCTCTCCAGAGCGGCCCACGCACGGGGCCGCGGTGCGCGGCGCTTCGACGCGCACCGGGAACAAGCGCCGTCCCTTCGACGAGAGCTGCTTACGCTCACCGGCTGCGTCGGGCACGTCATCCGGCGCCGCTGCCCTGCCGGATTGGTGATGGTCGCGCACAGCGCCGGGCGTCTGCGCGAAGCACTGCGCGAACGCCGGACACCGGGCTCACCGCCAGCCGTCGCGGACGATTTCCTCTCAGGCACGAGCGGCAGGGTCGCGGGTCTCGATGCCATTCGCCGTGGCATGCAGGACGAGGCAGTGAACGTCTGGGAGATGGCCAGTGGCCTGCGCTTGCGGCTGAACATCGCGGCGCGACGCGATCCGCCCACGCGGCAGGTGCTCGTCCTCGGTGTCGTGCGCGCAGAGCACAGCGCGCTGGCACAGTCGATACGCGCCGAGCTACTGCGCTCACGCCATGAGGTGGAGCTGCACACTGAGCCGCCCGGGGAGCTCGGTAAGTTCGAGAACCTCAACCGGATGCTCCTCGCCCATCCGGCCGGTGGGCACGACTGGCTTTTGTTCGTTGACGATGACGTGCTGCTACCCCGCGGCTTCCTCGACCGCTTCCTGTTTCTGGCGGAGCGCTTCTCACTCGACCTCGCTCAACCCGCCCACCGCTCCTGTTCCCATGCCGCCTGGCCGTTGACGCGCCGGCGCCTGTTCAGCGTCGTGCGTGAGACCGGCTTCGTGGAGATCGGCCCGGTGACCGCCTTTGCCCGCCGTACCTTCTCGACCCTGTTGCCCTTCCCCGAGCTGCGCATGGGCTGGGGACTGGACGCTCACTGGGCGGCGCTCGCTCGCGAGCAGCACTGGCGCTGCGGCGTACTCGACGCGGTCTCGATCCGCCATCGCGCAGCGCCTGCGGCTTCGGCTTATTCGCGTGAGGCAGCGATCGCCGAGGCGCGTGCCTTTCTCGCCGGGCAGCCGTACTTGAGCGCTGTTGAGACACAGCGCACCCTGACCACTCACCGCCGCTGGTGAAGGTCGCTGTCGTAGCGGAGTTCTACCCGCACCGGGGTGACCCGGTGCTGGGCGTCTGGGCGCACCGGCAGGCGCTCGCCGCTCGTGATGCCGGTGCGGAGGTACGCGTCCTCGTCCTGCACCGCCTGGTCCCCCCGCGTGCCTCATTCGCGGCCGGAGCGGGGGGCGTCGCGAGCACATTGGCGAGGCTCGTGCGCGAGCCACGCAAGCAGCTCCATGACGGTCTGGAGGTGTCCTACATCCCCTACGTCTCGCCACCCCGCTCGGGTTCCTACGCGAGCTGGGGAGCATGGGCCGCACCTTCCCTCGGGCTGGCTCTGCGACGGCTACATCGTTCGTTTGGATTCCAGCTGATCCACGCCCACAACGCCGTGCCGGCCGGTGACGCCGTGCGCCGTGTGGAGCTGGATGTGCCACTGATTGTCTCCGTGCACGGCGGCGATGTGCTCTACACGGCCGCCGATCCGCCAACCGGCAGCGCCGCCGGCGCCGCGGCGGTGTCACGCGGGCTGGGTGCCGCCCGTCTGGTGCTCGCCAACAGCCAAGGAATCGCGGAGCTGGCGCGCACCCATGGGGCCGGCGAGACGCGTGTGGTGCACCTCGGCGCCGAGCTGCCTGCGACCCCGTATCCGTCGCGGCGGCCGGGGACAGGAGCCCACCCGACAATCGTAACGGTGGCCCATCTTGTTGCCCGCAAGCGCCATGCCGATGTCCTGCGCGCCCTGGCGGTGCTCGGGCAGCGACATCCAACGCTGCGCTACTCAATCGTCGGCGAAGGCCCCGAGCGAGTGGCGCTGGAAGGACTCGCCGCTCGGCTGGGAGTCGCCGGGCGGGTGGAGTTCCACGGGCAGTTGGCCCCCGCGGATGCGATTGAGCAGGCACGCCAGTGCACGCTGTTCGTGATGCCGTCGACCGAGGAGGCATTCGGGGTGGCCTACATCGAGGCGATGGCGGGCGGCTTGCCCGCGATCGGATGCCGCGGTGAGCCCGGGCCCGAGGAGATCGCCGCCGCCGGCGACGGCTTCATGCTCGTGCCTCCCGGCGACATCGAGCGGCTCACCCAGCGCATCGACGAGCTTCTGTCCGATACTCACCGGCTGCGCGAGGCTTCTCAGCGCGCGCGCGCGACCGTCGCCGCCCATTTCACTTGGGAGCGCTGTGGTGTGCAGACGCTCGCCGCTTACGAACACGCCCTGCGGTGAAGCCCGTCCTGTTCGTCACCTCCCATGCGCCGCCCGACCGTGTGGGCGCATTCGCACGCCTGCACGCGCAGGAGAACGTCGAGTTCGCGCTGTTCGGGGGACGTTCCCGGCACGGCGCCGGCGCAGTCGGCCAAACGCCGTCGCAGGCGCTGCCCTTCCCGCACCGTCGCCTGCGCCAGTATGAAACAGCGGCGCTGGCCGCGAGCGGGGACTACCGCGCCGTCGTCTCCTCCACCGGCGGTCGCGTAGCCTTGCCGGCAAGTTGGGCGGGCACACGTCGCGCGCGTGTGCCGCTGATCCTCTGGACCTCGCTGTGGGCGCACCCCCGCAGCGCAGCACACGTGCTCAGCTATCTGGCACTGCAACGCCTGTATCGCTCCGCGGACGCCGTCGTGACCTACGGATCGCACGTCAGCGCCTACGTCAGCGCGCACGGCGCGCACAACGTGCATGTTGCCCCGCAGGCCGTAGACAACGACTTCTGGAGGGCTCCTGAGACCACCCCGCCGCTCTGGCCAGCCACTGGCCGGCCGGGGTGGCCTGAGCAAGCTGGGACAAAGTTCTTGTTTGTAGGCCGGCCCGACCGGGAAAAGGGAGTGAGGGTACTGACAGAGGCCTGGCGTACAGCTGGCCTAAAGGCCCCAACCGCCGCGCTAGTCATCGTCGGCGTGGGATCTAGCCCCCCTTGGGTCCCCGCCGGCGGCGCGGCGGGACGAGCTGGGGATGAGGACGAGGTTCTATGGATGGATGCCGTGCCGCCAGTGGAGCTGCGCAACCTCTACGCCGCCTGCGAGGTCCTGGTAGTGCCATCGATCCCGACACGCACGTTTCGCGAGCCCTGGGCCTTGGTTGTGAACGAGGCGATGAACCGCGGCCTAGCGGTGATCGCGAGCGACGCCGTCGGCGCGGCCGCCGGCGGCCTGGTAGGAGACGGGCGCAACGGTCTGGTGGTGCCCGCTGGCGATCCCAAGGCTCTCGCCGCGGCGATGAGAGCACTCGCCACCGAGCCCACACTGCGTGCTCGCCTCGGCGCGGCCGGGGCGCAGGATGTGCGCGCCTTTACTTACGAAGCCTGGGCCAAGGGCTTCGCGGGAGCGCTCGCTAGTCTCGGCCTCTCTCTGGGATCCTAGGGACTGGCCTACCTGCGATCTCGCCCGAGAGCGTTGGTAGCGTTACCCGGCCCATCATGAGAATCGCTACCCTCACGCGAACGCTGGCGCTTGCGGCGGCGCTGCCGAGCATCCTCATATTGCTCGCGGTGCCAGCTCAAGCTGACGTCGGCGAAAAGATCATCCTCAAGTGCACCCATGGCGAATCGCTGAGCGGCTTCAGCCAAAAGGATTACAACAAGGCTCTGAAGGAGCTGGAAACCAGCAGCGAAGAGTACACCGACTGCGCCAGCCTGATTCACAAAGCTCAGCTGGCTGCCGGTGCGGGCAAAGGGACTGGCGCGGGGGGCGGAGGGCCAGCCGGCACGGCTGCCATCCCCGCCACTCCCGCTGAGCAGCGTGAACTCAGCCGCGCACAACACGCAGGCTCGACTCCACTACAGGTGGGCAGCCAAATCATCCGCCCAGGCGTCGTGCCCGTCGACATCGCTTCAGCCCTCAGCTCGCTGCCCAACCCCCTGTTGGTGATCCTGGCATTCCTGCTCGCGTGCGCGCTGGCGCTCGCGGGCGGGACACTCCGAAACCGTGTCCGCAACCGCCACCACAACTGATCCCGCCCCGCCAGAGGGCCTCCTTCCGCCACTCGGCAACGAGCGGGGATCTTCTCCCCACCGCTCCCGAGCAGGGCGTTCGTGGCAGCGGCCGGGCGCAGACCGGTTGTTCCTGTGGTGGCCGGCGCTGCTGAGCGCGGCAATCTTCTGCTTCATCACCTTCTTCGCCGGAGGCGGCCTGCCGCCCGTCCAGCAGATGACCACGATGGAGATCTTCCTCACGCTCGGCTGCGGCGTGATCGTGGCCGGCGCGGTGATCCTGACGCCACCAGAAAGACATGCATACGGGTTGTGGCCGGTGGGGCTGCTGCTCGCGTTCACGGCATTGACCGCCCTGTCGGTGGTGTGGTCCGTGCAACCCGACGACAGCTGGCAGGACGCTGGGCGCATGCTCGCCTACAGCGCCGTCTTCGGCGCTGCGGTCGCGCTGGCCCGTGCGGCCCCCGCACGCTGGCCCGCGGTGCTCGGCGGAGTGACGCTGGCGGCCGTGGTGGTATGTGGTTACGCGCTGCTCACGAAGGTCTTCCCCGCTTCACTGGATGCCCACGACATCTACGCGCGCCTGCAAGCGCCGTATGGCTACTGGAATGCGACCGGCCTAACCGCCGCGATGGGTGTGATCGGCTGCATGTGGCTGGGAGCGCGCCGGGCCGGGCACGCCCTGCTCAGCGCGCTGGCCTACCCGGCCATGGGCCTGCTACTCGTAGCGCTGATGCTGGCCTACTCCCGCGGCGCAGTGGTAGCGCTGACGCTCGGCATGGCGCTGTGGTTTTGCATCGTTCCGCTGCGCCTGCGCGGCGCCGCCGTGCTGCTCACCGGCGCCGTTGGCGCCGGGCTGGTGGTGGCATGGGACTTCTCGAGGCATGCGCTCATTACCGACAACGTCGTGCTTCACGCGCGCGTGATCGCGGGGCGCCAGCTCGGCGTGTTACTGGTCGCGATGGTCCTCGTGCTCGCGATCGCAGGACTCATGATCGGTTTCTTCACCGGCCGTCGCGCGCCTTCGCTCGTGCTGCGCCGGCGAGCCGGCGCAGCCCTGCTCAGCCTCCTCGTGCTCGCTGTGATCGCCTTCGCGGGAGCGCTTGCCGCCAGTCACCGCGGGTTTTCCGGCAGCATCTCCCACGGCTTTGACTCGCTCACCAACCCCCACGCGGCCGTCCCTGCCAACACTCCCGGCCGCCTGACTGCGATCGGCAGTGTACGCGCGCGCTACTGGAACGAGGCCCTGAAGATATTCCAGGCCCACCCCGTCCTCGGGGCCGGCGCGCGGAGCTATGGAACGGCCCGCCTGCGCTACCGCACAGAGGATCTCGAAGCGAAGGACGCTCACGGCTTCGTCGTCCAGACACTTGCCGACCTCGGCGTGGTGGGGCTAGCGATCGCCCTTGCCCTGCTGGCGGCCTGGATGGCCGCCGCTGGACGCGCAACGCACCCTTTCAACCGGCGCTGGACGAGCTGGCCTGAGCTGAAACGCACGAGCTGGAAAGCCATCGGCTGGCGCAAAATCGCAGACCGGCAGGGCGCCGTGGGCGAGCAGCGCACGTATACGCCCGAGCGCATCGGGATGCTCAGCATGCTCAGCCTCGTGGTCGTGTTCGGCATTCACTCCACCGTCGACTGGACATGGTTCGTACCCGGCAACGCCTGTGTGGCCTTACTCTGCGCCGGCTGGCTCGCCGGCCGCGGCCCGCTAGGGAGTCCTCCGGAGAGGGGCAAGCGCGGGAAACTATCCCTGCCTGCCCTGCGTGAGCTGGGCCCGCTGCGCGTTGGCGTCGCCGTGGCCGCTGTGATCGCGGCGTTGCTCGCTGCCTGGGCGCAGTGGCAGCCGCAGCGCTCCGCGGACGCCTCTCAGGAAGCACTCGCACTGAGCGCGCGCGATCCCACCGGCGCACGCTCAGCGGCACAGGCCGCCGTCAGCCACGACCCACTCTCGGCGGAAGCCCTATTCGCCCTCTCAACTATCCAGCAGCACGCTGGTCAGGCGGCACTCGCGCGCGCCACGCTCGTGCGGGCGGTGCACCTGCAACCTTCAAACCCGCAGACCTGGCAGGCGCTGGGCGAATACGACCTGCGGACGGGCAATCCCAAGAACGCACTGAACGAGCTACGCGCGACCGTCTACCTGGACCCCGAGGCGGTCGCTCCGCTGCCGGTGATCGAACATGATCCAGGTCTGCTCGCAATCCAGAACGCCTACCTCCAGGCCTTGCGCGAGACCGCAGCGGCGCCCGTCAAAAAGGTGGCAGTCGTGCGCTCGGCCGCAGGCGTCAAAGGCCTGGTGCGCTCACCGGCTGCGATCAAAAGCGCGACCGTCGTGCGCTCACCAGCAGCGCTCGCCGCGCACCGGGCAGCCCTCCAGCGCGCCGCACTGCGACGTCTTGAAAGCCGAAGTCCGCGA
>Ga0307373_10002628_pt1 | contig 32134 bp, 29 predicted proteins | sample OX2MG_FD_202534 | JGI IMG/M metagenome (GOLD analysis project Ga0307373, IMG submission 202534) | Soil microbial communities from Risofladan, Vaasa, Finland - OX-2 | ecosystem: Environmental > Terrestrial > Soil > Coastal area > Acid sulfate soil | place: Finland: Risofladan, Vaasa | collected...
AGCCCCCCACCAATTGATAGGGGACGATCGTGGCGTTGACGTGCTCGAGGTGCCCCACCGCCGACGCGATGTGGTCGGCCGTGTTGTCGTGCAGCACCCGCTTCAGGCCCGACGAGAAGATGCGCCGAGGCAGCAGGATGGTGAGCTCCGTCTTGCGGTCGGCGACCGTCTCCGCGGCCAGTTCGAGGGCGGCCCGGGTGAGCCGGCGGTCCTCGCACTCCTGGATGTCGAGGGGGAGGTCGGAGAGGCCGAGGCGGCGCCACTCCTCTTCGAGCTCCGTCGACACCATCGGGTCCAGGGCGAAGTGGACGGCCCGGAGGTCGTCGGGGTGCAGCGTGCGGGCGTACTGCAGCGCCCGCGCCGTGGCCATGTCGAGCCGGTCGATCAGCACCACGACCGCGTGCCGGCTCAGCACCGGGGCCTCGGCCGCCTCGGAGGCCCCTTCCTCGAGCTGGACCTCCTCCCGCATGTACTGCCGGTGGAGACGGAGCAGGCCGTAGAACATGGCCGGGCCGACGAAGACGACCACCCAGGCGCCCTCCTTGAACTTCACGGTGGCGAAGATCAACACGACGATCGCCGCCAGTCCGGCGGACAGCCCGTTGACGAAGACGTGGCGCCGCCAGTTGCCCGACCTGTCGTCCAGGTAGTGCTTCACCATGCCGAGGCCGGCCATCGTGAACCCGGTGAAGACGCCGATGGCGTACAGGGCCACCAGCGCCGACAGGTTGGAGCCGGTGGCCACGATCAGCACCAGGGCGACGACGGTGAGCACGATGATCCCGTTCGAGAACGCCAGGCGGTGGCCGCGCCGCGTCAGCTGTTTCGGGAGGTAGGAGTCGGAGGCGACGTAGCTGGCCAGGAACGGGAACCCGTTGAAACTGGTGTTCCCGCCGGTGTACAGGATGAGTACCGTCGCCAACTGCACGATGTAGAAGACCGTGGTCCCGAAGGCACCGGTCCCGAAGACGAGCTTGACCTCCTGGGAGACCACCGTCGGCGTGCCCGTCGAGTAGGGGACGGCGTGGGTCCAGTGGGCGATGAGGGTCACCCCGAGCACCAGGAAGGCCAGCACGCTCGACATCACCACGAGCGTCTGGCGGGCGTGGCGGGAGGCCGGCTCGCGGAACGATGCCACGCCGTTGGAGATGGCCTCGAGCCCGGTCAGCGACGAGCCGCCGTTGGCGAACGACCGGAGGATCACGATGAAGGTGGCGCCGTACAGCCAGGACGGTCCGGATGCCGCGTGGGCCTGCACCAGCGGACACCCGCTGGTGGCGGTGGCCACGCAGTGGGTGGCGATGACCTGGGGGTGCAGTTGGCCGAGCGCTTCGCGGATGTAGCCCGACACGACCACGAAGCCCAGGCAGACGATGAAGAAGTAGGTCGGGAAGGCGAAGAACTTCCCCGCCTCCTTGATCCCCCGCAGGTTGCCGTAGAGCAGGAGCAGGACCACTCCGACCGTGATCTCCACGACGTAGGGCGTCAGCCGTGGGAAGGCACTGATCAGCCCATCGGTGCCGGCCGCCGTCTGGACGGCGACGGTCACCGTGTAGTCGATCAGCAGCGCGACCGCGGCGATCTGGGCGATCTTCGGCCCGAAGTTCTCGCGGGCGACGACGTAGGCGCCGCCGGCCTGGGTGTAGAGCTTGATGACGTCGAGGTACGACAGGGTCACGAAGAACAGGACGCCGAGGATGGCCGCCGTGATCGGGACCACGAGGGCGAACGCGGCCAGGCCCACGTAGGGGATGAGCTGGTTGAGCATCTGCTCGGATCCGTAGGCCGACGACGAGATGCAGTCCGGGGCGAGCACGCCGAGCGCCGACGGGCGTCCGAGGCGCTCGTCGCGGAGCTTCTCGTTGACCAGCGGCGGGCCCAGGAGCCAATTCTTCAGCCGGTACCGCAGCGACTCGGGGAGGTCGACCTTGACCGGGCCGGCGGCCGAGGGCCGCGGGGGCGGGGCGGTCGGGCGCCGGGGTGCGGTACCGCCGACGGCAGCGCCGTCGGCGGTGACCTGGGGCTCCATGCCCTCATTAGAGCATGCATCGCCAGGGGGAACGGAACCGGCCCGACCCGTTCCCCCTCCCGATCCGGCACCGAACGGGCATCGCGCTCCATGAGTTGTGCCCGGGTGCCGATACGTGTTGCATGGTGCCCGTGCACATCGTGATCGTCGGCTGCGGCCGAGTCGGCTCCGGACTCGGCATCGAGCTCGTGGAGCAGGGCCACTCGGTGGCCATCATCGACCGCAACGCCAAGGCGTTCCGGCGCCTGCCCGCCGACTGGACCGGGACCACGATCGTCGGCTCCGGCTTCGACCGCGACGACCTCGACGAGGCCCGGGCGCACGATGCCACGGCACTGGCCGCGGTGACCAGCGGCGACAACTCCAACATCCTCACCGCCCGCATCGCACGGGAGACCTACGCCATCCCCAACGTCGTCGCCCGCATCTACGACCCCCGACGGGCCCAGATCTACCTCCGCCTGGGCATCTCGACCGTGGCCACCGTCTCGTGGACGATCGACCAGGTCCGCCACCGGCTCCTGCCCCACGAATTGGAGAGCGAGTGGTCGGACCCGACCGGGGGACTCTCGCTGATCGAGCGCCACCTTCCCGAGCGGTGGGCGGGCAAGCGGCTCGCCGACCTGTGCAAGCCCGGGGAGGTCAGCCTGGTGTCGGTCACCCGGGCCGGCGTGGCCCGCCTGGACTTCGCCGACCTGGTCGGCCAGGAGGGTGACGTCCTCCACCTGATGGTGACCGAGCAGGCGCTGGGCCGGTTCCAGGAACGGCTGCTCGGCGCGGCTGCCGGTGCCGGTGCCGGTACCGTTGCCGGACCAGGTTCCGGTGCCGGTGCTCCGTCCGACGGGGACCAGGCATGAAGGTCGCCATCGCCGGAGCCGGGAGCGTCGGGACCTCCATCGCCGGCGACCTGCACGCCGCGGGCCACGAGGTGCTGCTCATCGAGCGGGACCCCGACCTCGTCGCCCGCCAGCGGGGCGACCTCGACGTCACCTGGGTCGTGGCCGATGCCTGCGAGGTCGCCTCGCTCGACGCGGCCGGCCTGGCCACCGTCGACGTCGTCGTGGCCGCCACCGGCGACGACGAGGACAACCTGGTCGTATCGCTGCTCGCCAAGCAGGAGTTCGCCGTCCCCCGCGTGGTCGCCCGGGTGAACCACCCGAAGAACCAGTGGCTGTTCACCGAGACCTGGGGCGTCGACGTCTCGGTGTCCACCCCCCAGCTGCTCACCGCCCTCGTCGAGGAGGCGGTGTCGGTGGGGAGTCTCGTCCGGCTGCTCCGCTTCGAGGGCGGCAACGCCCACCTGGTCGAGGTCACCCTCGCCGAGGACTCGCCGGCCGACGGGGTGTCGGTGGCCGACCTGGGCGTCCCCCGGGACGCCACCATCGTCGCCGTCGTGCGCGCCGACCACCTCCTCGTCCCGCGGGGCGACACCCGCCTGGCCGCAGGCGACGAGGTCCTGGTCCTGATCACCGCCGACGCCGAGGACGAGGTACAGCGCCTGCTGGTCGGGCCCTGAGCACCATGCGGGCCGCCTTCTTCGACCTCGACAAGACGGTCATCGCCAAGGCGTCGATCGCGGCGTTCGGCCGCCCCTTCTACCGGGGCGGCCTGATCAACCGCCGGCTCATCGCCCGCTCGATCGTCTCGCAGATCATCTACCTCCACCTGGGTGCGAGCGAGCAGAAGCTGGCCCGGGTACGCGAATCGATGCTGGCGCTCACCAAGGGCTGGGACAGGGAGCGGATCCGGGAGATCGTGCGCGAGGCGCTCGAGGAGACCGTGGAGCCGATCATCTACGCCGAGGCCCTCGACCTGATCGAGGCGCACCGGGCCGCCGGCTACAAGGTGTACCTGGTCTCGGCCTCACCGGAGGAGATCGTCGAGCCGCTGGCCGAGCACCTCGGAGTCGACGGGTGCATCGCCACCCGCGCCGTGGTCGACGACGAGGGCCGCTACGCCGGAGAGATGGAGTTCTACGCCTACGGCCCGTTCAAGGCCGAGGCGATGCGCGATCTGGCCGCGGCGGAGGACCTCGACCTGGCCGAGTCCTCTGCCTACTCGGACTCCTACACCGACCTGCCCATGCTCGAGGCCGTCGGCCACCCCGTGGCCGTCAACCCGGACCGGGTCCTGGCCAAGGTCGCCCGCGAACGCGAGTGGGAGGTCATGCAGTTCACCAAGCCGGTGCGACTGCGGGACCGGGTGACCGTCCCGAGCATGACGGCGACGGCCACGGCGGCCGGGGTCACCGCGGCGGCCACGGCGGGCGCGCTGGTCGCGTGGCGCCTGGCGCGGCGCGCACGGGCCTGAGGCCTCACACCGCCGGGGACGCGGGCGCTCTACCGTTCGAGGATTGCCGGCCGACCGCGGACGCGGCTGCGCGCGCTGCAGGCCGGGAGGCTACGGACGGTGCGCTCAGGCGGAACGGAGCCGCTGGGCGGCGACGGCACCGAGGGCGATGATGACGATGAGGATCACGAGCTTCTTCATGGGGGTGAAGCATACCCCCACTCCGGGTGTCGCGATCCCGCAGCCCGGCGGCCCGTCGGGGACGCCGGGGCGCCCGCCGGGGGAGCCGCCGCCTAGACGGTCAGGAGGTCGCGGGCGCCGGTGTCCGAGGACGGGTGGCGCAGCTTCGACATGGCCCGGGCCTCGATCTGACGGATCCGCTCGCGGGTCAGGTTGAAGTGCTCGCCGACCTCCTCGAGGGTGCGAGGCTCGCCCCGGTCGAGGCCGAAGCGCAGCCGCAGGATCTCCCGCTCCCGTTCGTCGAGCGGGGAGAGCAGGCGCCCGATCTCCTCGGGCAGCAGCGACACGGCGGCCACCTCGAAGGGGGACTCGGCCGATCGGTCCTCCACCACGTCGCCGAGTTCGGCGTCCCCGTCCTCGCGGAGGGGCTCGGACAGGGACAGGGGCTCGGCCCGGAACCGCAGCGCCTCGACCAGCTTGTCCTCGGGCATCTCGACCTCGGCGCCCAACTCGGCCAGGGTGGCGGGGCGCCCGTACTTGAGCTCGAGCCGGGCCTGGGCCTTCTGGACCCGGGCCAACGTGTCGCCGGCGTGCACCGGGAGCCGGATGGTGCGCCCGGTATTGGCGATCCCGCGGGTGATCGCCTGACGGATCCACCACGTGGCGTACGTCGAGAACTTGAAGCCCTTGCGCCAGTCGAACTTCTCGACGGCGTGCATCAGGCCGAGGTTGCCCTCCTGGATCAGGTCGAGCAGGGGCAGGCCGGAGGCCTGGTACTTCTTGGCGATCGAGACCACCAGTCGCAGGTTCGACTGGACGAAGGTCTGCTGGGCGGACTCGCCCTGGAGGACGGTGCGACGGAGCTCGCGCTTCTTCGCCGGGGTGAGGCCCTTGGGCGCCGACTGGATCTGTCCGTCGGCCTCGCGTCCCGCCTCGATCGCCTGGGCCAGACGCACCTCGTCGTCCTTCGTCAGCAAGGGGTACTGGCCGATGTCGGTCAGGTACAGACGAACCAGGTCCTCGTCGTCTCGCTCCAGCCGCTCCTTTGCCAACTTCACCAGGTCCTTCGGTTTCCCACCTGCGTGGGGACGCTCACCAGGCGAACGGCCCCCCTCGACGAGGGGTACGACGGTTCCGGTGGAGCGAGATCGGGCGCAACGATCGCTGCCGAGCCAGTTTACCGGACGCGTCAAGCCCCCCGATCGACTCGCCGGCCGACGACCCGTGGGGCGGGCGCCCGCCTCAATCGGCCGGGACCCAGTCCGGCAGTTCGACCAGACCCGACTGCGCCCCGGCGGCGACCGCCGCGGAGTCGAGGCGCTGCTGGAACTCGTAGACGGCGGCCACGTCGTGCGGCCGGGTGACCAGACGCTGCACGAGCCGCTCCCCGGCCATCCAGTCGTCGACCTCGTCTCGCAGCACGAGCTGCAGGGCCCGCCGCAGCGGACCGTCGGCCACCGGTGCCACCACCCGCAGGTGGCGGTCGTAGCTGGTGACGAGCCTCGGGAGCACCACCCGGTAGAGGCCGGCCAGCCGCGGCAGCGCCGCCGGACGGTAGGGCGGCCCGGCGTCGGCCGCCGGCCAGGTCGAACCGGGGCCCTCGGCGGCCGGCCCGACACCGTCGAGCGCGGCGAACAGCGCCGCCGTCACCGTCGAGGGGCGGGTCAGCCCGTCGGGGTCGACACCGGCGAGCACCGGCAGGCGGTCGCCGAACAGCTCGGCATGCCACGCGTGCCGCATGCTCTGGGCGTCGAGGTGGACCTGGACGCCGGCGATCGGCATGTCGGTGACCCAGGTCCCGAGCAGCCGGTGGAGCGAAGCCTCGATCCAGCGGTACTCCCCCACCAACTCGGCCGTCCTCGCGAGCGGCAGCGCCGGGAACGACCCGTCCCCCACGGCCCCGGCGGCCACGACGCGCCCGTCGACGGAACGGGGGTCAGACAACGGTCGGCGCCTGGTCGTCGGCCGGCGGCCTCGCCGGGGCCTGCCGGACCGACCGGTAGTGGTTGGTGATGGGCATCCGACGATCCTTGCCGAACGCCTTGCCCGAGATCCGGACCCCGGGCGGCATCTGACGGCGCTTGTACTCGGCGCGGTCGATGAGGCCGACCACCCGGGCCACCGCCTCGGGATCGAAGCCCTCGGCCACCAGGTCGTCGGCCGACCGGTCCGCCTCCACGTAGCCGGTCATCACCGGGTCGAGCACCGAGTAGGGCGGCAGCGACTCCTCGTCCCGCTGGTCGGGGCGCAGCTCGGCGGACGGCGCCTTGTCGAGCACGGCCGCCGGGATCAGGTCGAACCCGGCCCGGGCGTTCCGGTGGCGGCACAGCTCGTAGACGAGGGTCTTGGTCACGTCCTTGATCACGGCGAACCCGCCGGCCGAGTCGCCGTACAGCGTGGAGTACCCGGTGGCCATCTCGCTCTTGTTCCCCGTGGTCAGCACGATCCAACCACGGGCGTTGGAGAGCGCCATGAGCAGGACGCCGCGGATCCGGCTCTGGAGGTTCTCGTCGGTGAGGCCGGCGGGCTCGGCACCCAGCAGCGGTCCCAGCACGTCGGCGAACGCCTGGTGGGCGGGCTCGATCGGAGCGCTGGCGAGGTCGATCCCCAGGTTGGCCGCCAGGGCCTCCGCGTCGGTGACGGAGCCTGCGCTCGAGTACCGCGACGGCATGGCCACGCCGTGCACGTGGGCCGACCCGACCGCGTCGACGGCGACGGCGGCCACCAGCGAGGAGTCGATCCCTCCCGACAGCCCGATGACGGCATCGGCGAACCCGTTCTTCGCCAGGTAGTCACGGGTGCCGAGCACGAGTGCCGAGTAGACCTCGGCCACCGGGTCGAGCACCTCGGCGACCGGGTGCAGCGGCCCGTCCCCACCGGCCCGGCTGGCGTCCGACACGACCACCGGCCGCGGCCGGTCCTCGGCCTCCGGCGGCATCCCGGATCCGAGGTCGACCTCGATGTCGGCCACGAGCACGTCCTCGGCGAACTGGCGGGCACCCGCCACCACCTCGCCCCCGGCGTCGACGACGACGGATGCTCCGTCGAAGACGAGCTCGTCCTGCCCGCCCACCTGGTTGACGTAGACGACGGCGCATCCCGTCTCCTCGGTGCGCCGGCGCAACACCGCGATGCGCTCCTCGCGGCGGCCCCGCGAGTAGGGCGAGGCGTTGAGGTTGACCAGCAGCCGGGCGCCGGAAGCCGCCTGGTCGGCCATGGGGCCGGCCGGGAACCACATGTCCTCGCAGATGGTCATGCCGACCGGTATCCCGGCCACGACGGCCAGTGCGACGGGGCCCTCGCCCGGGGCGAACCAGCGCTGCTCGTCGAAGACCCCGTAGTTGGGCAGGATCCGCTTGACGTACCGGGCGAGCACCTCCCCGCCCCGGCAGAGGGCGGCGGCGTTCAGCAGCCGACCCGACGGTGCCACGTCGACGTAGCCGACCACCGCCGCGCACGCCCCCGTTCCGGCGGCCACGGCGGCGAAGGCGGCGAGGTTGTCCTCCACGAAGGCGGGTCGGCCGAGGAGGTCCTCGGGCGGGTAGCCCGTGACCGTGAGTTCCGGAAAGACCGCCAGGTCGGCGCCGGCGCGCTCGGCCTCGGCCAGCGCCCCGAACGTCCGCCCGACGTTGCCGTCCAGGTCGCCCACGACCGTGTTGATCTGACAGGCGGCCACCCGGATCCGAGGCATCGTCCCAGCCTATCGGGGCCCCGCCGGGCCCTTCCGGGCCCCGCCGTGCCCGGCCGGGGGAAGGGGACCCCTGTTCATGCACCGTTCACAATCGGGTAACGGCTCGGAAACGCCCCGCTGCAATAGTACGGAGGCCGGTGCCGGTCCGGCCGGTGGCCGGCGCCCCGGACGGGAGCCGGTGGTATTTTCCGCCGCAGGGAAGTCGTGACGTGGAGCAACCGAGCAATAGAGGAGTACACGTGCCGTATCAAGCTGAGTACATCTGGATCGACGGGACCGAGCCGTCCCCGCTCCTGCGGAGCAAGACCCGGATCGTCGCCGACGGCGAGGAGCCGGGCATCTGGGGGTTCGACGGTTCGAGCACCAACCAGGCCGTGGGCCACGACTCCGACTGCGTCCTGCGTCCGGTCTGGTCCTGCCCGGACCCGCTCCGCGGACCCAACGACAAGCTCGTCATGTGCGAGGTGGAGCTGACCGACTTCACGCCCCACCCGACCAACACCCGGGCGAGGCTGCGCGCCATCGTGGACCAGTACGGCGACCAGGAGCCGCTCTTCGGGATCGAGCAGGAGTACACCTTCTTCAAGGACGGTCGACCGCTCGGCTGGCCGGCCGTCGGCTACCCCGCCCCCCAGGGCCCGTACTACTGCGGCGTGGGCGGCGACAAGATGCCCGGCCGCGAGATCGTCGAGCTCCACACGGCGGCCTGCATCGACGCCGGGATCGGGATCGAGGGCACCAACGCCGAGGTCATGATGGGCCAGTGGGAGTTCCAGCTCGGCGTCCTGAGCCCCCTCGACATGGGCGACCAGCTGTGGGTGGCCCGCTGGCTGCTCTTCCGCATCGCCGAGGACTTCGGCGTGTTCGCCACGCTCGAGCCGAAGCCGATCCTCGGTGACTGGAACGGCGCCGGCGCCCACACCAACTTCTCCACCAGGGCCATGCGCGAGGACGGCGGCTGGGACGCCATCATCGCCGGCTGCGAGGCCATCGGGAAGCGCGTCGACGAGCACATCGCCGTCTACGGCGTGGGGATCGAGAGCCGCCTGACCGGCGCCCACGAGACCGCCCACTTCACGAAGTTCAGCTACGGCACCTCGGACCGGGGCGCCTCCATCCGCATCCCGTGGAAGGTGGCCGTCGACAAGAAGGGCTGGCTGGAGGACCGCCGGCCCAACGCCAACATGGACCCCTACGAGGTCACCGCCATCATGATCGAGACCGTCTGCGGCGACGCCGCCACGAGCTGAGCGGCGACGGGCCGCAGCGGCCCGGAAGGCGACGGGACGTCCACCGAGCCGGGTCCCCAGGGGCCCGGCTCGGTGCGCTCCGTGCCGCTCCCCGTCGACCGGGACACCCGTCACCTGCGACACTGGGGGGATCGAACCCGACCTCCCCCCCGATCGCACCACGCCCCCGGAGGTGCACGACCCCATGAGGAGTCAAGAGGAGTACGTCCTCCGGACGGTGGAGGAGCGCGGCATCCGCTTCGTCCAACTGTGGTTCACCGACGTGCTGGGCACGCCGAAGTCGTTCAGCATCACCCCGGCCGAACTCGAGAACGCCCTGGACGAGGGCATGACCTTCGACGGCTCCGCCATCGACGGGTTCAGCCGTGTCCAGGAGAGCGACGTCCTGGCCCGACCCGACGCCAACACGTTCCAGCTGCTGCCGTGGCACGGCCACGGCCAGGCGCCGGGTGACGGCCACGGTGACTCCGGGGGCGCCCAGGTCGCCCGGGTCTTCTGCGACATCGTCGACCTCGACGGCTCGCCGTTCCAGGGGGACCCGCGCCACGTCCTGAAGCGGACGCTCGAGCGTGCCCGTTCGCAGGGCTTCACCTACTACGCCGCTCCCGAGATGGAGTTCTTCTACTTCGCCGACGGCGACCCGGCGCATCCGCCGATCACGCTCGACACCGGCTCGTACTTCGAGCTCACCGTGGCCGACCGGGCCAGCGACATCCGCCAGCGCACCGTCCTCACCCTCGAGGAGATGGGCATCCCCGTCGAGCACGCCCAGCACGAGGACGCCCCCAGCCAGCACGAGATCGACCTCCGGTACACCGACGCCCTCACCATGGCCGACACGGTCATGACCGTGCGCCTGGTGGTCAAGGAGATGGCCCGCCAGCAGGGGGTGTTCGCCAGCTTCATGCCCAAGCCGCTGGCCGGGGTCCAGGGGTCGGGCATGCACACCCACATGTCGCTGTTCCGCGGCGACCAGAACGCCTTCGTCGACCTCGAGCGGCCCGGCGGTCTGTCCGAGGTGGCCGAGGGGTTCATCGCCGGCCTGCTCCGGCACGCCGGAGAGATCACCGCCGTCACCAACCAGTGGGTCAACTCCTACAAGCGGCTGGTGTCCGGCTACGAGGCGCCCATCCACGTCTCGTGGGCCCGCAACAACCGTTCGGCCCTCGTGCGGGTCCCCGTGGTCAAGCCCGGCAAGTCCGAGTCGACCCGGATCGAGTACCGGTCGCCGGACAGCGCCTGCAACCCGTACCTCGCCTTCGCCGTCATCCTGGCCGCCGGACTCCGAGGCATCGAGGCCGGGTACGAGCTGCCGGCCGAGGCCGACGCCAACCTGTTCGCCCTCCGTCCGGATGAGCTCGACGCCAAGGGCATCCAGCACCTGCCCGGGAGCCTGCACGAGGCGCTCGGGCTCATGGAGACCTCGGACCTGTTGGCATCGACCCTGGGCGACCACGTCTTCGAATGGTTCATCCGGAACAAGCGGGCCGAGTGGGCCGCCTACAAGTCCCACGTGACCCAGTTCGAGCTCGACCGCTACCTGCCGCTGCTCTAGCCCGACCCGACCCGACCACCTTCCGGAACGAACCGGCCGACGACCCGAGGAAAGGGGGAGCACCGCCATGGAACCACTGCTGTGCTTCCCCAGGCTGCCGCCGACCACGGTGACCGCCGTGCTCGAGCGCGCCGGCTACCCGTGGCTCGGCATCGACCGGGCCGAGTCGGTCGACGTGGACGAGCCCGAGGACGGGTGGTCCGGCGCGGTCATCTGCAGCGGCGAGGACCCGGTGGCCGCCTTCGCCCTCTGCCGCCACCTGCGCTCGCGCGAGGTGCCGCTGGCCCCGGTGCTCGTCGTGGTACCCGAGGCCCAGCTCGGCGAGCTCGAACTCCGCGAGGACCTCTTCGACGACCTCTGCCTCGAGCCGGTCAATCCCGACGAGCTGTCCGCCCGGCTGGCCCACCTCTTCTGGCGCACCGGGCGTGGCCTGCGCCCGGACCTGCTCGAGCACGGGCCACTGGTGCTGAACCTCGAGACCTACCAGGCCGCCGTGGCCGGTCGGGTGCTGGACCTCACCTACATGGAGTACGAGCTGCTCCGGTTCCTGGCCGCCCGGCCGGGCAAGGTGTTCACCCGGGAGACGCTGCTGAGCCGGGTATGGGGCTACGAGTACTACGGCGGTGCCCGCACGGTGGACGTCCACGTCCGGCGTCTGCGGGCCAAGCTCGGCGAGGAGCACGCACACCTGATCCAGACGGTGCGGTCGGTGGGCTACCGCTTCGGCCAGACGAACTGGACCCCGTAGCGGCCCGGACACCTGCCCGGGCGAAGGGGAACTCGGGCACCCGCCCCGTCGCCGGCGGTCCGGCTACGACGGATCGCGGTGGGCCCAGACCTCGATCTCGACGGCGGCCCCCATCGGCAACGCGGTCACCGCCACCATCGACCGCGCCGGTCGGTGGTCGCCGAAGGCCGCCAGGTAGGCCTCGTTGACCGCCGCGAAGTCGGCGGGATCGGTGGCGAACACCGTCGTCTTCACCACGTCGGACAGCGACGCGCCCTGGGAGCCGAGCAGGCCGGCGGCGTTGGCGACGGCCTGCGCGAGCTGGGGTCCGGGCCCGCCCTCCACCAGGGTCGGCGTCCCGTCCGCATCGGGGGCCAGGCCGAGCTGACCCGAGCAGACCAGCCACGGACCGGCCCGGACGATGGGCGTGTAGGGACCGACGGGGGTACTCATGGGGGCTCCTCGGATGTCACGGACGCAGGTGCGGGTCAGTGGTTGGACGCTCTTCCCAGCCTAGGCACGCACCCGGGCGGCGGCGTGCCTGCGGCGCTCAGCGGCGGCCGGCGCCGGTCCGGTCGGTCGGCCATGCCGGGGGCAGTCCGTCGGCCAGCCACCGTGCCGCGGCCACGGCGGCGAACACCGCGTCGGTCCCGTTGACCGGGGTGCCGTGCGGCTCGTCCACGACCCGCACCGTGACCTGCGGTACCGCCCGGGCCTGGAGGATGCCGAACGACCGGACGGTCAGGTCCTGCACCTCCCCCTCGGGGGACACGGCGATCCCCTCGGAACGGACCCACCCGAGCGCCTGGTGGGCCGCCCCGATGGCATACGAGCGGAGCACCACTGCGTCCAGCACCGCACCGGCGGACACCTCGACGTCGAGGGTCCCGTCCGCAGCGCACCGCACGACGGCCCGGCCGCCCGACGGCCCGACGACCTCGACGGGCACGTCGTGGACCGGGGTGCCGGGCCGGCCCAGCCGGGCCGCGGCCGCCAGCACCGCCGCCTCGGCCCATACCGCCGCCCGCAGATCGAGCGACGTGGCCGGTCCGACCACCTCGACCTGCTCCAGGACCAGCCCGGGTGCGAGGCCCGCCACCGCCACCACCAGGTCGTCCCAGTCCGGACCCTCGATGCCGGAACCGGACACACCGACCCGCAGGACACCGGTGCCGTCGGCCCGCACCCCACCGGCCACCGGCGGGCGCTTCGGTCCCCGTCGCACGACGTCCTCGCGTGACCAGAGCACCCGCACGGTGCGTCCGTGCCCGTCGGCCAGCCGACGGGCGTCCTCGGCCACCGGCGAGCGGAGCTTGCCGCCGAACGATCCGCCGTTGCCGTAGGGGGAGGCCGGCGTGCCCCCGGGCTCGCACCACGAGGCATCGGGCTCGACGTAGGCCGGCTCCACCCATGTCGTGGTCAGCGTCACCGCCCACGCACCGCCGGGCACCGCCACCGGGTGGCCGAGCGGGACGGTCGTGCTCCGACCCTGGACCTTGCCGGCCGCCGTCCGGGCCGCCGAAAGCGAGTCCGCCACCACGTAGCGGTCGCCGTCCACCACCGCCACCAGGGCGCCGGACGGGCAGGTGTCGTCGGCGAACCCGGCATCGCCCAGCACCACCGCCGGACCGACCCGCTGGGCCACCCCACCCTCGAGCCCGGCACGGGTGGACGCGGCGGCGAGGTCGCGGTCGCCGTGATCCGTGGCGTCGGCCACCGCCTCCGGTTCCTGCCCGTCCCCCGCCGCCCCGGATGCGCCGAGGACGCGCCCTGCCGCCTCGACGACGGTCTGCCATCCGGTGCACCGGCAGAGGTGGGCCAGGAGTGCCCGGTCGACGGCGTCCCGTCCCACCGGCGACGGCCCGTCGAGCGCGGCCAACCGCATCACGATGCCCGGGGTGCAGAAGCCGCACTGACTGCCGCCCGTGGCCACCAGGGCGTCCGCCCAGACCCGACGGGTCGGACCGGGCAGGCCGTCGAGGGTGGTGACCTGGCGGCCGTCCAGTCGCCGGGCCGGAGTGACGCAGGCCACGCGGGGGGCGCCGTCCACCCACACGGTGCAGCAGCCGCACTGCCCCTGGGGGCTGCAGCCGTCCTTCATCGAGTGCAGGCCGAGCCGGTCGCGGAGCACCTCGAGCAGGGTCGCGCCGTCGTCGGGTACCTCGACGACGGCGCCGTCGACGCGGAACCGGATCAGGGGATCAGCTGAAGGAGGAGCCGCAGCCACACGTGCGGGTGGCGTTCGGGTTCGTCACGTGGAACCCGGCGCCCTGCAGCCCGTCGCTGTAGTCGAGCGTGGAGCCCTTGAGCAGGTCGGCACTGGTCGGGTCGACCACGACCCGGACGGTACCGAACTCGCGCACCACGTCGTCCTCGGCCACGTCGGCGTCGAAGAACATCTCGTAGCTGAAGCCCGAGCAGCCGCCCGGGCGGACGGCCACACGGAGGGCCAGCCCCTCGGTGTCCTCCTCGGCGAGCAGGTCGGCGACCTTGGCCGCGGCGACGTCGGTGAGGGTCACGGGGCTGGGCTTCTTCCCGATGGTGACGTTCTGCATCGTCGAGCTCATTGCTGCTCCTTGTGGTCACGGGACGGGGCCGCCGTCCTGCCGAGATCCTGGTGCGAGGGCCCCTGGTCCGCTGCGGACCCGTGGCTCCTGGCACGATCGTACCCGCCACCACGCCCCGGCGGTACACCGGACCGGTGGGCCCGCCGCCGGTCCCCACTACAATTGCGGCGGTGACCAGGACCGACAGAGCAGATGCCGACCGGGAGGCCCCGACCGGAGAGGCCGTCCGGGACGCCCTGCGCAACGTCGTCGACCCCGAACTGGGCGCCGACATCGTCGACCTGGGCATGGTGACCTCGGTCCGGGTGGACGGCGGGCACGTCCACGTCGAGGTGGCGCTCACCGTCGCCGGCTGCCCGCTCCGGACCCAGATCCAGCGCGACGTCGACACCCACGTCGGTGCGCTGCCCGGCGTCGAGCAGGTCACGGTGACCACGGGCGTGATGGATCCCGACCAGAAGCGGGCAGTCATGGACCGGGCCCGACTCCGGGCGAGGGAGGGCGCGCCGACGACCGCCGTCCGGGACACGACGCGGGTCGTCGCCGTGGCCTCGGGCAAGGGCGGGGTGGGCAAGAGCTCGGTGACGGTCAACCTCGCCGTCGCCCTCGCCCGACGGGGTCTGACCGTCGGCGTGCTCGACGCGGACATCTGGGGGTTCTCCGTCCCCCGCCTGCTCGGCATGCAGGGCGACGTCGAGGCGCGGGACAAGAAGATGGTGCCGCTCGAGCGCGCTGTCGGCGACGGCGTCCTGCGCGTCCTGTCGATGGGATTCCTGGCCGACGAGGACCAGGCCATCATGTGGCGGGGACTGATCCTCAACCGTGCCGTCCAGCAGTTCCTCGAGGACGTCCACTGGGGCGACCTCGACTTCCTGCTCGTCGACATGCCCCCCGGGACCGGGGACATCCAGATGGGACTGGCCCGGATGCTGCCCCGCACGGAGGTCGTGGTGGTCACGACCCCGCCGCTCGCCTCCCAGAAGGTGGCGGCCCGCACCGCCGACATGGCCCGCAAGGGCTACCTCCGCGTGACGGGCGTGATCGAGAACATGAGCGATTTCACCTGCGAGCATGGCCAGACGTATGCCCTGTTCGGCTCCGGGGGCGGGTCCCGCCTGGCCGCCGACATCGGCGTGCCCCTCCTCGGGCAGGTGCCGCTCCACCCGTCGGTGGCGGCCGGAGGCGACGCCGGCGAGCCGGTGGCCCTCGACGACGACCAGCCGCTGGCGGCCGAATTCGCCCGCATCGCCGCTGCCCTGGTCGACAACCCACCGGTCGGCGTGGCGATGGAGGGGTGCAGTGCCCGGATGCTGGAGCGGGTCGAGGCGGCCGTGGCCGCGGGCGGGACCGCCTGACCCCGCACCGCGCCCGCCCGGGTCAGACCGAGCCGGCCTTCGGGCCCCAGGCCTCGCGTGCGGCGGCGGCCAACTCGGGCGAGACCGGGTCCGACGACGCCATCCGGTCCTCCAGCGCCTGCTCGTAACCGTCGTCACCGGGCCGGAGCACCAGGAGCCGGCCGTCCTCGATCAGCACGATGGGGAGGATCGTCGGGATGTCGGTGACCTCGCGCGCCCACGCCATGACCTCCCCGGTCGACGCATGGGCACCGAGCTTCTCCAGGTTGTCGATGGTCGGCGGCAGCAGCTCGATCTCCCCGGCCTCGAACCGGGCCAGTGCATCGGCGGGGCGGACCCAGATCGTGGCGATCGTCTCGCCCTCGTCGTGGTGGGCAACCTGCCCCGAGGGCGCCGCGGCCACGAAGAACCGGGTGTCGTACCGCTTGGGGGCGAGCTCGGGCGTGATCCAGTGGCTGACGTAGTGGACGGCGTCGGCCGCCAGGACCAGCCCTTCCTCGCGGCAGACGGCCAGGAGTCCCTTGCGACCCTCGTTGATCTCCCGCCGGTGCGCCTCGAATCGGGCCCGCTCGGACGGGTCGGTGGTGTCGAGCACCGCCGTGCCGTCGGCCACGTCCCGCGGCTGGGCCAGCAGCACGCCGGCCTCCTCGAAGCACTCGCGCAGCGCCGCAACCCAGAAGGCCAGGCCCCCCGAGTCGACGCCGAGCAGTGCGCTCGCCGCCGCGTCGTCCAGGCCCCGGCACAGCTCCTCGGCCACGTCGCCACGGTCCTCGGGGTCGACGGAACCGCCGGGGAACACGTAGGCACCGGCGACGAACTCGCTGGCCAGGTTGCGCTTCAGCATGCACACCTCGACGGCGGGCCGGCCCGAGCCGTCGACCGCGTCCCGGACGAGCATCACCGTGGCGGCGTCACGCAGGGGCACGGTCATGGGGTCAGGCTACCTTGCGCCCTACGGCAGGGCGATGGGCACGCCCGACGACCGGCCGGACGCCCGGCGGGCGTCCACCAGCGCACTGATGGCCAGCTCGCCGAAGGCCGCCGGGTCGGTGATCAGCCAGGCGTGGGACCCCTCGACCACGAGGCCCGGGACGCCGGCGGCGCGGCGCAGGTCGTCGAAGGCCGAGCGGGGGACGAGTCCGTCGCGGTCCGACCAGGCCACCGAGACGGGGATACCCCGGGCGGCGATGGCCCGCACCTCGGCCACCAGGTCGGCGCGTCGGATCACCTCGCCCGTCCGCAGCATCCCGAGCGGATTGCCCAGGAGGTTGGGGACGAAGTCCTCGAGCAGTGTGGGGAGCACCCGGAGCGACCGGGGTGACCGGAACAGGTCGCCGCCGAGGTGCCGACCCCAGTCCCAGTACGGGCGCTGGACCATGGTCCGTACCTCGTTCGGTAGGAGTGCCCAGGTCGGGCTCCCGACGGCGTTGGCCAGCAGGAGCGAGTCGACCCGGTCGGGCTGGTGGTGCACGAACGCGGTCGACACGCCACCGCCGAACGAGTGGCCGGCGACGAGCGCGAGGTCACCGACGCCGACGGCGTCGAGGAACCGGCCCACCCAGGCGCCGTAGCCGGCGAAGGTGCGGGCCCCCGCCGGGAGCTCGGGGGTACCGCCGAACCCGGGCAGGGCCGGGGCGACGACCCGGCATCCGGCCGCGGCCATGGCCTCGACGGGGCGCGCATAGGCGTTGGGTCGCAGCCCCCAGCCGTGGAGGAACAGTGCCGGCGGACCGGAGCCGACCGCGCCGTAGCGGACGCGGTGGCCGTCGACCGTGGTGGTGGCCCAGTCGATGCCTTCCGGCATCCGAGACGTCCCCGCGGGAACGCGGCCCCGGCGCAGGGCGGCCCCGGACCGGTGGGATCCGGGTCGCCCCGTCGGCGGCTCGACCCGGGCGGACGTGTCTGCCGGCATCCGCCTACTGTAGGCAGTGCGGCGCGCGCCGATCGACGCACAGCGGCCCGCCGACGCCTGTGATCCCCTGGGTGGCGGCTGACAAGTTACGCTCCTTCCGACATTCGCACGAAGCGAGGACCGCGGAACCATGGCCGACAACCAGAAGAGCCCCGGAACGGGTGGCAACAAGCCGAAGCCGACCGGTGGCGGCACCGGCACCAGCGCGAAGGACAAGAGCCGGGCCGCCAGCCGACCGGTGGCGGCCAAGGCCCCGGGCAAGGGGGGCAACACACCCCGGCCCGGCCACCAGCCGCAGCGCGCCTCGAAGTCGGGGCCCTCGAGCCAGGGCAAGTGGATCGCCTGGGGCGCCGTCGGCCTGGTGGTCGTGGTCGTGGCCGTCCTGGTCATCGTCTTCGCCACCCGCGGGAACTCGAACAGCGGCTACATCGCCACCGCCCCGGCGCCGGCCCAGGTGGTCAAGGACGTGACGACGATCCCGGCGTCCACCTGGGACAAGGTGGGCGTCACCTCGTCGATCCAGGTCGCCAAGCCGACCATCATCAGCGGCAACCCCCCGATGACCATCAACGGCAAGTCCCCGGCGATGCTCTACTACGGCGCCGAGTACTGCCCCTACTGCGCGGCCGAGCGCTGGGCCATGACCGCAGCGCTGGCACGGTTCGGCACGTGGAGCAATCTCCAGACCACGGCCTCCTCGCTGTCCGACGTCGACGCGGGGACCCGCACCTTCAGCTACTACGGCGCCACGCTCGACAGCCCGTACATCACCTTCAAGGGGGTCGAGGCGTGCACGAACATCCCCGACCCCACGACAACGGCGTGCAGCGGCTACACGAACCTCCAGAGCCCGACCAAGGAGGAGGCGGCGATCCTGTCCAAGTACAGCTCGTCCAAGTACCTGCCGAACGGCAGCAGCACCGGTGGGATCTCGTTCCCGTTCGTGGACATCAACAACGGGATGCTCGTCTCGGGGGCGAGCTACGACCCCCAGATCCTGGCCGGACTCAGCTGGTCCGCGATCGCCGGCGGCCTGTCCGACCCGACCAACCCGGTGACCCAGGCCATCCTCGCCACGGGCAACTACATGAGCGCCGGGATCTGCCAGGCGACCAAGGGCCAGCCCGGGAGCGTGTGCCAGAGCTCGGGCGTCCAGGCCGCGGCCAAGGCCCTCGGCATCACGTTCGGCTGAGTCAGGAGCCATCGCCCCGTGCCCGCCGTCCGGTGGCAGCCGATCGCCACCCTCCTGTTGAGCGTCTACGGGCTCGGAGCGTCGATCTACCTGACGATCACCCACTTCGAGCCGAAGGCGCTGGCGTGCGTGACGAACGCCACGTTCAATTGCGAGAAGGTCACCCAGAGCCCGCAGTCGGAGATCTTCGGGATCCCCGTCGCCATGCTGGGCCTCGCCTTCTTCGTGCCGATGCTCCTGCTCTGCCTGCCGATGGCGTGGCGCTCGGCCGACCGCCGCATCCACCTGGCCCGGCTGGGCCTGTCGGCCACCGGGATCGGCATGATCCTCTACCTGATCGTCGCCGAACTCTTCATCATCAAGTCGATCTGCCTGTGGTGCTCGAGCGTCCACGTGGCGACCTTCCTCCTCTTCGTCGTCATCGCCACCGCGTCCCCGGTCGTCCTCGCCCCCGGGTACGGCACCGACGGGGCCGACACCGCGGACCGGGCCGACGCGGACGCCGACGCGGCCTGAGCCCGTCCGGACCGGTGGGCAGATGAACGACAGCGGGCGGATCCGCCCGGCGGTGCTCGCCTGGAGCGCCGTGGCCGTCATCCTCCTCGCCGTGGTCGCTCTGGTGACCTACGCGCTCACCCACGTGACGACCCCGGCGACCGTCACCCAGACCGCACGTACCTCACCCGCGGTGCTCGCCACGCTCTCGACCGTGCCCCTGTCGACGTTTGACGAGGTCGGCGTGACGGTGCCCGGTGCCGACCTCACCGCCCCCCAGGTGGTGACCGGTCCGGCGCCGCGTTCCGCGGGAGGCAGGCCCGAGGTGCTCGCGGTCGGAGCCGAGTACTGCCCGTTCTGCGCCGCCGAGCGCTGGCCCCTCGTCGTCGCCCTGGCACGCTTCGGCCGCTTCACCGTGCTCCACGACGCCACGTCCTCGGCCCAGTCGGTCTTCCCGGGGACGCCGACCTTCAGCTTTGCCGCCGCGCGCTACACCAGCGCGTACGTGACCTTCACCGGCGTCGAGCTCTACTCCGACCAGATCGGAGCGGACGGCAGGTTCATCCGCATCGCCACGCTCACCCCGGGCCAGGCCGCGCTGGTCGCACGCTACGGCGCCACTGGCGTACCGATCACCGCCCCGTTCGTCGACGTGGCCGGCCGGCTCGTCACGACGACGTCGGCGTTCAGCCCCGCCCTCCTGGCCGGCAAGTCCCAGTCCCAGATCGCCGGTGAGGTGGCCGAGCCCCGCGCCCCGGCCTCGGACACGGCATCGGATCCACCGACGGGGCAGGCGATCGTCGCCGCGGCCAACCAGCTGTCCGCGGGGATCTGCTCCGCCACCGGGCAGCAGCCCGCGTCGGTGTGCCGCTCGAAGGGTGTCCGCGCCGCCGACCAGTCGCTCGGACTGCCGGCGCCGCCTGCGGCCTGAGCCCCGCACCCCGGGCCCCGGGCCCCGGGCCCGGGGTGCGGTCAGCCGACCCGGCGCTCCGCGTGCTGCCTGCGCTCCATCTCGTTCAGACCGCCCCAGATGCCGTGCGGCTCCCGGATGCGTACGGCGTAGTCCAGGCACTCCAGGCGGACCGAGCAGGTCCGGCAGATCGCCTTGGCCCGCTCCTCGCGCTGGAGCTTCTCCTCCTTGCGCTCGGCGTGCGCCGGGGGGAAGAAGATCTCCGCCTGGGGCCCACGGCACGCCGCCTTCAGCTGCCACGAATCCGTCAACTGCTCCACTCCCCGACTCCCCCTTCGGTGTGACCTGTCGTCTGGGAACGTACTCGCCGACCCCTGGGGAAACAAGGGGTCGATCCAGGATTCCGGCCAAATTCGGCCGCATTCGCGCCGTGGGTGGCATTCCTGGGCTCCCCGGGGCCGCCCACGCCCCGGCCGCTGCCCGGGATCCACCGGAGTGCCACCGGGTGCAACCGGGTGCAACCGGCCGGAGCGGTGGGCCGGAGGACGGACACTACGCTCGGGACGTCATGGACGTGCGCGACTTCTGCAGCCAGAGCCGGGTCATGATCGTGGCCGGCAAGGGCGGTGTCGGCAAGACCACCATGGTCGCCGCACTCGCCCACCTGGCCGCAGGTGCGGGGCTCTCCGTCCTGGTGATCGAGCTCGAGGGTCGCACCGGGGTTGCCAGTGCGTTCGGGAGCAGCAGCGGCCTCGGCTACGCGGGCGAAGTGCTCCATGCCGCCGGGGCGACGGATCTCGGCGACGGGCCTGCGGACGAGTCGACGGTGATCCCGCCGGGCACCGTGCATGCCCGCACCATCACCCCGGACGACGCGCTCCTCGAGTACCTCGACGACCACGGTATGCGCCGCTTCTCCAAACGGCTCCTGTCGTCGGGCATCATCGACATCGTGGCCGGGGCCATCCCCGGCATCCGGGACATCCTCGTGCTCGGGAAGATCAAGCAGATCGAGCAGCAGCGGGTGACCGACCTGATCCTGGTCGATGCGCCGGCCACCGGCCACACGATGACCTTCCTCTCCTCCGCCGGCGGTCTGCTCGATGCCGCCCGGGGCGGCCCCATCCGGGCGCAGGCGGCCGACGTCGTGGCACTGCTGTCGGACCCCGCCCGCTGCCAGGTCGCCCTCGTCACCCTGCCCGAGGAGATGCCGGTCAACGAGGTCGTCGAGGCCGCCTACCAGCTCGAGGACCGGGTGGGCATCGCCCTGGGTCCGGTCATCGTCAACGCCGCCTACCCGTCGGCGCACGGGCTTGCGGCGCCCGCCGATGACACCCTCGCCGCCGCCGGCGTGATGCTGGACCCCGGATCGGCCGCGGGCCTCGAGGAGGCTCGCCGGTTCCGCCAGCGACGCCACGAGCTCCAGGAGGAACAGATCCGTCGCCTGGCCGAGGAACTCCCACTTCCCCAGCTGCGGGTGCCGTACCTGTTCACCGAAGCCATCGGCCCGCGCGAGCTCGACGTCCTCAGTGCGGCGCTGGGTGCAGGCATCGAGGCGCTGCACGACCCCGCAGGAGTGGCCCCATGAGCGGTGCGTCGGTCGCCGGGCCGGCGGCGGCGTCTCCGGCCACGATCAGCGAGGTCGTCCGCGACCGGTCGATCGTGATCTGCTGCGGCTCGGGTGGCGTCGGCAAGACCACCACCTCGGCCGCCATCGCCCTGGAGGCGGCCCGGATCGGGCGCACCGCATGCGTCGTCACCATCGACCCGGCCCGCCGTCTGGCCAACTCCCTCGGGGTCGACGAGCTCACCAACAGCCCGACCCGGATCGAGGGGGACTGGACGGGTGAGCTCTACGCCCTCATGCTCGACCCCAAGGGCACCTTCGACGACCTGATCGCCCGGTACTCCGACTCGGAGGCGCAGGCGGAGGACATCCGCGTCAACCGCATCTACCGGAACCTGACCGGCACGCTCTCGGGCACCCAGGAGTACATGGCGATGGAGAAGCTGCACGAGCTGGTGGAGGAGGGCGGCTTCGACATCGTGGTGGTGGACACGCCGCCATCGCGCAACGCGCTCGACTTCCTGGATGCCCCCCGCCGGCTGACCCACTTCCTGGAGAACCGGATCTTCCAGGCACTGATGACCCCCACCCGTGTGGGGCTCCGGTTCATGGGCGTGGCGGCCAGCGCGCTGCTGCGCACGATCTCCAAGGTGGCCGGGGCCGACATCGTGCACGATGCCGTGGCCTTCTTCCAGGCGTTCGAGGGGATGGAGGAGGGATTCCGGCTCCGGGCCGCCCGGGTACGGGAGCTCCTGACCCAGCCGGGCACCGCGTTCGTCCTCGTGGCCTCTCCCCGGCCCGATTCGGTGGACGAGGCCGTCCACTTCGCCGGCAAGCTGGTCGAGTCCCACATGTCCGCCACCGCGCTGATCGTCAACCGGGTCCAGCCGCGGTTCGCGTCGGACGACCAGCTGGCCGCGCTCGCCCCGTACGGCTCGCCGGCCGGGCACCGGGCCGGCGGTGCCGCCGGCGACCTGGCGGACCTGGTCGACAACCTGGCCGGCTACACGCTCGCGTCGGACCGAGAGGAAGCGGTCTACGCGGGCCTGGTGGCCGAGGTCGACCCCGCACCGGTCTACCGGATCCCGCTGCTGAATTCGGACGTCCACGACCTCGACGGACTCTCCACCGTGGCCGACCTGCTGTTCGGCCAGGACGACCGCTGACCTCGACGGCCCGCGCTACGCCGGCGCCGTGTGGGAACCGGGCCGGGGGGCGCTAACCTCTGGTGCGTGCCGACCATCCTCGTGGCCAGTGACGCACCCACCGTGCGCGCCGAGATCGCCGCGACGGCGGGGAACCCCGATACCACCGTCGTGGAGGCCCGGTCCGGGCCCGAGGTGATGGCCCTGGTCGCGGAGTCGATGCCCGACCTGGTGATCGTCGACATGCAGATGGGCAACATGGGCGGCATGGCCACCACCCTCGAGCTGCGGCTCGAGGCCTCGTACGACAAGCTCGACCACGTACCGGTGCTGATGCTCCTCGACCGGCGTCCCGACGTCTTCCTCGCCCGCCGGTCCGGGGCCGAGGGCTGGCTCGTCAAGCCCCTCGACCCGATCCGGTTGCGGCGGGCCGTGGCCGCCCTGCTCGACGGCGGCACCTACTACGACGAGTCCTACGCGCCCTTGTCCGTCGTCGCCGCGCCCCTCTCCTCGGGCGGCTGACGGCTCCACCCCCTACAGACCGGGTCACCGCCTTGTCCGTGTTCCGTCGCCACGAAGACCAGACCGTGGGATCCCCGGGACGCCGGTCGCACCGGCGCGGCCCTGCCGCGGTCCCGGACGGGACCGAACCGCCCGGACTCCCCGTCGACCGCGGGGCCGATGCACAGGAGCAGTTCATCATCGACGCCCTGCAGGACCTGCGGGACACCGTCGTCCGCGAGGTGATGACCCCCCGGGTCGACGTGGTCGCCCTCTCCATCCCGCTGACCGTGGAGAGCGTGTCGAAGGCGGTGCGCTCGTCCGGCCACAGCTGCTTTCCGGTGTACGGCGAGGATCTCGACGACCTGATCGGCGTGCTGTTCGTGAACGACCTCTTCCGGGCCGGCTGGACGGTCACCGGAAGCGAGGAGGGTCGGAGCGCCCCCACCCCGATCGACATCTCGCGGCGGCTGCGCCAGCCGTTCCTCGTCCCCGAGTCCCGGCTGGTCCTCGACGTGCTGGCCGAGATGCGACGTCAGCGCCGGGCATTCGCCGTGGTCGTGGACGAGCACGGCGGCGTGGAGGGCGTGCTCACGGTCAAGGACCTCCTGGGGGCGCTGGTGGGCGACCTGCCCGACGAGTTCGACCCCGACGAGGAGCCCGAGGTGGTGCGGGTGGACGGGAAGCGCTGGCTGGTGGACGGTCGGACGAGCGTGGACGACCTCGCCGACCTGCTCGGCATCGACCTGCCCGAGGGGGAGTACGTGACGCTCGGCGGATACCTGTTCGACGCGTTCGGGCACATACCGGAGGAGGGCGAGACCCACGACCTCGACGGGTGGCAGCTGCGGGTCTCCGAGATGGACAAGCGCCGGATCGCGAAGGTGGTGGTGAAGCGCACCTCCTCCGACCCCGTCGGGACCGGAGGGGGAGATCCCGACGGCCGGGGGACCGACCACACCGCCGTCGGGTAGAGTTTCCAGGTTCACCGGGAACGGCCTCGGCCGGTTCCGATGCACGGGCTGTGGCGCAGTTTGGTAGCGCGCTGCGTTCGGGACGCAGAGGTCCTCGGTTCAAATCCGGGCAGCCCGACCACCGAGTGGTTGCAGGTCAGCGGGGGTTCCGGCCCCCGCTGGCTCGCGTCCGGGGGCCCTTCAAGTGACGGAATTCGGCCGTTTTGGCGCGTATTTGGCGCGAACGGATCAGGGACCGTCTCCGGGGAAGAACCGCTGCTCCAACCGGTCGGCTGCGGCGCGGTCAGCTTCAACCGGAGCCGCGGCGTAGACGGCGAGCGTCATCCTGGGGTCGCTGTGCCCGAGCCGCACCTGGGCTGTCTTGATGTCGACACCGGCAACGACCAGGGACGTGGCCGCCAATCGGCGCAGGTCGTGGAATCCGGCCCCTTCACAGTCCGCCGCCCGGGTCGCGGGCAGCCACTCACGCCGGCGCCAATTGTCGTACCGGATCGGGCGCCCCTCGGTGTTCGTGAACACGAGGGCATCTGGATTCCCCGGCTCACAGACGGCTTCGATGTGGTCGGCCAGGAGCCTGATGATCTAGAAGTCACGCATATTGCGTCTGATGGCGCTGGCTGGCGGTACGAGGTCCCGCGCACGTTCAGTGATTGAAGCCTGAATCAACTCGGCTCACCCACTAAACCTACCAATTTGTCATCTGCTTAGTATGATTAGGAGATTCCATGAGGAGCTTCCAACACGCCCAGACCCTCGACCCCGTCCCCGGGGACGTCGTCGCGCTCCTGCGGCAGATCGACCGAGCCGCCGGCGCAGAGGGTCGCTACGCGGATCAGCTGCCCCAGCTACTCGACGCACTACGTGAACAAGCCCGCGTCGAGTCCATCACCGCGTCCAGCGCGATCGAAGGGGTTGTCGTCGACGATGCCCGGATCCCCAAGCTCGTCTCGGGCGTGCCGGGCGCACTTCGAAATCGAAGCGAAGCCGAGTTCGCCGGCTACTCCAGCGCCCTGGACTATCTGAACCAACAGGAACCTGGGAAGTTGAGCGTCGGACTCATTCTCCACCTCCATCGGTTGCTCTTCTCCTACTCCGCAGGACGGGGCGGGTATCTCAAGTCGGACGACAATCTGGTCGTCGACAGTCTGCCGGACGGATCTCGTCAGATCCGCTTCACACCGGTCAACGCCTCCGAGACCCCGTTCTTCATGGAGGAGCTGGTTTCCCGTACCGAGGCAGCGCTGGGGCGAGACCGGCTACACCCGCTGATCGCCACGGCTGCATTCGCACTGGACTTCCTCTGCATCCATCCCTTCGCCGATGGAAACGGCCGGGTGGCACGACTCGTGACCTCGTACCTCATGAGTCGAACCGGCTACGGCGTCGCCCGGTACGTCAGCCTCGAGCAACTGATCTACGACACCAAAGACGACTACTACGGCGCGCTCGGCGCATCGACGATCGGTTGGTTCGACGACGGGCAGCACGATCCGTGGCCCTGGACCCGCTACCTCCTCGGACGAGTCGGCCAGGCGTACGGTCGATTCGGAGAGCGGATCGCCGCCGGCACCGCTGGCGGGACCAAGCAGGACCGGGTGCGCGACCACGTCCTCCTCCATGCGGCGCCGCGATTCACGATCGCCGACATACGCCGAGCCCTTCCCGGCGTGAGCGACAACACGATCCGCATCGTCCTCGGCGAACTCAAGGAGAAGGGGAACATCACGAACGACGGTTCCGGTCGCGGCGCCGCATGGCACCGAGTCTGACCCTCCGTGAGTCCACTGAATGGACTCTTGAACCCGCCGCGATCTCGGACCAGTTGCCCAGATGCAGAACACAGGATTCAGAAGCACCGGACCGAGAGGCTCCGGGGAATGATGTGTCCGTGACGACGGCGAATCCAAGAGCGGGAAGTTCGTACCGGGTCTGCCGAAGGCACCATCCCCAGTGTCAGAGGTGGTCCTCATCGGAACCAACCCGATCAGCAGCCCGCTCACCTGCGACGCTGGAGTATCGCTATAGGCACAAAGTAAATCGCTACTACGACCCGGCCAGTTACCAGTTCCTGAGCATCGATCCCAAGGTGGGAACAACGCTCCAGCCGTATGCATTCGTCGGCGGGAATCCGCTAAATGCCACGGACCCGCTTGGCCTGTTCTCCTTTGGAGGTTGGGTTAGGTCGCAGTGGAGACACGCAAGAAATGCGGTTCATCGTGCGAAACACATGGTTCACCGGGCCATTCACTATGCAGACAATGTGAGGCACTTTGCTGCGACTCACAGATCTCAGATAGCAACCTATGCCGCAATCGCATCGCTTGCTATCCCCGTGGTCGGAGAAGCTGTCGGAGGGAGTGCGCTGGCGATCAGTGCTGTAGGGGCTGTGGCCGATGTCACATCCGTTGCGGCAGGTTCCGCTGCAGCAGTGGGCGACGTCAGGCGACACGATTGGACCTCGGCTGCTCTAGACATCGTAGGAGTGGCGAGCGTCGGAATCGGCCGAGGACTGGGAGGCTATGCGATGGCGGAGGATGGGGCCGCGACCGCTAACTATGCAAGGCCGGCTTCGTCGATTCTCAAGCAGGATGCAGCGATGAACCGGACATTAGGAACGACGATTAGTCAGTTGGGAAGCTGGGCCGCAGTTGGGTCGTTTGGAGGTTCGGTGCTGAATCAGCAGCTATCAAACGGATGACGAGCTGGTATGTTGCCCTTGGCATATGTGCGGCCTTCATGCTGTTTGCGCACTTCAAATGGAGGCAAGAACGAAAGGGAATGGTGGAGCTGAGAGTCATAGGTAGCTACGGACCTTATGCCACTGGGCTGACTCTGATGACTCTGATCATTGCGCTGCGTATTGTGCTTCACAATTGAGTCATCGGTCCGATACCTCGGCAACCGACAGATCTCAAGAAGGCAACCTGTCGGTCCTAGTAGCCCGCTACTTGTGACTGCCCCATGATGTCCCACCGGATCTGCCTCCGGGGTATGGCAGAAGTGCCTGATTGTGGGCAGGTGATATTCGGTCACCACCGTGAGGACGTCACCGGGATTTTGGCGCGTTCTTGGCGCGAGTGAATGGAAACTCGTGGTGGAGAACGGTGCCTCCCGGCTCCTGAGTCCCAGCAGGATTGCCACTCTGAGCAGGACGTTTTCACCACGTCGGTCGCCACGGGCCACAGCTCAAGATCGCCAGATCCACGTTCGGGACGCAGAGGTCCTCGGTTCAAATCCGGGCAGCCCGACCACCGAAGAAGCAGAATCAGCCGGGGCCCAGGCCCCGGCTGATGCGCGCCCGGGGACCACCGGCCACGGGACAGAAGCGGGCGCGGTGTCGAATTCGGCGCCTACCGTTCGTTCCACAGGTGTCCGCCGAGGCACGGCGACTGGTGAGGGAGGACGGCCATGACCCAGTACCTGCTCAGCATGATGCAACCCGGTGACGGTGACCAGATCCCGCCGCCAGACGTACTCGAGGGGATCATGGCCGAGGTGGGTCGCATCCGGGAACAGCTGGCCGCCCAGGGTTCCTGGGTCTTCGGCAACGGGCTCCACGGGCCGTCGGAGGCGGCCACCGTCCGGTTCGAGGACGGGAGGTCCCTGGTCACCGACGGCCCGTTCGTCGAGATGAAGGAGCACCTGGGCGGTATCACCATCATCGACGTCGCCGATCGGGACGAGGCACTCCGATGGGCGCGGCGGTACTCGGAGGCGACGACGCTGCCGATCGAGGTCCGGCAGTTCCAGTAGTCCGGCCCGGTGCGGTGTCGACACGGGGCACGGCGCGCCGTGCCGCGACGCGCCGGACGGCAGGGGCTCCGGTCCTTCATGGTCAGGGCCCGACGACGGTTCCGTACATGTCGTGGAGCGGGTAGCTCAACAGCTCGAGCCGTTCGCCATCGGGCCCGGGGAAGTAGGCCGAATCCCCGTTCACCACGTGGACCTCGATACCGGCGGACCGGATCTTGGCCACGAGGCGCTCGAATTGGTCGGGGGTGACGCTGATGGCGATGTGGTGGAGCCCGCCCAGTACCTCGGCGTACTCCCCGAGCTCGAGGCCGGGGAAGTCGAAGTAGGCGAGATAGTTGCCGTTCCCCACGTCGAAGAAGAAGTGGGTGGAGCCCCGGTAGTCCCGGTTCTCGAAGAGCTCGGCCAGCGGGAATTCGAGGAGGTCCTGGTAGAAGGTGATCGTGCGCTCCACGTTGCTCGACAGGATGGCGAAGTGGTGGAGCCCCCGTGCCGACGACGGGGGTCGCTGCCCCGGCGGGCGGAGGTGGGCGGCGCGAAGGCGGTCCCACTCGTCGCTGCGGTCGACATCACTACCGTGGTCGGTCATCGGTTGCACCTCACTGCGCTGAACAGTACCCACGGGCCGCAGCGGCCGCCCGCGACCGCATCGTCCGCTACGTTCTGCCCGAGACACCGCGCCCGAACCTCCCGATCACCGGTCAGTTCCCGGGCGCATGAGACAGGGGGGTTGCCGTGTCGAGAGGTCACGCCCTCGAGGATCCGCACGACCACCGCACCGGCGCTCGGCGCGTCGTCGCGCTCGTGGTCGCCGTGGTCGCTGTGGTCGCTGTGGTCACTGTAGTCACTGTAGTCACCGGCAGCGTCGTGCCCGCGGGAGCGGCGGCGGCCGGTGCCCGAGGTGCGACGCTGTCGATCGCTCCGTCGACCGGGCTCCTCGACGGCGCCGCGGTGTCCGCTGTCGTGTTCGGGGTGAGCCCGGGAAGCGTGTACGTGGTCGCCGAGTGCGACCCGTCCGCCTTCGCCCTCCTGGCTGCGCACGCGTCCCCGTCCGACGCATGCGACTCCCGGCATGCCACGGTGGTGACGACCGATGCCGGTGGGTCCGCGGCCACGGTGCTGCACGTCCCGACGGTCCTCACCACCTCGCTCGGTCCTGCCGACTGCCGAAAGGTCCAGTGCTTCGTCGCCGCCGAGTCGCAGTACTCGCCCGGCAGCGCGCCGTTGCTGGTGCACAACGTCTCCTTCTCTCCTACTGCGTGCGCAGCGCGCAATGCGTGTGGCACGCCGGATGACGCCTGGGACCCCACCCTCGACCCCCCGTCCGCACCGTCCTCCGTCGCCCCGGCACCCCGGAGCGACCGCTCCGCCCACCCCGCCCGGACCACGACGGCGACACCCGGGCACCCGGTCACCGTCGACGAGACCGCCGGTCTGGCCCGCGACCTGACCGGTACGGGCTCGGTCACCGGCCCCTACAGGTCCAGGTTTTCCGCGCCGGTGGTGCCCGGCAGGGCTACCGCCGGTGAGGGGCTCCTGCGTCTTGCGCTGGCCGCACCACGGACCTCGTGGGCCGGTCCCCATCCGGCGTCGACGGTCGTCGACGTGACCGTGACCGACCGGACCACCGCCACCGTGGTGGGTACCCAGCAATTCGTCCTCTACTGGGGGTCGTCGACCTTCACCTACGGGGGGTTCATCGGACCCGCGACCACCGCGGACGCCTACCGGGTAACGGTTGCGGCCGAGGCCGCGGCCTCGTCCGGCGGTCTCTCGTGGCCGCTGGGCTCGGCCACGCCGACGGCCACCGTGGTGGATTCGCAGCTCGAGGTGGTCGACCCGTCCAACGCGCAGTACCTGGCCACCACCTATGCGCCCGTCCTGTTCGGCCGGTCGACGTCGGCCCTCCACGACGTTCCCATGCTGGTCGACGCCACGGCCACACCGGTCGGGGGCGGTGCCACCGACCTGTCCTACACGGTGATCTGGAGCCACGAGGATGCCGGCACCGGGTTCGTCCCCTTCCTCGAGTGGGGCACCTGGGGCCGGATGACCGACATCGAGACCGCCATCTCGTTCACCGTGGCCGCCGACGGCTCTGTCTCGAACGCGAGCTACCTGTGGGGTGGCGAGCCGGCTACCGGGTTCCCGGACAGTCAGGGCGCGCTCCAGGAAGTCGACCAGCCGTTCACCGGGACCTGGGATGGGACCCATCCGGTGCTCCGCGATGCGACGGGCAACAACGACTTCTCCGTCCAGGGAACCACCCCGTTCCGGTTCCAGCTCGCCCCGGTCCCCGGGCCGACCCCCGGACAGACCCGCGAGTCGGTCATGGACGCCCATCCCTTCACGTACCGGGTGTCGGGCGAGGAGGTGCTGCGCTGGTACGGCGACGTGTCGACCGACCCCCGGTCGCCCGGACCCGGCGACGCCCGCCAGTACGCCACCGTCGACCTCGACGCCTCCGGCACGGGCGTGTCGTCGCTTGCCGTGGAGCTGCGGCTCTCGGGCGGTCCGACCTGGTACGCGAGCGACTTCCACACCGGTTACCCGGCCCACGGGACCGGTCACTTCCGCACGGTCGTCAAGCTCCCACTCGGCTGGCAGACCCGGTCCGTCACCGGGGTGCGCGTCCAGGCCTACCCGTCCGCCGCAGCGCCGACGGTGGTGGTGAAGGGACTCCGCGTGCTCCGGCTCCAGCCCGACTGGCGCCTGGGCACGGTACGCGTCCCCGTGCCCCGGGTCGTCCGCGGTGCGACCGACATCCCCGTGGCCCTCGCCACGGCGGTGGTTTCGGGCACGAGACTGACCCGCGGGCCGGGGCGGTCGATCGCCCCCATCGAGGTCCGGGTGACCGACGCCGTCGGGGCCCCGATGGCCGGGGTGCCCGTGACCTTCACCGCCGGCCCCGGCGGTGCCGTCTTCGACGCCTGCGGGTGCGGGACGGTCACGGTCACCAGCTCGGCCAAGGGGCTGGCCGTCTCCTCCCACGTCTCCGCACCGGAAGCCGCGGGTCGCTCCGTCATCACCGCGACCACACCGGACGGTGCGGCGGTGCCGGCGACCGTGACCCTGACGGTGACCTGAGCGACCACCGCGCGCCCCCCGGGGCGTCAGGGCTCAGCGGCAGTCCGCGCAGCGGCCCAGGATGGCGAAGTGCCGCATGTCGAGTTCGAATCCGTACCGCTCGCGGGCCGCCTTCGCCAGCGACCGGAACAGCTCGTCGGGGGCCTCCACCGCCGTCCCGCACTGCTCGCACACGAAGTGGCAGTGTGCACCCGCGGCCAGGTGGTAGGTGGCGGGTCCGTGCCCGAGGTGCGAGTGGACCACGACGCCCAACTTCTCGAGCTCGTCGAGGTTCCGGTACACCGTCGACAGCGCGACGTCAGGAGCATGGGACTGCACCGACTCCGCCAGTTCCTCGGCCGTGTGGTGACCAGGATCGTCGAAGAGGACCCCGAGCAGCAGGCGCCGGGAGCTCGTCACCCGTCCGCCGTGCTCGCGGACGAGGGCCAGCGCATCCTCGACCGTGCGGACCTCGTGGAGGTGGTCGTGGGAGGGGAGGGACCTGCTCACCGGCACCTCACCGGAGGTCGGGCGCAGCCCGCCCGCGGCCCATTCAGCCCGCCGATCCGGCCCGGCGGCCGCCGCGGTACGTCCCGAACGACCAGTGGTTCCCCTCGGGGTCGCGGACGGCGAACTCCCGGGAGCCGTACTCGGTGTCGTGTGGCTCGCACTCGACGCGGGCTCCGGACCCGGACGCCCGTTCGTAGAGGGCGTCCGGGTCGTCGCAGGCCACGTACACGCTCATCGCACCCGGTGGCGCGACCCGGGTCCCGTCATCCGGCCGCTCGCTCCCGAGCATCACTCCCCCTCCGGCCGGCCACGCCAGCTCCGCGTGGTCGACCGTACCTCCCTCGCCGTGGACGACGACCACCTCGAACCCCAGGACGTCGACCAGGAAGGCGATCAGCGTCCGGGCGTCGCGCGCCCGGACGGTCGGCCAGACCATGGGCGGTGCACCGGTCGTCCCCACGCCCAACAT
>Ga0307373_10002630_pt1 | contig 32116 bp, 34 predicted proteins | sample OX2MG_FD_202534 | JGI IMG/M metagenome (GOLD analysis project Ga0307373, IMG submission 202534) | Soil microbial communities from Risofladan, Vaasa, Finland - OX-2 | ecosystem: Environmental > Terrestrial > Soil > Coastal area > Acid sulfate soil | place: Finland: Risofladan, Vaasa | collected...
CCCGGCTCAGAGAGCAGGCGGGCCGGTGGGCTGAAACTCTAGGGGAAGGCGCCGCCAGACCGCCGGGGCGGCTGCCGGAAATCGAGCTCGAACCCCCGCCGCATGCGGACACATGAAATCGCTCGAAGCGGTGTGCAACCAGCGGGCCACGGGTTCGACTGAGATGTCGCGTCTTAATCTTGTAGAATCAAGCCGTGGGCCTGTAGCTCAGATGGATAGAGCAGCGGTTTCCTAAACCGCGTGTCGGGAGTTCGACTCTCCCCAGGCCCACCATTGGCTCCCGGTTTTGATCAGCTTTGAAGCGCGAGCACCAGCGCGCGGCGGACCATCTCCGGTATGAGGCTGGCCCGATATTCCGCCGGGGCGTGCCGATCCGAGTTCAGCGAATCGAACTCGGCCGAAACCCCGGCCAGCGACTCGGGACGGAAGCTCCGGGCCAGGGCCTGCTCGTACGCCGGCACCCGGAAAGCCGTCGCGCCGGCTTCGGTGATCGCCACGCGCGGCCCCTTATCGGTCTCGGCGACAAATGCACCCACTATGGCGAAGCCGGAAGCCGGGTGCCGAAACTTCGCGTATGCGGCGCAGCGTGGAGCATTGAATTCGACCGCCGTGACCAGCTCGCCCGCCTCGAGGGCCGTCTCGTAAAGCCCGGTGAAGAAATCCGCCGCGGCAATGCGGCGTCCCGTAGTCACCACGACGGCGTCGAGGCCGAGCAGTTGGAACTGAATCCTTGTGCTTGGCGAAATCCGAATTCGCTTGCCCGAGGGACTGGTAAGGTCATAGCTCGCACTGTCGAGCGGATAACTTCGCCCTCCGCAATGCAGATGGTCGAGAACAAGGCGGATTTCCGTGAGATTGCCGCGACGGTGGGGGGAGAGAATTTGAAGTGCCCGGAGGAAAATGCTAGCGTCCTTCGGAACCAAAATTTGCCCGCCGACCATGATTGGGGCCTCAAGCGAGCCACGCAAAATGTCCCCGTGTGATTCACGTCGCTGACAACTGGGTCCGAAGTAAGAACCTCCACTGTGGTGCCTGCAGCAATCTCTTAATCAGCGGGTTCCAGGTTCGAGCCCTGGGCGGCTCACCAAATCCCCAATAGCCATGCGGCATTGAGAAGGTCCTGCGTTCCGGCGCTCTTGAGTCGCAATCGGCGCGTTCTCAATGCGGAAAAGAAGTGATTCCCTCGGATTCGGCGTGATTGATCGGCCTTGGCGTCTTTTGTCCAGTGCAATAAGCGCCAAACTCCGGCTGGTAGCCGCTATCGAGGGCCTTCGCCTGCTTCATATAGGAGCCCCGGTCTTGGCCGAACATGGCACTTCCACGGCAGTAATAGGTTCCGGTCAGCTTTTTAGCCCAGACAACGGCATTGAGGGCAGCGGGATTTGTCAGCGGCTGGGGACCGCGAGAGTGCCGCCGAGTGCAACCTGCCAGGCACACTGCAAACGGAAGAAGCATCACCAGGATCAGTAGCCCAGTTCGCGCCTCGATTCCGCCCTCATCCAAGGAGGTTCTGATGCGTTTGCCGATGACCACAATGAGTTCATCCTTGCACCGCCATTAAGGCGCAGCAAGATTGGAGCGGGCCCGGAGTTACGTTCGGTTCAAGCCCCACCTAAGAATTGGCACTTTCGTGGGAGACGGAACGCAGCCGATTCCCGTCCCGAGCCTTCGGGACGGCCCTCGGCGGCTCACCAAATCACCAATAAAAACGCCGGTTTGAGCAAATGTTCCGGCAGCCTTGGCTGACGAAGCCGTTTCGCGTACGGCTGGTGCACGAGTCCAGGGGGCCGGGTCCGGCCTTCGCGAATGCTTTTGTTGTGGGCCGCGCCTCACGGTTCTGCAGCAGCGGCAATCAGCTTGCGGCGGTGCCGTCACGATTCGTCATGGGGATGGATCGCGCGGCGGCTTGCTGGAGTCTGGGATGGTGCAAATTACGATCTTCCGTATTACAATGCGGCCCGATCTCGCCTGAAGCCGGACCATGAATTTCTTTCCCAAAACGCACAAATGGAAATGGACGGAGGGGAATATGAACACGAATACTGGATTCTTACGCCCGTCTACTTTCTTCCTGCTCGTGTTTATGCTCGCGGGTACACCTGCACGAAAAGCGATGGCCGCCACGAGGGATCGACGCGCGCAGGCGCAATCGCAGATCCGCCTGCCGGGCTACCCAAGAGCCTGGAGGGGTGAACGAACGCTCGCGGAAATCAAGGCGGAAGCATTGCGCCGCGCCAAGTTGAATCTTTATCCCGTCACCGGTATTAGCCCGGCTGACCTTCAGGAAGCTTTTGCTTCCATCCATGCGCTGGGCAGGGATCAATGGGGTCCGGCATTTATTGCCGTGGGCGATCGCTACATGGCCGAGGCGAACCGCCTCGCGAAATCGAATCCGGCCGAAGCGGACAAGGACTATTTGAAGGCGTGGGAAATCTACTCCTTTGGGCGCTGGCCAGTGTCGTGGTCGGCCGGGAGAAGGCGTGCCTATGAAAAATCGCTGGCGGCCTTTCGCTATTATGCGCGGTCGCTCCATCCCCCGGTCCAAATCGTCCGCATTCCCTACGCGGGATCGGAGATCGTGGCCGACTTGCGCCTGCCAAGCGATCGGCGGGGTCCGGTCCCGCTGGTCATAGGGATCAGCGGTTTGGACGGCCGGAAGGAAGGGCAGGCGCTGATGTTCGCCCCGCTGCTATCCCATGGAATCGCCATTCTGGCCGTGGATGGACCGGGAACCGGGCAGGCGCCGGTGAAATTCAGCCCGGCGGCAGACAAGATGTTTTCGAGGATTTTGGATTACCTGCAAACCCAGCCGGAGATCGACAAGAGCCGAATCGCGGTTTATGGCGCGAGTCTGGGCGCATACTGGGCAACAAAGCTCGCGTTCACCGAGCGCGACCGGCTGAGATTCGTCCTGGCGCAGTCGCCGGGTGCCGATGATCTGTTTCAGAAAAAATGGGTTGAGAACAATATCGTGGGCAATCACGAGTACCTCTACGGTTTTGCGCCTGCTCTGATGCACATTATGGCCGGCAACGTCGATACCTTCAGCCAGTTCGAGGCGGCTTGGGCGGCCAATTCGCTGGTCGCTGAGCATCTGATTGAAAAAAACTCCGCCCCCATGCTGATCATAGGCGGGGCGAAGGATTCGCAAGTTCCGATCGCCGATACCAATCTGCTTCTCGGATCAGGCCAAACCCCCAAATACGCCTGGATCAACCCCCTCGGCGGGCATATGGCACCGGATACGATCCATTGGCCGCGGCCGCGAATCTTCAAAGAAGTCACGCTTCCCTGGTTGGTGCGAGAGTTGCGAAAGAACGCAAGCAGCGAAAGCCGCTAGAGGGATCGACAGGCCAATGCACCAATAGTCGTCGGCAATTCAATAATTTAGAGCCGACCAGCAGCATGGCGCTCTTGGCTTTTGAGCGCTTAGTCGTACTGCTCGGGCGTAAACGCTCTGTTCCCGGCTGGCGCCGGGTCGCCGCTCAAGCGGCCGCCTCCCGGTGCGCCAGTTTCGGGACTTGCGGCTGATAGAGTTTCTTCAGCGCGTTGATTACGTCGTCATGGGAAAGCGAGGGCGTCTTGCCCGGAGCTTTCGCTTCCGAGTGCAGAACCAGATCGTCCATGGAAAGCAAACCGACCAGCTTGCTTTTAGCGTCGATCACCGGCATTCGGCGCACCTGCATCCTCCCGATCGCCGTCAGCACGGTCTGAAGGTCGTCTTCCGGGCCGCAGGAAAAAACCTTTCCCGAGATGACCTCGCCGACGGCAATCTCCCCGGCCAAGCGGTTCCGCGTTCCCAGGGCGATGCACATGTCGCGATCGGTAATCACACCGACTACCTTGCCCTGGTCGTTCACGACCGGCAAAATTCCGCAGTTCTGGTTCCACAGCATTTCCGACGCCGCGGCCAGATTCGTCTCCAAACGACAGCTTACCGGCGTTCCCGTCATTACGTCTTTAACTTGCATTTTCGTTCCCCCTCTTCGAGCGGCTCCCGAGTGGTCGATCTTGTTCGCGGGGCGCCACCCCGCGTCGCCATCGCATCCGGGCAGGCTGCTTCTTTGCAGCGCAAAGGAGCACGCCAGGCACCAATACCATGGCTATCGATAAAGAGCCTAACTCCCGGGGGAAAGGCGGGTTAGGGCCGCGGGCGGGAACGATGCGCGGTCAGTCCTGGTCAAAAGGCGCAGCGGGGCACGTCAAAACGCCCGAACTTGCCCTAGGCGTCCCGCTCGACCGGGACCCCCGCCGGGATTTGGGCCGCGGTGCTGCACGGGGCCAAGCTCGTTGCCCTTGCCGAGTTCGAGTCACGCGCGGCTCACCAAACCCCCAATGGAAGTGGGGTGCTCGGGATGCCTCCCTGCAATCAACGTTAGCGGCCTCACTTCTGTACCGAGAAGTCGAAAAGCATTGGCGGCAACCCCTCGCCACGCTGAAGGTAGAAGGCATACTCACCTGGCTTGAGCGTGTTCGCTGGTTTCAATTCATACGTGGCAGGCTTCGGCTCAGTGCGCACCACTTCCAACTGATGGGTTATCGAGATACCGGTGCTGCCTCGCATTGCCCCTTCAGCACCGACCTCAATCTGCCTGCGATTGCCCTGCATTTTCAGCCGAGCCAGGATCAGATCTCCGGCCGTGATCCCGTTTGCGGCCTCGCGGCTGCTCGGAATGAAAAAAAACTCCGGATTGGGACCGGTAACGGTTTGAGCGTGGCGTCCGGGCAGTTGGATGTTGCCATGCGCCGCCTTCAAGCCAAATGTGAGATGGCTCGCAAGCAAACTACCGGTGCGTTTGAACGTGACGGGCTGACCGAGGATTATCTGATCGTGACCCATTTTGACCACGTATACGCCTGGACTGGTGGGGATGGGCAGTGGTCCCGCTTGCGCCGCGGCTATACTGACCGCTAAAAAAACAGCGACAGGAAGGATTTTCATCGAGCACCTCCGGCCCGCAGCCTAACACGCAGCAGGGGACGCGGCGCGACGAAGCTAGAAGTCCGTTGCGCAGAAGACACCGGGTGCGCCGCGCCATGGATGGTAGGGAAGGCGGGACGATTCGGTGTAGACTCGCGAGAAAGAGGAGGCTGCCATGCCAACCTACATCACGCTTTTTCAGTGGACCCAGAAAGGAATGGAAAACCTCAAGGACAGCCCGAAGCGGCTGGACAAGGCCAAGGAAGTAGTCAAGGCTGCCGGCGGCAAAATACAAGCCTTCTACATGACGCTCGGCCGCTACGACGGTTTCGTAATCTGCGAGGCTCCGAGCGACGAGGCCTGTACGAAAGCGCTGCTGGGTCTCGCCTCGGACGGCGCCATCAAAACCGAAACCCTGCGCGCGTTCACGGAAGAAGAGTCCCGGAAACTCATGGCCTCGCTTCCCCTAGGCGCGTGCCCAATCGGCCTTCGCGATAGCGCCGCAGGCGCGCTCAGGCGGCCAGTTTAGCCGCGATGCGCTCGGCGATCATGATGGTCGCCACGTTCGTCGGGGCCGATGGGATTTCGGGCATGATCGACGCGTCCGCGACGCGCAGCGCCTCCACGCCGCGCACCCGGCCCCAGGCGTCGACGACGGCAGCCGGGTCGGAATCGGTTCCCATGGGCGCCGTCGACGTCGGATGCTGGTAGGCGGTGACGTTCGCGACGATGTGCGCCCGCAGCGCCTCCCCGTTCTCCACGGCGTTTCTCGGTGCCATTTCAAAATCGATCATGGCCGAAAGCGGCGCGGTCCGCGCGATCTTCCGCGAAAGCTCGACGGCTTCGAGCAACCGGTCGGGCTCGCATTCGGGTCGGCCAGATGCGTGCACGCGATTTGCAGATCGAGATCGCCGGCTTGCGCCCTCCGCGAGCGCGTCCAGACGATCGCGCCAGTCGCCGGCCGCATGGTGTTTGCCTCGCGCTTGAGCGCGTAGACGTTGTAGAAAAAGGGATGATCCTGCAACCGGTTGCCCACCGGCAGATCGGCGATTGGCGGGATGCCCAGTGCGGATAAATGTTCGGACGGCCCGATGCCCGATCGCATGAGAATGGCCGGGCTGCCGAATGTGCCCGCCGCCAGGATGACCTCGCCCGCCGGGAGAACCCTGCCGTCGGCTAGCTTCACGCCGATGGCGCGCTTAGCCTCAAAAACAACGGCGTCCACTTCCGTATCGCCTTGGATCGTGAGGTTGGTCCGGGCGCGGACGGCGGCTGTGAGATAGGCAATCCCCGTATTGATTCGCACTCCGCCGACGACATTGAGCGGATAGGGGCCGACGCCGTACTGCGTCGCCCCGTTGAAATCCGATACGCGCGGCAAGCCAATCGCTTCGGCGGCGTCGACGAAGGCGCGCACCGATGGAGTGTTCTCCTCCGGGGCGCGCTGGCGGATCGGGAAGGAACCGCCGCGGCCATGCCAGGCGTCATCGCCGGCCGGCGTATTCTCCATGGCCCTGTAGGCCGCGAGCACCTCCGGCCAGGACCATCCCTCGATCCCGCGCCGGGCCCAACGCGCAAAATCGGCAGGTCTTGCGCGCATGGCCACACCCGCATTCACCGCCGAGCTACCGCCGATGACCCGGCCACGGGGCACGGCGATGTCGTGCCCAAGCCGCAGGGCATCCTCGGTGTGATACGGCCAATTGAAGGCGGGCAAACCTACGATGGCATTGGCGTCCTTCAGAACGGAGGGATAACCATCGGGGGCGAAATCCGGGCCGGCTTCGAGCAGCAGCACCTTGCGCCGGGGATCGGCGCTCAGTCGCGCCGCCAGAACCGCGCCCGCCGAGCCGCCTCCGACGATGATGACGTCGTAGGATTTCTGGTTTTTTTCGACCCCGGTTCGGGTCTCGCTATCTGGTTGCGGCATTTTCAGGGAGTTTTTGCCTGCCGATCGCGCCGGACCCACGGGGTTTTGCCGGAAAGGAACCTTCCGAGTGGCTCCCAAATAGCGGGGCCGGTCACCAGGCGGCTCTGACGAGCCGGCTCTCCCGAAGCAAACCGCCGGACACGCTGATCCGGCCGCCACGAATGAAGCGCTCATGATTCTCTTCGAAGTCCGCGGGCAAGTAGCGGTAGTTCACGGTGACGCCGACCGAAGCTTCCATGCCGTAGGGACGCAGGTTGCTGAAGGCGTTTACGCGCTCCAGGCGCGCGCCATTGGAGAGGTGGAATGCGGCGACGGGATCGTAGAGCCTGCCGTCGCGGCGGCGCGCCTGGGTGAGATAGGCAAAAGCGAGACGTTCGAGCGGCTCGGCCAAGGCCTCGCGATGTTCGAGCGGCCGCTCGAGCAAATGGAAAAAGGCTTTGACGAGATCGCCGTTCCCGCCGCCGACGGTCAATTCTTCCGAGAAATCCGCCAGCAGACGCCCGAGACGCCCGGGCGTGAACCCCAGTTCGTTATCGTTGTCGCGCAAAGCGCACGCAAAGCGCGGCAGCGGCGAAAGCGTGCCATACGTCTTGATGTTCGGCAGCTCCGCAGCGATTTCGGCGACCACCTGTTTGATCAGGAAATTGCCGAAGGGGATGTGGCGGAGTCCCTGCTGGCAGTTGTTGATGGAATAAAAAATGGCCGTGTCCGCGCGCTTGGGGTCGAGCACCGGCTCCTTCGTATCGAGCAGCGGCTCGATATTCGCGGAGAGCTTATTTTCGAGCGCGACCTCGACGAAAATGATCGGCTCGTCGGCCAGAGCGGGATGGAAGAAGGCGAAGCAGCGGCGGTCGGTTTGCAAGCGGCGCCGCAGGTCGGCCCAGCCGTTGATTTCGTGCACGGATTCGTAGTGAATCAGTTTCTCGAGGATGAAAGCGGAGGTTTGCCAGCTGATTCGCTCGAGCCGCAAGAAGCCGGGGTTGAACCAGGAACGGAACAGGTGCTTCAGGTCGGCGTCGACCGCCTCGAATCGGGCGCCCGATGAGGTCATCTCGGCGAGGAGCTCGCGCCTCATGGCGACGAGCGTTTCGGTGCCGTGCGGCGCGGTGTTGATCCGGCGGAAGAGTTCCTGGCGCGGCGCTTCGACGATGGCCGAAAGCGCGGAGAGCGTATCCAGGCCGGGCTTCTTTAGATAGTCGGCCGCCGCGCGGCCGATGGCGGCTTCGTCCGGCGCGAATTCGCGGTCCAGAATCTCGAAAAAATTCGAGCGTTCGCCCGAATCCATCTCGGCGATGGCGGCGATGATCTGCTGCGCGAGCGCCGTCTGCGAGGCTTCGCCGCGCGAGGAGAGCAGATGGCGGCACAGGAACAGCATGTCCCGGTTTTGCAGAACCCGCAGCAGGTTGGCGAAGAAGCCAGGCATTTCATTTGCGATTATAACTTGCGGCGGCGATGAAATTGAATGGGCAGCCAAACCGGCGGACTTTTTCTAGTAACGTGGGCGGGCACGGCTCAATCGGGCAGGACCTCGCCGCGCGTTTCCGTGGCAAACGGAATCAGCAGCAGGCCGAGCCCGAACGCAACGGCCGTGTAGGCGACCGGCGTGCCGATCGTCCCCATCCTGGCAACCATCGCCGCGATCAGGAAATTGGCCCCGGCGCCCAGGAAGCGGCCCGAGGATGTGGCGAAGGCGAAGGCGGTGGCGCGCACGGAAGTGTCGTATTGCTCGGGCAGCCACAGGGTGAACAGGGTGAAGTTCCCGCCGAAGAAGCCCAGGAAAAACAGGGTCGCGATGAACCAGTTCAGACCGTGCGGCATGTAGAAGGTCAGGCCAAAACCGAGGAGGATGAAAATTCCCATCCCGGCAAAATAGAAGCCCAGCGCCTTCTTGCGGCCCAGCCATTCCGCGATGGGTGGAGCGGCCAGGCAACCCAGGATCGTGCCGATGGAAAGCAGCGCCGTGGCGGCCGATGCCAGCTTCGTGGCGCCGCGCGCGGATATTCCCATGTGTCGCGCCATGATGATGACGGCCGTCGGCTCGTAGACCGCCCCGGCCCACAGGCCGACAATCGCCACAGTCAACAGACCGGACATAACGAGGGTTTTGCGCCGATATTCGCCCTGGAAGATGCGCCGGAGCGCACCGGCTTGGCGTGGCTTGCGGGGCTCTTTGGCGCTCCGCTTCCAGCGTTCCGGCTCCGGGACGCGAACGGCGATGAGCAGCGCGAGGACCACCGCCGGGAGGCCGGCAAAGAACATGGCGCGCCACCCGAAGCGGGCGCCAATCGTGTAGTTGAGCGCGGCCGCGATAAAGAAGCCGAAATAGTAGCCGGTTTGCAGGTATCCGGCGCCCATCTTGCGCCGGTCTTCGGGCCATTCCTCGGCCACGTAGGTTCCCGCGAGCGACCATTCGCCCCCGATCCCCACGCCGGCCAGCAGGCGAAAGATGGCCAGCTGCCAAACGGTCTGGGAAAATCCGGCGGCCGCCGTGAATATCCCGTACATGAGAATCGTGCCGGCGAGCACCTTGGCGCGGCCGAACCGGTCCGCGATCGGCCCCCACAAAAAGGAGAGCCCCCAGCCGATGAGAAACAGGGCGAACAGGATCGATCCGATGAAGCCGATGTTCTCGGGCGTGCTTTTCATCCCCGATTTGGGCAGCAGTTCGGTGAGGGCCGGCGCCATGACCAGCGCGTAGATGACCGAACTCATCCCGTCGAGCGTCCAGCCCGTCCAGGCAGCCCAAAATCCGACGGTCTGTTCCCGCGTCAGTTTCGTGCGCATCGGTCGCACAACCCCTTCGGATTTTGTGGAACGATTACGTTGCGTGGTGGAGATGCGGGGCGGTGAAGCACTACGGGCGCCCCGGCGCGATGGCAAAGACGAAGCGTGGATGAGGCCATCTGCTGTTCATTTCGTTCGTGAATATACTATACGGGCCTGCTTCCGGCTCATAGCGAATCGGTGTCCCGATTTTCCATCGGCTGGCCCGTGCGTGCCGGAGGCCTTCGTCCTTCGCCGGTGGCAGGGCTGGGGGCCGGACCGGTTCCGAATCCCGGCATAAAGACGGGCTGACGGGTAAATAGAGCTAGGCGGATGCTTCGAACAGCCCGGCCGCCCCTTGCCCTCCGCCGACGCACATCGTCACCACGCCATAACGCGCATGCCGGCGCGCCATTTCATGGGCCAGGGTTCCGACCAGTCGCGAACCGGTCATGCCGAAGGGGTGGCCGAGCGAAATGGAACCGCCATTCACGTTCAGCTTCTCGGGATCGATACACAGGCGGTCGCGGCAATAGACCACCTGCACCGCGAACGCTTCGTTCAGTTCCCACAAATCGATATCCTGCACGGTCAGGCCGCTGCGCTTCATCAACTTGGGCACGGCGAAAACCGGTCCGATGCCCATTTCATCGGGATCGCAGCCGGCAACCTGGAAGCCGCGAAACGTCAAGAGAGGGGCCAGGCCCAGTTGCCGGGCGCGCTCGGCGGACATGAGAAGCGTGGCCGAGGCCCCGTCGGAGAGTTGCGAGGAGTTCCCCGCCGTGACGGTTCCCTGTTCGCTATTGGGATCGAAGTAAGGCTTGAGAGCGCGCAGGCCCTCGAGCGTGGTATCGGGCCGGTTGCATTCATCGCGATCGCAAAGAACCTCTCGCGTACCGGTCCTTTCGCCGGTTTTCTTGTCGACGATGGACATAGTGACTGGCAAAGGAGCGATTTCGTCCCGGAAGAAACCCATGTGCTGGGCGCGGGCGGTGCGTTGTTGGCTGAGCAGCGCGTACTCGTCTTGCACCTGCCGGCCTATCTTGTATCGCTTGGCGACCACCTCGGCCGTCTCGCCCATCACCATGTACAGACCCGGCAGCCGCTTCTGGAGTTCCGGATGCGGGCTGTTGTCCCGGGCCAGCGCCGTGATGCTTTCGACGCCGCCGGCAATGACGATATCGACCCCCTCCTGGACGATCTGGTGGGCCGCCATGGCGATGGCCTGCAGGCCGGAAGAGCAGAACCGGTTGACTGTGGTTCCGGCGACCGACGTGGGCAGGCCGGCCAGCATCGCCGCGATTCGGGCAACGTTATGCCCCTGGGTCCCATGCGGGTATCCGCATCCCAATATCACATCCTCGATTTCCCGGGGGTCGATTGGCGGCGTCTTTCGCAGCACGTCCCGGATACAGTGCGCCGCCAGCTCGTCCGGGCGCGTCATGTTGAACGAGCCGCGGTGTGATTTCGCGAGCGCCGTTCGCGAACTGGCAACTACGACAGCTTCTCTCATCGAACTCCTCTCGGGCTTTAGGAAAACCGGAAGTTGCGATTATAATCGCAGTGCGCTTGAAGGATGGTGTGGCGGGCGCAGGGCTTTGAAAAAAAACGGCAAGGACGCATCTGGTAAACTGCGCCGGCAAGCCACGGCGTAAGAATCGCAGCCCGCGGGACGTCGAATCCCCGGAAATCCCTGCTGCTTGGAAAGAACGGGAAAACGAACCTTCGCACACAAGTCGGAATTGTCGGAGCGGGTCCGGCCGGACTCGTCCTCTCGCACCTGCTTCATCTGGAGGGTATCGACTCGGTTGTCATCGAGGCTCGCAGCCGCCAGTACGTCGAGGATCGCGTGCGCGCCGGCGTTCTCGAACAGGGCACCGTGGACCTTCTCGTCAAGACCGGCGTCGGCCAGCGCCTCCAGCGGGAAGGCCTCACGCACTACGGCATCGAGTTGCGCTTCGGCGGCCGCGGCCACCACCTCGATTTCAAGGAACTGGCCGGCGGCCGCTCGATCACCATCTACGGCCAGAATCACGTCACCGCCGACTTGGCCGAGGCGCGCCTTGCCGCCGGCGGTCGCATCTTCTACGAGGCCCATGGCGACCGCATCCAGGATTTCGCCGGCACCGACTTCGGCCGCCGTCCCGCCTCGCCGCCCAAAATCCGTTTCCACGCCGGGGGTGAGGCGCACGAGATCTCGTGCGATTTCATCGCCGGGTGCGACGGGTACCACGGCGTATGCCGCGCCTCGATTCCGGAAGGCGTACTCACCCTCTATGAACGCGCCTATCCGCTGGGCTGGCTGGGGATTCTCGCCGAAGCGCCGCCTGCGAATGACGAACTGATCTACGCGTATCACGAGCGCGGCTTCGCCTTGCTCAGCATGCGCTCGCCGACGCTCAGCCGCCTCTACCTGCAATGCGCGGCCGACGAGGACGTCAATCAGTGGTCCGACGATCGCATCTGGCAGGAACTGCACACGCGTTTCGCCACCGCGGACGGCAAATGGAAGCTCACCGAAGGCCCCGTATTGCAGAAGAGCGTCACCGGCATGCGCAGTTTCGTCGCCGAGCCGATGCAATACGGCAGGCTGTTTCTCGCGGGAGACGCGGCGCACATCGTCCCGCCCACCGGCGCCAAGGGCCTGAATCTGGCCGTCGCGGACGTGCAAGTGCTCGCCCGCGCGCTGGCCGAATTTTACCAGTCCGGCAAGCGCGACCTGTTCGACAGGTATTCGGCCATCTGCTTGCGCCGTACCTGGAAGGTGCAGCGCTTTTCCTGGTGGATGACGTCCATGCTGCATCGCTTCGCCAGCGATACCGCCTTCGACCGCCGCCGCCAGCTTGCCGAACTCGATTACGTCACCGGTTCGCGCGCCGCCTCGGAGTCCCTCGCCGAAAACTACGTGGGCCTTCCCATCGAGTGGTCCGCCAGCTGACGCCCGGCGGCCGCTCGTCCATCCGCAATTTTCGCGCGAGGCGCTAAAACAGGCTGCCGTTCACCGGCGGCTGCGGCGCGCGCCCGCCACTTGGCCCGCGCCGGGAGGCCGGCAGGCTCGCGCCAAAGAGGCTCGCGGCGAGCCGGTGAGATCGGAGTAGAATGAGTAGTCCGGCCGGGGCCCGATTGCGCCGAACGGGCAGTCAGGAGGGAAGGGAAATGGCTCACTTGCCAGGCTATAGGCGTCCGTTTCTGGGAACGCAACCGCCTTTTTCGCATCCCGCGTACCGTTCGTCCATCAAGCGGGCGCCGATGAAGCCGTTGATCTATTTGCCGCACACGCTTTCGGAAGTGACGGGGCCTGTGTTCGATGCGGGAATGATCGGCGCGTCGGCTTGCGACCTGACACGTCAGCATCCGGGCCAGCCGCACGGAGAGCGGATTGTCGTCAGCGGGCGCGTGCTCGACGAGAACGCGCGGCCCGTGCGCAATACATTGATCGAGGTCTGGCAGGCGAACGCGGCCGGGCGTTATCTGCACGGACTCGACCAGCATGACGCGCCGCTCGATCCGAACTTTTCCGGTTTCGGACAGACGCTCACCGATGACGAAGGGCGCTACCGGTTCGTGACGATCCAGCCGGGCAATTATCCCTGGCGAAACCACTATAATGCCTGGCGGCCGGCCCACATTCATTTCTCCGTGTTCGGACCGGCATTCGCCACGCGCCTGGTCACCCAGATGTATTTCCCGGGCGACCCGCTTTTGGATTTCGATCCCGTCTACAACAGCACTCCTGACGAGAACGCGCGCAAAAGGATGATCTCCATCTTCGACTGGGAAACCACCGTTCCGGAATGGGCGCTCGGCTACCGGTTCGATCTGATTCTTGCCGGCCGCCAGTCTATGCCGTGGGAGAACAAGTGACATGAGCCTGCGAACAACTCCGTCGCAAACTGTCGGGCCGTTTTTTTCCATCGGAGCCGATTGGATGAACAGCGATCAGCTCGCCGGTCCCGGCGTTTCCGGCGAGCCGGTAACGATTCAGGGGCGCGTTTTCGACGGCGATGGCCAGCCGGTGCCGGACGCGCTGTTGGAAATCTGGCAGGCCAACGCCCACGGCAAATACGCTCACCCCGAAGACACCCAGGACAAACCGGTCGAGGAGGGATTTCGAGGGTTCGGAAGAATCCCGATCGACGCCGAGGGGGAATTCCATTTCTCTACCATCAAGCCGGGTCGCGTGCCGGGTCCCGATGATGCCCTTCAGGCGCCTCACATCGTCGTCTCGGTCTTTGCCCGCGGTCTGCTGAAGCGGCTGGTCACGCGAATCTATTTCCCGGATGAGCCGGCCAATGCGGAGGATTTCCTTCTGAAGATGGTCGAGCCTGCGCGCCGCGAGACGTTGATTGCGAAGAAAAAACAGGGGCAGGACGGCCGGCTGGAGTGGAACGTCATTCTGCAAGGTGCGGGGGAAACGGTCTTCTTCGATTGCTGAGAATCGGCGACAATGGCAGGGTGAGTCTGCTCGGCCCATTGTTCGGCTGGGAAGCCGTCGATAATCTCTGGACCGACCGGGCTCGCGTTCAGGCAATGCTGGACTTCGAGGCTGCCCTGGCCCGCGCCGAGGCTCGGGAAGGTGTGATCCCCGCCGCGGCCGTCCCGGCCATTGCGGCCCAGTGCCGGGCCGAATTGTTCGACCTTTCCGCGTTGGCCCAGGCCGCCGCTCCGGCCGGCAACATCGCCATTCCCCTGGTCAAACAGCTCACCCGTCTGGTGGCGAAGGCCAATCCGGAAGCCGCCGGTTTCGTCCACTGGGGTGCGACGAGCCAGGACGCCATCGACACCGGATTCGTTCTGCAGATGCGCGGGGCGCTCGATCGAATCGGCGGAGAACTGGGACGTTTCGCCGCCTCCCTGGAACAATTGGTCCGCCGGCATCGCGCCACGGCCTGCGTGGGCCGCACTTGGCTGCAACAGGCCCTGCCTATCACGTTCGGGCTGAGGGTGGCCGGGTGGCTCGACGCGGTGGATCGGCACCGGCATCGTCTGGACCAGGCGCGCCACCGGGTGCTGGTGCTGCAACTGGGCGGCGCCGCCGGGACGCTCGCCGCGCTGGGCGACCGGGGTATCCAAGTGGCCCGGGCGCTGGGCGAGGAACTCGGACTCGGCGTGCCGCCCATGGCCTGGCACACGCACCGGGATCGCGTTGCGGAAATTGCCACCGTACTCGCCCTATGCGCGGGGACGATGGGCAAGATTGCTCGCGACATCTCTTTGCAAATGCAGACCGAGGTCGCCGAGCTGTTCGAGCCCGCCGGGGAGGGCCGCGGCGGATCTTCGGCGATGCCGCACAAACGCAACCCGGTAACCTCGGCGGTGGTGCTGGCCGCGGCAATCCGCCTTCCCGCGTTGGCGAGCACGATGCTCACCGCGATGGTGCAGGAACAGGAGCGAGGCCTGGGCGGATGGAACGCCGAATGGGAGGTAATGCCGGAGATCATCAGCCTGGCTGCCGGCGCCCTGCACCATTTACGCGAAACCGTGGCGGGCCTCGAAATCGATAGCGAGCGCATGCGCCGCAATATCGACGTCACTCACGGATTGATCTTTTCCGAAGCGGTGCAGATGGCTTTGGCGGGCCGCATCGGCCGCCAGGCGGCGCACGACCTGCTGGAAGAGGCCTGCCGCCGGGCGCAAACGGAAAATCGCCACCTGCGCGATATTCTCGCCGGGGACCCGGCATTTTCGAGCCAACTGCCGGCGAGCGAGCTCGACCGCCTGTTCGATCCGCAGCAGTACCTGGGCGCAACCCAAGCCTTGATCGATCGGGTTTTGGCGGCGCACGCCTCGTTTCGGCCGGAGGCGGCGCCCGAAGCGGAGATGAATCGATGAGTTTCCTGCAGGTGGGCGATTTGCGCGTCCATTATTCACTGACGGGGCTGGCCGAGGCGCCCGTGGTGATTTTCTCGAATTCCCTCGGTACCGATTTCAGTATGTGGGACGGGCAGGCTGCGGCGCTCGAAGGGCGGTTCCGGGTTCTGCGTTACGACACGCGCGGGCACGGCCAGACGTCGGTTCCCGCCGGGCCGTACTCGATCGAACAGCTTGGCGGCGACGTGGTTGGGCTGCTCGACTCGCTCGGCCTGGAGCGGGCCTATTTCTGCGGGCTTTCGCAGGGCGGGATGATCGGCATGTGGCTGGGGCTGCATGCGGCTGGCCGCTTCGCGCGCCTCGTTCTCGCCAACACCGGCGCGCGAATCGGTACCGTGGAGATGTGGAACACGCGCATCGATCGGATGCGCCGGGAAGGCTTGCCAGCGGCCTCCGCCGCAATCGCCGAGCGATGGCTGTCGGCCGATTTCCGCGCCCGCTCGCCTCGGGTGGTCCAGGAGGTGCGGCGCATGTTCGAGAGAACGCCGATCGAGGGATACGTCGCCTGTTGCGAGGCGCTTCGCGACGCCGATTTCCGCCCGTCGGTCTCTTCGATCCGGCTGCCCACGCTCGTCATCGCCGGGACCCGGGATCCGGCCATTCCTGCCGCCGACGGCCGCTTTCTTGCCGCCCAGATTCCCGGCGCTCGCTACGCCGAGCTCGACACGGCGCACCTCTCGAATCTGGAAGCGCCCGAGCCGTTCAACGGCGAGCTGATCCGTTTTTTGACTTCCTGAGGAGGGCCAGTGGACGAACGGGAACGGTTTGAGCAAGGGATCACGACGCGGCGGGCGGTTCTCGGCGACCAGTACGTCGACCGGGCGCTTGCCAATCGCACCGACTTCAATCGGGAGTTTCAGGATCTGATCACCCGGTACGCCTGGGGAGAGATGTGGACGCGGCCGGGGCTCGATCGCAAGCAGCGCAGCCTGATCACCCTGGGCATGCTCATCGCCCTGAACCGCACCGACGAGTTTCCGTTGCACGCGCGGGGCGCCTTGCGCAACGGCGCCACACGCGAGGAGATCAAAGAAGTCTTGCTGCAAGCCACCGTCTACTGCGGCGTGCCGGCCGCCAACACCTTCTTCAAAATCGCCAAGGAAACGTTCGCCGAAATCGACGCCGCCGGCGAGGCGTAACCCGGAAGCCGCCTAACCCCAGAGGAGCCGGGCCGTTTCCACCACCAAGGCCAGTTTGGCCCATTGTTCGTCCTCGGTCAGCAGGTTCCCCTCCGCCGTCGAAGCGAAACCGCACTGCGGGCTCAGGGCCAGATTTTCAGAGGGAACGTAACGGGCCGCCTGTTCGACGCGGCGCGCCAGCGCGTCGGGACTTTCCATCTGCGGCCGCTTCGAGCTGACCAGGCCCAGCACTACCATCTTGCCTCGGGGGATGAATCGCAACGGCTCGAATGTGCCCGACCGCTCGTCGTCGTACTCGAGCAGGAAGCGATCCACTTGCATCGTCCCCAAAAGCTTCTCGGCGATGGCGTCGTAGCCGCCCTCCGCGTACCAGTGGCTGCGATTGTTGCCCCGGCACAGATGCATGGCTAGCGTGACGCCGGGCCGGCGCGCCGCCTGGAAGCAGGCGTTGTCGGCGCGAATCGATTCGTCGAGCAGAGCATCCGGATCGCTCTTCATCTCCGCCGCGATCCACCGGCGCCATTTCGGATCCATGAAATAGCTATAGCGAGGCGCGTCGATCTGGATGTAGGCGGCGCCCTCGGCCGAAAGCCGGGCGAGTTCGGCCTTCATGATCTCCACGATGTCCCGGAGCAGCGCGGAGCGGTCCGCGTAGGCCCGGTCGGTGATGCCCGCCTTGAACGCGATCGCGGGGAACTGCGTCGGGCTCGGCAAGGTGATCTTGATCGCGCCGGGGCTGTGCTCGCGCAGGAATGGCAGTTCGTGCCCGGTCAGCGGCCGCGCCGCCCGCAATTTTGCCGTGACGATGCCGGTCACGCTGCTCACACCGGCTTGCTTGGCCTGGCCGGCCTGCCAGGAGCGCTCGACCGCGTCGCCCAGGTCGAAACCGGAGACGGCATCGGTGAAATCGCTCATGAAGTTGCGCCGGCGCAACTCTCCGTCGGTGAAGATCTCGAAGCCCATATCCTTCTGCCGGGCCAGCACGCGCAGGATGTGACGGTCCTCCAGTGCGCGCAGCCGCTCGGGATCGCTGGCGGCGTTGCGCCTGGCTTCGAGCAATTCGGCCGGCCGGAGGAAACTGCCCACGTGGTCGGCCCGGTATGGTGTGGTCATATCGTTTCTCGGCGGCTGGAACTTGCGCGGAAGCGTGCTGGATTCGAATCGGCGCCAAAATTCCAGCTCTCGGATTCGATCCCCGCCGTAGACTCACGTTTGGCCGCAGCGTCGAAATGCGCCTTCCTGCCCGATGGTACAGGGATCTCCGGCGCCGGGGCAATGCGCTCGCATTGGGGAAGAGGCCCCGAGGCGAAATTGTGGTTTGCGAACGAGCCGGGCGATGTATACTGCCCTCTCTCGGGACGCCAGAATGGAAATCCTGGAATCGATCTGCTGCGCGGCAATTCTCTTGGAGGAGGAACGATTGTGACCATGCGTCTGAAAATTTTGTTCGTGTTCTTATCGGCCGCGCTCGCGGCGGCGCCCGCAATGGCCGGCCCCGCACAGGGCGCCCAAAAACTCAAGCAAGTCGCCACGATGACCATCCCCGGCAAGCAGCTGACAGGGTTCGATATCAGCTGGGTCGATCAAAAACAGCAGCGCTATTACCTCTCGGATCGCGACAACGGCCAGCTCGACATCTTCGATGCCCGGACCGACAAGTTCGTCGGTAGCGTTCCCGGCTTCGTAGGGCCCAAGAAGGTGAATGGAAAGGTCGATTTCGGCATTTCCGGGCCGGCCGGCGTCCTCACCTACGACGACGTCGCCTGGCTCGGCGATGGCGACAGCGCCGCCAAGGAGGTCGATCTCAAAACGATGAAGATCGTTGCCGTCGTCTCGACCGGCGGCAAGGGCCGTTACGACGAGATCGCCTACGATCCCAAAGACCACGTTCTCGCCGGCGGCAATGGCGATGACAATCCCCCGTTTGCGACGCTGATTTCGACCACGCGGCATAAGGTCATCGCCAGGATTCCGTTCCCGAATGCGACCGACGGCCTCGAACAGCCGGCCTATAATCCCGCCGACGGCATGTTCTATTTTTCGGTTCCCGAGTTCGACCATGACCCGAAGAAGGGTGGCGTCGCGGTGATCAGCCCCGAGGGCAAACTTGTCAAGACGTTGCCGGTCGAGGGCTGCCATCCGAATGGCTTGGTTTTTGGGCCCGGCCAGAATTTCCTGCTTGGCTGCACGGCCAACGGCCATCGTCATGGCTTGGCGCCGGTTTTCCTCGTCATGAATGCCAGGTCGGGCAAGGTGGTCGCCACGATCCATGGGGCCGGCGGGGCCGACGAGGTCGCCTACAGCAGCAAGAACCGCCAGTATTACACCGGTTCGGCCAGTCTCAATGCGGTCTTCGTGATCGACGCGCTGACCAATAAACTGGTCCAGAAAATACCGACCAGCGGCCAGGCACATTCCGTCGCGGCCAGCGACGTCACGGGCAAGGTTTTCGTGCCCGAAACCAACGCTAATGGCGGCTGCGGTTGCATTAAGGTGTTTGCGCCGTCGATGTAGCGCACCCGGCCGCCAGACCAGAAGTGCGCCGTCTCGCGATGGCGAGACGGCGCACGCGGTCGTACTCACGACAGATTACGGACGCTGAAACGGGGGGAGCTTGCCGCCGGAGATGTAGGTGCCGATGCGGTTGCCTCTGGTAATGGGGAGCAACAGGTGAGAGGGGTGGTCGGCATCGTGATGGATCGTCACGTGAGAGCCAGTCCTGCGGGAAAGATGCCCGGTCGCCACCGCCTCGAGTGAATTCCGAACCTCGTCGTCGCTGTCCGCGCTTTTGATTTTGATTCCCAACCGCTCTCCCGCCTTGAGCAGAATCGCGTACGGACGGACCTCGATATTGAACTCGTAAATCTGATTGGGCTTCAGGGGGTCCCGCTTCGTGTGCCGATGCACGGGTTGCCACGGCGTCGAGGCGTCGGGATCGAGAGCGCGTTGCGATCCGCGCAGCCATCCCCGCGTCAGCAGCGTCTCGCGCCCCTCGGCGTCCGCGTGCCACAGTGAGACGAACCAAAGCACTTCGGTGTCCGTCGTCGATCCGTAGAGGTTCAGGGCGATCGGGCCGCAGATTTCCGTGTTCTCCACCATGGGCGGTGTCATGAACTGCGCGCCGCCGTGGTGAAAGGGCGAATCCTCGTAGGTCGTCGGGCTTTCATTCGGCCAGAACTCGTGCTCGCTCAGCAATCCGTTCGCGTGCAGGTAAAACGGGGTCCATTTGGTTTCCGGCAGCGGCCACTCTTCGGCTGTTTTCCACTCATTGGCGCCGACGACGAAAAGATGCACGCGCGGCTCGTTCAGAATGCCCGTGTCGTTGCCCTTGAGCCAGTGGTCGAACCATCGCAGCGATTCGTAGGCGTATTGATAAACGGGGCGATCGAGATATACCGGCGGGCCCATGCTCATTTTCTTGGGGCCCTTCCATTTCTCGAACGCGCGGATGTCTCCCGGCAGGTGCATCCCGTAAATGCCCCAATCGCCTCCGAAATAGGCCGGCAACTTGGTGTTCTCGAAATTCACCGAACGCGCTTTGTAGAAATCGTTGCGGAGATTGTTGACCAGCAGATCGACGACGATCGAATTCGCGCCGGCATCCGGGTTGCGCAAGGCATCGGCCAGGTAGGGAATCGCCGTGATCTCGCGGTCGCCCAGGGCCGCTTCGATGGCCTCTTTGTATTTCGCCTCGCCCCATTGCTCGCGCAGCGTATTCTTGGCCCGGAAGTACGGGCTATTGTTCCTGACCCAGTGCCCGATCCATCCGTGGTTCAGGATTCCCCCGTGGTAATAGCAATCGCGATACATGTCGGTCCAGCCGTAGGGGGAAAAGATCGCCTTCAGGTGAGGCGGATTCAGGGCGGCGACGCGCTTGGCGGCGCGCGAAAAATGAGAAACGCCCGTCATCCCGACGTTGCCGTCGCACCAAGGCTGCCGGGCGGTCCATTGCACCGCTTCGCACACGTCCTCGATGGATTGCGGATCGATATTGCCGAAGATGCCGCCGGATTTGTGGCTGCCGGTGATGTTGATGATCAGAAAGGCGTAACCGCGGCGAACGTAAAAATTGAAGTCGCCCGACTCGATAAAACCCCGCGCAAAGGAGAATCCGATGGGCATCATCTGCATCGACTGCGTGGCTTTCGGATAGGCGTGAACGGCGAGCAGCGCCGGGAATTTCCCCGGAGAATCGGGCCGGAAAATATCCGAATCGAGCGTGACGCCATCGCGAACCGGAATGGCGACGTCGCGGTCGATGGTTACGCCGTACTTTCGTGGAGACGTCTGCCATTTTGTCGAGAACATGCGCGTTCCTCCCCCGTCTCAAACCCCATTTGGCCTGAAGTGGATCCGCCCGGCAGGTCGGCCGGGGGCCGGCCTGTCTTTCGAGCGGGAAACCGGCTGGCGCAATACGAAACCGGCAGTCGTCCCGGTCAGTCTTTAGCGTCGAGCAGGATGAAGGCGATCCGGCAAGGCTCATCTTCGCGGTTTACCCAGGCATGATTGGTTCCGCGCTGCACGACGGTATCGCCGGTCTTCAGGTGGACCTCGCTGTCATCGAGCAGAAGGTCGATTTCGCCGGACAAAATCAGGGCGTAGTCGATCGTCGCGGTCCGGTGCATGCCCGGATGGCGGGGCTTGTCACGCGAGGGCCCTTCCGGCCCCAGTCTGATATTTCGCATCAGGCTCAGCCGGGTCTCGAAATCGGTTTTCACGTTTTTTTCCGGAGCGAACTCGACGACCCGGAAAATGGTGCCGCTGGGGGGAGGCTCGACGCCGATTTTTCGCCCTCCCGCGTTGCCCGAATCGGAAAGGCTTGCCGGCATCCGATCGGTTACCCAGAGGACAGTATTGGTGGTCCCGGACTCCGGACGTTCGTGCACATTCTTAGCAGGCCCATCGCTGATGAAGACGGCCTTACCTGTCGAATCCTTTCCAGTCACCACACGGCGAACAGGGGCGGGCAAGGTGAACCTCCTCACGGAACTTCTGAAATCAACGCGCTCTTTGTAGCCTGGAACGACATCGGGCCAGCTTCCGGAAGTTGACCGTTAAGGGGATAGTTCTATTCGCTTACGTTTGACTTGTCAATACTTTGCTCGGGGAACTATATACTTAACTTCCCGTCTTTGACTTGTCGGGTACAAGTTCGATTTGTTTTAAAATGTCAGGGTGCGTGTCTGCCAAAATGTCCGTCCGAGCAGGCAGAAGAGCAAGCACATCATCTAAGTGCAAGCACTCTTTGAGGTTCGGACATGGATCATTTGGTTTTGTAACGGCAAGCTTGCCGTTGCAATAGTCATTTCCTGCCGTGGCATCATACAAAATGCCAACAACAGGTGCTGCATAGCCTGAAAAAAGAACTATCTTGTCGCCGTTCTTTGCTTCCCGTCCATTTCCGTAATGCATGTTATCTCCTTTGTTTTCTCGCGGAAGTTAAATATATAATTCCCTTTGCTCGGGCCTGGCGAATACGGAGTTTTGCCGGTGTGTGCGCCGGTTCTTTTCTCGGTTGGCATGAGGCTAACGCCTCGGCGGGCGGGGCGCGGCGGGCCAGCCCATGGCTTTGGTGACCCTGTCGAATGCCTTGCGGCTCGCGCCCTCCATCGAAAAACATTGGTCGGCGCGGCACTCGAGGAAGACCTCGCCGCCGGCGGTATCGAAATCGAGGAACTCCGGAGCTTTGAAAGCCGGCTTCGCGCCGGCATGCTTCTTGCGGAGCAGAGCGCTGTATGCGGAAAAGAATTGGGCGGCGTGCGCATCGGAATCGAGCCGCAAACGGAAAAGCAGCAACGACGTTTTCGTCTTCTTGTTTTCGAGAATGGCGTACCGGTCGCCCCACCAATCGGGGGCCAGCGAAACAGCCGCCTGACCGGGAAGAAACTGCTTCAGAATTTCCTGGAGGCCGAATTCGCCGGCGACGTTCTGGTCGAGGACCCGCCATCTCTTGCCGAAAAGCTTTTGGAGATGGGGCAAGGTGACCGGCGGAGGCGCCTTATCGGCCAGGTATAGGGCTGGCTGCATGATCTGCTGGGTGGAAACGGGCGGCCTCGCGAATACCTTTTGGAAATCCTTCCAGCCCGTGCCGGCTTTGAGCACCTGCTGCGTGAAGACGGCGCCGGCCAGATAAGGGAAGAGCAGGGAATCGCGAATATAGGGCGGCGCGCCGGCCATGCCGGGCGAACTCGAGGAACTGCCAATCACGGCCCGGGTAATCGGGCCGATGTCCGGCATATCGCGAACGCTGCGGCCCGTGCTCAACAATTCGTAATCGATCATGGACACGACGGCCGAACCCTCCAGCACGGCTTGGCGGGCGGCCTGGGCGTCGTCGTTGGGGCGAGCGGCCTTGAGCCAGGCGTCGATGTGGAAATGCTGGTCGTCGAGGGCGTGGGTCAGTTCGTGCGCCATCACCATCCGCTGTTCGGAAAGCGGAATCCAATCGGCGATGTAGAATTCCTGTGCTTTCGGATCGTAGAAGCCGGCGATCTGGTTGGTCAGCAGATTGAGCATGAAATGATGGAGCGGGAATCCGCGCGGAAGCAATCCAAACGCCTCGAGGGCCTTCTTGTCGGCGTAGCGTTTGGCCGGGTTTTCCTCCTGCCGATCTTGCCGGATGAGGTAGGCGCGGATCTGGGATTTCGTCTCCAGGCTTTTCTTGAGCGGGTGAAGGATGGGCAGATCGAGGATGCGGCTCATCTGCGCGAGGACCTGGTCGGCCGCGCGCATAAAGGCCGCCGAGGATTGACCGGAAGCCGCCTGCGGCGCGGCGGCGCTGTTCTGCCGGGCGGCCGCAGTGGCCAGGGCAAGCAGCAGAACGATCGGGAAAAGACGAAGGGTTTTCGGGCTCACCCCGGGCGTTAGGATAGCAGGTCTTGCTCGAAGGCTGCGAACCGGCGCCTGCCGGCGGGCCGTTGTCCGTCCGGTCACAGAGGGGTTCAAGAGAATGGCTCGATGAGTGGCAATGTCCGTAAGATGGTTCTAGAACCATGGTGCCCGGTTGAGCGCTGAAAAAATCCTGATCGTCGACGACGAAGAATCCATCCGGGAGGTGCTGGCGAGTTTGCTTGAGGCCTGCGGCTATCGGTGCGCGACGGCCCCGAACGGGGCGGAGGCGCTCAAGGTGCTCGATACGGAGCCATTCGACCTGGTCTTGAGCGACATCCTGATGCCGGTGATGAATGGGATGGCGCTCCTGGAAAAGCTGCACGAGCGGGAACCGGACCTGCCGGTCGTGATGGTCACCGCCATGCACGATATCTCGGCCGCGATCGGCGCGTTGCGGACCGGCGCCTACGATTACATCCTGAAGCCGTTCGAAAAGGATCAGCTCTATTTCAGCGTGCGCCGCGCGCTCGAACACCGGCGGCTGATCATCGAAAACCGCAACTACCAGAGTGGTCTCGAGCGCCTGGTGGAGGAGCGCACCGCGCAGCTTTCCCAAGCGTTGCGCGATCTCGAGCAGTCCTACGATTACACGCTCGAGGCGTTTGGGGGAGCGTTGGACCTCAAGGATGCCGAGACGGAAGGGCATTGCCAGCGGGTCACTTCCTACACGATTCTGATCGCCCGCAACCTGGGGGTCGAGCCGAACGCGCTGCGCCATATCGCCCGCGGGGCGTTCCTGCACGACATCGGCAAGATGGGCATTCCCGACAGCATCCTTCGCAAGCCCGGCCCTCTGACCGAAGAGGAGTGGCAGGTGATGAGAAGGCATACCGAAATCGGCTATGTGGCGCTGCGGAACATACCCTTCCTCCGCCAAGCGGCCCAAATCGTCCTCACGCACCAGGAGCACTACGACGGCCGGGGATATCCTAAGGGGCTCAGCGGCGAGGAAATTCCCATCGGAGCGCGGATTTTCGCCGTCGCCGACGCCTTCGATGCGATGATTTCCGAAAGACCCTACCGCCACGCGATTCCGATCGAGGCCGCGTGCGAGGAGATTCGCCGCAACGCCGGAACGCAATTCGATCCGAAGGTGGTCGAAGTGTTTCTCGCGGTGCCCCAAGGGACGTGGCTGGAAGTTCGCAATAGCCCCGGAGGAGCATTCCGCCTGACCGAAATGGAGAAAGCGGAACCGGAGAAAAACAATGGCGCTGGCCGGACGGTAACCCCATCTCCCGCGAGCCGCCCTCAAAAGTGACCGGTTCAAGCCGGGAAACCGCCGGCGCCCCGGACCGAATGCCCCTTGGCAAGCTTCACCTGTGACGGCTCCGCCGCACGCCGCAAAGGGTCGAAATGGCGGGGCGGATTTTCGCATTTAAACCCCGGCGCGGATTGCGGGTATAATCTGGCAGACCAGGAAAAGGAGAGATTCATGAGGCTTCGGCTCGCTTTTCTTCTGGCGATGGCTCTATCGCTGGTACCGCTCGCCGCCAGCGCACAACAACCCACCACCATAGCCGTAACCAATCTGAAGGTAGGAGAAGCCGCTCCGGACTTTACACTGCTGGATAACCATTGGCATCCCGTGAAACTCAGCGAGTATCGCGGGAAGACCGTGGTGCTGGCATTTTACGTTCTCGCCTTTACCGAGGGTTGAACGCAGGAATTGGAGGCATATCAGGCTGATATGCCCAAACTCAAAGCCAACAACACCGTGGTCCTGGGCATCAGCAAAGACAGTCCCCCCGCCAATAACGCCTTTGCCAAGCAAATGGGAGTCAGCTTCCCGTTGCTCAGCGATATGAACGGCACGGTGATGGAACGCTATGGAATCTTGAAAAAAGTCGCGATGCATGGACAGCAGTTCGAATGGGCCCGGCGGACCACGTTCGTCGTGGACCCAAAAGGCGTGATTCGCCACATTCAGCAGGGAACGACCGCCATCAACCCCAACAACGCGGTCAGCGTTTGTCTCGATCTACAGAATAAGAAGAATTAGGCCCGGGGATCTTCCCCGGAAATGGAAAAGCCCCCGTCATGGCGAGGCGGAGGCTTTTCTTTGCGTTGTGCCTCCGAGGGGCGTCGGTTGGCAGCGCCGTTGGCGATGCAGGCGCGACGGACCGGCCCGGATGACTCAGTGGGGGGTCGGAGTCCGAGCATGGGCGCTGCCGGCAACTTGAAATTGGAGCTGGGTGCCCGAGTTCAATTCCAGATTGCCGTTGTGCCGGTTGAAGGTGGAAGTCGCCGCCGTTTGATTCGAGGCCTGACCGGAAGAATTCAGGGCGACGTTGGCCATTCGATTCGGTGCTCCCGCCGACGCCGCACCAGCCGCGCTGGCTGTGCCGATCGCCCCGATGCTGTTCGTAACCGAGATCCCCTTTGCGGCCGAGCCGGCGGCCCCGGCGCCCATTTGACCGGCCGCGCCTACGGTCGAGCCGGCCATCGCGCCTGCATCACCAACGGCGCTGCCAGCCGCGCCGACCGTGCCGCCGACCACTCCGCCCGCTCCCCCAAGCAAACCACCACCGCCTGCCATGGGCGCTGGCTCCTCGGCGGGCTCCATAGGCGCCGGCATGGGGGCCATGGGCAGTGAGACGATCGACGTAACCACCGTGTTCAGCGCAGTCGACGTGTGCCCCTGAACCAGGCGATCGAACATAACCTGAACCTGCGAATCGGCGTGCCCCTTGCTGCGGGCTCGAGCGGAAACGACATGCCCGATCAGACGCGCATTTTTGCGAATCACGACGTGGCCGTTCTGCTTCACGTTTTGCGTAACCTTGGCCTCGAGTCGCTGGCCGGGTTTCGCTTTCTTGGCATTAAGCCTGGTGAGCAAACGAGCGGAAATCCGCGTGCCGGAATGAATGGCGGCATTACCTTGCCCGCCGGCTAGATTTGCTTGTCCGCGCGTGCGCGCATGCGACTGGCTGGAAGTAGCCGTTTGCGATTGCGCGGCTTGCGGACCAGCCCAGGCCATCGGCGCGAGCGCCGCAGTCAAAGCCAAGCCCAGAATCAGTTTCGGCTTCATGGTCGCTCCCTCCCGTTGCCGGAATTTTGTTCCATGGGGAGTTACGATGCGCCTCAATTTCTAGAAGGTTGTCCATCGCTCGCCGCATGGATGAAGGTCGGGCCAAGCAAATCGCTCGCGAAAGAGTAACGCAAGAGAGGAAGGTGTTCCGAAACGGTACCGTTTCAGGGGTTCCGGGAGCTGGCGCGGCGTCGATAAAAGTAGAACAAGATGCCGATGAACAGCATTAGAGGCGGGATCCCGATAACGAGGATGGCTTTATTGAGAGAATGCGCCTGGCTGGGATTTAACATCGGGGCCGAGACGTAGCCATGTTGCGCCCAGGCCGCTTGTTGCAAAACCAGGATGGCGGTTGCGATACACGCCAATCGCCGCCACTTCCCGAACGGTATGATTTCCCTCATCCGTCTCGCATTTGGGGCAAAAGAATGCGCTGCAGAATGAACTATACAAAATAACGCGCACTAAACAAACCGCACCACGACCCGCACATGCATTATTTTAATTCAAAGCGCACGCGAATAGGACGGGGATAGAACGAAGGGGCCTTGCCAACGCCAACCGGACTTCAAAGGTCCTGGGGAGATGGAGAGGCGGAAACGGCACCCCAGGCGCGGCCACGGCGGTGAAGGTAGAAGAGAATTCCGAGAAACATGGTCAAGGGCGGAATTCCCAACACGAGGACGGCCTTGTCCAGAGCATGACCAGCGCTCCCCGTTAACGCCGAGGATGTCTCGTAGCATTCCGCGCACGCCAAAACCCACATCGATTTGCCAAAACCGGGAAGGATCGCCGCGACGCCAGCGAAGTTGCCGAGTTTCCCCCGCAGAGCCTTTTTCATAACGCCCTCATATGGATCAGTCGCATACTGTCCGGATAGAGAACCAGCAGGATCGTGCAGATGATGAATACAAGGGCGGGCACGATCATCAGGAACAGGCCCATCTTTTCAAAGCGCAGGTGCATGAAATAGGAAAGGATGAAGCCTGTTTTGATCACCGACAACCCCATCAGGATGGTCAGCATGATCAGCAGGGCCATGTCCTCGTAGGCCAATAGGGTCTCGAGGCCGGTCATGGCCAGCAGGGCGACCCAGACCCAGAGGAATAGTTTGAGGGTTCCCGGAACGTGCTGTTCGAGGGCTTCTTGGTTTGCGCTCATGGTTTGTCTCCCGTCTATCCTCGCCTATTTCGGCGCCACGTTGATGAGATAGACCAACGGGAAGATGAACATCCAGACCAGGTCCACGAAATGCCAGTACAACCCGCTCACCTCCACGTCCGTGGACGAGAATTTTCCCCGCCCGAATCCCCACGCGATGGTGCCGAGGTAGAACAGGCCGATCGTCACGTGGAGCATGTGGAGGCCGGTCAGACCGAAATAAGAGCCTCCCAGAAGCGGGCTGCCCCAGGGATTCGAGAACGGGGTGACGTGCTCGTTGACGATCAGATTGATCCATTCGCTGATGTGAATGACATCGAAGAGAAGACCGCCGGCCATGGTGAGGAGGATGAATTTCACGGCGGTTCCCCGCTTGCCCTTGTGAGCGGCGTGAACGGCGAGAACCATCGTCAGCGAACTGGTCAGCAGAATGACCGTCAGCAGTGTGGCCTTGACGATGGCCGGATAGAATTCAAAGGGACGCGGCCAGTCCGGGCTGGCAATGCGCACGTAGGAATAGCCGATCAACAGACAGGAGAACGTCACCGAGTCCGAGAGCAGGAACAACCACATCCCCAGCTTCTTTTTGTCGACAGCGAGCGGGGACTGGCCCCCGGCCCAGGTAGCGACTCCGGCCATTGGTTGCGTTTCAGTATGGTTCACGTCACTGCCCCATCATCAGGAGTAGGAATAGGAAAATCCACAATCCGTCCATGAAATGCCAATAGATCGCCGCCATTTCCGTTGCGGTGGAGCGGGTCACCCGCGCGTTCTGCCAGCTTCGCAACCCGATGACAAATAGCGCGATGATTCCGCCGAGCAAATGGACGCCGTGCGCGGCGGTCAGCAGGTAAAAGAAACTGCTCGACGGGTTCGTTGCCAGGTAGATGCCCTCGTGCACCAACTGACGCCAAGCCACCAGCTGTCCGGCCACGAAAAGCAGGCCGAGGGCCGTGGTCATGCCCCACCAGTGGCGGAAGCCGGAGATATCCAATCGGGCGAGTCGGCGGCGCGCCACCTCGATCGTGACGCTGCTGGCCAGCAGAATAGCCGTGTTCACCCACAGAATCGGCGGCAGGGGGAAGGCTCGCCAATCGTCCGACAGGCCTTTGCGAACGATAAAGGCGCTGACCAGCGCCATGAAAAACATGAGGATGGCGGCCAGGCCCATCGTGAGGCCGGTGACGTAGGAACGCTGCGGGACCGGCCGGCCCCGATCCCCCGGGCCGCGTTCCCCATCGCGGCCTCCGCCCGGACCTCCTGGGCCAATACCGATATCCTCCAGGTCGAGCTGCGAGGCTGGCGGTGCTTCGGCGACGGGTGGCATCTGAGCCATTGGATTCCTGGACCGGCGCCCTCACGAACCGGCCTTGGCGACCTGTTCCGGCGCCAGGTGTTGAGGGATGTAATCTTCCTGGTAGCCCGGCACGCTGTACTCGTAGGGGCCGCGATAGACGCGCGGAACTTCGAGAAAGTTTTCAGGCGGCGGAGGCGATGGGATGGACCACTCGAGCGTGGTGGCATGCCAGGGATTTTCGCCGGCCTTCTCGCCGTGGCGCAGGCTCCAGAAGAAATTCCAGTAAAAGAAGAGTTGGGCGGCGCCGGTGATGAGAGCGGCGATCGTGATGAAATGCTCGATGGGCGCCATGCGCTGGAGGAATGCCAGGCCGCCGGGCTGCGCATAGCGGCGCAGCGCGCCCATGATTCCCATCCAATGCATCGGCATGAAGATCAGGTAGGCGCCGATGAAAGTGAACCAGAAATGGAGTTTGCCGAGTTTTTCGTTCATGCACCGGCCAAACATTTTCGGGTACCAATAGTAGGTGCCGGCGAATATGCCGAAAATCGCGGCGACCCCCATCACGATGTGGAAGTGGGCGATGACGAAATAGGTGTCGTGCAGCGGCAGGTCGACAGCGGGCTGCGCCAAAAATAGTCCGGAGAGTCCTCCGGTGACGAACATCGAGACGAACCCGATCGCGAAAAGCATGGCGCTGGTGAACTGGATTTTCCCGCCCCACAGAGTGCCCAGCCAGTTGAACGTCTTGATCGCCGAGGGAACGCCGATCGCCAGGGTCAGGAAGGAGAAGGCGAGCGCCGAATAGGGGCTCATGCCGCTGACGAACATGTGGTGGCCCCAGACGGTGAAGCCCATGAAAGCAATGGCGCAGAGGGCGTAGGCCATCGCCTTGTAGCCGAAAACGGGTTTCCGGGAAAAGGTGGAGAGTACGGTCGAAACCACGCCCATCGACGGCAGAATCGCGATATAGACTTCGGGATGGCCGAAGAACCAAAACAGGTGTTCCCACAGCAGGGGCGAACCTCCCGCGTGGTTCAGCGGCGGCTGTGTGTCGCTGAAGACCAACCCTGCGGGGATGAAGAAACTGGTTCCCGCCGTCCGGTCGAGCAGTAGCAGAATGCAACCTGCCAGAAGCACGCCGAAGGCCAGTAGCGCGACGATCGCGGTGACGAACCAAGCCCAAACGGTGAGCGGCATGCGCATCAGCGCCATGCCTTCTGCCCGCATTTCGATGGTGGTCGCGATGAAGTTCAGTGCCGTCAGCAAAGAGGCCAAGCAAAACAGGCCGATGCTAATGACCCATAGCGTCTCCCCGGTGCCCTGTCCGGGCCCGGCAATCGGGCCGACGGCCGAGAGCGTCGGATAACTGGTCCAACCGTTGATGGGCGCGCCGCCGGGGACGAAGAAGGCGGAAATGAGGACGAAAAAGGCGACCGCGGTGACCCAAAAGGACAGCATGTTCAGGGTGGGAAACGCCATGTCATCCGCCCCGATCTGAATGGGCAGGAAATAGTTGCCAAATCCGCTCTGCGGAGCGACGGTCAGCACAAAAAACACCATGATAGTGCCGTGCATCGTCACCAGGGCGAGATATTGTTCCGGCCTCATGGCGCCGCCGAACCCCGGGATAGCGAAATGCGGCCAAGCCAAATGGGTGCGGAAGAGCCAGGAGAGCAGCATGCCGACCGATACGGCGGTCAGGGCCAGCAGCCAATACTGAATGCCAATCACCTTGTGATTGGTCGAAAAAATGTATCGCCGGATAAACCCTTGCGGCGCAGCGCCATGATGGGAAACCGGATGTGCGTGGGCGCTCATCGGTTCGCTCCTGCTGTGGGGAACGGCTTCATTGCTGGTTTTCCGCCTCCTGCTGTTTCAGCCACTTCTGGAAATCTGCTTCGCTCACCACGTGGAGCGTACTGTGCATTTGATAGTGACCCAGTCCGCAGAGTTGGGCGCACATGATGTCGTAGGTCCCGATTTTAAGCGGAGTGAAATGGATGGGAATGCTCATGCCCGGTACGATGTCCTGCTTGATGCGCAATTCGCGCACGTAGAAATCGTGGATGACGTCCTTCGACTCCATTCGCAATTCAACCTGTTGACCGACAGGCACCTCCAAAATGGGCGAGACGATGTCGTCGGTGTCCTTGGACTTGGAAGCGATGCCGAACGGATTGCCCTCCGCGTCGTTGTAGTACTTAGGGGCGATGGGCGCGAATTTTCCGTCCGGACCGGCATAGCGAAAGTTCCAAGTGAACTGCTCGGCCATCACGTCGATTTTTAGCGCGTTCGGTGCGGCCGAAACAAAGTGGACCTGGGACCAAGCATGCACGGCCATGGCGCCCAAGGCAATGAAAAGGACGAACGTCGCCGACGTCCAGATGATCTCCAGCAGGTTGTTGCCGTGGCTGAAGTGCGCTTTTTGGCCGCGATCCCTGTACCGGAAGACCATCCACGCTAAGCCGATTTGCGCCACCACGAAGATGACGCCGGTGATCCACAGCGTCAGGTCGTATTGGCCATCGATCCAATCGCCAACGCGTGTGATTGAAGGCGCCATCGGAAAGATCCTGGCCGCAAAAATGAAGACCGTGGTAACCACCAGGATCACCAACGATAACGCGAGAAGCACACCCGCCGAGCCTGCCCCGCGTTCGGTTTTCCGAGAACTCATGCCTCACACTCCGAGATTTTCTGACCCGACTGCCGGCGTCTTGCCTGATTGCCGCACTAGAAGTGAAACACACATCATATACATCTCGGACCGAATTTCAAGAAATCACTCGAGGGATGCGTCCGTACATGGATTGGCTACCCCTCCAGCCGGTAAACCTGGTGCGGAAGGTGGGATTCGAACCCACACGCCTTACGGCGCCACCCCCTCAAGATGGTGCGTCTGCCAATTCCGCCACTTCCGCACACGCGGACATTCTCGTCAGAATTCTAGACGGCCACATCCCCCCTGGCAAGTCGCCGGCTCCTTCGTGTCTTAGCCAGATAATTCTGTCACCCCTTAACGGCCGCGTGAAAATGTCACCCCATGAGACAGGAGACATTCACGTTGAGCCAACGGGAGTTGCAAAAGGTGGCCGTCATCGCACAGTGCGTG